>JAESFW010000228.1_pt1 | contig 63220 bp, 55 predicted proteins | sample 9269481 | NCBI WGS metagenome assembly JAESFW01 (sample SAMN14515350, study PRJNA621654) | algae metagenome | isolation source: Lyngbya sp. HA4199-MV5 and co-occurring heterotrophs from soil with... | place: USA: Ahupuaa O Kahana State Park, Hawaii | collected 2009-07-21 | reverse complement strand
CGCCGACAACGTGGGCGACAACGTGGGTGACTGCGCCGGCATGGCGGCCGACCTGTTCGAGACCTATGCGGTGACGCTGATCGCCACCATGGTGCTGGGCGCGCTGATGGTGGCCAAGGCCCCCGGCCACGCCGTGGTCTACCCGCTGGCGCTGGGCGCCGTGTCCATCGTGGCCTCCATCATCGGCTGCTTCTTCGTGAAGGCCTCGCCGGGCATGAAGAACGTGATGCCGGCCCTGTACAAGGGCCTGGCGATCGCGGGCGTGCTTTCGCTCGTCGCGTTCTACTTCGTCACGGTGTGGATCATGCCGGACAACGCCATCACGGCCAGCGGCAGCCAGATGCGCCTGTTCGGCGCCTGCGCCACGGGCCTGGTGCTCACCGCCGTGCTGGTGTGGATCACCGAGTTCTACACCGGCACGCAGTACTCGCCGGTCAAGCACATCGCGCAGGCCTCCACCACGGGCCACGGCACCAACATCATCGCCGGGCTGGGCGTGTCCATGCGCTCCACCGCCTGGCCCGTGGTCTTTGTCTGCGTGGCCATTCTGGCGGCCTACCAGCTCGCGGGCCTGTACGGCATCGCCGTGGCGGCCATGTCCATGCTGAGCATGGCGGGCATCGTGGTGGCCCTGGACGCCTACGGCCCCATCACCGACAACGCCGGCGGCATTGCCGAGATGGCCGAGCTGCCCAGCAGCGTGCGCGACATCACCGATCCGCTGGACGCCGTGGGCAATACCACCAAGGCGGTGACCAAGGGCTATGCCATCGGCTCGGCCGGCCTGGCCGCGCTGGTGCTGTTCGCCGACTACACGCACAAGCTGGAGACCTATGGCAAGGCCATATCGTTCGACCTGTCGGACCCGCTGGTCATCGTGGGCCTGTTCATCGGCGGTCTCATCCCCTACCTGTTCGGCGCCATGGCCATGGAGGCCGTGGGCCGCGCTGCCGGCGCCGTGGTGGTGGAGGTGCGCCGCCAGTTCAGCACCATCAAGGGCATCATGGACGGCACGGGCAAGCCCGAGTACGGCAAGGCCGTGGACATGCTGACCAGCGCCGCCATCAAGGAGATGGTGGTGCCGAGCCTGCTGCCCGTGGTCGTGCCCATCGTGGTGGGCCTGGCCCTGGGGCCCAAGGCCCTGGGCGGCCTGCTCATGGGCACCATCGTCACCGGCCTGTTCGTCGCCATTTCCATGTGCACGGGCGGCGGCGCCTGGGACAATGCCAAGAAGTACATCGAGGACGGCCACCACGGCGGCAAGGGCAGCGAGGCGCACAAGGCCGCCGTGACCGGCGACACCGTGGGCGACCCCTACAAGGACACGGCCGGCCCGGCCATCAACCCGCTGATCAAGATCATCAACATCGTGGCGCTGCTCATCGTGCCGCTGGTGGTGAGCTTCCACAAAGGCTGAAGCGCACGACCGCAAAGCTGGTAGGCTGCCAGCCAGCCCAGGGCCCGCTCCGGCGGGCCTTTTTCTTTGCCGAAACACTGCCCCTTGTCACCATGCCCCTCACCGTGCAATCGCTGGACCATGTGGTCCTGACCGTCGCCAGCATTCCGGCCACCATCGCCTTCTACGAGCGCGTGCTGGGCATGCAGGCGCGGGAGTTCAAGCCCGGGCGCCACGCCCTGCATTTCGGCACACAGAAGATCAATTTGCACGAAGTCGGCACGGTGGTGGACCCGAACGTGCGCCACGCCACGGCGGGCTCGGGCGACCTGTGCTTTCTCACGCGCACGCCGATCGACGAGGTGCTGGTGCACCTGGCCGCCGAAGGCGTGGCCGTGGTGCAGGGGCCGGTGGGTGCCACGGGGGCGCAGCACCGCCTGCGCTCGGTCTATATCTATGACCCGGATGAAAACTTGATCGAGATCGCCAACGAAGTGTGAAATGAGCCCCCCCCTGAGGCGCTTCGCGCCTTCACCCCTCTCTCATATTGCTTCGCAATCTGGGAGGGGGACGCCCCCAGTGCGGCGGGGCGGCCCTTGCACGGGGGCACTGGTTTGGGCCGCGCCAGTCTCATCGGCTGTGGGCCGCACGTAGCGCTACGGAGCATTGAAATCGAGCCCCATGGCGGCCTCGGCTCAGAACTCTGCGGAGATCGCTGCACGCAGCAGCATCGCTGCGGGCTCCACCAGCTCCTGCAGGTCGCTGGCGCGGCCTTCCTCGATGGACTGCAGCACCATCTCGTTGATGCCACCCACCACCGCCATGGCCATCTTGGGCTGCAGTGGGGCCTTGCGCAGGCGTTCGCCGGGGCGGTTGTTCACCACGTCGAGCATCAGGTCGGCCAGCTGCTGGTTGGCCCGGCGGCGCGCGGCCAGGCCTGCGGGGCCCAGGCCCAGCATCTCCACGAACAGGGTGCGCAGCAGCACGGGGTTGCGTTCGAGCACGCCGAAGTAGGCCTTGAGGGCCTGCTCCACCTGCGTCTGCCACTCGCTGTGCGGATCGATGGCATTGCGCAGCACGGTGATGGCATTGCCGCTGGCGACCTCGTAGAGCGCGATCAGGCACTCGGCCTTGTCGCCGAAGTTCTCGTAGAAGGTGCGGCGCGAGACGCTGGCCTCGCGCACGATGTCGGCGATGGTGGTGTCGGCATAGCCGCGCGCGGCCACGGCCCGCGCCATGCCTTCCAGCAGGCGGGAGCGGTGCACGGTGGAGGGGCTGGCAACGGTCGGGGCTTCGGTCATGGCGGCGGGAAGGAATTCCTGGGAATATCCGAAAAGGTACTTGACAGTACCACATTCCAGTCGCATCATAGGCGCTTGGTACCACAACGTACCAAAGCCTTTTCACCCCGGGAGCCTGCCATGACCGAACTCGTCGTCCGCCGCCTGCTCATCGACCTCACGGCGCCCTTCGAACGCCACTGGTGCGGTGGCGACGCCTTTCGCACGGCGTTCTTCAATGCGCTGTCGATGAGCTTCCCCGTGGGCGAGCAGTTCTTCATCGACGCGGTGCGCAATGGCCACAAGGCCCTGCCCGCCGAGCGGCAAGCGCAGTACGCCGACGAGGTGCGCGGCTTCATCGGGCAGGAGGCCACGCACCGGCGCATCCATGCGCTGTTCAACGGCCATCTCGACACGCAGGGCCTGGTCAACACCTGGGGCCCGCGCGCGGCCGAGCGCATGAAGCTCTTTGACGGTGCCGATGTGCGCCACCCCCTGGCGGTGACCGCCGCCAACGAGCACTTCACCGCCCTGCTGGCCGAGTGGCTGCTGGCCCATCCACAGGTGCTGGAAGGCGCCGAGCCCCGCCTGGCCACCATGTGGCAATGGCACTGCGCCGAAGAGGCCGAGCACAAGAGCACGGCCTTCGAGATCTACCAGGCCCTGGGCGGCGACCATGCCTGGCGCATCACCTGGTTCCGCCGCATCACGCTGGTGTTCCTGGGCGATGTGCTGCGCCAGACCGTGGGCAACCTGCGCCGCGACGGCACCCTGTGGCGCTGGGGTACCTGGACCAGTGCGGCGCGCGTGCTGTTCGGCCGGGGCGGCCTGGTGCGCGAGAGCTGGCGCCCCTGGCGCGCCTACCTGCGGCGCGACTTCCACCCCAGCCAGCATGGCAGCGACCGCTCCGAGCGCTGGCTCGCCGACCACCGCGATGCCTACACCCCGGTGGGCGCACGCTGAGCCCACCGACCACCCGACGACACCATGACCTTGCACACCACGAACCGGCCGCACACGGCGGCCGGCAGGCCCCGCTTTTGCCTTCGCATGCCCACGCTGCACGCCGCAGCCGTGCTGGCCCTGCTCGCCCTGCAAGGGCCTGCACAGGCCCAGCCCATGGCCTTCAACGCCGCGCTGGAGCAGCTCACGGCGCGCTCCGACCAGCTTGCCGCATCGCGCAGCGCGGTCGAAAGCGCCCAGCTGCGCCGCCAGGCCCTGGCGCGCCTGGGCGGCCCGGTGGTCTCGCTGAGCGGCGCCGCGTATGCCTACAACGCCAACCTGGACCTCGACCTGAACCCCGTGAACCAGGCCCTGCCGGGCGTGCTGCAGCAGTTGCCGCCCCAATTGGCCGGCTCGCTGGCCCAGTTGCCCCACCTGCCGGCCAGCTACACCCTGAACCGCCACAAATCGGACACCAGCACCTCGGTCTCGGGCATCTGGCCGATCTACATGGGCGGTGCCGGCGACGCCGCACGCGGCCTGGTGCAGGCGCAGGCCGCCGAGGTGCAGGCCGATGCCGACAAGACCGGCCATGAGGTCACCACGGTGCTGGTGCAGCGCTACTTCGGCGCCCAGTTGGCCGAGCAGGCGGCCCGCCTGCGCGAGTCGGCCCTGGCCACCATCGAGCAGCACGACGCGGCTGCGCAGAAGATGCTGGACGCCGGCGTGATTGCCCGCGTGGAGCGCCTGCAGGCGCGCGCCGCGCTGGAGGAGGCGCGCCGCAACGCGCGCAAGGCGCGCGACGATGCCGACCTGGCCGCCACCGCGCTGACCCGCACGGTGAAGGCCAGCGAGCGCGTGACGCCCACGAGCCCGCTGTTCGTACTGGGCCAGCCGGTGGAGCCCCTGCCCTATTTCGTCGATGCCGCCCTGCAGCGCCACCCGGGCCTGGCCAAGGTGGCCGCCAAGAAGGGCCAGGCCGAGCAGTTGCATGCCGCGCAGGAGGCCTTGCGCAAGCCCCAGGTGTTCGCCTTCGGCCAGCGCCAGCTCAAGACCGGCCGGGACGCCGACTGGGTGGCCGGCATCGGCGTGCGCTTCACGCTGTGGGACTCCATCGACCGCGATGCGCTGGCGGCCTCATCCTCACGCCAGATCGAACAGGCCGAGCGCACCGGTGCCCAGGCGCAGAACGACATCGCCCTGCTGGTGGAAAAACGCTGGCAGGCGCTGGAGCAGGCGCGCCGCGCCTACTTTGCGCTGCAGCCCGGGCTGGAACTGGCCGACGAGGTGCTGCGCCTGCGCAGCTCGGGCCTGCGGGCCGGCACCAGCACCACGCTGGACCTGATCGACGCCCAGGTCAACCAGGCCAAGGCGCAGACCGAGCGGGCGCAGGCCGCCCACGACTACGTGAAGGCCCTGGCCGAGCTGCTCGAGGCCTGCGGCCTCTCCGATGAATTTGGCAAATACATGGCGCGTGCCGATGTGAAGGTGGATTGAACATGAGCGATACCAGCAGCAGCAACAACAACAAGAACAACGGCCGGGGCAGCAAGCCTGCCATGGCCCTGGGCGCGGTGGCCCTGGTGGCAGCGGCCGGCTTCGTGGGCTACGGCCTGTGGAAAGCCTCACAGCCGGCACCCGAGGTCTTCCAGGGCCAGATGGAGGCGCGCGAGGCCGACATCGCGCCCAAGGTCACGGCACGCATCGCGCAGATCCTGGTGAAGGAAGGCGACCAGATCGCCGTGGGCGCTCCGCTGATCCGCATGGACAGCCCCGAGGTGCAGGCCAAGCTGGCCCAGGCCACTGCGGCGCAGGAGGCGGCCCAGGCCGTGGCCGACAAGGCCCAGCATGGCGCCCGCCCGCAGGAGGTGGAGATGGCCCGCCTGGCCTGGCAGCGTGCCGTGACGGCGGCCGAGCTGGCCGAGTCGTCCTACCGCCGCGTGGACGGTCTGGCCCGTGAGGGCCTGGTGGCCGCGCAAAAGCGCGACGAGGCAGAGGCCAACCACAAGGCCGCGCGCGACCAGGCCCTGGCCGCCAAGGCGCAGTACGAGCTGGCGCGCGCCGGTGCCCGGCCCGAAGACCGCAGCGCCGCGAGCGCCCAGGCACGCCAGGTGGCGGGCGTGGTGGCCGAAGTGCAGGCCGCCCAGGCCGAGACCGAGCTCAAGAGCCCCGTGGCCGGCGAGGTCGCCAAGGTGCTGGCGCGCAGCGGTGAGCTTTCGCCCCAGGGCGTGGCCGTGGTCACGGTCGTGGACCTGGCCGACCAGTGGGTGGTACTGAACGTGCGCGAGGACCGCCTGCAGCGCTTTGCCATCGGCCAGGAGTTCGAGGCCACGCTGCCGGCCCTGGGCAGCACCGCAAAGCCCGTGCGCTTCAAGGTCTACCACACGGCCGCCCTGCCCGACTTTGCCACCTGGCGCGCCACGCGCGCCGGCCAGGGCTTCGACGTGCGCACCTTCGAAGTGCGTGCCCGCCCGGCCGCCCCCATCGAAGGTGCCCGCCCTGGCATGACGGTGCTGGTGCAATGAGCCAGCGCGCAACGCCCTGCCTCTTGACCACGCCATGAATTCCCTGGTCCACAGCTTTCGCCGTGAAGCGCGGCGCCTGCTTGCCAGCCCCTGGGACCTGGCCATGGTCACCTGGGTGCCGCTGCTGGCGGTGCTGCTCATGGGCTGGATCTTCTCGGCCGGCATTCCGCGCCACCTGCCCGTGGGCGTGCTGGACGACGACCACTCGGCCCTGTCGCGCCAGCTGGTGCGCATGCTCGACGCCACGCCCGGCCTGCAGGTGGTGCAGCACCACGCCAACACGGCCGAGGCCGAGCGCGCACTGCGCAGCGTGGAGGTCTACGCCGTGGTCACCATCCCGCGCGACTTTGCGCGCACTGTGAAAGAGGGCCGCACGGCCCAGGTCACGCTGCTGCACAACGCGCAGCTGGGCACGCATTCGGGCGTGTTGCAGCGCGATGTGCGCGCCGCTGTGGGCACGCTGTCGGCCGGCATCGAGATGGCGGCGCGCACCAAGCGCGGCGAGCCCGCGAAGGCCGTGCGCGTGAGCATGGAGCCCATCCACACCCAACTGCTGGCGCTGTTCAACGTGTCCACCAACTACGAGCAGTTCCTGGGCGCGGCGCTGATCCCCGCGCTGCTGCACATCCTGGCCATGACGGCCGGCGCCTGGGCCGTGGGCCGCGAGCTGCGCGACCGCACGCTGGGCGAATGGCTGGGCACGGAGGGCGGCTTGCAGGGCACCGCCAGCGCCCTGCTGGGCAAGCTGGCCCTGCCCTGGACCTCGCTCACGCTGGTGGCGCTGCTGGCGCTGGCGGGCATCACCTGGGGCCGGGGCTGGCATCCGCCGGGCAACCTGGCCTGGGTGGCGGTGGGCCTGGCGCTGCTGATGGCCGTGTCGCTCGCGGCTGGCGCGGCGCTGGCGGGCCTCACCCGCTCGCTGCGCACGGCGCTGTCGGGCGCGGGCTTCTTCGCGGCGCCGGCCTTTGCATTCAGCGGCGTGGGTTTTCCGCTGGCGGGCATGCCGGCCAGCGCACGCGCCTGGGCCGAGGCCATGCCCTACACGCACTACATCCGCCTGCAGATCGAGCAGTTGCAGATGGGCGCGCCGCTGCGCACCAGTGTCCCCACCGTGGTGGCGCTGATGCTGGCCACGGCCGTGCTGCTCATGGCCGGCAGCGCGGCGCTGCACCTGGCGCGCAGCAAGCCGCAGAGCTGGGGAGGACGGTGATGGACGCACGCTGCGAACCTTTGGCCGAGCCATCGAACCTGTTTGGTGCCTGGCTGCAGGCGCTGACCGCCATCTGCCGCGACAAGGGCGTGCTGCTGCTGCTCGTGGCCGCGCCGGTGCTGTACGGCTTTTTCTACCCCTGGTTCTACACCGACGAGGTGCTGACGCGCGTGCCCGTGGCCGTGGTCGACCTGGACGGCAGCAGCCTGTCGCGCCAGATCACGCGCTTTGCCGAGGCCGACCCGCGCATCGAGGTGCGCCTGGTGACCGCCAGCGAGCGCGAGGCGCAGGAGGCGCTGTGGCGCGGCGAGGTGGAAGGCTATGCGCTGCTGCCGCGCGACCTCAAGCGCAGCGTGGTGCGCGGCGAGGAAGCCCTGGTGCGCGTGGAAGGCAATGGCGCCTATGCACTGCTCAACAAGGCCGTGCAGTACGGCTTTGCCGAGGCCGTGGGCACTGTGTCCGCCGGCATCGAGATGCGCAAGCTGCAGGCCGCGGGCCAGAGCGCCCAGCAGGCCGCCGCCAGCCGCAACCCGGTGCAGCTGCAGATGGTGGCGCTGTTCAACCCGACCGAGGGCTATGGCAGCTTCGTCGTACCCGCCGTGGCGCTGCTCATCCTGCAGCAGACGCTGCTCATGGGCGCGGCCATGCTCACCGGCACCTGGGTGGAGGCTGGCCGGCACCGCGCCCGTGCCCGCACCTGGATGGGCCGGCTGCTGGCACTGTGCACGCTGGGCTGGGCGAGCGGCGCCTTCTACTTCGGCTGGATCTTCCTGCTGCACGACTACCCGCGCGGCGGCAACCCGCTGGGCGCCCTGGCGCTGCTGGCCTGCTACGTGCCGGCCATCGCGGCCCTGGGGGCCCTGGTCGGCCTGTGGGTGGGCAACCGCGAGCGCGCACTGCAGGTGCTGCTGTTCACCACGCTGCCGATCGCCTTCGTGGCCGGCTTCTCGTGGCCCGTGGAAGCCCTGCCCGAGGCACTGCAGTGGCTGCGCTGGCTGCTGCCCAGCACCTCGGGCGTGCAGGCCTCGCTGCGCCTGAACCAGTTGGGTGCGCCGCTCGTGGCCGCCTTGCCCCAGCTGTGCGCCCTGGTGGCGCTGGGCACCGTGTGCACGTTGGTGCTGCTGACCTGGACGAGGCCCAGGCCATCTGCCTGAGGATCTTCACCACCTGGTCAGCAAGCCCGCGTACCATCGCAGGTATCCTGCTACTCCCCAGAGAAGATGGCCTTGACACAATCCGCACCGCCCGACAAGGCTTTCAGCGACGGCAACACCCCACACTACCAGCGCCTCGTCCAGGGCGTGCTGGCGGATTCCCGGCAGTTGATGGAGCGCGTCGCCGAGGCGACGCGCATGTCCCTGCAACAGCGCCAGGACCAGGCCCGCACGCCGGGCGAGCACCAGGGCATGCTCGAAGCCCAGCAGCAGCTCATGCGGCTCACCTCGGTGATGGGCGAACGCTACCCCGGCGCGCTGCGCAAGGCACTCGAACAGCAGACCACGGCACCGGGGGAGGAAAAACCCTCGCGCTCGCTGTTCACCATCCATTTCGACGAGCTCGAACTGATGGATGAATCGCAGGTCACCGAAAGCATCGAACGCGCCCGCGCCACGCAGGTCCTGGCATCGGCCGTGGAAGGGCCGCTGGCCGACCTCGACGCGCTGGTGTGCGCCGCCCGGGGCCTGCCCCGGGTGCAGCCCCAGCACAACCCCCTGCGCCCCGAGGTCTTCCTGCAGGCGCTGCAGGCCGTGGTATCGCAGATGCAGGCCCCGGCGCAGGTGCGGCAGGACTGGATGGCCCACATGGCCAAGGCCTTGGGCACCGAGCTGCGCGGGCTCTACCTGGCCCAGATCGACAAGCTCAAACAGGGCGGCGTGCAGCCCGCAGGCTACGCCATGCGCCAGGCCGACGGCCAGGTGGTGTATGTGGCACCGGCCGGCGATGGCGTATCCCCCGGGTTCGGGGCCGAAACAGGCATGGGCATGGACTTGGGGCTACCCGCAGCGGCAGGCTCCGGCGACCCGCTGCTGACGCTGGACCGGCTGCGCCGCCTGCTGATTGGCGAGTTCAGCAGCCAGGCCGCGCCGGCACAGCCTCCGGCGGCGGACGAGCCCTTCGCGGAACGTTTTGCACGCGAATTCGAGAGCCCGGCCGTGCTTCCCCAGATCGATCCGCCCGCCACGGATTTCGCCATGACCGTGCCTGCCGCCTTCGAGGCGCTGCAGGAGATGAACCAGGTCGGCCAGATGATGGAGCGCCTGGGCGCCCAGCCGGGCAACGGCCCGGGGCAGCGGCGCGCCGCGGGCCTGGGGGATGCCCTCAGCATGGAGGTCGTCGCGCTCATGGTGGACAACATCGCGCGCGACAGCCGGTTGCCCTGGCCCGTGCAGCAGTTCGTGCGGGCCCTGGAGCCCGCCCTGATGCAGCTGGCGCTGGCCGACCCACGTTTCTTCAGCAACAAGGAACACCCGGCGCGCCGTCTGCTGCAGGACATCACCGACCACGCCATGGCCTTCAACGGGGCCGAGGCGCCCGGCTTCAAGCACTTCATGCGCTCCCTCATGGACTTGGCCGGCCCGCTGGCCTCGGCCACCATCGAAAGTGCCGACGACTTCGAGCAGGTCCGCCAGCAGTTGCACGCGCAATGGGCAGGCGGCGAGCAGGCGCGCGAACAGGAGCGCCAGCGTGCCATCGAGGCGCTGCAGCACGCGGAGCAGCGCCATCTGCTGGCGGCCCAGATATCCGGCGAAATCCGGCTGCTGCCGCAGATCGACCACATTCCCGGCGAGATTGCCCAGTTCCTGCTCGGCCCCTGGGCCCAGGTCATGGCCCAGGCACGCCTGGCCGACAAGACCGGCAGCGCCGACCCGGGCAGCTACCAAGAGCTGGTGGGCATCCTGGTCTGGAGCGCGCAGCCCGAGCTGACCCGCATGCACACCGGCGAACTCGCGCGCCTGATCCCCCAACTGCTGGCCCGGCTGCGCGATGGCCTGGCACTGATCGACTACCCCGCGGACAGGACCGAAGCGGTCTTCGCGCAATTGATGCAGTTGCACCAGCAGGCCTTCCAGGGCGGGCCCAAGCCCGCCGCTCCGTCCCATTCTCCAGCGCCGCCACCGGGCGCGGAGTCTGTGGAGCCACCGGACCTGCTTCTGGATGAAGAGCCATGGGTCGCGCCATCGGAAGCCCAGGATTCCGGCTTCATGGACGACTTGCAGCCCTCCGTGCCTGGGGATCTGGAACCCCTGCCGACCCCCACCCCGGCGGATGCACCCGCCAGGCCTGCGCTGGCCGTCGGCAGCTGGGTCAATCTGCTGGTGGCAGGCCAGTGGGAGCGCACCCAGCTGTCCTGGGTCGGCTCGCACGGCACCTTCTTCCTCTTCACCAACGCCTCCGGCCGCACCCAGTCGATGACGCTGCGGCTGCTTGACCGGTGCATCCAGCAGGGCAGCCTGCAGGTGCTCAGCCAGCAGCCTGTGGTGGACGTGGCCCTGGACGCCGTCGCGCAGACCGCCATGCGCAACAGCGTGGAAGGCAAGCAGTAGGTCAGGGGTTCACAGGGGCGTTCTGCCCCTGTCTGCGCAGCACCAGCATGCCGAACAGCGGCGCCATGATGTACATGCTGACCGAGTAGATGGCCGCCGGCAGCGCGAGCTGGAAGTTGTTCAGCACCGACAGCGCGATGAAGATCGCCAGCGTGGAGTTGTGGATGCCGATCTCGAAGCCGATGGCCGTGGCCATGGACTTGTCCATGCCCAAAGCACGCGGCAGGAAATAGCCCACGCCCAGGCTCAGCGCGTTGAACAGCAGCACGGCCGGCCCGATGTCGGCAAACGAGGCCGACAGCGCCGCCCACTCCTTGGCGATGGCGATCAGCGCAAAGGCCGCCAGCACCAGGGCGCTGAAGAGCTTCATGGGCTTTTCCATGCGTGCGCTGAAGGCCGGCGCACGCCGGTGCACCCACATGCCCACGACCACGGGGATGAGCACGATCACGATCACCTCCAGCACCTTGCCGAACTGCAGCGGCACCACCTGGCCGGTCTTGGCGAAGGTGGCGATGGCCCAGTTGGTGATGAGCGGCAGGCTCACGATGGACAGCAGCGTGTTGATGGCCGTGAGCGAGATGTTCATCGCCACATTGCCGCCGAACAGGTGGCTGAAGAGGTTGGCCGACACCCCGCCCGGCGAGGCCGCCAGCAGCATCAGGCCCACGGCATAGAGCGGCGGCACACCGAGCAGCACGATGAGGCCATAGCAGGCCGCAGGCAGCACCAGCACCTGCAGCACCAGGGCCAGCAGCACGGCACGCGGGTACTGCAGCAGGCGCCTGAAATCGGCCACGGTGAGCGACAGGCCCAGGCCGAACATGACCAGGCCCAGCGCGATGAACAGCAGCGTGGGCAGGATGGAAACAAAACTCATGGGATATGCACGCGGCCATGGGCCGGCCGCGCTCCTGTGAAAAAGCCCACGGCACCGCCACGCAGTGCCATGGGCAAGAAATCAACGATGGGAGAAGCGCGGGATCAGGCGGTGGCCGCGGGGCCGGTGCGCAGACGCACGGGGCCGCTGCGCTGCTCGATGGCGTGCTGCACATCCTTGCGCAGGCCCATGAGGAAGCCCAGCTCGGCGACCACGAACAAGGGCCCGATGATCAGACCCACCAGGTCGTCCACGAAGGCGGGCTTGCGGCCTTCGTAGTAATGGCCCACGAACTGGATGACCCAGCCCACGGCGAACAGGCCCACGCCCGTGGCCAGCCACAGCGTGGTGCTTTGCTGCGCCAGCCACTGGCCGCCGGCCAGCATGGCGGCCAGCAGCGTGGCCATCACCAGGCCGTAGCGCGTATCGAGCCGGAAGTAGAAAACGCTGGCCGCAATGGCCGCCACCAGGGCCGGGCCCACGGGCAGCCCGCCCAGCAGCCACACGGGCCGCGAGAGCAGGATCACCACGGCGAACATGATCATGGGCACGCCCACGAAGTGGGTGTGGATGTTGCGCGGGTCGCGGTGGTAATCGGCGTACTGGGCCAGGTGGTCGATCAGGGTTTTCATGGGTGTCTCCTGGTATTGTTTTGAGCAGCATCCATACTCGCCCGATGCCCGGCCACAGTCTGTCGGAAAGCCGACACAACGCCCTGCCCCCTTTCCCCGCCCGTCTCGCCCCGCCCTGCATGACCGACCCCGCCGCCCACCTTCCCGTGCTCCAGACCGGCCGCTGGTTCGCCCACCTGCCCCCCGACTTCGCCCAGCCCCTGCTCGCCATGGCCCACCTGCGCCAGCTGGCGCCGGGGGAGGTGCTGTTTCTGCGGGGCGATGCGCCCTGCGGCCTGTATGCCGTCGTGCGCGGCGCGATCAACATTTCGGGCACGGGCGGGCGGGCCGACGAGGCACGCGCCGCCATGCTCACGCGGCTGGAGCCGCCGCACTGGTTCGGCGAGATCTCGGTCTTCGACAATTCGGCCCGCACGCACGATGCCCATGCGGCCGAGGCCAGCACCCTGCTGCAGATACCGCACGAGCCGCTGCAGGCCTGGCTCACCGCCCACCCGCAGCACTGGCATGCACTGGCTCTGTTGCTCACCGACAAGCTGCGCACGGCCTTCGTGGCCATCGAGGAACTGGCCCTGCTGCCCGCCGGCCAGCGCCTGGCGCGCCGCCTGGTGATGATGGCCGAGGGCTATGGCCAGTGGACGGCCGAGGGCCAGTCGCGCCGGGTGATCGGCATCTCGCAGGAGCAGCTGTCGCTGATGCTGGCGATCTCGCGCCAGACCACCAACCAGATCCTGAAGGACCTGGAGGGCCGTTCCCTGGTGCGCGTGCACCGCGGTGAGGTAGAGATCCTGGACCTGGCGGCCTTGCGCGCCACCTGCTACTGAAACGATAGCAACCAGCATCGGCGGGTTAGCAACCCGTCTGGCTGCCCATTAAAATACTAAGCACACATTGCATTTCCGGGCACAATCGCACCATGCAACTGAACTACATCGCCAACGCCTCCGTGCCGTCTTCGTCGGGCCGCACGCTGCCCGTGATCGACCCGTCCGACGGCCAACCCTTCGACGAGATCCAGCGCAGCAATGCCGACGACATCGACGCGGCGGTGCATGCGGCGCGCCAGTGCTACAACGCCGTCTGGCAGCGCCTGGCGCCGGCCGAGCGTGGCCGCCTGCTGCAGCGCCTGTCGGCCAAGGTGCTCGAGCATGCCGACGAGCTGACCGCGCTGGAGCAGCGCGACTGCGGCAAACCCACCAAGCAGGCGCGCGCCGACGCGCTGGCGCTGGCGCGCTACTTCGAGTTCTACGCCGGGGCCTGCGACAAGCTGCATGGCGAGACCCTGCCCTACCTGGACGGCTACAGCGTGCTCACCTGGCGCGAGCCGCACGGCGTGACGGGCCATGTGATCCCCTGGAACTACCCGATGCAGATCTTCGGCCGCAGCGTGGGTGGTGCCCTGGCCGCCGGCAATGTCTGCGTGGTCAAGCCGGCCGAGGACGCCTGCCTGTCGCTGATCCGCGTGGCCCAGCTCGCGGCCGAGGTGGGCTTCCCCGCGGGGGCGATCAACATCGTCACCGGCTACGGCCATGAGGTGGGCGACGCGCTGGCGCGCCACCCGGGCATCGACCACATCAGCTTCACCGGCAGCCCCAAGATCGGCACGCTGATCCAGCAGGTGGCGGCCGAGCGCCACTGCCCCGTGACGCTGGAGTTGGGCGGCAAGAGCCCGCAGATCATCTTTGCCGATGCCGACCTCGATGCCGCCGTGCCGGTGGTGATCAACGCCATCGTGCAGAACGCCGGCCAGACCTGCAGCGCCGGCTCGCGCGTGCTGATCGATTCGCTGATCTATGAATCCCTGCTCGAACGCCTGGGCAAGGCCTTCGAGGCCCTGCGCGTGGGCCCCGCTGCCATGGACCTGGACGTGGGCCCGCTGATCCGACAGACCCAGCAGCAGCGCGTGTGGGACTTCCTGTCGGACGCACAGGTGGCCGGCATCCCCATGGTGGCCCAGGGCGTGGTGGTGGACGAATCGCCCGAAGGCGGCTTCTACCAGGCCCCCACGCTGCTGCGCGACGTGCCGGCGCAGCACCGCCTGGCACAGGAAGAGGTGTTTGGCCCCGTGCTCTCGGCCATGGCCTTCCAGGACGAGGACCACGCCGTGGAGCTGGCCAATGCCACCCAGTTCGGCCTGGTGGCCGGCATCTGGACACGCGACGGCGCGCGCCAGTTCCGCATGGCCAAGCGCGTGCACAGCGGCCAGGTTTTCATCAACAACTATGGCGCCGGTGGCGGCGTGGAGCTGCCCTTCGGCGGCGTGAAGTCCAGCGGCTACGGGCGCGAGAAGGGCTTCGAGGCGCTGTACGGCTTCACCACGCTCAAGACCGTGGCCATCAAGCACGGTTGACGAGTCCCCTGTCCCGCGCTGGCCGCGGGACAGCGCGGTTTGCGAAGACTCCTTTTTTTCTCCATGCCCCTGAGCCCCCCCGCCCCCCGCACCGCCCGGCATGTCCGGCGCGTGACCTACCAGGGCTTCGAACGCGACGATGGCCTGTGGGACATCGAAGGCGAGCTGCACGACAGCAAGGCCTACGATGCCCCCGTGCACCGCGGCCAGGGCATGCGCCGTGCGGGCGAGCCCATCCACCACATGCGGCTGCGTGTCACGGTAGACCGCCAGCTCGTGGTGCAGGCCATCGAGGTGGCCATGGACGCCCACCCGCTCAAGGACTGCCCGCTGGCCCAGGCCGCGCTGCAGCAGATGGTGGGCTGCAGCATGACCCGGGGCTGGCGCCAGGCCATCCAGAAGCACCTGGGCGGCGTGGCCAGCTGCACCCACCTGCGCGAGCTGCTGTTCAACCTGGCCACGGCCGCCTTCCAGTCCGTCACGGCCGTGTTCGCGCCGCCCGCCAACGGCGACCCGCCGCGCCACCTGGGCCAGTGCACGGGCTGGGACTTCAACGGCAATGGCGTGAAGGAACACTTTCCGCAGTTCTATGGCCGCGTGCCCGTCCCGGTCCCCAAGGCCGAGGCGGCGACCCCGCCTGCCGAGCACTGAGCCTATCCGCCCCCTTTTTTACCGCCCCCATTTTCCAAAGACAGGGAGACACTCCATGCGTGCACAGAACAAGTCCGTCATCGTCACCGGCGCCGGCAACGGCATTGGCGAGGGCATCGCCAAGCGCCTCGCGGCCGAAGGCGCCCAAGTCATCGTCAACGACATCAACGAGGCCGGCGGCCAGCGTGTCGTGGCCGAGATCACCGCAGCCGGCGGCACGGCCGCCTTCTTCAAGGCCGACGTGACCCACTCGGCCCAGGTCAAGGCCCTGGTCGATGAGGCCGTGCGCCTGTACGGCCGGCTCGACGTGATGGTCAACAACGCTGGTTGGACGCATCGCAACCGCCCCATGCTGGAAGTGAGCGAGGAAGAGTTCGACAAGGTCTATGCCATCAACATGAAGAGCATCTACCTGTCGGCCATCCACGCCGTGCCGGCGCTGCGCAAGGTGGGCGGCGGCAGCATCATCAACATCGCCTCCACCGCCGGCCTGCGCCCACGCCCGGGCCTGACCTGGTACAACGGCTCCAAGGGGGCCGTGATCATCACCAGCAAGTCCATGGCGGCCGAACTGGGCCCGGACAACATCCGCGTGAACTGCATCAACCCGGTGTTCAACCCCGACACCGGCCTGGCGGCCGAATTCGCGGGCGGCCCGGTGGACGATGCGCGCCGCGCCAAGTTCCTGGCCACCATCCCGCTGGGCCGCTTCTCCACCGCGCTCGACGTGGCCAACGCCGCGCTCTACCTGGCCAGCGACGAGGCCTCGTTCATCAATGGGGTCTGCATCGAAGTGGACGGCGGCCGCTGCGTCTAGTCTGATAGCAGCCCCCTACGGATTTCGGGGGCAAGCTGCGGTGCAGCATGCCACCAGCCGCAACTGCGGCAAAATCGGCCCATGGCCGAACGTGTGATCCCCCTGGTGGACCAGCGCATCGCCGCCCTGAAGGCGGTGGTGCCGCTGCATGCCCTGGCGCCCACGGGCCACCTGGTGGACACGCGTGGGCGCCCGCTGCGCGACCTGCGCATCAGCGTGACGGACCGCTGCAACTTCCGCTGCAGCTACTGCATGCCCAAGGAAGTCTTCGACAAGGACTACCCCTACCTGCCCCACAGTGCGCTGCTGAGCTTCGAGGAGATCACGCGCCTGGCCCGGCTGTTCCTGGCGCATGGGGTGCGCAAGATCCGCCTCACGGGCGGCGAGCCCCTGCTGCGCAAGAACCTCGAAGCGCTGGTGGCGCAGCTCGCGGCGCTGCGCACGGTGGACGGCACGGCGCCCGACCTCACGCTCACCACCAACGGATCGCTGCTGGTGCGCAAGGCCCGTGCGCTCAAGGAGGCCGGGCTGAACCGCGTGACCGTGAGCCTCGACGGCCTGGACGACACGGTGTTCCGGCGCATGAACGACGTGGATTTTCCCGTGGCCGACGTGCTCGCGGGCATCGAGGCGGCACATGCGGCCGGCCTGTCGCAGATCAAGGTCAACATGGTGGTCAAGCGCGGCACCAACGACCACGAAATATTGCCCATGGCGCGGCACTTTCGCGGCACGGGCACCACGCTGCGCTTCATCGAGTACATGGACGTGGGCGCCACCAATGGCTGGCGCATGGACGAGGTGCTGCCCTCGGCCGAGCTGATCGCGCGCCTGCGCGCCCACCTGCCGCTGGTACCGCTCGACCCGGCCAGCCCCGGCGAGACCGCCGAGCGCTGGGGCTATGCCGACGCCAGCGGCCGGCACGACCCGGCGCTGGGCGAGATCGGCGTGATCAGCAGCGTCACGCAGGCCTTCTGCCACGACTGCAACCGCGCACGCCTGTCCACCGAGGGCCAGCTCTACCTGTGCCTGTTCGCCACCCAGGGCCACGACCTGCGCAGCCTGCTGCGCGGCGGCGCGAGCGACGAGGCCATTGCCTCGGCCATCGCCCCCATCTGGCAACAGCGCAGTGACCGCTACTCCGAGCTGCGCAGCAGCCTGCCCGCCGACGCCGCACCCGGGCCGCGCCGGGTGGAGATGAGCTACATCGGCGGATGATGCGGCGCCGGCCTTTCTTTCATTTGCTTGTATGCGCGGGGCCGAGGCTGCCCGCGCCCACCCTCCTCCATGATTGACATCCAGGACATCACCGGCCTTGTGCTGGCCGGCGGCCGCGGCTCCCGCATGGGCGGGGTCGACAAGGGCCTGCAGGGCTTTCGCGGCATGCCGCTGGCGCTGCACACGCTGATGCGGCTGCAGCTGCAGACCGGCGCCACCATGGTCAACGCCAACCGCAACCTGGCGGCCTACGAATCGTTCGGCGCGCCGGTCTGGCCCGATGGGCTGGCCGACTACGCCGGCCCGCTGGCCGGCTTCATGACCGGGCTGGAGCGCTGCGAGACGCCGTGGATGCTGACCGTGCCCTGCGACACGCCCCTGTTCCCGCTGGACCTGGCGGCACGCCTGGCCGCTGCGGCCGGGCAGGAGGGTGCCAGCATCGCCATGGCGGCGGCCCCCGAGGCCGATGGCAGCGGCCACGTGGCCGTGCGGCCCCAGCCCGTGTTCTGCCTGCTGCGCGTGGAACTGCTGGAGAGCCTCACGGCCTTCACCCAGGCCGGTGGCCGCAAGATCGATGCATGGACCGGCCAGCATGCCTGCGCCATCGTGCCGTTCAACGCGCCGGGCGACGACCCGCAGGCCTTCTTCAATGCCAACACCCTGGCCGAGCTGCATGCGCTGGAGGCCGGCACACCCCATGAGCGCCCATGAAGACCCTTGCCCAGATTGCCGCTGAACTGCAGGGCTACGACCCCAAGGCCCTGAGCGTGGGCGACGCCAACGCCTTCCTCGCGCGCCTGGTGCAGCCCGTGCAGGGCACCGAAACCCTGCCCCTGTTCAATGCACTGGGGCGTGTGCTGGCCAGCGATGTGGTCTCGCCCGTGAGCGTGCCGCCGCACGACAACTCGGCCATGGACGGCTATGCCCTGGCCAGTGCCCAGCTCGTGCCGGGCCAGCCGCTCACGCTGCGCCCCGTGGGCACGGCCCTGGCCGGCAAGGCCTGGGCCGGCACGGTGGCCACGGGCGAATGCGTGAAGATCATGACCGGCGCCATCATGCCGGCCGGCCTGGACACCGTGGTGCCCCAGGAATTCACCACCGCCGGTGCAGACGGGCGCATCACCATCGCCGCCGACGTGCTGCGCCCGGGCGACAACCGCCGCTTCAAGGGCGAGGACATCCGGGAGGGCAGCGTGGCGCTGGCCCAGGGCGAGCCGCTCACGCCGGCCGCGCTGGGCCTGCTGGCCAGCCTGGGCCTGCCCACGGTGGCGGTGTACCGCCGCCTGCGCGTGGCCTACTTTTCCACCGGCGACGAGATCCTGAGCCTGGGCGAGGCCCCGCGCGAAGGCGCGGTGTACGACAGCAACCGCTACACCGTGTTCGGCCTGCTCACGCGGCTGGGCGTGGAGGTGATCGACCTCGGCGTGGTGCGCGACGACCCCGCCCTGCTGGAGGCGGCCTTCCGCCAGGCGGCCCGGCAGGCCGATGCCATCATCACCAGCGGCGGTGTGAGCGTGGGCGAGGCCGACCACACGCGCACCATGATGAAGCAGCTGGGCGACGTGGCCTTCTGGCGCATCGCCATGCGCCCGGGCCGCCCCATGGCCGTGGGGCGCCTGGCCAGCGACGCGCCGGGCGGCCGCAACGCCGTGCTCTTCGGCCTGCCCGGCAACCCCGTGGCCGTGATGGTCACCTTCCTGGCCTTTGTGCGCCCCGCCCTGCTGCGCATGATGGGCAGCAGTCACAGCCCCGTGCCCCTGATGCGCGCCACCTGCACCGAAGCCCTGCGCAAGAAGCCCGGCCGCACCGAGTACCAGCGCGGCACCGTGAGCACCGCGCCCGACGGCAGCCTGCAGGTCTGCACCACCGGCAACCAGGGCTCGGGCGTGCTCAGCTCCATGGTGCAGGCCAACGGCCTCATCGTGCTGCACCACGGCCAGGGCGATGTGGCGGCCGGCGAGGCGGTGGATGTCATGGTGTTTGACGGGGTCATGTAGCCCCCCCTGAGTCGCTTCGCGCCTTCCCCCTGAGGGGGACGCCACCCGTGGCCTGGCAAAGCCAGTTCCACGGTGGCACTGGCCTACGGAGCGCCAGTTGCATAGGCGGTTGGAAAGTCACAGTGTCATCAATAACTGACACGCCCATGCGGTGATCGCCTCTCGCTTACCCTTGCCATGGTGGCCTACGCTAGGCCAAGCCCCATCTGGACAAGACCCCCTATGCCCTACGCAGCCCAACACCTTGTACAACCTCCGTCGCGCGATGAAGTGGACCAGTTGGCCGGTACCACCGTCGTCGAGTTCGGCACGCCCTGGTGCGGCCATTGCCAGCGCGCCCAGCCGCTGATCGAAGGGGCGCTGAAGGACCGGGCCGATGTCGCCCACATCAAGGTCGAGGATGGCCCGGGCCAGCGCCTGGGCCGCACCTTCGGCGTGAAGCTCTGGCCCACCCTGGTCTTCCTCAAGGATGGCAAGGAAGTGGAGCGCCTGGTGCGCCCGCAGCAGGCGGCCGATGTGCAGCAGGCCCTGCAGGCCCTTGCCGGATGACCGTCTTCAGCCCTCTTCTTTCTTGTTCTTCTTCATGGCCAGCAGGTCGCCCACGCGCAGCGCGCGGTGCAGGCGGAACCTGCGGTTGAACGGGTTGTAGCCCAGGCCCCGCGCATCTTGGAGGTCCAGGCCGGCTCCCTTGGCATGGGCCGTGAGTTCATGCGGGCGGATGAACTTGCGCCAGTCGTGCGTGCCCACGGGCAGCAGACGCAGCATGCGCTCGGCTTTGAACAAAAAACTTAGTTAAATACCTAAATATTTAATTAAATAAATCGCAAGGTGCCCCCGCTACAATGCATGGATGGAAAAGATCTTCGAAGCGCTTGCGTCCACCCCCCGGCGCAAGATCCTGGCCTACCTGTCCGAGACCGAACTGTCGGCGGGTGAGATCGCCGCGCGCTTCGAGATGAGCAAGCCCTCGCTCTCGCAGCACCTCAAGGTGCTGGAGAACGCTGGCCTGGTGACATCGGAAAAGCGCGGCCAGTTCGTCTACTACAGCCTGCTGCGCGACAACCTGGCGCACACGCTCACGGGCTTTGTGCAAAGCGTGTGCCCCGTGTCCACGGGGCTCAAGAAGGAAAGCCGCGCCCTGGCCCAGAGCAAGGCCAAGGCCAAACCGGCTGCCGAATAGCGCTTTTTATCCGCGTCCTGCAAATGGCATGTTGGATGCCATGACGGTCATGTTGAGCACGTTGGCAGACAACGGCAGACCGGCCATGTAGCTCACGGCCTCGGCCACGTGCTTCACGTCCATCAGTGGTTCGGTGGACATGGTGCCGTTGGCCTGGCGCACGCCCTCGCCCTTGCCCATGCGGGCGGCCAGGTCGGTGAGCGCATTGCCGATGTCGATCTGGCAGCCCACGATGTTGAACGGGCGGCCATCGAGCGCCAGGCACTTGGTCAGGCCCAGCACGGCGTGCTTGCTGGCCGTGTAAGGGCTGCTGTAGGGCCGCGGCGTGTGGGCCGAGATCGAGCCGTTGTTGATGATGCGCCCGCCCTGCGGCGACTGGCGGCGCATGAGGCCGAAGGCCGCACGCGCGCACAGGAACACGCCGGTGATGTTGGTGTTCACCACGTCGAGCCACTTCTCCACGGGCAGTTCGTCCATGGGCACGGCGGGCGCGCCGATGCCGGCGTTGTTGAACAGCACGTCCAGGCGGCCGCACTCCTTCTCGACCGTCTGGAACAGCGCATCGACGCTGGCCGGGTCGCGCACGTCGGAGGTCACGGCCAGGGCCTTGCCGCCCGCCGCCTGCACCTCGGCCACCAGGGCGTCGAGCAGTTCGGTGCGGCGGCCGGTGGCCACGACAAAGAAGCCATCCTTGGCGAGCTGCCGGGCCACGGCCAGGCCGATGCCGCTGCCGGCGCCGGTGACGAGAGCGACTTTCTGGGCGGGAAGAGAGGACACGCAGAGACTCCTGTGGTTTGCAGAAACAGTAGTGTGGCCGAGTTGCTCAAACGGCGCCGTGCGACTCGACGTAAAGCGCGTACAGCGAATGGCTGCTGGCCATGTACAGCCGGTTGCGCTTGGGCCCGCCGAAGGCCAGGTTGGCGCAGCGCTCGGGCAGACGGATGAAGCCGATGGGCTTGCCCTCGGGGTTGAAGACCTTCACGCCATCCATCTCCTCGGACTTGCCCGTGGGCAGGTGGGCCTTCATGCCACCGCCGATGTCGGTGGGCTCGGCCGCCACGGCGCCGGTGTAGCCCCAGCCGCACCACAGGTTGCCGTCACGGTCGACCTTGAAGCCGTCGAAGGCGCCAGGGCCGGCGGCATCGATGAGCTTGGTCTTGTTGGACACCGTGGCGCCGTCGGCCGACACGTCATACGCCCAGATGCTGCGGTGGGGCGTGCCCTTCCACTCCACCACGTAGAGCTTCTTCTCGTCGGGCGAGAAGGCGATGCCGTTGGGGTTGACCAGGTCGGTGATCACCGCGGTGAGCTTGCCGTCGGGCGCGATGCGGTAGACGTTGGTCGTGGCCTGCTCGGGCGTGGCGCGCGAGCCCTCCCATTCGCCGTTGATGCCGAAGGTGGGGTCGGTGAACCAGACGCTGTCGTCCGACTTGACGACGATGTCGTTGGGCGCGTTCAGGCGCTTGCCCTCGAAGCGGTCGGCCAGCACGGTGATGCGCCCATCCTTCTCGGTGCGGGTCACGCGGCGCGTGACCGAATGCTCGCAGGTGATGAGCCGGCCCTGGCGGTCACAGACATTGCCGTTGGCGTAGTTGACGTTGGTCTTGTGCACCGAGAACTGGCCGGTCTTCTCGTCGTACTTCATCAGCCGGTTGTTCGGGATGTCGCTGAGCAGCAGGTAGCCGCCCTGGGGGAAGTAGGCCGGCCCCTCGGCCCAGCGCATGCCCGTGCCCAGTTGCTCCACCGTGCTGCTGTAGATGCGGTACTTGGTGAAGCTCGGGTCCAGGATGAACACCGACGGGTCGGGGTAGCGCTGGTTGGGCTTGAAGTCGAAGGCTTGCGCGCCGGCCAGGCCGCTGAGCGCGGCCACGCCGGTGCCTGCCGCCGTTTTGAGGAACTGGCGGCGGGCCTGGTTCTGGGTTGTCGTCATCTCTCTTGTCTCCTGTTGTGGTTTTGAATGAAAGAAATCAGGTCACTGGTGCGGGATTGAAGAGCACAAGGGCGTTGTGCAGCTTCCACTGCTCGGCCCAGGTCTTCTTGCGGCCACTGGCCACGTCGAGCATGAGCTCGAACATCTCCCAGCCCACATCGGCGATGGTCTTCTCGCCCGTGGTGATGGTGCCGGCGTTGATGTCCATCAGGTCGTGCCAGCGGCGCGCCAGGTCGTCACGCGTGGCCACCTTGATGACGGGCACCTCGGCCAGGCCGTAGGGCGTGCCCCGGCCGGTGGTGAAGACGTGCAGGTTCATGCCGGCAGCCAGCTGCAGCGTGCCGCAGATGAAGTCGCTGGCAGGCGTGGCGGCGTAGATCAGGCCCTTCTGCTTGAGTTTTTCACCCGGCGCGATGACGCCCGAAATCGGCGAGCTGCCCGACTTGACGATGGAGCCCATGGCCTTTTCCACGATGTTGGACAGGCCGCCCTTCTTGTTGCCGGGCGTGGTGTTGGCGCTGCGGTCCACACGGCCGCGCTGCAGGTAGGCGTCGTACCAGGCCATCTCGCGGATCATGGCGTCGGCCACCTCGGGCGAGGAGGCGCGCGAGGTGAGCTGGTCGATGCCGTCTCGCACCTCGGTCACCTCCGAGAACATCACGGTGGCGCCCGCGCGCACCAGCAGGTCGGTGCAGTAGCCCACGGCCGGGTTGGCGGTGACGCCCGAGAAGGCGTCGCTGCCGCCGCACTGCACGCCCACCACGAGTTCGCTGGCGGGCACGGTTTCGCGCCGGCGCGCGTTCAGGCGCTCCAGGTGCAGCTCGGCCTGGCGCAGGATGGAATCGACCATGGACATGAAGCCCACATGCGCATCGTCCTGCAAGCAAACCACGTCGAGCGGGGTCTCCGCGCTGGCGCCGGTGTCGGCCACGGCGCGCTCGTCCACCAGGGGAATGCTGCCGGGCGGCAGCAGGCGCTCGGGCTGCAGCTTCTCGCAGCCCAGGCTCACCACCATGACCTCGCCGCCGAAGTTGGGGTTGAGCGAGATGTTGCGCAGCGTGCGGATGGGGATCACCGCGTCGGGCGCGTCGATGGCCACGCCACAGCCGTAGGTGTGCTCCAGCGCCACCACGTCGTCCACGTTCGGAAAGCGCGGCAGCAGCTCGCTCTTGATGCGCTGCACGGCGAAGTCGGTGACGCCCGCCACGCACTGCACGGTCTGCGTGATGGCCAGGATGTTGCGCGTACCCACCGAGCCATCGGCATTGCGGTAGCCCTCGAAGGTGTAGCCCGTGAGGGGCGGCTGCGGCTCGGGCTTGACCGTGGCGATGGGCAGGCCTTCGAGTTCGCGCGCCTCGGGCATGCGCAGCAGGCGCTCGTGCACCCAGCTGCCCGCAGGGATGGGCTTCAAGGCATAGCCGATGGGCACGTTGTAGCGGCGCACCTCGCCGCCTTCGGGAATGTCCACCAGCGCCACCTTGTGCGCCTGGGGCACCTTGTCCACCAGGGTCAGGCCCGAGGGGAACACGGTGCCCGCAGGCAAGCCCCCATCGTTGGCGACGATGGCGACGTTGTCGCGCTCGTCCATCTTGATGTGCAGGGGCGGCCGCGCCGGGGTCGTGGTGGATGCGGTGCTATCGGTCATGGGGGGTTTCTCTGTGCTGCTTTTCTCAATCCAACGCTGGCGCATCAGGGCCGCGTTCCGACCTCGGCCACTTCGCGCGTCCAGGCACGTGCCTGCTCGCTCAGGCTCAGGCCCAGGCCGGGGCGCGTGGGCACGAGCATGCGGCCGTTCTTGATCTCCAGGCGCTCGTTGAACAGCGGCTCCAGCCAGTCGAAATGCTCTACCCAGGGTTCGGTGGCGTACACGGCGGCCAGGTGCACGTGCAGCTCCATAGCGAAATGCGGGCCCAGGCTCAGGCCCGCATGCTCGGCCTGCCCGGCGATCTTGAGGAAGGGCGTGATGCCGCCCACGCGCGGGGCATCGGGCATCAGGTAGTCGGCCGCGCGGTGGCGGATCAGCTCGCCGTGTTCGGCGGCGCTGGTCAGCATCTCGCCGGTGGCGATGGGGGTGTCAAAGGTCGCGGCCAGGGCAGCGTGGCCCTCGAAGTCGTAGGCGTCGAGCGGCTCCTCGATCCACACCAGGTTGAATTCTTCGAAGATGCGGCACATGCGCTGGGCCGTGGGGCGGTCCCACTGCTGGTTGGCGTCCACCATCAGCGGCACCTGCTCGCCCAGGTGCTTGCGCACGGTTTCCACGCGCTGGATGTCCAGTGCCCGGTCGGGCTGGCCGACCTTGAGCTTGATGCCGCCGATGCCGCGCTCGATGGAGGCGCCCGCGTTCACCACCAGTTGCTCGATGGGCGTGTGCAGAAAGCCGCCCGAGGTGTTGTAGCACTGCACCGAGTCGCGCTGCGAGCCCAGCAGCTTGGACAGTGAGAGCCCCGCACGGCGCGCCTTGAGGTCGTACAGCGCCACGTCGAAGGCACCGATGGCTTGGGTGGACATGCCGCTGCGCCCCACCGAGGCGCCGGCCCAGCACAGCTTGGTCCACAGGCGCGAGATGTCGCTCGGGTCTTCGCCGATCAGCGCGGGCGCGATCTCCTTGGCGTGGGCGAACTGCCCAGGCCCGCCCGCGCGCTTGGAATAGCTCAGCCCCAGGCCCTTATGGCCGTCCTTGGTCTCGATCTCGGCGAACAGCATTGCGATCTCGGTCATGGGCTTCTGGCGGCCGGTGAGCACCTTGGCATCGCTGATCGGGTTGGCCAGCGGCAGGTAGCACGAGGAGATGCGGACCCAGGCGATGGAATCGCCAGCGGCAGAGGGAGTGGAGGCAGTCATGGGCAGGGGCAGAGGAACAACAGGAAAACAGGGGCCCCAAGGCTGCGCCTTGGAGCCGACGACACATCAGTCAATCGAAATCTTGCCGGTCTCGATCACCGTCTTCCAGCGTGCGTATTCCTTCTTCTGGAATTCCGCGAACTGGGCCGGCGTGTTGACGACCATCTCGAAGCCGATGCCGACGAACTGGTCCTTGACCTTGGGGTCGTTGAGCGCTTCTGCAAAGGCCGCGTGGGCCTTTTCGCGCACAGCGGGCGGCAGGCCCTTGGGGGCGACGATGGCCTGCCAGGACGTGACCTCGACGTTCTTCACGCCGGCTTCGGTCAGAGTGGGCACATCGGGCAGCACGGGCGAACGCGCGGCGCTGGTGACGGCCAGGGCGCGCATCTTGCCGCCCTTGATGTACTGCACCACCGAGTTGACGTTCTGGAACGAGGCATCGACCTGCCCGCCCATGATGTCGGTGTGCGCCGGGGCGCCGCCCTTGTAGGGCACATGGATGGCGGTGGTGCCCGTCTGCTGCCAAAACAGCTCAGCCGTGAGGTGGTCGCTGGAGCCGTTGCCGGCCGAGGCAAAGGTCATCTTGCCGGGATGGGCCTTGAGATTCGCGATCACATCGGCCACCGACTTGAGCGGCGAGTTGGTGGGCACCACCAGCACATTGGGCGACTGCACGGCCACTGTGATCAGGTCGAAGTCCTTGAGCGCGTCGTACTGCATGCCCTTGAGCAGGTGCGGCGTGATGACCAGCGGGCCGAGCGAGGTGACCAGGAAGGTGTAGCCATCGGCCGGAGCACGCTTGACGAAGGTGGCGCCGATGGTGCCGGTGGCCCCGGCCTTGTTGTCCACCAGGAAGGACTGCTTGAGCTTGTTGGTCAGCAGCGGGCCCACGGCGCGGGCCACCTGGTCGGTGGAGCCACCGGGCGGGAATGGCACCACCAGGGTGACGGCCTTGTCGGGCCAGGCCTGGGCATGCGATGCAAGTGCGGCCAGGCCCAGGCACAGGGCGGTGAATGTCTTTTTCATGCGTTGTCTCCTTGTTGGTAAACGGCCTTGCAGCCCATCACCCAGGGGCGGGCAACTTGGCCGGGAGGGAAAGCTGCACTTCCCCACAAAATGGTAACGTTGTCATTTTTGGCAAATGAAGCAGCCCCGTCGGGTGCCCCATTCTTCAGAAAGCTTCAGCCTTCGTGAAAGTGCCTTTGCTACCGTTCGGCACAAATGATATCGTTGTCATTTTATGCAGTCAACCGGAAAAATACGCGGAGTCTGAAGACCCGCCACAGGGAATGCCGCCCAGGTTGCCAACACCGGAAGGCGCCCGGAATTTTGGTAGGGTACGGGCTTCGCTTCTTCTCCATCTTTTGCGCCAGCCCGGCCCTGGCTTTGCCGTACCCGTCCATGAGCACCCCCTCCCCTCACCACAAACCCGTCACCCTGCACGATGTGGCCAAGGTCGCGGGCGTGTCGCTCATCACCGCATCGCGCGCGCTGAGCAACCCCGGCGTGGTGTCGGACAAGACGATTGCCAAGGTGCGCGAAGCCGTGGAGGCCACGGGCTACATCCCCAACCTGCTGGCCGGGGGCCTGAAATCCAAGCGCAGCCGCATGGTGGCAGCCATCGTGCCGGCGCTGTCGGTGTCGCAGTTTCTGCCCACCGTGCAAACGCTCACCTCGGCCCTGGCCGCCGGGGGCTACCAGGTCATCGTGGGCCAGACCAACTACGACGCCGAGCGCGAGGAGGCCGTGCTCAACACCATGATCAGCCGCCAGCCCGACGGCATCGTGATGACCGGCCTGGTGCAGTCGCAGAAGGCGCGCGAGCGGCTCGTGCGATCGGGCATTCCCGTGGTCGAGACCTGGGACCTGAGCGACCGGCCGGTGGACATGGTGATCGGCTTCTCGCACCTCAAGGTGGGCGGTGCGGTGGGTGGCTATTTCCTCTCGCGCGGCTGGAAGAAAGTGGGCGTGGCCACTGGCAGCGACCACCGCGCCATGCTGCGCCGCGAGGGCTTTCTGGCCACGCTGGGCCGCAGCGACGTGCCCACCGCCGTGGTGCCCGCCCCCAGCAGCCTGGCCCTGGGCCGGCGTGCGCTGGCCGAACTGCTGGACCAGGAGCCGGGCCTGGAGGCCGTGTGCTGCAGTTCCGACACGCTGGCCCACGGCGTGCTGGTGGAGGCCCAGGCGCGCGGCCTGCGCGTGCCCGAGGACCTGGCCGTGGTGGGCTTTGGCAATGCCGAGTTCGGCGCGCACATGGTGCCGTCGATCACCACGGTGCATGTGGACGGGCCCGAAATCGGTCGCCTGGCGGCCCAGCTCATCCTGGCACGCTGCAACGGCGAGACGGTGGAGCAGCCCATCGTGGACCTGGGGTTCCGCATGGTCGAACGGCGCTCCACGTCGGTGGACGCTGCGTAGTCACTCACTGCGCACTGCGCCCCAGGCGCACGGTAGCCAGCAGGGCCAGCGCCATACAGGTGGCCCCTGCCCCCACGAGGAATGCCGAGGCGATGCCGAACCATTGCGTGGCCACCCCCACCACCGGCCCCGTCACGCCCAGCGCAATGTCGGCAAAGGCAATGAAGTTGCCCACGGCGCGGCCGCGCTGATCGGGTGGTACCGAGCGCGTGGCGAGCACCCCCATGGCCGGGAACACGAGCGAGAAGCCCAGCCCCGTGAGCGTGGCGCCCAGCACGGCGATGGTGGGGCTGGTAGCCTGCCAGATCAGCACCTGGCCCACGGCCTCGAAGGCGAGCGAGCCCACGGCCACGGCCGTGGCGCCAAAACGGTCCGGCAGGCCCGAGCCGACCAGGCGCACCAGGATGTAGGCCGCACTGAAGCCCAGCAGCGCGGTGCCCGCATGCGGCCAGCCATGGGCCGCGTAGGCCAGCGTGAGAAAGGCCGCCATGGCCGCATAAGGCACGGTGGCCAGTGCCAGCACCAGGCCCGGCCGCCAGATCAGGCCCAGCACGCGGTGGAAGGGCACGCGCTGCTGGCCGCCCGAGCCGGGCACGGCCGGCAGCCGCAGCGCAATGGCCCAGGCCACGACGGGCGTGAGGCATGCGAGCACCCCCACACCGGCAAAGCCGAAGGATGGCTGTACCGCCAGCCCCAGCGGTGCGCCCAGGCCCAGCGCGGCATAGATGGCAATGCCCACCCAGGACATGACGGCGCCGGTGCGCGCCGGCCCCACGCGCGCAATGCCCCAGCTCATGAGGCCGGTGAGGAACAGGCTTTCACCGAGGCCCGCCACCAGCCGGCCAAGCAGGACCAGCGCCAGGCTGGCCACAGGCGCCAGGGGCAGCAGGCTGGCCAGCACATAGGCCAGGCCCGCGCAGGCCGTGAGCGGCAGGCCCAGCAGCACGGCAAAGCGCGGCCCGCGCTGGTCGCTCAAGGTGCCTGCCTGGTGGCGCGTGAGCAAGGTGGCCAGCGACTGCAGGCCGATGGCCCAGCCGACGGTGGCCGCGCCGAAACCCAGGTGGTGCCCCACTTCCAGCGCCAGGGCGCCGAGCGGAACGCTGATGGACAGAAAGCCCAGAAAGACCGCCAGCACCACGGGGGCCAGCCCAGCGAACACGGACGAGGATGCTGGCGCCGCACCTGGCAGGCGGACGGAAGAAACGGAAGAGGGAGAAGACGAAGAAGAATGCGGGATACGTGACGTCATGAAAGCGCGCCTTTAGAACGCCGAGACACGCCCTTACTGGGCTCCTCTCGACAAAGGACGCGTTGGATGACGGTAACGCTTACGACAGGCCGGCAAGCGGCTGCGGGGCGGATTATGGCGTGCGGTTTCGCTGCCCGTCAACCGCATCGGATAAAAAATTTTCCGGTGCGACTACGGGCAAGCCGTGCGCGCAGGGTCAGCCGCGAACCGCCTTTTCGATTGCTGCCACGTCGATCTTCATCATGGGCATCATGGCCTGGAATGCCCGCGCGGCCACCTCCCCGCCCTGGGCCATGGCATCGGTCAGCACGCGCGGCGTGATCTGCCAGTTGATGCCCCAGCGGTCCTTGCACCAGCCGCAATGGCTCTCCTGCCCGCCGTTGCCGACGATGGCATTCCACAGGCGGTCGGTTTCGGCCTGGTCGTCGGTGGCGATCTGGAACGAAAAGGCCTCGCTGTGCTTGAACTGCGGGCCACCGTTCAGGCCAATGCAGGGGATGCCCGCGACGGTGAATTCCACGGTGAGCACCTTGCCCTTCTTGCCGCCGCCGGGGTAGTCCGACGGTGCCTGGTGCACAGCCGTCACCTTGGTGTCCGGAAAGGTCTGGGCGTAGAAATTGGCAGCGGCCTCGGCTTCGCTGTCGTACCAGATGCAGACGGTGTTCTTGGCGGCGGGCATGCAGGTCTCCGGTATGGGAAAAGCGGCCAGTGTGTCGCGTCCCGGGCGCGCCTGCAAGCTGCGGTCTGTAGGACATCCGCTTGATCGGATTGGCACAGAATGCGATTGGCGCGGCACCCTTTGAAAGCACCTCGGAACCTAGACTTTCCCCACACCCACTACCAGGAACCGACATGCCTTTCAGCACCCCACCCTCCTTCACCGTGCACAGCCCCGACATGGCCGATGGCCGTGTGGCCCGCGCGCAGTTTGCCGCCGGCGCCATGGGCGGCCCGGGCGACAACCTGTCACCGCAGATCGAATGGCAGGGCGCACCGGCCAGTGCGCAAAGCTTCATCGTCACGATGTACGACCCCGATGCGCCCACCGGCTCGGGCTGGTGGCACTGGGCCGTGGCCAACATCCCTGGCAGTGCCCGCGCGCTGCCGCGTGGCGCGGGCGTGGCAGGCACCGGCGCTCTGCCATCGGGAGCGGTGGAGATCAACACCGACATGGGTGTGCCCGGCTATGTAGGCCCCCTGCCCCCTCCCGGCGAAACGCACCGCTACGTGCTCACAGTGACCGCGCTCGATGTGCCGCGGCTGGACCTGCCGCCCACGGCCACGCCGGCACTGCTGGCCTTCATGGCCGGCGCGCACACGGTGGGCAAGGCCAGCTTCACCGCCATGGGCGCACGCTGAGCGCCGCCACGGAACACGCACCCGCCATGCACCCACGCCACGCACCAGCCGACGCAAGCCCTCAGGCCCGCAGCATCCACGCCCTGCCCGGCGTGGGCATGGCAGCCCATGTGCTGCAGGGGCGCGGGCTGGAGATCCTGCGCATGCGCATGGACCAGCCCGCGCTGATCCTGGTCGACCAGGGAACCAAGACCGTGCGCTCCGAGCGCGGTGCATCGGCCCGCGCCAAGCCCGGGCAGGCCATCGTGGTCGACGGGCAGCAGACGGTGGACTTCACCAATGCCGTGCCCGAGGGCGTGGCGCACTACGAGGCCCGCTGGCTGGTGTTCGACACCGCGCTGCTCGAAGACCCCGGCTACCAGGCATGCGCCGCGCAGTTGGAGCAGCAGCATGCCAGCGTGCGCCTGCTGCCCAAGGTCGCAGCGCCATTGGCCAGCGCCTTCGAGCGCGCTGCCCAGGCCCTGGCACCCGATGCGGCCTTGCCCGAATCCATTGCGCGCCTGCGCGTGCTGGAGGTGCTGCACTGGCTGCTGGAGCAGCACGGCGTGGCCTTGCGTGTGCCGCAAGCGCATGCCGATGTGTCCGCCAAGGTGCGCGCCCTCATCACGGGCCGGCTCGACACCGAATGGACCGCCGGCCGCGTCGCCAGCGCGCTCGCCGTGTCCGAGGCCACACTGCGCCGCCGCCTGGTGGCCGAAGGCGCATCGCTGACCCAGCTGCTGGTGGACGCGCGCATGGCCACCGCGCTCACGCTGCTGCAGGCCACCACGCAGCCGGTGTCGTCCATCGCGCTGTCGGTGGGCTACGAATCGCCCTCGCGCTTTGCGGTGCGCTTTCGACAGCGCTTCGGTTTTGCACCCACAGCGGTACGCGGCCATGAGCGCGGCGCCGCGTGATCTTTCTATTCCTCCATCTCACGCCCACGACACCCCATGCTCAAGATCCACCACCTGGGCCATTCCCAGTCCGAACGCATCGTCTGGCTCTGCGAAGAGCTGGGCCTGCCCTATGACCTGGTGCACTACACACGCGATGCCACCACGCGACTTTCGCCGCCCGAGCTCAAGGCTTTGCACCCACTGGGCGCGGCGCCGCTCATCGAAGACGGCGACCTGCTGCTGGCCGAGTCGGCCGCCATCGTCGAGTACATCATCGTCAAGCACGGCGGTGGCCGCCTGAAGCTGGGGCCTGAGCATGCCGACTACGCGCAGTACCTGTACTGGTTCCACTTCGCCAACGGCAACCTGATGCCCGTGATCGGCCGCATGATGTCGGTGAGCCGCTCCCAGCTGCCAGCGGACCACCCGGTGCAGCAGAACGCGCAGCTGCGGCTGGACCGGGTGCTGGCACTGGTGGAGGCCCGCCTGGGCGAGGCGATCTGGCTGGCAGGACAGGAGTTCACTGCCGCCGATGTGATGAGTGTGTTCCCGCTGACCACCATGCGGCTGTTCCAGCCGCTGGACCTCACGCCCTACCCGAACATCCGCGCCTATCTGCAGCGCATCGGGGCGCGACCTGCGTACCGGCGTGCGATGGCGAAGGGGGATCCGGATCTGGTGCCGTTGCTGGGGTGAACCCCTGCCCACAGGACGCCGATGATCCGCCATGGTGGCAGCCGATCGTGTTTCCACAATAATCGCCCACCCCGTCTTCCGCCTGCCGCTACATGCCACCAGCCGCCAAAAAATCAGCCCGCCCCAGCGGACGCGCCTTGCGCGAGCGCTGGGGCGACCCGGTCTTTCTCGCAGAAGCCTTGCCTGCCATCGAACACATGCTGCGAACCCGCCAGTTCCATGCGGCAGACCTCAGGGGCATGGCCATGGCCACACCGAACGCGATCCCCCCATTGCAGCAACAGAATCTCTACAACGCCCAGCTGACGGAAGTGGACCTGTCCTACTGCCACGTGGCAACGTCGATCGCCAGCTCGAACTTCGTTCGCGTGCAGTTCGACCATGGATGGCTGGAGCAGGCCTACGCCAAGTCATCCACCTTCACCGACTGCAGCTTCGTCTCTGCCAAGGTGGGTTTTGTGGCCGATGACGCGGTATTCACCTCCTGCAACTTCCAGTCGTCCAAGTTCGTGAGCCACTGGTGGTCCGGGGGCGCGCTGCGGGCCCGGTTCGTGAACTGCGATTTTTCCAACGCCCATCTGCGCCGGGTCGCTTTCAGGGCGAGCCGCTTTGAGGGCTGCACTTTCGATGGATGCCTCTTCGACGAATGCGACATCCGAGGCACCCGATTCGACGGTGCCGAACCCGTTTTCAGGGACTGCATGGTCCTCACGGCCTCCAGTCCCTCCAGCGGTCACTGAAGACCGGCGCTCGCCAGCAGACTCCCCCGCTTACAGCCGACCTTGGGTGAACACCCCGATCCGCTCTGCCGTATCCGGGTCTGCAAAGCACGCATTCGCCGCCTTGCCCTCTGCCACCAGCGCCTCTTCGATGCGCGGCCCCAGGCCCGAGGTAAGCACGCGCTTGAGGCGTGCGGTGGCGCCGGCCGAGCGGGTGGCGACCTCGGCGGCCAGGGCCAGGGCGGTGGGCAGCATCTGGTCGGCGGGCACCACGCGGTTGACCAGGCCCAGGGCCTTGAGGTCTGCGGCGCTCTGGCGTTCGCCCAGCACGATGAGTTCCATGGTGCGCTGGTGGCCCAGGGCCTGGGGCAGCAGGTGCGTAACACCGCCGGTGACGAAGTGGCCCAGCGCCATTTCGGGGAAGAAGCAGACCAGGGTGTCCGCGGCCACCACCATGTCGCAGTTGAGTACCCACTCGAAGCCGCCACCCACGGCATAGCCATGCACGGCGCCAATGACGAGCTTGGGGCCGAACATGATGTCGCGCGTGATCTGCTGGATGCGCTCGCAGTGCTCGGCGATGGCGGCGGGGCTTTCGGACTGCTCGCCGAACTCCTTGAGGTCGTCGCCCGCGCAGAAGGCGCGGCCCGCGCCGGTGAAGACGATAGCCCGCGTGGCGGGCTCGTTCTGCGCAGCCTGCAGGGCAGCGTGCAGGTCCACCAGCAGGGTGCCGCTGATGGCGTTGAGGCGCTCGGGGCGCTGCAGGGTGACGATGCTGACGGCGCCCTCGATCGTATGGGTGGCAAAGCTCATGTCTGTCTCTCTTTCTCTCTTCGGTGGTGGCGACTCACAAAACTCTTCTGGCGTTGTTGCTGCGTCTTGCCAGAACCGCTTCGCTGAGCTTTGTGAGCCGCTTGGGGAAATGTTGATGGGGTCAAGGGTGAGGTGAGCGTACGGCGTCTGCCTCGCGGTCCCAGGTGCCTGGCGCAATGCCTTCGGCCTGCAGGCGGAATTTCTCGACCTTGTCGGTGGGGGTCTTGGGCAGTGCGGGCAGCAGGCGCAGGTAGCGCGGCACCATGAAGCGGGCCATGCGTTCGCTGCAGTGCTGCGCAAGACTGGCAGGCGTGAGGCGGCTGCCCGGGCGCAGCACCACGCAGGCCATGACCTCTTCCTCGGTCATGTCGCTGGGCACGCCGAACACGGCGCTTTCGAGCACGTCGGGGTGGGTGTCGATGCCCATCTCGACCTCGGCGGCCGAGATGTTCTCGCCGCGGCGGCGCACGATGTCCTTGGTGCGGCCGACGAAGTACATGTAGCCGTCGGCATCCTGGCGCAGCAGGTCGCCGGTGTGGAACCACAGGTCCTTGAACGCGGTGAGCGTGGCTTCGGGCATGCCGTAGTAGCCCTGCATCAGCAGGCCGGGCTGCTCGGGGCGGATGAGCAGTTCGCCGGGCTGGCCCACGGGCACTTCGGCGCCCTGCGGGTCTGCCAGGCGTGCGCTGAAAGCAGGGTCCACCTTGCCGCACGAGCCCGTGCGCCGCGGCTCATGCAGGGGCGTGTACATCACGCCGCCGGCCTCGGTGGAGCCGTAGAGCTCCACCAGGCGGCAGCCGAAGCGTTCCTCGAACTCCGGCGCAAAGGCCGGCAGGGGCACGCCCCAGCCCAGGCGGGCGCGGTGGTCGCGGTCGCGCGGTGATGGAGGCTGCTTCCACAGCATGGTGACCGTGGCGCCCATGAAGTCGAACACGGTGGCCTGCAGGGCGCGCACCTCGTCCCAGTAGCGCGAGACGCTGAAGCGCTCGCCGATGGCGGCCACGCCGCGCAGCAGCAGCGCGGGCACGAGGGTCATGACCGTGGCGTCCAGGTGGAACATCGGGTAGGGGCAGTACAGCACGTCGTCGGGCCGCAGTTCCAGCCCCGCGATGAAGAGCCGCGCCTGGGTCAGCACGAAGCGGTGCGCGATCATGGCGGCCTTGGATCGGCCCGTGGTGCCCGAGGTGTAGAGCAGCAGGCACAGGGCATCGGGCGCGACCTCGGGGCGCGGCAGAGACTGCGCGGTGGGCTCCACGCTGCACAGCGCGGCGTAGGGCTGGCAGCCATCGGGCAGCACGGCGCCCTCGCCGCCCTCGCCCACCACAAAGACCTGGGTGGCCGTGGCCAGATCGGGCTGCACCTCGGCCCATGGGGTCTGCAAGGTGGCATGCACCACGGCCAGCCGGCTTTCCACCAGGTTGACGGCGGCGGCCAGCGCCGCACCGCGGAACGAGGTGTTGACCGGCGCAGCCACCGCGCCCAGCTTGGCCAGGGCAAACCACAGGATCGCCATTTCGATGCAGTTGGGCAGCATCAGGCTGACATGGTGGCCCGCGCGCACGCCCTGGGCGTGCAGGCCGGCGGCCAGGCGGTCGCTGGCCTCGTCGATCTGGCGGTAGGACCACTCGCCCGCGGCCATGCGGATGAAGGGCTGGTGCGGCACCTCGGCGGCGGCACGGCGCAGTTCGGCACCGAGGGAAGGGGCAAGGGGAAGAAGGGCGTTGGCCATGGCGGATGCAGGATAGGAATTGCCATGCCAAAGGGCAAGGACCATGCCATCGGCGATGCGGGCCTTCTCTCCCCTGCGGGCACGCCAGAACCTCGGCAGGAAGCGAACCGATTTGCTACAAACGTTCAATTATTGAACGTTGTATATTGCAACACCATGCCTGCCAAGAAACCGCCCGCCGCCTTGACCACCCTCGCCAGCAGCCAGGACGACCTGCTGGAGCGCCAGGGCCAGCTCATCGAGGAATTGCAGACCCTGGTGAACCATGTGCCCTATGGGCTGATGGTGCTGGAGCCCGGCGGTGTGGTGCGCCACCTCAATGCCGAGGCGGCGCGCCAGCTACGCCTGCCGCGCCATCTGGCGCAGGGGCGCACGCTGGGTTCGCTGCTCGACTTCGACACCATGGTGGAGCAGGTGTTCCTGACGGGCGAGGGCTATACCGACCGCGAGCGCGTGATCTCCACCCCGCGCTTTCAGCTGCATGTGCTGGACACGGCCGTGCCCGTGAAGGCGGCGGACGGGCGCGTGCTGTCGGTGGTGAACACCTTCCGCGAGATCAGCGGCGTGCACCGGCTGGCCGGCCGCCTGGCGGGCAGCCAGGCGCGCCATACCTTCGACACCATGATCGGCCAGAGCCCGGCGCTGCGGGCCACCATCGCCGCGGCACGCAAGGCCGCTGCGGGTCAGGCCAATGTGCTGCTCAGCGGCGAGAGCGGCACGGGCAAGGAGGTGCTGGCCCAGGCCATCCACAACGCAAGCGCGCGGCGCGACGGGCCCTTCATCGCGGTGAACTGCGCGGCGCTGCCGCGCGACCTGATCGAAAGCGAGCTGTTCGGCCATGCGCCGGGCGCCTTCACGGGCGCGCAGCGCGAGGGCCGGCCGGGCAAGTTCGAGGCAGCCAGCGGGGGCACCATCTTTCTGGACGAGGTATCGGAGCTGCCACTGGACGTGCAGGCCAAGCTCTTGCGTGTTTTGCAGGAGCGCGAGGTGGTGCGCCTGGGCAGCACGCGCGCCGTGCGCGTGGATGCGCGGGTCATCACCGCCAGCAACCGCGACCTGCATGCCATGGTGACGCGCAAGGAATTCCGCGAAGACCTGTACTACCGCTGCCATGTGATCGCACTGACCCTGCCGCCGCTGCGCGAGCGCCCGGCCGACGTGGCGCTGCTGGCCGCGCATTTCCTCGCGCGCTATGGCGCGGCGCTGGGCAAGCCGGTGCACGAACTGCCCGCTGCCGTGCTGGCCGCGCTGCTGCAACACCCCTGGCCCGGCAATGTGCGCGAGCTGGAGAATGCCATGGAGCGGCTGGTGAACCTGAGCGAGGGCGGTACCCTCGATGCTGGCGTACTGGGCCTGGTGCAGGCATCGCCCGGTGCACAGGCCTCTGCGGATTCAACCGTGACCACCGAAGTGCGCAGCCTGCGCGAAGCCGAACGCGAAGCCATCGCGCAGGCCCTGCGCGCCCACCGCTTCAATGTGACACGCACGGCGCAGGCTCTGGGCATTGCCAAGCCCACGCTGTATGCCAAGCTGCGCCTGCACGGCATCGCGCTGGAGCGGCCACTGGCCTAGGGCCGAGCCGGACTACTTCGCCACGTAGTCGTGCGGTGGGTGCAGCGGCTCGGCGGGCTCCTCCGCCGCCACGGCCGTATTGGCCCCGGGCACGGCCTTGCGCGCGAACAGGGTGTACATGGTGGGCACGACGAAGATGGTGAGCAGCGTGCCCAGCGACATGCCGCCCACGATGACCCAGCCGATCTGCGAACGCGTCTCGGCACCGGCGCCCGTGGCCAGGGCCAGGGGGATGGCACCGAGCACCATGGCGCCCGTGGTCATGAGGATGGGGCGCAGGCGCTGGGCCGAGGCCTTGACCAGCGCATCCACCATCTCCAGGCCCTGCTCGCGCAGCTGGTTGGTGAACTCCACGATCAGGATGCCATGCTTGGTGATCAGCCCCACCAGCGTGATCAGGCCGATCTGCGAGTACACGTTGAGCGAGCCCCCGCTCCACTTGAGTGCGAGCAGCGCGCCGATCATGGACAGCGGCACCGAGACCATGATCACCAGCGGGTCGATGAAGCTTTCGAACTGCGCCGCCAGCACCAGGAAGATGAACACCAGTGCCAGCAGGAAGACGATGCCCAGCGCGCCCTGCGAGCTGCGGAATTCGCGCGAGGTGCCGTTGAGGTCGGTGGTGTAGCCGGGCTTGAGCACCTTGGCGGCCGTGGCGTCCATGAAGCCCAGGGCCTCGCCCAGCGAGTACTCGGGCGACAGGTTGGCCGTGATGGTGACCGAGCGGCGCTGGCCGAAGTGGTTGAGCTCGCGCGGGCTCACGCTTTCCTTGACGTTGACCAGGCTCGAGAGCGGGATCATCGCGTCGTTGCGGCCGCGCACGTAGATGCTGTCGATGTTCTCGGGCGTGGTGCGGCCGCTGGCCTGGGTCTGCACTATCACGTCGTACTGCTCGGAGTCGCGCTTGTAGCGCGTCACGGTGCGCCCGCCCAGCATGGTCTCGATGGCCCGGGCTACCACGTCCACGCTCACGCCCAGGTCGGCGGCGCGGTCGCGGTTGACGGCAATGCGCAGCTCGGGCTTGTTCAGGCGCAGATCGGCCTCGGGGGAGATGATGCCGGGGTTCTTGGCGATCTCGGCCATCATGGCGTTGGACACGGCGTTGAGGTTCTCGTAGCTGTCGGAGGTCTGGATCACATAGGTCAGCGGGCGCGCGCGAAACGGCTGGCCCAGCGAGGGCGGCGTGATCAGGAAGGCGTTGACCCCCGGCAGGCCGACCACCTTGGGCTGCAGCTCGCGCACCATGTTGAGCGTGCTGCGCGAGCGGTTCTCCCAGTCCACCGTGCGGTAGATCACGCTGCCCTGTGCCACCGTGGGGTTGCCGATGTTGGCGAAGATGCGGTCGAACTCGGGGTAGTCGCGGCCCACCTTTTCGAGCTCCAGCGCATAGCGGTTGGTGTATTCCAGCGTGGCGCCGTCGGGTGCGGTGACGTTGACCAGGATGGTGCCGCGGTCCTCCAGCGGCGAGAGCTCCTGGCGCATGCCGGGGTAGACCAGCACCAGCGCGGCGCCGCTGGCCACCATGGCCAGAACCACCAACCAGCGCGCCTGGAACAGCACGCCGCGCACGCCACCACCACCCGAGCGGCCACCCCAGCGCGCGGTGACGACCCAGCGCAGCAGGCGGCCATAGGCGTCCGACAGGGCCGTGAGCCAGCGCTCCATGGAGCGGTCGAACCAGTTGGGGTTGGGGTTGTGCTTGAGCAGCAGCGAGCACATCATGGGCGAGAGCGTGAGCGCCACGAAGCCCGAGACCACCACGGCACCGGCCAGCGCCAGCGCGAACTCGACGAACAGCCGCCCCGTTCGGCCCGGCGTGAAGGCCAGCGGCGCATACACGGCCACCAGGGTCAGCGTCATGGCGACGATGGCAAAGCCGATTTCACGCGCCCCCTTGATGGCGGCCGAGAACGGGTCGAGCCCCTCCTCGATGTGCCGGTAGATGTTCTCCAGCATCACGATGGCGTCGTCCACCACCAGGCCGATGGCCAGCACCAGGGCCAGCAGGGTGAGCGTGTTGATCGAAAAGCCCGCCAGCGACATCAGCGCAAAGCTGCCCACCAGGCTCACCGGGATGGTGACGATGGGAATGATGGAGGCGCGCGCCGTGCGCAAGAAGACGAAGATCACCAGCGCCACCAGCACCACGGCCTCGGCGATGGTGGTGTAGACGCTTTTCACCGAGCGGTCGATGAACAGCGAGTTGTCGTTGGCGATGTCGATGGCGATGTCGGGCGGCAGATCGGCCTTGAGCGTGGGCAGCATGGCGCGCACGCCGGCCGACAGCTCCAGCGGGTTGGCCGTGGCCTGGCGGATCACGCCCAGGGAGATGGCCTCGCGCCCGTTCAGGCGCACGCGGCTGCGGTCGCTGGCGGCACCCTCCTCCACGCGCGCCACGTCGCGGATGCGCACCGGAAAGCCGTTGACGGTGCGGATCACCACGCTGGAGAACTGCGCGGGGCTGGCCAGGTCGGTCTGCGAGGTGACGCTGAACTCGCGCTGCTGCGACTCGATGCGGCCGGCGGGCAGCTCCAGGTTGTTGCGGCGGATGGCGTCTTCCACGTCCTGCGTGGTCAGGCGGTAGCCGGCCATGCGCTCGGGGTCGAGCCACACGCGCATGGCGTAGCGGCGCTCACCGTAGATAGGCACATCGGCCACGCCGGTCACGGCCTGCAGGCGCGGCTTGACGATGCGGTTGAGCAGGTCGTTGATCTCCAGCGGGGTGCGCGTGTCGCTGCTGAAGGCCAGCCACATCACGGGCGAGGCGTCGGCCTCGACCTTGGCGATCACGGGCTCGTCCACCGCATCGGGCAGGCGGTTGCGCACGCGCGCCGTGCGGTCGCGCACCTCGGCAGCGGCGTTGTCGGCGTCCTTCTCCAGGCGAAAGCGCACGCTGATCTGGCTTTGCTCGGCACGGCTGATGGAGGTGATCACGTCCACCGCGTCGATGCCGGCGATCGAGTCTTCGAGTGGCTTGGTGACCTGCGATTCGATCACCTCGGCCGAGGCCCCCGCGTAGCGCACGCTCACGGTGACCACAGGCTCGTCGATCTTGGGGTATTCGCGCACCGACAGGCGCGTGAAGCTCACGGCGCCGATCAGCAGCACCAGCAGCGACAGCACGGTGGCAAACACCGGCCGGCGGATCGAGAGTTCAGCGAGTTGCATGGCGGTGGCCCAGCAGGGTGCGGTGAAAGGGTGCCAGGTCGCTCAGGCGGGCTGGCGTGCGGCGGCAGCGGCAGGGGCCGGGCGGCCCGGGGTGGCCACTGCGGCCTGGCAGGGGTTGGGGCCGGGCAGCGGCTCCACCAGCGCGGGCTGGGGGGCGGCGGCCACCACCACGGGGGCCGGCGCGGGGGCGGCTGCGGGCACGGCCGGTGCGGCCGATGCGGGGGCATCGGCTGCGGTGGCCGCGCCCGATGCCGCACCCGAGGCAGCCCGGGCTGGGCCGGCGCTGCCCTTGGCCTTGCCGGCCTCGGGCTGGCCCAGCACCACCACGCGCACGGCCGTGCCGTCGCGCTGGATGCGCTGCTGGCCTGCCGTGACAACCAGGTCATCGGCGGCCAGGCCGTCCACCACCTCGACGAAGCCGGGGGCGCGCACACCCAGCTTCACGGCGGTGCGCTGGCTCACGCGGGTGCCGGGCTCCTTGCCGTCGATCACCTTGAAGACAAAGGCGTTGCTGCCCTCGGGCACGATGGCCTCCTCGGGCACCACGCGCGCGTTGGCACGCTCGGAGAACACCGTGGTCACGCGCGCGAACATGCCCGGGCGCAGCTGCAGGCGGCGGTTGTCGATGCAGCCACGCACGGCCACGGCGCGGCCATCGGCGTCGATCTGCGGGTTGATGGCCTGAACGACGGCCGCATAACGCACGCCGGGCAGCGCATCGAAGGCCACGCGCGCCGTCTGGCCGGTGCGCACCTTGGCCTGCAGGCGCTCGGGCAATCGGAAGTCCACGTACACGGCGTCCAGGTCTTCCACGTTGACGATGTCGGCGCCGTCCTTGAGGTAGTCGCCCACATTCACGCCGCGGATGCCGGCAATGCCGTCGAACGGTGCCAGGATGCGCAGGCGCGAGGCCGTGGCCTGGGCCAGCGCGAGCTTGGCCTGGGCGACTTCGAGGTTGGCCGCACTCTCATCGACCGAGCGCTGGCTGATGAAACCCTGGGCCACCAGCTCCTGGTTGCGCTTGTGGTTGGCCTGGGCGATGGACAGCTCGGCCTGGCTTTGCTGCACCTGGGCGCGGGGCAACTGGTCGTCGAACTGCACCAGCACCTGGCCCTGGCGCACGCGCTGGCCATCGGTGAAATGCAGCGCCGTGATGCGCCCGCTGACCTCGGGGCGCAGCACCACGCTGCGGCGCGAGCGCAGGCTGCCCACGGCCTCGGCGTCGTCGCGCAGGGCCATCTGGCGCACGGGCGTGGCCTCCACGGCCACCACCCGGCCCGCGCCGCCCTGCCCGCCCGGGCCGCGTGCGCCACCCGCGGGCCCGCTACCACCCGCAGGTGCGGTGGCAGCGTCCGTCTTCGCCGGCGCGGCCGGGCGCTGAAGCCACCATGCGGCCCCCGATGCGGCAGCGATGCCGACGACAGCAACAACGAGATATCGGGTTTTGGACGCCATGGATGGACCAGCAACAGCAGTGAAATCGGTGGAATGGCCCGGAACTGCGGGCCATCCACCAATGTATCAGTGTGTGTCCAAAACCGCAGCTTCCGGCGATTTCAGCGGTGGGGCTTTGGAGACAGATGGCTGCTGGTAAACCCTTGGCCGCCTGTCAGATCCTGCCCAGGGCCTTGTCCACGCCCTTGTTGGCCAGTTGGTCGGCGCGCTCGTTGCCGGGGTCGCCCGAATGGCCCTTGACCCAGCGCCAGTCGATGCGGTGGCCGCCGCCCGAGACCAGGGCATCGAGGCGCTGCCAGAGCTCCACATTCTTCACCGGGGCCTTGGTGGCCGTGCGCCAGCCCCGGGCCTTCCAGCCGTGGATCCATTCGGTGATGCCTTTGCGCACGTACTCGCTGTCCAGGTACAGGGTGACGGCGCAGGGGCGCTTCAGGGCGGCCAGCGCCTCGATCACGGCCAGCAGCTCCATGCGGTTGTTGGTGGTGCCCAGCTCGCCGCCGAACAATTCCTTCTCCGACGTGCCCGCGCGCAGCAGCACGCCCCAGCCGCCCGGGCCGGGGTTGCCCTTGCAGGCGCCATCGGTGTAAATGACTACTTCGTTCAAGATCGATTCCTGTTCTTCACTACCCAGGAGTCTAAGGGCGACAGCGTCGCGTCAGCGCCGATGGGCCGGGGGCGATGGCGTGCGGTGGGCCACCGGCACGGTGGCGGCGTTGCGCTGCTTTGCCGTGCGCCAGGCGGGGCCGAGCAGGCGCATGCCGTGCACGCGCTTGACGGCCACGATGAAGTAGCCCGCGCCGAAGATGGGCCACCAGCGCTCGCCCAGCGGGTCCATCCAGCCAAAGCGCTCGATCCACTGGCTGCTGCGCACCGCAGGGCGGTAGCAGCCGAACTGCGCCGACTCCACCTCGAAGCTGAGCAGCCGCAGCCAGTCGCGCAGGCGGCGGTAGCCGATGAATTCGCCCACATCGGGCAGGTAGAGGCTGCCGCGGCCAAAACGCTGGTACAGCCGTGCGCGGCGCTGGCGCAGGCCCCACAGGCTCATGGGGTTGAGGCCGCTGATGACCACGCGCCCCTCGGGCACCAGCACGCGCTCCACCTCGCGCAGCGCGGTGTGGGGGTCGATGCTCAGCTCCAGCGTGTGCGGCAGCACCACCAGATCGAGGCTGGCTTCGGCAAAGGGCAATGCCACGGGTTCGGCCAGCAGGGCGATGGCCTGGCGCGGCGTGCCATCTGCGCGCAGGGGGGAAGCATCCGGGAGCGGGCCTTCGGCGTCCGCGGCCTCCTGGCCCAGCACCAGCCACTGGTTGGGCATGCGGTTGGTGCGCAGGCCGTCCAGCAGCGGCATGCCCAGCTGCACGGCGTGGTAGCCAAAGAGGTCGGCCACCGCTTCGTCCAGGCGGGTCTGCTCCCAGGCCAGCAGGTAACGGCCGGGCGGGGAATCGAACCAATGGTGCAAACCTATAATTTGATCGCTCATGAACCTGCTACCGCTGCCCGCCTTTGCCGACAACTACATCTGGATGCTGCACGACGCACGCCAGGCCATTGTCGTGGACCCGGGAGATCCCGCACCGGTTCAGAAGGCTTTGCACGACCAGGGACTGCGATTGCAGGCCATTCTAGTCACGCACCACCACAACGACCACGTAGGTGGGGTGGACGTGCTGCGTGAGGCCACCGGGGCCACCGTGTACGGCCCGGCACGCGAGAAGATCCCCGAGCCGCTGGTGCGCCTGTCCGCCGGTGGCACGGTGGATGTGGCGGGCCTGCACTTCTCGGTGCTGGACGTGCCGGGCCATACGGCAGGGCACATCGCCTTTTACTGCGCTGACCTGGGCGACGGCACGCCGGCGCTGTTCTGTGGCGATACCCTGTTCTCGGCCGGCTGCGGGCGGCTGTTCGAGGGCACACCGGCGCAGATGCTCGATTCGCTCGACCAGCTGGCGGCCCTGCCCGGCAACACGCGGGTGTGCTGTGCGCACGAATACACACTATCGAACCTGAAATTCGCGCGCGCGGTGGAACCTGGCAACCAGGATCTGGTCCACTACCTCGGCTGGTGCGAGGCACAGCGGGCACGCAAGGTGCCCACCTTGCCGTCAACCATTGCGCAGGAGCGCGCGGTGAACCCATTTCTGCGCGTGCGCGAGTCCGGGGTGCGCGAGGCGGCCCAGCGGTTCCACCAGCAGACCGATCAACACGACGCGGTGGCAGTGCTGGCTGCCCTGCGCCAATGGAAGAACGAGTTTCGATGAAAATTGTGCACATCGCATGCCTGGCTGGCATGCTCTGGCTGACTGGCTGCGCCACCACCGGAACCGACACCACCGTGGCGGGCGGCGCACCCGACGGCCCCGCCATCCCCACCAACAACAAAACCCCTGCCCGCCCCGCGCACACGCCACTCATCCCCAATGGGCCGCTGCAGCCCATCATGGCGGTGAACGCCTTCAATGGCGGCGGCGTGGCCTCGCTGTCGGCCCCGGCCGACCTGTGGGACCGCATACGCCGCGGCTTTGCCATGCCCGACCTGCAGCACGAGCTGGTGCAGGACCGCGAGCAGTGGTATGCCACGCGGCCCGACTACATCCAGCGCATGACGGAGCGCTCGAGCAAGTACCTGTTCCACATCGTCGAGGAGCTGGAGCGCCGCGGCATGCCTACCGAGCTGGCGCTGCTGCCCTACATCGAAAGCGCGTTCAACCCGCAGGCCGTCTCCAGCGCCAAGGCCGCCGGCATGTGGCAGTTCATGCCGGCCACGGGCAGTTATTTCGACCTCAAGCAGAACGCCTTTCGCGATGACCGGCGCGACGTGCTGGCCTCGACCCGTGCGGCGCTCGACTACCTGCAAAAACTCTACGGCATGTTTGGCGACTGGCACCTGGCCCTGGCCGCCTACAACTGGGGCGAAGGCAGCGTGGGCCGCGCCATTGCAAAGAACCAGAAGGCGGGCCTGGGCACGGGCTACACCGACCTGAACATGCCGGCCGAAACCCGGCTGTACGTGCCCAAGCTGCAGGCGGTGAAGAACATCGTGGCCAACCCCGATGCCTTCAAGACCGAGCTGCCGCTGATCGAAAACCATCCCTACTTCCAGACGGTGGACATCACCCACGACATCGACGTGGCGCTGGTGGCCAGCCTGTCGGGCATCCGCGAGGACGATTTCCGCGCGCTCAACCCCTCGTACAAGCGCCCGGTGATCCTGGCGGCCGGCACCCCGCAGATCCTGCTGCCCTGGGACAATGCCAAGGTCTTCCAGCGCAACCTCGAAGCGCGCCGCGAAGGCCAGTACGCCAGCTGGACCGTGTGGTCCGTGCCCACCACCATGACGGTGGCCGATGCCGCCCAGCGCACCGGCATGAGCGAGGCCGACCTGCGCAGCATGAACAACATTCCGCCGCGCATGCTCATCAAGGCGGGCTCGGCGCTGATGGTGCCGCGCTCGGTGACCACGCGCGAGGACGTGTCCTCGCACCTCGCGGACAACGGCCAGCTGGCCTTCGCCCCCGAGATCGTCACGCGCCGCACCACGGTGCGCGCCCGCAAGGGCGAAACCGTGGCCAGCGTGGCCAAGCGCTACAACCTGAGCGCCAGCAACGTGGCCGACTGGAACGACGTGAAGGCCAGCGCCGCCTTCAAGCTGGGCCAGCAGATCGTGGTCTACCTGCCCGTGCGCGCCGCCGTCGCCGCAGCCAGCACGCAGGTGCGTTCATCGAACGTGCGCAACGTGGTGCAGGCCCGCGGCAACAAACAAAGCACCGCCAAGGCCCCGCCGTCCGCCCCCGCCAAGCGCGGCGGCACGCCGTCCAAAGTCAAAAAGCGTTGAATCCCAAGGGTCTGCTGCGTCTTGAACGGACAGACCCTGCACTCAAGAGCGGCTGAAAAACTTTCCTGGCTAGGCGCCTCGTCGCAGACAGTACTGAAAGTACGGCAAGACGAGGCAACGACGCCAGGGGAGTTTTCTCAGTCGCTCCGCACTGTCAAAGCTTCAGCGAATGCATGCCCATCAGTCCTAGTACACCCATGACGATGAGATAGATCGCCACGATGGTGCTGAGCAGGCGCGGCATGACGAGGATGAGGATGCCCGCGATCAGGGAGACGAGCGGGCCGATGCTGAGGGTGAACGACATGGTGAGGCGGTCCTTGTAGGCTGGGGTTGGGTATCCGGAGGTTACGCATCCGGAGCGCCGGCCAATGTAAGCCATCTTCCCGACCCGAAAGCGCATTTTTCGGACAATCGTGCCACCCACCCCTCGACGCGCTGCGCGAGCTCAGACGTTGTATTTCAGGCGTGCCTTGCGCACCCACTCGTTGCTGAAGGTGCGGGCCAGATCGACCTTGGCGCCCGCCACGTCGGAGCCGGTGCGGCCCAGCACGCGCAGTGCGGTGGCGGGCCCGTCGTCGGGCATCAGGCCGTTGGGCGAGAAGGTCTCGCGCACGCGGCTGAATGCGGCCAGGTACAGGCCCCGGTCGCCCAGCAGGTAGCTCGGCGGCACCAGCTTGATCAGATCGGCGGGCGCTGCGGTCTGCAGCCATTTGAGCGCATGCACGATGGCATTGGTGAGCGCCTGCACCTGCGCCGGCTGCTTTTGCACGAAGGCCTGGGGGGCATACAGGCAGCCTGCGGGCATGTTGCCGCCGAACAGCTCGTGGGCCCCCTTCAGGGTGCGCATGTCGCCCACGATGTGCACGTCCATCTTCTGTTCGAGCAGGGTCATGATGGGGTCGGCATGGCACAGCGCATGCACCTGGCCCGTGCGCAGCGCCGCCACGGCCGGCGCGCCCGCGCCCACCCCGATGAAGTTGACGTCGCGCTCGCGCATGCCGGCACGTGCCAGCAGGTGCACGGCCATGAGGTGCGTGGACGAGCCCAGGGCCGAGACGCCGATGCGCCGGCCCGCCAGGTCCGAGAGTTCGTCATAGCGCGGCAGCGCCTTGCGCGACACCCCCATGGCGATCTGCGGCGCGCGGCCATGCAAGGCCATCGCACGCAGGTGGTTGCCACGCACCTGCTGGCGGATGGTGTACTCGTAGGCCCCCGACCCCACATCGGCCGTGCCGTTGAGCACCGCCTGCAGCGCCATGGCACCGCCGGCAAAGTCGGACACCACGACCTGCAGGCCCTCGCTCTCAAAATAGCCCAGCAGGTCGGCCAGCGCCAGTGGCAGGTGGTAGAGCACGCTCTGCCCGCCCACGGCCACCGTGACACGGCCCAGCCCCGGAGCGGCAGCCTGCTGCGACAGCACGGCAGGCGCGAACACCGCAGCCGCCGAGAGGGCGGATACGGCGCCAAATGCGCGGCGGCTGAGCATGGGTGGTGGCATGGAAAAAGAAAGGCGAAAAAGCCCATTGTTGCACTGCAACAATCGTGCCTCAGCAAGGCCCGTCCGGCATCAGGGACTACCCCTGAGGACTACTACGTAGGTGACACCTGCCAAGGCCGAAAAGTGCCCCGAAAACGGGGCCTCGCACAGGCGTGCGGCCAGGCCCGCCAAGGGCCCGCGCCCCGCCGATCAGCGGTGGTATCCGAGGAACAGGATGCCGATGTTCACCAGGAAGGCACCCGACCACAGCGCGCTGCGCGCGGTGGGCATGTCCGCCACATACATCATGATGTAGAAGATGCGCAGAAACACCCACAGCAGGGCCGCCAGGTCGAGCAGCGTCTGCGCGGCACCGAGCTGGTGCGCAATGATCACGGCGCCGATGAAAAAGGGCAGCGCCTCGAAACTGTTGGTCTGCGCCGCATTGGCACGCGCCTGCCAACCCGTCTGCCGGGCCAGCCAGCCGCGCGGGTCGCGGTTGTCAAAGCCCCCCTCCTTGCGCGACTTGCCCCGCCCGCCGCTCTTGGCCAGGTAGGAACACGCCATGGGCAGCAGCACGGCCACCAGCACGCACCAGTAGGCCGCAGTGAAGCGCGCCATGTGCATGGAGTTCATTGGAATTGCACTTTCTTGGTATTGCTTGCCAATATTGCCTGGCAAGCTATTGATTTGATAGTAGGGAAGGATTCTAAGCGGCCCCTGCGCGCCAGAGCCGCACCGCCCTCTGCTTGAACAGATTCTTAGCGCCGGTCCACCAGCGCATGGGCAATGGTGCCCAGGTCCACGTACTCGAGTTCGCTGCCCACCGGCACGCCGCGCGCCAGCCGCGTGACATGCAGGCCCCGGGCCTTGAGCGCCTCGCTGATCACATGCGCCGTCGCCTCGCCCTCGGCATTGAAATTGGTCGCCAGGATCACCTCCTGCACCGTGCCATCGCTGGCCCGGTCCATGAGTTTGTGCAGACCGATCTCCTTGGGCCCAATGCCATCGAGCGGGCTGAGCCGCCCCATGAGCACGAAGTACAGCCCCTTGAACGCACCCGTGCGCTCCAGCGCCGACTGGTCCGCCGGCGTCTCCACCACGCACAGCCGCGTGGCATCGCGCTCCGGGTCCAGGCAGGTGCTGCACACCGGGGCTTCGGTGAAGGTATGGCAGCGCTCGCAATGGTGCACCGACGCCACCGCCTCATGCAGCGCCCGCGACAGCACCTCGGCCCCCTCGCGGTCATGCTGCAGCAGATGGAACGCCATGCGCGAAGCCGACTTCACCCCCACCCCCGGCAGCCGCCGCAGCGCCTGGATCAGAACGTCAAGGGAATTGATAGACGATGAAGAAGCCATAGGCCTAATGTACGCAACAGCGAGTGAGCGCAGCGAAACGAGCCGCCAAAAACCCTGCCTTCACACCCCGCCCTCCAGGGCGTAGCGAGCGGGATAAGCTGCCAGGCGGACGGAGCGCAGGAACCGGAACGTACTTGAAGTACGTGAGGATTCCGAGCACCGCCCAACGACGCAGATTGCCCGCTCGGTAGCCCGCCTCAGAAAGGGAATTTCATGCCGGGGGGGAGGCCTGGCATTCCTGCCGTGAGCTTGCCCATCTTCTCCGCCGAAGTCTCTTCGGCCTTGCGCACCGCCGCATTGAACGCGGCAGCCACCAGGTCTTCGAGCATGTCCGTGTCCTCGGCCAGCAGGCTGGGGTCGATGGTGATGCGCTTGACGTCGTGCTTGCAGGTCATGAGCACCTTCACGAGGCCGGCGCCGGACTCGCCCTCCACCTCGATGAAGGCCAGTTCGTCCTGGGCCTTCTTGAGGTTGTCCTGCATGGCCTGGGCCTGCTTCATCAGGCCGGCGAGTTGTCCTTTGTTGAACATGGTGGTGGTTCCTTGGGTTGGAGGTTGTCTGTTGTGGGTTGATTGAGTGGTTGGTCGCGCGGCCTGCCGGCCCGCCTCAGGCGGGCTTGATGCTGCCCGGCACGATCTTGGCGCCGTGGTCGCGCAGCAGGGTCTGCACATAGGGGTCGTTCATCACGATCTCTTCGGCCACGCGCTGGCGTTCGGCGGCAGCGGCGGCATTGCGGCGCGCAGGGCTGTCGATCACGACACCCACCTCGACGCTGATCTGCGTGGCATGGCCAGCCGCCTCCAGGGCGCTGCGCAGGCGCTCGCGCGCCGTGGGCTGGTTCAGCGACTCGCGCTCCACGCGCAGCAGCCAGTGGGTGCCATCGCGCGCCACCAGCTGCGACTGCAGGGCCAGCTCGCGCACCAGGGCGGTGACGGCCTCGGCCGCCACCAGGGCCTGCACGGTGGTGTACCAGACATCGCCCTCCTCGGTGGGCGTGTAGCGGGCCGAAGGCGGGCGCGCCGCCGTGGGCGAAGAGGCACCTGCGGGGGTCGGTTGCAGGCGCTCACCCGGCTCGGCGGACATGGTGCGCACGGGGATGGACATCACCCCGGCCACCGCGGGCCGCACGGCCACGGCGGGTGCCTGGCTGCTGTCGGCACCGCCCGCACCCTCGCCGCCTTCCTCATCGCCGCCGCCATGCTGGCGGTCGAAGTCGTCCAGCGTACGCACCGGCAGGGCCGTGGCCTCCCGAGGTTGCTGCACAGCAACGGGTGCGGGCGCCGGGGTCGGCTCCGGGTCGGCCACGGGGGCAGGGGCAATGGCAGGCACGGCAGCCACCGCCTCCGCCACAGCAGGGGCCGCCGGCACGGGGACGACTGGCCGGGATGCCACAGCGGGGGACGCCAGGGGCGCTGCCACCGGCGCAGGGGCCGCCGCGGGGGCCTGGACCGGGGCTGGCGCGGGTGCCGGGGAGACGACCGGCTCAGCGCGCGTCAGAGTTTTTTTTTCCGCCGGGCCGTCGCCGGCCGAGGGTTTGAAGGCCAGCAGGCGCAGCAGCACCATGGTCAGGGCCGCGTATTCATCGGGCGCCAGGCCCAGTTCGCCACGGCCGTGCAGGCACAGGCTGTACAGCAGCTGCGTCTCGTCGGCCGGCATGGCGGTCGACAGGCGTGCGGTCTCGGCGGCCTCGGGGTCATCGGCATCGATGGCGCCCGCCATTTGCGGCACGGCCTGGAACACGGCCATGCGCTGCAGCACGGCGCTCATCTCCTCCAGCGTGGAGGCAGCGGACAGGCCGTTCATGCGCAGTGCATCAGCGGTCTCCACCACCGTCTTGCCATCGCCCAGGGCCAGGGCCTCGATGAGGCGGAACACATAGGAGCGGTCCACCGCACCCAGCATCTGGCGCACGCCGGCTTCCTGCAGCTGGCCGCTGCCGAAGGCGATGGCCTGGTCGGTGAGCGACAGCGCATCGCGCATGGAGCCGCGCGCCGCGCGCGAGAGCAGGCGCAGCGCCTGGGGCTCGGCCGGCACGTTCTCGGCGGCCAGCACCTGGGTCAGGTGGCTGAGCACCGTCTCGGGCGCCATGGGCCGCAGGTTGAACTGCAGGCAGCGGCTGAGCACAGTGACCGGCACCTTCTGCGGGTCGGTCGTGGCGAGCACGAATTTCAGGTACTCGGGCGGCTCCTCCAGCGTCTTGAGCATGGCGTTGAAGGCCGTGTTCGTGAGCATGTGCACTTCGTCGATCATGAAGACCTTGAAGCGCCCCTGCACCGGCTTGTAGACGGCCTGCTCGAGCAGGCTCTGCACCTCGTCCACACCGCGGTTGGAGGCGGCATCGAGCTCGGTGTAGTCGACGAAACGGCCACTGTCGATGTCGGTGCAGGCCTGGCACACGCCGCAGGGCGTGGCGGTGATGCCGCCATTCCCATCAGGCCCCTGGCAGTTGAGCGACTTGGCCAGGATGCGCGAGACGGTCGTCTTGCCCACGCCGCGCGTGCCCGTGAACAGGTAGGCGTGGTGCAGGCGCTGCTGGGTGAGCGCATTGGTGAGCGCCTGCACGACATGCTCCTGCCCCACCATTTCCGTGAAATTGCGGGGGCGGTACTTGCGGGCGAGCACGAGATAGGACATGGGCTGATTCTAAGGGGGTCTGCGCATGCCCCTGCGCAGCGCTCGCCGCGAGCGGCGCCCGCTTACACCTCGCAAAACCCCAGGCTGGCAACCCGGGAAAACACTGCGGGCTGTTCCTCTGTACATCCTGCAACACCCTGCCTAGCATGGGCCAGGGGCGCATTCACGCTCCGTGGCAGGCCGGGCCCGCAGGCGGCCTGCCAGCAACGCACGACGGAAGGTGGCTGTATATGGTGGATACCTCCCAGCGGCGGCCCATGGGGATCGCCAGGCGCATGGGCCTTCTGATTGCCTGCGCACTTGCCGGCATCGCGCTCATCACCGCCATCCTGCTCGGCTCGGAGCGCAGCCTCATCATGGAGGAGCGAAAGAGCAGCGTGCGCCAGAACGTCGAGTCGGCGCACAGCCTCATCGTGCACTTCCATGCCCAGGCCAAGGCCGGAAAAATGCCCGAGAAAGAGGCCCAGCAACTGGCCAAGGACAGCCTGCGCGCCATGCGCTACAGCGGCAACGAATACTTCTGGATCAACGACATGCACCCCGTGATGGTGATGCACCCGATCCGCCCCGAGCTCGAAGGCAAGGACCTCACGGACAACAAGGACCCCACGGGCATGCGGCTGTTCGTGGAGTTCGTGAACGTGGTCAAGGCGCGCGAGGCGGGCTTCGTGCTCTACCTGTGGCCTAAGCCGGGCAGCACCGATCCGGTGCTCAAGGCCTCGTACGTCAAGGGCTTTGCGCCCTGGGGCTGGGTGGTGGGCTCGGGCGTGTACGTGGACACGGTGACCTCGACCGTCAACGAGCGCATCGTCAAGTTCGGCCTGGGTGCCGTGGCCCTGGCCGTGCTGCTGCTGGGCGTGGGCATGCTGATCTCGCGCGGCATCCTGCGCCAGCTGGGCGGCGAGCCCGACTACGCGGCCCGCATCACCGAGCAGATGGCCCAGGGCGACCTGTCGATGGACATCGCCCTGCAACCGGGCGACCAGTCCAGCCTGCTGCATGGCATGCAGGCCATGCGCACCAGCATCGCCAACATCGTGAGCGAGGTGCGTTCGGGCACGCAGTCCATCGCCACGGCATCGACCGAGATCGCGGCGGGCAACAACGACCTCTCGGCGCGCACCGAGCAGCAGGCCAGCTCATTGCAGCAGACAGCTGCCTCCATGGAGGAGCTGACCAGCACGGTGCGCCAGAACGCTGACAACGCGCGCCACGCCAGCCAGTTGGCCAACACGGCATCCCAGGTGGCCGTGCGCGGCGGCACCGTGGTGGACCAGGTGGTGAGCACCATGGGCGAGGTGAACGCCTCGTCCAAAAAGATCGTGGACATCATCGGCGTGATCGACGGCATCGCCTTCCAGACCAACATCCTGGCCCTGAATGCCGCCGTCGAGGCCGCGCGCGCAGGTGAGCAGGGCCGCGGTTTCGCCGTGGTGGCCAGCGAGGTACGCGGCCTGGCCCAGCGCAGCGCCGAAGCGGCCAAGGAGATCAAGCAGTTGATCGACGCCTCGGTCAACAAGGTGGGGGAAAGCACCCGCCTCGTGGACGAGGCCGGCAGCACCATGACCGAGGTGGTGAAAAGCGTTCAGCAGGTCACACAGATCATCAGCGAGATCGCCTCGGCGAGCCAGGAGCAGTCCTCGGGCATCGACCAGGTGAACGTGGCCATCTCCAACATGGACCAGGTCACCCAGCAGAACGCCGCCCTGGTCGAGCAGGCCGCCTCGGCCGCCGAGTCGCTGAACGTGCAGGCCGCCAAGCTGGAGCAACTGGTCAGCGTGTTCCGGCTGGCTTAGCGCCGGCGCGGGCCAGCGCTCACCCCAGGGCGAGCAGGCGTGCGGCCAGCACCGAGGCCAGGTGCTGCGCCGGGGGCACCACCACGCCCGGTGCCGTGGCCAGGGCACCATCGATGGCCAGGCTGGCCAGCCCGTGCGCCAGGCTCCAGCCCGCCAGGGCCAGTTCGTCACCTCCCTCGGGGGCATGGGCCCGTGCGGCGCGCAGCAGCACATGGAAGGCTTCGTCCGCGGCCGCCTGCAGTTCCGGGTGCTCGGCCTTGTGCTGCAGCAGGGGGCTGAACATGAGCCGGAACACGGCCGGGCGTGCCAGCGCAAACGCCACATAGGCCGTGCAGTGCCCGACCAGGGCGGCTGCCGTGCCCTCCCCCGCCTGCGCGCCCCGCATGGCTGCGGCCAGATCGCCAAAACCCCGCGCAGACACGGCCGCCAGCAAGGCGTCCAGGTTGGCAAAGTGGTGGTAGGGGGCCGCATGCGAGACGCCTGCCGCCTTGGCCACGGCGCGCAGGCTGAGCGTGGCCCCCGCAGCCAGCAATGCCTCGGCGGCGGCCAGCAGGGCGGCGCGCAGGTCGCCATGGTGGTAGGGCGCACGGGAAGCTTGCGGAGAGGTCATGGCTGCGATCTTGACACAGTCAAGATCAGCCCGGACAATGCATCTATCTTGACGATGTAAAGATAAGCCCATGACACGACGCCTGCTCCAGGCCGCCACCGCGGCGATGGCACTCATTCCGGTGGCCACCGGCGTGCTGACCATGATGGGAATCGACGATCCGCTCTACCACGCCAGCGGCCTGCCACGGGACGCGCTGCTCGACGGCAACCTGCGCTTTTTCGGGGGCGTCTGGCTTGCGCTCGGGCTGGCCATGCTGTCGCTGGTGCCGCAGATCGAGCGCGAGGGGCGTCTGTTCGCCGTGCTCTGGGGGGCCGTGTTCCTCGGCGGTGTGGGCCGGGCCCTGTCGATGGCCTGGCTGGGCCTGCCGCCGGCACCGTTCATCGGCTTCACGGCGCTGGAACTGCTGGGGGCACCGGCTTTCATCGCCTGGCAGCGCCAGGTGGCGGCAAGGGATGGCCATGCCGGAGGTGCGGGCCCGGCCTTGCAAAAAAGCCCTCCCCGGCAGGGATAAACAAGCCCTCGAAGCCATCGGCCTTGCGCACACCGGCTACAATGGCGGCTGACGGGCCTCCCCGCATGGCGAAGCGGCCAACCGGGTCAGGTGGGGAACCAAGCAGCCCTAACTGTGGAGTCAGTGCCGGGGGTAAGGCTCGTCAACTTCTCTTCTTGCTGCCGTGCTTGCGCAGCACGGAGCGCGCCCAGCGCGCAGCCTCCCCCATTTCCGATTTTTTGCCCGTGTCGGTGCTGTCCGACACAGTTTTGCGGCGCTCGGCACTTCCCTCCAGGGCGGCACAGGCGCACACTTTGTGGCATCGCTTCTCCCCTTTTTCGGGTGCTGCCATGTCCACCGCCATGACCGTGCAAGTGTCCCCAACCCGCCAAGGCGCCACTGCGTACTTCCAGGGTGCGGTTGCGGCGACAGGCCCTGCGGCATCCCTCTGGATACGGCCCGCGTGCACCCTGGGCTTGGTCCTCTTCGGAACCGGCTGGGCGGTCGCGGCCGATGCCCCCTCGTTCGGCGATGAGGCCATGGCTGGCCTGCAGGAGGAATCCGCACCGTGGGCCTCCGCCTATGAAGTCCGCAGTGCCGTGCTGCCCGAGCTGGGCGACTACGCCGTGCGCAACCCGGCCCTCGCAGGCGGCGGCAACGCCCCCAACACCCAGTACCTGGACTTCACGCGCTGGCTCACACCAGACGCCCCGGCACGCTTCGGCTTGTCCCTGGGGCTGAGCGCGCCCGCAGCTGGCGCCCTGCCGCTGGCGCCCGAAGCCGCCTCCCCCGCCAGCCTGGACCTGGGCGTGCGCTGGAGGTCGCGGCTGGAGAGCGGGCGCCAGCTTGATGTCACGGCCTGGGCACGCACGCAGCAGGGGGCACAGACCTCGGATGCCTTGGGCATGATCCGGCAGGCGCAGCAGCCCCTGTATGGCACGCGTGTAGAGGTGCAGTGGGCGACCGCCAAAACCGGCGGGCTCACGCCCGAGTTCGGTGCCGTCGGCGTGCAGCTGGAGGGCGGATCGCGCCTGGTGCTGCGCGCGCGCAAGGGTGGCCCCATGCTGTACTACCGCTCGAAATTCTGAGCCCTTGGTCTGGCGGGGCACACAGTCACGCGTTGCCGGTCCGCCCCAGCCAACGCAACACCCCCTCACCCGCCACCCGGCCACTGGCCATGCTCACGGTGAGCAGGTAGCCGCCGGTCGGGGCCTCCCAGTCGAGCATTTCGCCGGCGCAGAACACGCCCGGGGCGGCCGTGGCCATGAGCCGGGCATCCAGTGCCTCGAAGGCGACGCCCCCAGCCGTGCTGATGGCCTCGTCCAGCGGCCGCGCCGCCACCACGGTGACGGGCAGGGCCTTGATGGCATGGGCCAGGGCCACGGGGTCGGCCACGCCGTCCTTGCCCAGGTGCTCATAGAGCATGCCGGCCTTGATGCCATCGAGCCCCAGGCGGCTTTTGAGGTGGTTGGACAGCGAGCGCGAGCCGCGCGGGTGGCGCACCTCCACCAGCACGCGCTCGGGTGTGTGGTCGGGCAGCAGGTCGAGATGGAAGGTGGCATGGCCATGGGCCTCGACCTCGTCGCGCAGCAGGTGCGAGGCGGCGTACACCAGGCTGCCCTCCACCCCCGTGGCGGTGGCCACGAACTCGCCGCGGCGCTGGAAGTTGCGGCCCTGGCTGTCGGTGAACGCCAGGGCCACGGTCTTGAACGGCTGACCGGCAAAGCGCTCGGTGAAGTGCGCCGTCCAGCCCACGGCCGGCGCTGGCGTGCGGCCGATCAGCTCGCGCAGGAAGTCGCGCCGCGTCTCGCCCGCCGGCGCATCGGCACGCAGCACGTCGAAACCACTGTTGGCCGGGCGCAGCGGCGCCACGGCCACACCGCGTGCGGCCAGCAGGGGCACCCAGGCGCCGTCCGACCCCAGGCGTGCCCAGCTGCCGCCGCCCAGCGCCAGCACCGTGGCGCGCGCGTTCACGGCCAGCTCACCCGCCGGCGTGGCAAAGCGCAACGCCCCGCCCTGCCCAGCGTCGGCCCAGCCCAGCCAGCGGTGGCGCATGTGGAACTGCACGCCCTGGCCGCGCAGGCGCTGCAGCCAGGCGCGCAGCAACGGGGCGGCCTTCATGTCGGTCGGGAACACACGCCCCGAGGTCCCCACGAAGGTCTCCACGCCCAGGCCTTGGGCCCAGTCGCGGATGGCGGGCCCGCCGAAGGCCACGAGCAGCGGTTCGACCTGCTTCTCGCGGCCGGCAAAGCGCGTGGCGAAGGCCTCGTGCGGCTCGGAGTGCGTGAGGTTGAGCCCCCCCTTGCCGGCCAGAAGGAACTTGCGCCCCACCGAGGGCATGGCATCGAACACGTGCACCGCCACGCCCGCCTGCGCCAGCACCTCGGCCGCCATCAGGCCGGCCGGGCCACCGCCCACGATGGCGACATCGCAGTCCAGGCCCGGGTCGACCGCGTCCGGGGTGGGGGAAGTGCTTGCATTCATGGTGGAGGCTTTCGGAAGTCGGGGCAACGGCAAGGGTCAGAACAGTGACCCCTGGGGGGAATCGTCCGCGGCCGGAAACGCGCGGCGGGGCTTGGCCGCCGCAGGCGCTGGAGATGCGGCGGGGGCGAGAGTATGCCCCATGGCGTCCGCCCCGCCGCCGGCACCGGGATCCGCAGGCACCACAACCATGCGCCCGTCGCCGGTCAGAAAGGCCGCATGCACAGGCTCGCCAGGCATCAGCGCGCGCACCGCCTCGCGGTAGCGCTGCAGCTGCGCCATCAGGCCGGGCTGGCGCTCGGGCCGGGCAGCGCTCTTGTAATCCAGCACCCACCAGCCCGGCGCGGGGCCCGTGCCGCCTGCCACGGCCGGCCGGTGCACCAGCCGGTCGAGCCGCAGGCTCTGGCCCCGGTGGTTCAGGGGTGCCTCGTTCATGGCGCTGTCCATCTCGGCCGGGTCCCAGGCCCAAGCACCTTCGCCGGCCAGGATGCGCTGGGCCAACTGCGCCGCGCGCGCGGCGGCTGCGGCGCTGATCTCGTGGTCCAGCGCCAGGCGGGCCAGGCGCGCGGGTGGCCAACCATAGAGGCGCAGCTCGGCCAGCGCCATGCCCGCCACACCGGCCTGCTCCAGCAGCTGGTGCATGGCCTCGCCCAGGCGGGACTCCGGGGTGGATTCGCTCACCTGCCGCTCAGCCTGGCCATCGGCACGGCCCACCGCCGCGAACCCCTCGACCAGGCCCGCGCCCAACCCACCCTTGCGCCCCCGGCCCAGTTCGGGAGGCAGCACGGGCAGGCCGGCCACGGCAAAGGCCAGGGCCTCGCCGGCCTCACCCGCCAGGGCCTCGGTGCCCGCATCTCCGGGCACCGGCACCTCGTGCACCAGGCTGGCCAGGCGGTTCCACCAGCTGCCAGGGGCAGAGCTGGTGGGCTGCACGGACGACAGGGCAAGGCAGTGCTTGGCCCGCGTCATGGCCACGTAGAGCATGTTGAGCTCTTCGCGCTGGCGCGCCTGCTGCTCCACGGCCAGGGCATCGACGGCGCTGGGCGGCGGATTCGATTCACTGGCCAGAAAGACAAAGCCCGCGGGCACCGCCTGCTCGCCCGGCCAGTCCACCAGCACGCCCATGGTCTCGGCCTTCTGGGGCCGGGTGTCGGTGTCGAGCAGCAGCACGCACTCGGCCTCCAGCCCCTTGGCGCCGTGCACCGTGAGCAGGCGGATGGCCTGCGCGTCCACGCGGCCCGGCGCGCGCACCCCGCCCTTCTTCATCGCTCGCACAAAGGCATAGGGCGTGAGGTAGCGCCCGCCGTCGTGCTGCAGCGCCGACGCGAGCAGGGCGCGCAGGTTGGCCTGCACGGCCGCGCGCTGGGTGGCCGGTGCCGCCGCGGCAAAGCGGGCCAGCACATCGCCATGGGCATAGATGGCATGCAGGGCATCGTGCGGCGGCAGCGTGTCCACCCAGGCCTTGTACTGCGCGAGCACGGGGCCGGCAGGGCCGGCTGGCGTTGCGCCCACCAGTTCGGGGCGCTGCAGCAGTTCAAACCAGCTCGCCCCGGCATGCTCGGGCTGGCGGCGCAGCAGGGCCAGGGCCACCAGCGCATCGTCGCCCAGGCCGAACAGCGGCGAACGCAGGGCGCGCGCCAGCGACAGGTCGTGCCCGGTGGAGACCAGGGCATCGAGCAGGGCCACCATGTCCTGCACCTCGGGGGCGTCGAACAGGTCGGCCTTCTCGGGCTGCACGCAGGGCAGGTGCAAGGCGCGCAGCGCATCCTGCATGGAGGCCAGGCGGTCGCGCTTGCGCGCCAGCACCAGCACCTCCTTCGGGGCAAGGCCCTGCGCGATCTGCTGCGCGACCCAGTGCGCGGCCTGCTCGCATTCGCGCATGCGCTGCGTTTCCTCGGCCTCGTGGCGCGGCTCGGTCAGGCTGTCGCGCCAGGCCACCAGGCCGCGGCGGCCTGCCCCCCCTTCTTCGTCCAGCGGACCGATGGCGGGCAGGCGCAGCAGCTCGCCGGGGTCACGCGATTCCGTGGTGTGGTCGCGAAAGCCGCTGGTCTCGCCCTGCGCCTGGGCATTGCCCAGGGCATCGTTCACGGCCGCGATCACGCCCGTGGCATTGCGGCGCGTGTGGTCGCAGCTGAGCAGATCACCTGCCAAGCCGTTGCGCACAAAGGCCTGCGCCGCGATGAAGACCTGCGGCTCGGCCCGGCGAAAGCGGTAGATGCTCTGCTTGGGGTCGCCCACGATGAACACGCTGGGTGCCGTGGCACCGCCACCCGAGCCCACGTAGCCCGACAGCCAGGCGTGCAGGGCCTGCCATTGCAGGGGGTTGGTGTCCTGGAACTCGTCGACCAGCAGATGGCGCACGCGCGCGTCCAGCCGCTCCTGCACCCAGCCGCTGAGCACCGGGTCGGCCAGCATGACCAGGGCCGTGCGCTCCACGTCGTTCATGTCCACCCAGCCGCGCTGGTGCTTCACGGCCGCGAACTCGGCGATCAGGCAGCGCGCCAGGCGCGCCATGCGCTGCTGGTGCTGCCAGGCATCGTGCTGGCGGCGCGCCAGCAGCAGGCGTTGCAGCTCGGGCTCTGCCTCCTGGGCGGCGGCGAACTTCTCCAGGTTCTTCGACAGCCGGTCTTCCTTGGCGACGAACAGGGCCTTGCGCAGCAGGTCCAGGCGCAGGTCCAGGTCCTCGCAGGCAAAGGCGTCGACGATGGCATCGGCCGCCTTCTGGGGCGTCTTGGCGGACTCGGCGCCCAGGGCCTGGGCGCGGTCGAGCCAGCGGCGGCGCACCGGCTCGCCCTGCAGTGCGTCGGCCGGGCGGTCCATGCCCGCCAGCTCGGGGCAATGGTGCTGGAACGAGGGCACCGAGGCATCGACCACCCCGGCCGCATCGGCCAGGTCGAACTCCACGCGCTTGGCCAGCGCCGCCGCCAGCGCCTTGTGCGTCTGCGAGCGGCCGTGGCGGAACACCGCGGCCTCGTAGTCGGCGCGCAGGCCGGCGTGGCCGTCCACCGCCTGCAGAAACGGCGGCCAGACTTCGCGCACGGCCTCGGCATCGTCCTCCAGCAGGTCGAAGTTGGCGGGCAGGCCCTGGGCCTGCAGCAGCGCCAGCGGCGCCGTGCCGAGCAGTGCGGCAAACCAGCTGTGGAAGGTGCGGATCTGCACCGGACGGCCGCTCTCCAGCATCCGGCGGTACAGGCCGCGCAGGGCCTCGCGTTGCTCCAGTGCGCGCTCGGGGGCCATGCCGCGGGCCACCAGCTCGCCCGTGAGCTGGTCCAGCGGCGCATCGGCAAACTGCTCCAGCCATTCCTGCAGGCGCTGGCGCATTTCGCCCGCCGCCTTTTTGGTGAAGGTGATGGCCAGGATCTCGTGCGGCGCGGCGCCATCGAGCAGGGCGCGCAGCATGCGCGAAACCAGCATCCAGGTCTTGCCCGCGCCCGCGCAGGCCTCGACCGCCACACTGCGCTGCGGGTCGCAGGCAATGGCGTAGAAGCCCTCGCGCGAGATGGGCTGTCCATTGTGTTCGTAAGCGGCCTTGTTCATGCCCAGAAGTCCTTGCGGCACAGGCCGCGTGCCGCGCAGTAGTCGCAGACCATGCCCTCGCCCAGCGCAGGCATCGGGTCGCCGGCCGCGATGCGTTCGAAGTCGTGCTGTATGCCTTCGACCAGCAGGTCGCGCAGCGCCACCACGTCTTCCTGCTCGTGCATCTGCGTCTCGCCACGCTCGCCCACGTTCACATAGGCGGCGCGCAGCGTGTCGTGGCTCAGCAGCGCGGCGTAGAAGGCCAGCTGCGTGTCTTCGCTGCCCGCACCGATGCGCTGGCGCGTGACGGCATCGCTCTCGGTCTTGTAGTCGATCACCAGGGTCTGCACTTCGCCGATGCCCGAGACCGCATCGAGGCGGTCGATGGTGCCGATCAGCTCCAGCGCCCCCAGCGGCTGTGTGGTCCGGAGTTCGGCCTGTCGAAAGGCGGCGCCCGCCTGCTCGTGCTGCGCCAGCCAGCGCAGGTAACCATCGCGCACCTGCGGCCAGCCCGCGGCGAACGGCAGGAAATCGCCGCCTTGCAGGCCCTGGCGCACGGTCACGGCCTGGGCCGACTCGTCGAGGCGGCGCGCGCGCGCGGGCCCCGCACCGAGCGGCGACGCCAGCAGGCCCTCATGGAAATGCTGCAGCACCTCGTGCAGCCAGTTGCCGAAATCGCGCTTGTCGACCTCGCCGCCCAGTTCCTCGGCCTCCTGCAGGCCCAGCTGGCGCAGCGCGAAGAAGCGGTAGGGGCAGTGGCGCAGGTCGGAGTACGCGGTGGACGACAGCTGGTGCAGCGGCAAGGCTTGGCCGCTGGGCTGCGGCCGGGCCGTGGGCGCACTGGCCACACTGCGCGCAAGGCGCAGGTCTTCGCCCGCATGCGCCGTACCATCGAGGTGCAGCGCCAGCACCAAGGCGCTGGCCAGCAGCGGCTCGCCGCCCTCATCGCCCGTGCGCCACAGCACATCCACCACGGGGGTCTGCAGCGCACTGCGCCAGGCCAGGCGCTGCGCGGCCTCCAGCGATTCGCGTGTGGGCAGGCCCCAGGCCTCGCGCTGGGCCTGCGTCCATTCGCCGGGTGGCTCGGGCGCGGGCTGCAGGCGCTTTTCGTCGCAGCCTGGCAGCACCAGCGCGGCAAAGGTCCGCGCCAGCAGCTGCGGCAGCGGCAGGATCACGACCGGCGCGCCGGGCGGCGGCGGGGGCACGAAACGCGCGGCCTCCAGTACCTCGTCGACCCAGCGCGTGAACTCGGCCAGCGCCATGCGCCGGCCCGCGCCCTCCCAGGCTTCGAGGCCGGCCTGCAGGCCCTCGGGCAGGCGCAGCAAGGCCAGCACGCGCTCGCCCGCTTCGTCGGCCTCGAGCTCGGCCCATTGGCCCGTGGCCTCCAGCAGCCCGCGCAGGGCCGCCAGCCACTGCGCCAGTGGGCGCGCTGCGCGCAGGCCGACGCGCCAGGCCTCGGTCTGCGCCACGGCCTCGGCCAGCGCCGGGTGTGTGCTCCAGTCGCGCCCGGCCGCGGCATCCCAGCGCGCGAGCGCGCCCTTGCGCAGTGCCTTCTCCAGCCGGTTGAGCATGTCCGCCGGCCAGGCCGGCACCTGCTTGAGCCAGGCGAGCACGGCGTCGGCATCAGCGTCCCAGGCGCATGCCTTGAGGCCGGCCATGACCTGGGCGGCCGCGCGCGTGGTCGACAGGGTCCAGCCGCTTTCGTCGCGCACATCCACGCCGCTGCTGCCCAGGTGGGCCCGCACACGGCGGGTCAGGGCCCGGTCGGTGGCGGCCAGCACCACGGGCGTGCGGCCCGCCGCCAGGTGGGCCAGCACGCAGGCGGCGGCGCGCTGCGCCTCGTCCTCGGCGTCGCTGGCCGCATGCAGGGCGATCTGGCCCTGCGCACCACCGTCCTCGCCGGGCGCATAGAGCGGCAACACCAAGGCACGCTCGCCCCATTGGGCCTGCAGTGCAGCGGCCAGGGGTTCGGCCTGGAAGCCTTCGAGCACCACCAGCGCGTCGGTGGCGGCGTGCACGCCCGGCTCGAACAGCACATCGGTGGCATAGCGCGAGGCCAGCGCCCATTCGAGCGCAATGCGCGCCACCACGGCCTCGAAGCGCAGGGCACTGCCCTCGTCCGCCACCGGCAGCAGGCTGCGCGCCTGCAAGCCCCAGGCATCGCGCTGCGCGGGGGGCACGGCCGCCACGGCCAGCGCCAGCTGGGCCGCCGCTTCCTGCAGCGGTGTGGCCAGCACCTCGCGCTGCGCCGACAGGCCCGCCTGGTCGAGCAGGGTGCGCGCGGTGAGCGTGTCGCGCGCCACATCGCCCGCCAGGTCCCGGCCTTCGGGCACGAAGACCGCCAGCTGGTGGGCCCAGTTGCGCGTGGTCTCGAAGCGCGGAACGAAGCTGTCCGGCTGCTGGCGCGCCCACAGCTGCTGGCCCCAGGGCATGAGCTGCGCATAGGGCACCAGCACCACGGTGCGCGCCGGATGCGCGCCACAGGCCGCCAGGTGCCGCGCCACCGCACCCAGCACCCGGGCCCAGCAGGGCGCTGCCTGATCGGTTTTAGCTATGACAGTCATAGCATCGGAGGGCCCGGCCACACCGGTGAACGTGGGATTGGTTTCTGTCACAATGACCCAACTTTATACGTACCCCGGTCCCAACCCGCCCAGATACAAGGAATACGCCATGGCCAGCGAACTCATCAAGCACCTCACCGACGCCAGCTTTGAAGCCGACGTACTGCAGTCCACCACCCCCGTGCTGGTGGACTACTGGGCCGAGTGGTGCGGCCCCTGCAAGGACATCGCCCCCCACCTCGACGACCTCGCCAAGACCTACGAAGGCAAGCTGCAGGTCGCCAAGCTGAACATCGACGAAAACCGCGAGACCCCCGCCAAGTTCGGCATCCGCGGCATCCCCACGCTGATGTTCTTCAAGGACGGCCAGCTGGCTGCCACCAAGATCGGTTCCATGCGCAAGGAACAGCTGACGGCCTTCGTCGACCAGCAACTGGCCTGAGGCCTGTCTGGCTGCGGCTCCCCGGGCCGGGGCGCCGCAGCCTTGCCCCCTCCTTTCACCGCTGCTTGCATCTCTTCACATGCCCGCAGGCAGCGGCCCGGCCTTCCCGGATTTTTTCCTGTCATAATTCCAGCAGATCACCGGCTTGCACGCATTGGCAGCCGGTTCGAGAGATCCTCAGGCGCGCCGTGACTGCCATCAGCAGACCACCGGCGAACAGCCCCACTCCCCCGAGACACCTACCTACTCCGCCAAGGAGTCATTCCATGCACTTAAACGAACTCAAGGCACTGCACGTGTCTGAAGTCCTGAAGCAGGCCGAAGAACTCGAAATCGAAAACACGGGCCGGATGCGCAAACAGGAGCTGATGTTTGCCATCATCAAGAAGCGCGCCAAGGCAGGCGAGCAGGTGTTTGCGGACGGAGTGCTGGAAATCTTGCCCGATGGCTTCGGCTTTCTGCGCAGCCCGGACACGAGCTTCACCGCAAGCACGGACGACATCTACATCTCCCCCAGCCAGGTGCGCCGCTTCAACCTGCACACCGGCGACATGATCGAAG
>JAESFW010000059.1_pt1 | contig 63608 bp, 52 predicted proteins | sample 9269481 | NCBI WGS metagenome assembly JAESFW01 (sample SAMN14515350, study PRJNA621654) | algae metagenome | isolation source: Lyngbya sp. HA4199-MV5 and co-occurring heterotrophs from soil with... | place: USA: Ahupuaa O Kahana State Park, Hawaii | collected 2009-07-21 | reverse complement strand
CGCCTCGATGAACCAGTTCCTCTACATGACGTCGGACCTGCTGAGTGTCGTGCGCGAGGCCGGCGGCGAGCTCAACTTCGATTTCCTGCGCTACCTCGTCACCCGCTTCGAGCCCAACGACGGGCCGCAGGCGCAGATCGTCGGGTTCATGCGCTCGCTCTTCGGCGACCGAGTGCTGACCTCGGCCATGGTGAAATCGACAGCAGTTTCGGATGCGGGCCTGACCAAGCAGACGCTCTACGAGGTCGGCCGGGAGAATTTCACCCGCGCCACCTATGACCGGGCGATTGAATCGCTCAACGCCGTCAATGGCGAGATCGAAACGCTCATTCATGCGGCCTGGGGGCGCTGATCCGATGGCTGGCAACCGCAAGAACGAACTGCGTGCTCTGTTTTCCGGCAATGTCGCGCCCGGCGCTTCGGTCGCCGATCCCGTCGACAATGCGCCGGCTGCTGCCCCTCAGGCTTCAAAGCCGGTTGCGGCCAATACGCCTTCTGCCGACGTGCCGCGCGCAGCCTCCGGCGCCATCAAGGCCATGGGGCTTTCGCTTGGGAGCATCACCCGCGAGGCCGAAGAGGCGCGTTCGCTGCGCGAGGCCCTGCATCAGGGCGAGCGCGTCGTCGAGCTCGATCCGGACCTGATCGATGCCTCCTTCGTCGGGGATCGTCTCACGGACGGCGAAATCGACGATCCGGAATTCCTGGCGCTGGCCGACAGCATCCGCGACAGCGGCCAGCAGTCGCCGATCCTGGTGCGCCCGCACCCGCAGGTGAAGGGCCGCTATCAGACCGCCTACGGCCACCGCCGCCTCAATGCCGTGCGCAGCCTCGGCATCAAGGTCAAGGCGATCGTCCGGGCGCTCACCGATGACGAACTGGTGCTCGCCCAGGGCAAGGAGAACGCCGAGCGGCGCAACCTGTCCTTCATCGAAAGGGCGATGTTCGCGTCCGCCCTTGCCGATCGCGGCTTCGACCGCAAGGTGATCGGCGAGGCGCTTGCGGTGCAGAAGAGCGAGCTGTCGCGCCTGCTCCAGGTGGCCGAAGGCGTGCCGCCGGCGATTGCCCGGGCGATCGGCCCGGCGCCGAAGGTCGGCCGCGAGCGCTGGATGGCGTTCGGCGCGCTGCTTGAGGATATGGCGACGGTGGAACTGGCGCAGGAAGAGTGCCGCACGCGCCGCTTCCTCGAAGCCGAAAGCGATCATCGCTTCCAGATCGTCTTTGCCCGCCTGTCGCGCAAGCCGAAGGTGGAAAGCACCCGGCCGGACGTGCTCGTCGATGCCGGCGGCCGCGCCTTCGCCAAGATCAGGCGTGACGGCAAGACCGTGCGCATCGAGTTCTCGGCCGACGTCGATCCCGCCTTCATCGAAGAGGCGGTCGAGCTTCTGGCCAGGCAGCACGCAGCCTTCGTGTCCGGTCGCAAAGACTAGCGCGTGGTGAGTCCATGCGAACGCGCAAAGGACGCCCGCAAGTGATTCCACTTGAAGTCAGGATGCTCTAGTCTGCGCCTGCCTTTTTGGGCTCTTTTCGGAGCCGGCGTGAGCTTCTCACGCCGGCTCGATTCGTTTTTGACGTAGGGGCGGTAACCCGCCACCGCAGCAGGCCGCGTCAAGTGGCGGCGGCAGCGTCCTTAAAGAAATATTTTCCATGATGCGACGATCTCGACGGGACCGCGCGCCGGCCTTGGAGAACCGGGCCTTGCCGTTGCATCCAGCCCACAGAATGACGGCAATCGCCCACCGGTTCCGGCCCGAAACGGGGCGTTGGAAGGGACTTGTTAACCTTCATTTCCTATCGCTTAGAAGGCCCCGCGGCGATGTCTCTAGCTCTTCCAGGACCCATGCGTATTCCCAGGACAAACTTCTCACAGGCTGCTTTGCATGATGCAAACCAGGCGGATTATTTCGATGGTCCGCAGGATGATGCGTTGAGCGGTATGCCCACCCACGAGGCGGAAACCGCCGATCCCTATCAACTGTACGAGGCGCCGGCGGCGCCGCGTAAGCCCGCTAACCAGCAGAGCGAAACAATGAGCCGTGCTACCCGCCTCTATGGACAGGGTTCGGCCTATGCGCCGGCGCAGGTCACAACCACGTCCAGCGATCCGCTGCCGACCCTTTCGGAGATCGCTGGTCACTACGGCGACTCAACCTGGGAGAGCCATTTCTTCCTGGCGCCGAATGTCCGCTTCACGCGTACCCCCGAGCGCGAGTTCATGAAACGGCGCGCGCCACAGGTCGACGAAAGCGAAGCGGCCGCCGAAGAGGTTCCGGCGGTGGCCGAAACCGCTGGAACAACTGTCGGGACAGCGGCAGAGCCGCAGCCGGTTTCCATGGAGCCGGTGGCGTCCGCCGAACCGGTCGCGGTCGAGCAGGCGTCGGTCGAGACCACCGATGCTGCAGCGGACCACGCCTCGCAGCCCGACGCGCCGCTCCCGTCATACAGCCCGTCCGAATTGTTGCGCATGCTGACGAACCAGCTGCCGACCTGGACCGCTGCGCAAAACACGATCGAACCGCCGATGCTTGAGCGCGCGCAGGCTGCCGCAGAAGAAGACGTGGCGCTCGCCCCGGTTCTGACGGCGCCCATCGCGGCTTCAAAGCCCGGCGCAGAGGTTCGGCCGGCCCCCGTGCTGGCAACAGCAGATACGCCTGCAGATCAGGGTGCACAGCATTCCGTCTTCCTGTCGGATTTCGCCTTCTTCGAATTTGGCCCGGCCGACGATGTCGCGGTTGCCGGTGAAGAAACCGCGCATCCGAAGCCCTTTGTCGAGGCGTCTGCCCCGGCACCAATGACACCGGTTGTCGCTCCTGTTGCGATCACTCCCGCTGCCGTCGCTCCTCAGGCACCCGTCCGCCCGGTCGAAATCCGCCGCATGCCGCCGACGGCGATTACCTCGCTGTTCCGCGTGGTCGACGTCCGCGCGGGAACGGCAGAGGCTGCCAAGGCGTCTCACGAGCCCGTTGCAGCGGCCGTTCAGGCTCCGCTCGTCGCGCCGGCTCAGGCTGTCGTTGCCGATGCGCCGGAAATCGTGAAGGCCGAGCCGGTCGAGACAGAGCAGCCCGCACCCGTCGTGTCGAAAGCCGCCATCACCATGCCGGCGACGGTGACCCGCGCGCCAAGCGGCATGCCGGCAATCGGGGTGGTCGAGCGCACGTTCAGTGGCGACGCCTACGAACATCCGTCCGAGGAGTTGTTGCAGGAAGCGCCTGTCGGCCAGGGCTTCTTCATGACGCAGGAGCAGCTGGAACAGAACGCCGGCCTGCTTGAAAGCGTGCTCGAGGATTTCGGCGTCAAGGGCGAGATCATCCATGTCCGCCCGGGCCCGGTCGTCACGCTCTATGAATTCGAGCCGGCACCGGGCGTGAAGTCGTCGCGCGTCATCAACCTTGCCGATGATATCGCCCGCTCCATGTCGGCGCTTTCGGCCCGCGTCGCGGTCGTTCCCGGCCGCAACGTCATCGGCATCGAACTGCCGAACGCCACCCGCGAGACCGTCTATTTCCGCGAACTGATCGAGTCCGTCGATTTCCGCAAGACCGGCTACAAGCTGGCCCTTTGCCTCGGCAAGACGATCGGCGGCGAGCCGGTTATTGCCGAGCTCGCGAAGATGCCGCATCTGCTCGTTGCCGGCACCACCGGCTCGGGCAAGTCGGTCGCGATCAACACGATGATCCTGTCGCTGCTCTACCGGCTGAAGCCGGAAGAGTGCCGCCTGATCATGGTCGATCCGAAGATGCTCGAACTGTCCGTCTATGACGGCATCCCGCACCTTTTGACGCCTGTCGTCACCGACCCGAAGAAGGCCGTCATGGCGCTGAAATGGGCCGTGCGCGAGATGGAAGATCGCTACCGCAAGATGTCGCGGCTTGGTGTGCGCAACATCGACGGCTACAACCAGCGCGCGGCCGCCGCCCGCGAAAAGGGCGAGCCTGTCATGTGCACGGTCCCGGCCGGTTTCGAAAAAGGCACCGGCGAGCCGCTGTTCGAGCAGCAGGAGATGGACCTGGCGCCGATGCCCTATATCGTCGTCATCGTCGACGAGATGGCCGACCTGATGATGGTCGCTGGCAAGGAGATCGAAGGCGCGATCCAGCGGCTGGCGCAGATGGCGCGCGCCGCCGGTATCCACCTGATCATGGCGACGCAGCGTCCCTCGGTCGACGTCATCACCGGTACGATCAAGGCAAACTTCCCGACCCGGATCTCGTTCCAGGTGACCTCGAAGATCGACAGCCGCACGATCCTTGGCGAGCAGGGTGCCGAACAGCTGCTCGGTCAGGGCGACATGCTGCACATGCAGGGCGGCGGGCGCATCGCCCGTGTGCACGGTCCGTTCGTCTCGGACCTCGAGGTCGAACACGTCGTGGCACACCTGAAGACGCAAGGACGCCCCGAATACCTCGAAACCGTCACGGCGGAAGAAGAGGAAGAGGAGCCGCAGGAGGAGACCCCGGTCTTCGACAAGAGCGCGCTTGCATCCGAAGACGGCAACGAACTCTATGACCAGGCGGTCAAGGTGGTTCTGCGTGACAAGAAGTGCTCGACCTCCTACATCCAGCGCCGCCTCGGCGTCGGCTACAACCGTGCCGCCTCGCTCGTGGAGCGCATGGAGAAGGAAGGGCTCGTCGGTCCTGCCAACCATGTCGGCAAACGCGAGATCGTCTATGGCAACCGCGACCACATGAGCGTGCCCGACAACGACGACATGGATTGAGTTTGGCCTCGGACAAGCTCGGCGTCGAAAGATGTGATGGCCGCGGAGCGAATGCTTCGTGGCCTTTCGCATTCCGCCAAAGACGTGACGCAGATCGAGCGATATGGGCCTTTAGGAGCATTGGCATCCAATGCTCTTGCCGTTGCTTGCACAGCCCATCCTGATTGCGGAATTGTCGGCTGCCGATGCGGATCAGGCCGAGGCTGTACCGCCTTTGGCTCGGCCTGCGCGGCAGCAATGCTTGAGCTGTCTTCCAGATCCGCAAGGGCAGGGATCGTTGCCGCGAAGTTGCAGTCGGCCGACCAGCGGCAACAGTGCGGCAGAAGGAAGTAATCCTGCCATCAGAATTGCCAGCTTGGCGGAGATGCCGGGGATGACCAGCCGCCGTCGTGCCTTGAACCCGCGCCAGGCGCAGTCCGCTACGTACTCCGGACTGGCCTTCGGCAAAACCTTGAACAGGGCAGCCCTGTTGGCGCCGGATGTTGCAAGGAATTCGGTCGATACCGGTCCCGGCGCGACGCAGGTCACCGTCACGCCTGCCTTTCGCGTCTCCTCGTGCAACGCTTCGGAGAAGGAACGAACGAACGCCTTGCTCGCATAATACGTGGCCATGTAGGGGCCGGGCGTAAAACTCGCGACGGAGGCGAGATTGATGATGCCGCCACGGCGTCGTGCGACCATGCCCGGCAACAGGCGCAATGTCAGCTCGGCAAGGGCGCGAACATTCACGTCGATCATTCCAACCTGGTCGGCATTCGGCAAGGCGCTCGCCGCGCCGCGCAGGCCATAACCGGCGCTGTTGATGAGAACGTCGCAGACGAGCGCCTCGCGGGCGAGGAAATCCTCGAGGTCGGTCGGTGCCTTGCTGGAGGTAAGGTCAAGCGAAAGTGGGAATGCCTCGCCGCCCGCCTGCTTGATCGAGGATTCGACGCTGCGTAGGCCCTCGATCGATCGTGCGACAAGGACGACGGGCGCCCCGTCACCCGCGGCAAGCTCGGCAAGGGCTCTGCCAATGCCCCTTGATGCGCCTACGACCACAATTGCCGGTCGGGGTTGTTGGTCCGACATCATGCAGACCGCTCCGATGTGGTGACGGATGCGTCTCCAGCCTGTCGCAACCGCCCCACTTCCTGAGCGACCTCTCCGTTCAAGATCTCCTCGAAACGAGCCAGGGCGCGGGCCACATTGGCGCCGTCCATGACGCGGTGGTCGTAGTGAATTCGCACAGTGACTGATCCATCCTCGCCGATCGGTCCATAGTTGAAGATCGTCGTCAGAGGTGTCAGCGGGTTGAGCGACTCCGCGCCCAGACCCGAATAGACCGACAATTGGAAGGTGCCGAACCGGTGGCCCCGTTGACGTCCCATGTTCAGGCCGAGCCACATCAGCAGCCGCCGCAGTGGTGCCGGCAAGCGTGCAACCTTCAGCGCCCGCCGGAACTCCCTGATCTCAAGCACGGGACGCGATCGCGCCTCCTGAAGCAGGGCGCTCAACTCGGTAATGGAGCGCTGTTCGGGCGTTTTGATGAGACTGAGAAGCACAACGCGTTCGCCTTCGTGTTCGCGCTCGTGGGCCACGGACGCGATGCTCGCCGGATACTCATAAAGTTGCGGTCTTGGCAGCTTCACATAGGCCCGGCGAAGCTCCGGAGTCTCCTTCGAAAGCAGCCCGTAGCCCTTGAGAAATAGGACCGTCCAGGACGGCCGTTCCGATTGGCTCGATCTGACCCCTTGCAACGCGCTGATGTTCATGTGCCGTTGCACCGTGACCCGGGGAACGCCGATCGAAAATCGCATCAGATCTCCGACAAGGCGTCGCGCCGCAGAAAGCTTGACCGGTCGGCCCCGCATCATGCCACCTCTAGTAAAGATAGGGGATAATACGCTTGGTTCTGTCCATGTAGGCGCGATACTCGGCGCCGAAAAATTCCAGCATCAGACGCTCCTCCTTGTCCACGCGCAGGAAAAAAAGCACAGCAAATCCGAAGACACCCGCGAGGCCGGCAACCCAGTTCGACAGGAGAAACATCTGGCCAATCCCCATGAGCAGGAAGCTGGTATACATCGGATGGCGCACCACGGCGTAAGGGCCTTTGCTGATCAACTGATGTTTTTCGCGGATCTCCAGCGATATCGACCAGTTGCGGCCGAGTTCCTTGTGCGTGCGACGGAACGTCCACAGAGCCGATGCAAAGATCAGGGTTCCAGCGCCAACCATCCAGGGAAACGCCTGATAGTCGGCAAATCTGGGCATTCCCGTTGCGACATAGAATCCAGGCACGATGGAGAGGCCAAGAAGCGCAGCAGCAAGGCCAATCGTATCGGTCGCCGTGCGGCGACTGCTCGTTACCCGCACACGTTTCGCCCGGCGTTCAAACGGATAACGGATCACGTACCAGGCAACGATGCCTATGACCCAGACGGTTTCGCCGATGGAAGCAACAGACATGTTCACGTTGAAACACCCACACTTTTGCTGCGGCTTCCAGCCGTCGAGGCCGCAAGCAAAGGCGAGACTGCCATGCGTCGCTTCGACCTGACAAGGTGTTGCATGTGCCGTGGCGGACGAAAATTCAGTCGGCCCCGGAACGATGTCCACGAGTGATGGCTACGCAAACGAACCCCGGTCACCCAACGAGACACAGGACGCATTTGTTCACCAGTCTATCCGCCGTTCATTTCGCGGAGCCGCGTGATGAATTGCTGGGGCCTGAGCCAGATGCCTGGTGTCTTGTATCCCATGGAGCGCGCGATGTCGGCGACGAACGCGTTGCAGTTGTAGATCGATGCCTGCCAAAACCGGGATTCGGCTTTAAGCTTTCGGATCTTGGCGACGACGTCGCGGTACTCGGCTTCTGTCAACATTACGCGCCAGCTTGCAGACCTGTATTGCTCCTCGAGGTCACCGTCGCTTGCGCCGGTTTCGGCCGGGACCGGCAAGACGTGACCAATCACATAGGGGGCGGTATCGCTCGTCGCGGGGGCAAGTCCCGCCACTTCTGGATTGACCATCGCTCCAGACTTGCTGAGGCGGCCAAAAATCACATAGGAGTGGCCGTAACTGAGCGCATAACGCGAGCGGAATTCGATGAAATAGCCCTGATCGCGCTGTTGTGACGTCGTGCCCGCATAGCTTGATACAAACCTTGGTTGCGGGCCTTTGTCTTGCGATTGACACGCCGTAACCGCGAATGCGGCTAGAATGGCGAACGAAATTCGACCTCGTGAACGCGTCATTACTGCGTCATATCTCCCGAGTTCAGACGAGCTTACGAATTTCGCCACGAGTGGCATTTCGATCCGCGCGCCACGACGTGTGGCCGGGGACGGCCACGGTCAGACAGGGCGGGAAGGACCTTGAGGTCCTCCCCGGACCAAGGTCAGTAGCTACTTGTAAACGGGCGCCGGTTCTTCCGCCACGGGTGGCGGCGCCTTGCCTTTGCCTTTGCCGATTGTTCCGCAAGCAGCAAGGCTGGCAACGGAAAGCAACGCAACTGTCACGATTAGAATTCTGCTCATCAATAGATCCTTTCCTCTGTTGTCGGAATGGGTATTCGAAGGCAACATTCGTAGTATTACCGGCAAATTGAGATTCGTCCTAGTGCGGAAAAAGCACGCTCGTCATTCGGTTTATCGTTACCGAAGGCTGAATAGTCATTTGAAGCGCGCCAACCCTACTCCAACGTCAAGCTGAGATAGAGTACGCGTTCAGATGATCAATACCGGAGTTCCAATCGGTGTCCGCGCGTAGAGATCAACGATGTCGTCGTTCGTAAGTCGGATGCAGCCGTTCGAGACTGCCTGCCCTATGGTCCAAGGCGCGTTGGTGCCGTGGAGACGGAACCTGGTATCCTGACCGTTGCGATAAAGGTACAGTGCCGACGCGCCCAACGGATTGTGAGGGCCTCCGGAAACGCCTCCAGCATATTGCGCCAGTTCCGGCTTGCGCCTGATCATGCTTGCGCTCGGTGTCCATGAAGGCCATTCAGCCTTACGTCCGACGACGGCGCGGCCCTTGAGGGTAAGGCCTTCCTGTCCAACGCCTATCCCGTAGCGCATCGCCCATCCGCCGGTTTCGATCGAGTAGAGATAGCGTTGCGTGGTGTCCACGACGATCGTTCCCGCCGGCTCGTTGCCGTCGTACCGGACATGTTGCTTTCGATAGCGACGATCAACACCCGGGGTGCCGCCGTATAGGGATGGGAAGGAAATGCCTTGCCAGCTTGAACTGCACCCCGCCAACAGGCCAAGGCTGCCGACAAGCAGGAATCTCCGTGTAATGCGGTGATTGTCCATCTTTACCTGCTGAGAAAAATGGTACGCCCCGATTCTTTTTTAGCATTACAATATTGATTGGCCAAGCTCCAATGAAACGAGCAAGACTTGCAAGCAGATAGTGAGAGGACGTGTGGATTTTTTCTCAAGCCTGGAGGAGATGCACGAAAAGGATTGTATATCTGGGTCGAGGGGATGGGTGTGATGCATGATTTGGATTAAAACTTGCAGTGTTCTTGTGTGTTGCTGAGTCTGTCCGGCTGGAAGGTCAGGTCTCGACGGGCGCTTCATGAAATGGCTTGCGGCGCCACCCTCGTTCGACTGGCCGAAACGTGGTTGTTAGGACTGACAGAATGAAATTAAGCTTCGCTGGCAAGGTCGCACTTGTGACCGGCGCGGGTTCCGGAATAGGCGCAGCCGTGTGCCGGCAACTCGCAGCAGAGGGCGCGGAGGTGGTTGCTGCCGATGTCGATGCCGCAGCTGTGCGGCAGATCGCTGACGAAATTTGCTCCAAAGGTGGGAAAGCTCATAACGTTACGGTCGATGTCGCCGACGCCGGTGCCGTGGAGAAGCTGGTGAGGTTCGCCGTCGAGACCTGCGGTGGTCTGCATCTGGCGGTCAACAACGCCGGCGTCGATGGCGTCCGGAAAGCAACCGCCGACTATCCGCTCGATGGCTGGCACGCGCTGATGAATGTGAACCTGCATGGTGTCTTCTACTGTATGAAGTACGAGATCGCAGCGATGGCACGTCATGGCGGAGGCGCGATTGTTAACACGTCTTCCATTCTGGGCGCCGTCGCCCTGCCGACTGCCGCCGCCTACACGGCCGCCAAGCATGCAGTGGTCGGGCTGACCAAGGCTGCAGCAATCGAGTATGCCCGAACCGGGATTCGCATCAATGCCGTGGCGCCGGGTTGGATCGACACGCCGCTCTCGGCGGAGAATGCGGACGCGGCAAGCAATAGGCGCATAATGTCGATGCAACCGATGGGGCGTCTCGGTACGCCGGATGAGGTCGCTGCGCTGATATGTTTCCTGCTGTCTGAGCAGGCGAGTTTCATCACCGGGAGCGTTCATCTCGTCGATGGCGCATATACGGCTCACTGAGCCGTCCGCATCGCTCAATCGTTGAAAATCAATTCCCCGCTGGTCCGCGCCAGTGCGTCGCGCCCTATTGGCAGTCGCGCACTGTGCAAGCGCCTTATTCAAAATAAAAACGTTTTTATTTTTCTTGAAAACGTTTTTATTGGCTGTTACCCATAGGCTAAGGGAGACGCCGCGAGCCTCGGGAGGGTGCATGGCGATGCAAGTGCACAGGGCGCGGCGCACGCCGCCGCCAACAATCAAGACGCTGGCCGAGATGACGGGGTATTCGATCGCCACCATCTCGAAGGCGCTGCGCGAATCGCCCGTGGTGGCGCCGGCGACGAGAGACCTCATCTACAAGGCGGCACGCGAGGTCGGCTATCAGGCGAATGCCCGCGGCATGGCGCTTCGAACCGGCAAGAGCTTTCAGGCGGCCGTGCTGATGCCTGTGACCGCCGCGCGCTACTACGAGTGGGACGGCGTCGAATACACGCAGACGCTGAGCGGCATCAGCCAGGCGCTCGATGGCACCGATTATCGCATGTCGGTCCACATCATCCGTGACGCGGCAGACGGTGCTGAGGCCGCTCGCCGGATTATTGACCAGGGGCTGGCCGACGGCCTGATCTTTTCGGGCATCCTTGCCGAGGACCCGCGCATCGACCTTTTGGTTGGCGAGCATTTTCCCTTCGTTTCGATGGGGCGCTGCCGCAAAGATCTCGACTACGCCCATGTCGACATCGACAACGAATGGGCAGCGCATGCCGCGACTGCACGGCTGATCGCCGGCGGCCATCGGCGCATCGCCCTTGTCAATCCGGAGCGGCGTCTTTCCTATGCGCTCGACAGGATCGACGGCTTCGTCAGGGCGTTCCGTGAGGCCGGGCTCGATGCGCCGATGGCCCTGATTGCCGAAGGCGATCTGTCGACCCATTTCGGCCGTCAGGCGGTGATCGATTTCCTGCAGGTCGACGACGAACCGACCGCCTTCGTCTGCATCAACGAATCCACAACGCTCGGGGTGCTCTCGGGGCTCGCAGCCCTTGGACGCCAGGTGGGCGTCGATGTCGATGTCATCGCCTATGACGACATCAATGTCAGCGCTTATTTCACCCCGCCGGTCACCACTTTCTACCAGCCGATCGAGGTGCTCGGCCGCACGCTCGGTCATTTTCTGTTGCGGCGCATGGAGGGGGAGGATCCCAAGGCGTTGCGGCAGGTCTTCAGGCCGACACTGATCGCGCGCCAGTCCGACGATCTCGGCGGCCGCCTGAACCGAACTTGATCATCAAAGGAGGAGAACCATGAAAAAACTGATGATTGCCCTTACGCTGGCAGCCCTTGCATCCAGCGTGTCGCATGCCGCCGACCTCGGCGGAAAGCTGTTGAAGGTCGGCTCCGACACGACCTCGCCGCCGATGGAGAGCGTCGATCCGGCGACCGGCCAGATCGTCGGCTTCGACGTTGACGTGGTCAATGCCGTCTGCGCCAAGATCAACTGCCAGGCCGAATTCATCACGACCGGCTGGGATGGCATCTTCGCAGCGCTCGACCAGGGCAGCTTTGACCTGGTGGCTTCCGGCGTCTCGATCACCGACGAGCGCAAGAAGGCGATGGATTTCTCGGAGCCCTACATAGTCAACAGCCAGGCGGTGCTGATGCGGGTCGAAGACCAGGGCATCACGCTCGACCGCTTCAAGGACGCCGGACGCAAGCTTGCCGCCCAGGCGAACACCACCGATGCGCAGGTTGCCGAAAGTGTCGTCGGCAAGGAGAACATGGCGGGCTACGATACGTTCAGCGCCGCGATCATCGCGCTCAAGAACAAGGACGTCGATGGCGTCGTCATCAACGGCGCCAACGCGGCTGCCTATGAGCGCGAATTTGCCGGCGAACTCGTGGTCGCGATCAAGGATCTCGAATCCGACCCGCTCGGCCTCGTCTTCCGCAAGGGCGACGAGAATGTCGCGGCCTTCAACGAGGGCCTGAAGATGATCAAGGACGACGGTACGCTCGACCAGTTGATCAACAAGTACTGGGGCCTGAAGTAAGCTCGTGAACCCGTTCGGACCCGGAGCGCGCGACGCTCCGGGTTCTCCGTTTGTCTGTCCTATGCCCCGGAGGAATGAATGTCGTTCCTGAGAAGCGTGCGTCCAAGCAATCTGATCATCCTGACCGCGCTGCCCTTCATCATCTATCTGTTCGTATCCTCCGGAGATTACCAGCGCTCGCTGAAAGCGATCCTCGGTGTCGAAAACGGCTCGTCTGCCTTCGTGCCCGGCTTCCTGGCGCTGGCGATCGCATTCGCCTCGGGTATCGCAGTGCTCGTGTTTTCGCGCGCCAAGGCGCCGCGTCCGCGGCTCGCGAATGTTGCCGCCGCGCTCAACCTTGCCGCGGCCGCCATTCTCGTGATCGGCCACAACATCCATCCGTTCATCGCCTCCGTCGTTGCCAACGGCGTCGATCCGTTCAAATCCACGCTGATCGTCAAAGGTGTCACGCCGCGGCAGTTGACCGAAGTTGCCGATCTCATGGTGCGCGGCGTCGAGGGCTGGCTGTTTCCCGTCTATTTCGCGATCACCGCGATTGGCCTCGGTCTCTTCGTCCTGAGCAGGCGCCCGGGGGCCGATGACCGACTGCGCCGCGTTGCTCGCTGGCTCCTCGGCCTCGTCAACGGCGCAGGCCTCGTCTTTGTCTTCTTCTTCGCTCACATCGCCTTTGCGGCGGGGGTTGCGACAACCATCCGGGCGGCAGTCGCCGCCTATATTCTCGCGGCGCTCATGGGCCTCGTCTGGGTCGGGCTCCTGCAACTGCGCTCGACCGTCAAGACCAGCCTCTATTACGCCATCGCGACGCTGGTGCTGGCGCTCGCTGCCGGCTGGTTCCTGCTGCAGCCGCGCGATACTTACGTGCTTGCCGGCACGCTCGAGGGCAAGGTCGGCATTGTCACCAACACGCCTTCAGGCTTGATCAGCGCCGTGCGCTTTGGCCAGTATGACGGCGCACCGCAGGCGGAAACGCCCGTGCGCACCTTCCTCGGCCCGACAGAGGCGTTGGCATCGATCGCCAAGGGCGAAGGCGTTTCGGCAGCCTTGCTGCCGGCCGCAGCCGTGCCCGCCGACATGCCGGTGCTCTGGAAAACCGAAGCCCTGAACGACCGCGATCGCGCCGCCGGCATCACTGTCGCCGTGCTTGCGATCATCCTCGGCCTGCTCACCTTCGGCGGCTATCTGCACCAGCGCCACCCGCTGGCGATCGGATCGGAGTTCGTCGTCGACACGATCCGCGGCATTCCGATGCTGGTGATCGTGCTCTATGTCGGCCTGCCCTTGAGCGGGGCGCTCAAGGATGCGACGCAAGGCGTGCTCGATCCGCCGAACCTGATGCGCGGTATCGTCGCCATGGCGCTCGCCTATTCGGCCTATCTTGCCGAAATCTTCCGCTCGGGCATCAACGCCATTCCGGTCGGCCAGGTGGAGGCTGCGCGCAGCATCGGCCTCAACCGCTGGCAGACGGCACGCCTCGTCGTGCTGCCGCAGGCCTTCCGCATCATCATCCCGCCACTCGGCAACGAGTTGATCGCGATCCTGAAAGACACCTCGCTGTTGTCGATCCTGTCGATCCGCGACATCACCCAGCGCATGCGCGAGTTCCAGTCGGCAAGCTTCCTGCCGTTCGCGCCCTATAATTCGGCGGCGATCTTCTACATCTTCCTGACGCTGGCCGCCGCCAGCCTCGTCAACATGGTCGAGCGGAAATATGACATCAAGCACCGCTAGGCGACCGACGGTCCTGATATCAGGCGCTTCCCGCGGGTTGGGCGCCGAACTGGCGCGGATCTATGCCGCGGACGGCTGGCGGGTTCTGGCCTGTGCGCGGGGTTCCGTATCGCGCACGGGGGAAGCGGATCGGTTTCAACTGGATGTAGCCGATCCCGCCTCGATCGAGGCGCTCGGAAAGGCGCTTGCCGGCGTGGCGATCGACGTGCTGATCAACAATGCCGCCGTGCGCGGCGACACGGGCGGCCTTTCGACGCTCGAAGCGGACGATTTCCTCGACGTGATGCGCGTCAACGCGCTGGCGCCGCTTCTCATGACGCGGGCCCTTCTTGCCAACCTTAAGGACGGCAAGCGTCGTATCGTCGTCAATATCAGCAGCCGGGCAGGCTCGCTCGCCGAGGGCACGCTCGACGACGATGACGGCGACTATGCCTATCGGTGTTCGAAGGCGGCGCTGAACATGGCAACGGTCAAGCTCGCGCAGGATCTGAAGGGTGATGGCATCTCCGTGCTCTCGCTGCATCCCGGGTGGGTCAAGACCGACATGGGCGGCAGCGACGCCGTCGTGTCGGTCGCTGACAGCGCCGCAGGGCTCAAAGCGATCATCGACAGGGCGGATCTGGCCGCCAGCGGCAGTTTCCACGCCTATGACGGGCGGAGAATTTCGTGGTGACAGGACAGGCAGAGACAATGGCAGACAGAGATTTGAGAACCGAGCAGGAACTGGCGACCATTCGCGCCTGGCTGAGCGAAACCTATGGCATCGAGGCGACGCTCTCGCCGCTGCCGGGCGAACACGATCTCAACTACCGGGTTTCGGCCAGCGATGGCCGGGAGTTCCTGCTGAAGCTGCATGCGGATGGCGGCGCGGACGAGCTGGACATGCAGGTGGCGGTTCTCGAGCACCTCGCCGCCAAGGCTTCGGATCTGCCGATCTCTCGCGCGGTTCGCAATCGCGCCGGCGCTGTCACCGGCAGGATCGAGCTTCGAGGTCCCCGCACGGCGCGGCTTCTCTCCTGGTTGCCCGGCGATATCTGGGCGAAGGCGCCGCTTCGCGACGACGCCAGCGCGACAAGCCTCGGGCGTCTGCTGGCCGGCCTTGATCGCAACCTCGAAGATTTCGTCCATAGCGGCGCCAAGCGGCTTTACGGCTGGGACATCGGCCGGGCCGACATGCATCGCAAGCATATCGAGCTGATCGGCGCTGCGGAAAAGCGGGCTTCTGTCGATGCGGTGCTTGACCGCTTCACGTCCGTGGTGCTGCCGCGGATGGCGACGTGCCCGATGCAGGTCATTCACAACGACGCCAACGATTACAACGTGCTGCTCGACGAGCAGGGCAATGTCAGCGGCCTTCTCGATTTCGGCGACATGGTCGAGACCTTCAGGGTCATCGAAGTCGCCGTCGCCTCGGCCTATGCGCTGATCGGGTCGCGGGATCCGGTCGCAACCATTGCCGCCCTTGCTGGCGGCTATCAACAGGTCAATCGCTTGAGCGAGACGGAGATCGAACTGGTCTTCGATCTGGTCATGACCCGCTATGCCGTCAGCATGTGCATGGCGGCAAAGCAGATCCGCGACAATCCGGACAACACCTATCTTCTGGTCAGCCAGGACGACGTCTGGCGGGAACTGAGCCGCCTGCAAGGCGAAAACCGCTCGATCGCGATTGCTCGTATTCGCGACGCCTGCGGCCTGGCGCCGATCCCGCAGGCCTCTGCCGTCGTTCGCTGGCTCGAAAAGAACGCCCATGATTTCGCGCCGATCGTTCGCCCCGAAAATGCCAGGCCGAAGGTCGCCGTATTCGATTTCTCAGCCGCAGGATCGGAGGCTGCGCAATGGGCGAGCCTTGATGCGGCCGAGGCCGAGGCGCGGATCATGGCGCAAATCGGCAGCGAGCATGCTGCGTTCGGCATTGGCCTTTATGGCGAAGATCGTGGCGTCTACCGGGGCGACACCTATGAAACCTCGATCGAGGGCGCGCGTCGCTCGGTCCATCTCGGCGTCGACATTTTCGCGCCCGCGGGCGAGCCGGTTTGCGCGCCCTTTGCCGGCAAGGTCGCCTTCATCCATGACGACGCTGTGGCCTATGGGTTCGGTCCGACCGTGCTCCTCGAACACGAAATCGAAGGCGGCGTGCGATTCTGGACGCTCTACGGCCACCTCTCTCGCCAATGCGTCGCCAGACTTTCCGAGGGGCAATTGGTTGAGAAGGGCGAGGCTTTCGCCGCTTTCGGTACGGCTGGGGAGAACGGCAACTGGGCACCGCATCTGCATTTCCAGATCGTCACCGACCATCTCGGCCTTGGCGGCCGGATGCATGGCGTCGGCGTTGGCGACCAGTGGCAGGTGTGGCGCGAGGTGAGCCCGGATCCGAGTGTCGTGCTCGGGCTTTCGGTTCCCGTGTCGGTGATCGTGCCGCGCGACAAGGCGTTTCTGGTGCGCGAGCGTCATCGCCGCATCGGCCGGTCACTGAGCATCGCCTATAGCGCAGCACCCTTAAAGATCGTCGGAGGCGAGGGCGCGCATCTGATCGACGAGGACGGCACGCGCTGGCTCGACATGGTCAACAATGTCTGCCACGTCGGCCATTGCCATCCGCGCGTCGTCAAGGCCGCGCAGGCGCAGATGGGCAAGCTCAACACCAATTCGCGTTATCTGCACGACACGCTGGTCGAGTATTCGCGCCGGCTCGCAGCCCAGTTTCCAGATCCGCTCAACGTCTGCTTCTTCGTCAATTCCGGCAGCGAGGCGAACGATCTGGCGATCCGGCTGGCGCGCGCCTATACCGGCAACCGCGATATCATCACAGTCGATCACGCCTATCACGGCCATCTGTCGAGCCTCATCGACGTCAGCCCCTACAAGTTCGCCGGCAAGGGCGGGGAGGGGCAGGCCGCGCATGTGAAGGTCGCCGAGATGCCCGATCTCTATCGCGGGCGCTACCGCTATGGCGATGCGGATGCGGGCCGGAAATATGCCGGGGACGTGCGAAACCAGGTGGCAGCACTTGCCGCCGATGGCCGTCGTCCGGCGTTGTTCTTCAGCGAAGGTATTCTCGGAACCGGGGGGCAATTGTCACTGCCGCATGGCTATCTGCGTGAGGCCTACGCCCATGTGCGCGCGGCCGGTGGCCTCTGCCTTGCCGACGAGGTGCAGGTCGGCTTCGGCCGCGTCGGCAGTCACATGTGGGCGCACGAGCTTCAGGGCGTTACGCCCGATATCGTCACCATGGGCAAGCCGATCGGCAACGGCCATCCGATGGCGGCCGTCGTCACCACGGAGGCGATTGCGGCGTCGTTTGCCAACGGCATGGAGTATTTCAACACCTTCGGCGGCAATCCGGTTTCGGCCGAAATCGGTCTCGCCGTGCTCGACGTTATCCGCGACGAGCGGCTGATGCACCATTGCCGCGTCGTCGGCGACCGGCTGATGGACGGTGCGCGGGTGCTTGCGAACAAGCACCCGATCATCGGCGACGTCCGCGGTCACGGCCTCTTCAACGGCATCGAACTGGTGCGCGACCGTGAGACGCTGGAGCCCGCCGCGCGCGAGCTCGATTTCGTCATCGCAGAGATGAAGCGCAAGCACCGGATTCTCTTGAGCAGCGAGGGGCCGCACCACAATGTGCTGAAGGTGAAGCCGCCCGCACCCTTCAGCGTCGAGGATTGCGATCGCTTCCTCAATGCGCTCGACGAGACACTCGGACGTCTAAGCGTCTGAGATAAAACACCAAAAGCGGCCGCCTTCGGGCGGCCGTTTTGCTATTGCCAGTGGCCCTCAACAGCAAAATCCGGCTGAAGTGATTTTCCGCTTTACAACAAAGTTAAACGTTTTTATCGTGCATATAAACGTTTAACTAGTCGCTGAACGCCGACCTTTGGTCGCCGTTACAGCGCTCCGCCGGCAGGGAGGGCCCGTTGGCAGCGATCCGCATCGACAATTTGCGCAAAGGCTTCGGTTCACTTGAAGTCTTGAAGGGTATCAACCTCGATATCGCCGACGGCGAGTTCGTCTGCTTCCTTGGGCCCTCGGGCTGCGGCAAGAGCACGCTGCTGCGCTCGATCGCCGGTCTTGAGGAGCTGGACGGCGGTTCGATCCGCCTTGGCGATCGCGACATCACCGATGTCGCCTCGGCCAAGCGCGACATCGCCATGGTCTTCCAGAACTACGCGCTCTACCCGCACATGAATGTGCGCAAGAACCTGTCCTTCGGCCTGGCGCTGAACGGCATGAAGCGCGACGAGATCGATCGGCGTGTCGACAACGCCGCCGACATCCTGCGCATCAAGGAGTTGTTGGCTCGCAAACCGCGCCAGCTCTCGGGCGGCCAGCGCCAGCGCGTGGCGATCGGCCGCGCCATCGTGCGCGAGCCGAAACTCTTCCTGCTCGACGAGCCGCTGTCGAACCTCGATGCGGGCTTGCGCGTCACCATGCGCGTCGAGTTGGCCGCGCTGCACGAGCGGCTCGGCGTGACGATGATCTATGTCACCCACGACCAGGTTGAAGCGATGACGCTGTCCGACCGGGTCGTCGTGCTCGACAAGGGCAAGGTCAGCCAGTTCGGCACGCCGCTCGAACTCTTCTACCAGCCGGCGAACCTGTTCGTTGCGGGCTTCATCGGCTCGCCACGCATGAACTTCGTCAAGACCGAAGTGACCGGGCAGGTCGATACATCCGTGACGCTCAACGGCGGTGGCCTTTCCCATCCGCTGACGCTCGAAATGCAGACTGCCGTGCCGGTTGCCAAACCCGCATCGGTGACGCTCGGAATTCGCCCGGACAAGATCGAACTGGTCTCGGCCGAGCAAGGTCATCTGGTCGGCGACGTGCGCCTGGTCGAGCGGCTCGGCACCGAGAGCCATGTGCATATCAGCCTCGCGAACGGCGGCGACATGACGGCCGTGGTCCGCGGCACCCATCCGGTATCCGCACGCGAGCGTGTGCATCTGCGCTTGCCCGCCGAACATTGCCATCTGTTTGACGGCGATGGCCAGGCGGTCGCGCGCAGGCTCGATGTCGAGACGCAGGCGCTCATCAATCAGGAAAAGGCAAAGCGGGTCGCGTAACCCGAACGAGGAGGAGAAGCATGCTCAACAGGAAGTCGATCATCGGCTCGCTGATGGTTCTGGCGATCGCCGGAACCGCCACGGCCCGCGCGGAAGAAACCTTGCGCTTTGCGACCTGGGACACGGACGAAAGCCTGGCGATCCAGCAGGAAATCGCCAAGAAATTCGAGGAAAAGCACCCGGGCGTGAAGGTTCAGGTCGAGCCCTATGCCGATGGCTACGACCAGAAGCTGATCGCCGCCTTTGGCGCCGGCAATCCGCCCGATGTCATGTATATGTGGAACTTCCCGCAATACTACACCTCGCTGAAGCCGCTCGACGAGTTGATCGCCAAGGACGCGACCGAGATCAAGCCGGACGATTTCCCGAGGGGCCTGATGAACACCGTTCGTGTCGAGGGCAAGACCTACGGCATGCCGTCGGGCTTCACCACGCAGGTGGTCTTCTACAACAAGGACATGTTCGCCAAGGTCGGCGTCGAGGAGCCGAAGGACGGCTGGACCTGGGACGACCTGCGCGCCAAGGCTGCCAAGTTCCGCGATGAGAAGAACAAGGTTTATGGCTTTGCCGTCGACGCCAAGCCCGATCCCTATGACTTCGAACAGTTCCTCTGGTCGAACGGCACCAAGTACATCTCCGACGATGGCAAAAAGATCGACGGCTACATGAACAGCGATGCGGCCGCGCAAGTGCTCGACATGTTCGCCGACATGGCCAAGACGCAGGAAGCGATCACGCTGAACCTCGGCGACGACACGTCGGGCAGCACGCTCTTCAAGGGCGGCAAGATCGCCATGTTCCAGAGCGCCATGTGGTCGAAGTCGGGCATCGACGCATCCGGGATCAAGTATGGTGTCGCACCGCTGCCGAAGTTCGGCGACAAGACCGCCCATTCGGCACTTGGCGTCTCGGCGATTTCGATCGCCAAGGATGCGGCCCACCCGGATCTCGCCTGGGAGTTCGTCAAGTTCTTCTCCTCGCCCGAAGCCGTCGCCATGCGCATCAACGATCTGCCGGTACGCACCAGCGTCGCGGAAGAAAAGGGCATGACCAAGGACCCGATCTACAAGCCCTTCTTCGACATTCTCGCGACCTCCAACACCGAGACCCACGCGTTCCTGAAGAACGCCAACTGGGGCAAGGTCCAAGACAATCTCGCCCGCGCCATCGAGGCGACGATGATCGACCAGGGCAATGCCAAGCAGCATCTCGACGATGCGGTCAACCGCTCCAAGCGTCTGATCAAGTAAGAAAAGGGAGTACGGGGAGATGGATATGACCTATGCCGGTGCAGAGCCAAAGGTGGCAAAGCGCAAGCGCTCCGCCATCGCGCGCTATGCAGCGCCCTATCTGTTCATCTCCCCGTGGATCCTCGGGTTCCTGTTCTTCACGCTCGGCCCGCTCGTCTTTTCCTTGACGATGAGCTTCTACGACTGGCCTGTTGTCGGTGAACGCACCTTCGTCGGGCTCGAGAACTATCGTTCCATGCTGTTTGAGGACCCGCAGTTCTGGGAGAGCCTCTGGATCACGGTGAAGTTTGCGGCAATCTATGTGCCGTTCAACATCGTCATGTCGTTCCTCCTGGCGCTGATGCTGCATCACATCACCTTTGCGAGCGGCTTCTTCCGCACGGCCTTCTATCTGCCGAGCGTGATTTCCGGCGTCGCACTCGTGACGATCTGGAGCTGGATCTACAGCCGCGAATACGGCCTTTTGAACTTCATGCTCTCCTTCATCGGCATCGACGGACCGAACTGGCTCGGCGATCCGAACCTGGCGATCGTCGCGATCATCATCGCCAGCCTCTGGGGCCTTGGCGGCACCATGCTGATCCTCTTGACCGGGCTGAAGGCGATCCCGAAGGAACTTTACGAGGCGGCGACAGTCTCGGGCGTTCCCGGCTGGGCGCAGATGGTGTTCATCACCCTGCCGATGCTGGGGCCGATGCTGCTCTTCACCTTCATCACCTCGATCATCTCCGCCTTCCAGCAGCTGACGATCGCGCTGCTTCTGACCAAGGGCGGGCCGCTCGGTTCCACCTATTTCTTCGCCATGTACATCTACGACAACGCATTCAAATATTTCGACATGGGTTATGCCGCCGCCGGCTCCTGGGTGATGTTCATCATCGTGCTTCTGCTCAGCCTTGGCGTCATGCGCTGGTCTGCCGCCTGGGTCTATTACGAAGGCGAAGTCCGCGAGAATGATGGAGACCGCAATGCGTAAGACGCTGCTCTATTCCGCGCTCATCCTGCTGTCGGCGCTGTTCATCGCGCCGTTCTACTGGACCTTCATGACGGCGATCAAAAGCTCGGCCGAGCTTTACCAGTTCCCGCCGGTCTTCTGGCCGTCGGAATGGCACTGGGAGAATTTTGCCGCCGCCTGGAACAAGCAGCCGTTCGGCACCTACCTGACCAATTCGCTGATCGTGGTGGCGCTGTCGACCATCGGCCAGCTGATCTCCTCGTCGCTGGTTGCCTATGGCTTTGCCCGCTTCCGCTTTCCCGGCCGCGACCCGCTGTTCATCCTGCTGCTCGCCACCATGATGATCCCGTGGGACGTGAAGATGATCCCGCTCTACATGGAGTTCAACCTGCTCGGCTGGATCAACACGCTGAAGCCGTTGATCGTGCCCGCCTACTTCGCCGATGCGTTCTTCGTCTTCCTGCTTCGCCAGTACATCATGACCGTGCCGATGGAGATCGACGAGGCGGCCCGCATGGACGGCGCCAACGCCTTCGACATCTACTGGCGCATCCATCTGCCGCTGATGATGCCGGCGCTGGTTCTGGTCGGTACCTTCCACTTCATGAACGCCTGGAACGACTATCTCGGCCCGTTGATCTTCCTCAACGACCAGTCGAAGTACACGCTCACGCTCGGCCTCTCGATGTTCAAGGGCCTGCACGAGGTGGACGTGACTTCGATCGCGGCGATCACCGTCATCCTCTGCCTGCCGCCGCTCGCCCTCTTCTTCGTCGCCCAGCGCTACATCATGGATGGCGCGGTCGGCTCGTCGGTGAAGGGATAACGGCATGCTGTTTGACATCGACACCGTGCCCTTCAGCCGCAGGGGCCGCTTCCTGACGCTCTCGATGATGCGCGTACCCGGCCGTGACGGCGAGCGTGCGCTCTATCTTCGCCACGTCGCCGGCGGCGACGAGCGGCCGTCGCTCGGACGCCTCTGCCGTGTCGAGTTCCTTGACGCGGATGGAAGCACCGCGACACCCGTGCTCGTGCTTTCGCCGGAACGGCTCGACGCCCGCATAGGCGAGGGCGAAGTCACCTTCGTCATCGGCGAAGGGGAGCGACTGCACGTATCCGGCAATCGCGCCGGCGTGCGCTTGCATCTCGAAGGCTCGCGCTACGATTACGTCTACCGCACGCCGACTGGCGAGGATTGCCTTGTCGCGGCGGTCGAAAACGTCAAGTTCGTCCCGCGGGCGATCACCGGCGACCTGAAGGTCACCGGCGCGTGGCAGCGAGACCATTCCGAAGACGTGTCCTTCGCGTTCTCGGGGACCGGTGCCTTCGAGGGCAATGTCGATTTCTTCCGCACCGTGCCGCCGGTGGATCGTCCCGGTGACTTCGCTGCGGCGCTCTCTGGTTCGTCAGCCGAATTTGCCGAATGGCACGCACGTGTTCCCAGGGGTGTCGAAGGCCAGGACGAGGCGCATCGGCTGGCGAGCTATCTGCTCTGGGCGAACGGCGTTCCCGCCGGTGGCGCGCTGACGCGGCCAGCGATCTACATGTCCAAGAACCACATGATCAACATCTGGAGCTGGGACAACGCCTTCTCGGCGCTTGGCGTCGCCGCTTTCGACCAGGACCTGGCCTTCGACCAGTTCGCCGCGATCTTCGACCATCAGGACGCGTCAGGCCTGCTGCCGGATTACATCAACGACCGCGACGTGCTGTTCGCCTTCACCAAGCCGCCGGTGCATGGCTGGGCGATTTCGCTGATCGCAGCTGCCGATCCGGGCTTCCTGACCGCGGAGCGCAAGTCTTACCTGCGCGATGCCATCGGCAAACAGGTCGATTACTGGCTGACCCATGGCCGCAAGGATGCGGCGAGCCTGCCCTCCTACTTTCACGGCAACGACAGCGGCTGGGACAACGCCACCTTCTTTGCAGAGGGCGGCCCGGTCATCTCGCCTGATCTGCCCGTGTTCCTGATCCTTGCCTGTGAGGCGCTGGCGGAATTGCTGGAAGACGACGCGGATCGCCGGGCGATGTGGCGGCAGAAGGCCGACGACCTGCAAGCCCTGCTGTTCGAGCGACTCTGGACCGGCGAAACTTTTGGCGCGCGGTTGGCCGCGGATCCGCAGCGCGTGCTGCCCGGCGACAACCTCATCCAGTTCATGCCGCTGCTTTTGGGTGCGCGGCTGACGACTGGGATGCGCGAGAAACTTGTGGCGCGGCTTGCCGCCGGCGGCTTTGTCACCGAATGGGGTCCGGCAACCGAAAGCCCGAAGAGTTCCTTCTACGAGGACGACGGTTACTGGCGCGGGCCGATCTGGGCGCCGACGACGATGCTGCTGTGGGACGGCCTTCGCCGGCAAGGGCAGATTGAACTGGCCAATGAGGTCGCGGAAAAGTTCTGTTCACTTGCCAGCAAAAGCGGTATGGCCGAAAACTTCGATGCGCGCTCGGGGAGGGGGCTTCGCGACCGCGCATTCGCCTGGACATCCGCAGTCTATCTTCAGCTGGCGGCATCGCTCAGCCGACCCAAATCTTCGTGATCTAGCAACCCGTGACGAACCGAGACGCCATGCAGAGACCGACGATCAAGACCATCGCGCAGGAGACGGGGCTTTCCATCGCCACCGTGTCCAAGGCCCTGAAGCATTCGCCTCAGGTCCGCCCGGAAACGCGCGCGATCGTGATCGAGGCGGCGGAGCGTGTCGGCTACGAGCTCAACATGCACGGCGTGCAGTTGCGTACCGGCAAGACCTACCAGGTCGCCGCGATCATGACCGCGCCGGGCCCGAAGCAGAACGAATGGGAAGGCGTTGAATACGCCCAGCTCCTGAGCGGCATTTCCTGGGCACTCGAAGACAGCCCCTATCGCGTTTCGCTCTATGCGGTGCGCAACTTCGAGGAAAGCCAGGCGGTCATCAAGCAGATCGTGTCGCTGAAGAAGGCAGACGGCATCATCATCTCGGGCACCCGCGCCGACGACCCGCGCATCCGCACCATGCAGGCGGCGGATTTCCCTTTCGTGACCTATGGCACCAGCATCCACAACGCGCCGCACGCCTATGTCGATGCCGACAACGAGCAGATGATCCGGGTGTCGATGGCGCGGCTGGTCGAGCGCGGCCATCGTCGGATCGCGCTGCTCAACCCGTTGTCCGATTTGAGCTACGGCATCACCCGGCTCGAAGCCTACAAGCATGCCCTCGAAGTGGCAGGCCTTCCCTACGATCCGGCGCTTGTCGCCCACGGCCGGCTGACGCCGGCCTTCGGCCGCGAAAACGTCCTGACGATGTCCGAGCTCGGCAATCCGCCGACCGCCTATATCTGCGCCAACGAAGCCTCGGCGCTCGGCGCCTTCTCGGGTTTTCACGAGCGCGGGCTGGTGCATGGGCGCGACGCTGTCATCAACGCCACCGACGATCTCAACGTCAGCCAGTATTTCGCGCCGCCGATCACCACCTACTATTTGCCGATCAGCGAGCCGAGCAGCCTGCTCGGCGCCTATATCCTCAGGCGCATGGAGGGTGAGCCGCCGGAGGCGCTGCAGGCGCTTTTGATGCCGAACCTCGTCGAGCGCTGCGACGACCGCCTGAACCCGAACCGTTGACGATATCTCGCCCAATCTGGGCGCCCTTTTCATGCCTTTGGATATAAACGTTTATATTCGAGGCGACGCCGATAAAACCCGAGGCCGAAACCAACCGGCTGACAGAATGACGAAGGACCGGACCCGTGCACATGCCCATGACCAGAACGAACCGCTTCAACGCTAGAGAACAGCAGACCGACATGCTGGAACTTGGCGTCTGCTACTATCCGGAGCAGTGGCCGCGCTCGAAATGGGAAGAGGATGCGGGCCGCATGGTCGAGCTCGGCCTTGCCTGGGTGCGCATCGGCGAATTCGCCTGGGCGAAGATCGAGCCACGGCCCGGTGAATTTCACTGGGAGTGGCTGGATGAGGCGATCGAGGTGCTTGGCAATGCCGGCCTCAAAGTGATCCTGGGCACCCCGACCGCCGCACCGCCGAAATGGCTGATCGATCGCCACCCAGACATTCTGCCCGTCGACGTCAAGGGCGTGGTGCGCAAGTTCGGCGCGCGCCGCCATTACTGCTTCTCTAGCCGTCGCTACCGCATCGAGGCGGCGCGGATTTCCGAGGCCATGGCCGAGCGCTACGGCAACAACATCTTCGTGCATGCCTGGCAGACCGACAACGAGTACGGCGACCACGACACGATCTACAGCTATTCCGACGAGGCCCTGCGCGCCTTCCGCGAATGGCTTGAGGCACGCTATGGCACCGTCGAGGAACTCAACCGCGCCTGGGGCACCGCCTTCTGGGCGATGAACTACCTGGGCTTCGATGAGATTGAGCTTCCGAACAATCTCGTCGAGGAGCCGAGCCCGACCCATATCGTCGACTACATCCGCTTCTCGTCGGATCAGGTGAAGAGCTTCAACAAGGCGCAGGTCGACATCATCCGCAAGCACTCGCCGGGCCGCCCGGTGACGCACAACTTCATGTCGCAGAACACTGACTTCGACCACTACAAGGTCGGCGAGGACATCGATATCGCCTCCTGGGACGTCTATCCGATGGGCGGGCTGCTGAACGGCCGGCTCTCCTCGGAGGACAAGGGGCGCTACCTGCGCGTCGGCGACCCGGATCAGCCGGCCTTCAACCACGACCTCTACCGCGCCGTTGGCAACGGTCGCGTCTGGGTGATGGAACAGCAGCCGGGGCCGGTCAACTGGGCTTCGCACAACCAGTCGCCTGCCGACGGCATGGTGCGGCTCTGGACCTGGCTCGCCTATGCCCATGGCGTCGACATGGTCTCCTATTTCCGCTGGCGCCAGGTGCCGTTTGCGCAGGAGCAGTTCCATGCGGGTCTCCTGTTGCCGAACAGCGAGGCCGACCAGGGCTATCTCGAAGTGGCGCAGGTGGCCGAGGAAATGAAGCGGCTGCCGAAGGGCGAGCACCGCGAAAAGGCGAAAGTCGCGATCCTGCTCGACTACAATTCGCGCTGGGCCACCCGGGCTCTGCCGCAGGGCCGCACCTATCTGGCGTCACAGATCGCGCTCGACTGGTATTCGACCGTTGCCCGTTTCGGTGTCGATGTCGATATCATCGGTCAGCACTCAGACCTTGAGGGCTACCAGCTGGTGCTCGCGCCCGATCTCGTCATTCCGGATCAGGCCTTCGTCGAAAAGCTTGCAGCGTCGGGCGCCAAGGTGCTGTTCGGACCGCGCAGCGGCAGCAAGACCGAAGACATGCACATTCCCGAAGGCCTGCCGCCGGGTCCGCTCGCCGCGCTGATCGACGTCAGCGTCGCGCGCGTCGAATCCCTGCCGGAGTTCCATGCCGAAAGCGTGCTCTATGGCAACGAGACCTATTCGGCTGGCGTCTGGCGCGAGACGGTTCGCAGCAGCGAAACCGTGCTTGCGACCTTCGAGGGCGACTATCGCAACGGCGCCCCGGCGCTCGTCGGCAACGACAAGGCGCGCTATCTGGCAACCGGCGCGCGTGGCGGCTTGCTCGACAAGGTGATCGGCGATGCATTGGGCTGGGCTTCGGTCGAGGCACTGGCGGATCTCGGCGATCTGCGCATCACCCGCCGCGGCAAGCTCGCCTTTGCCTTCAACTACGGCAAGACGGCTGTCGACCTGCCGGCACCCGCCGGCGCGACCTTCCTTGTCGGCGGCCGCAAGCTCGGTGCCGTCGATGTGGCGATCTGGACCGAATGACGACAGTGCCGTGGGCGGAGCTCTCCGCCCACGGCCCTTCCATGATCATTTCGCGAATTCAGAAGCAAGCATGCCTTCGAGGCGGTCGTAGCCGATCGCGATACCGCTCTCCATTGGCGACTTCAGCACCGCGTCGCGCGTCTCGGTCGAAGAGTAGATGACCGTAGTCGTGACCGTGGTGCGCCCGCCAGCCTCGACGAAAAGCGTCGTCACCTCGGTCTGGCCGCCCGTCCAGTCCTCGTCGAACAGTTCTTCATGGACGATCCGGTCCGGCGCGTCGATCTCGCGATAGGTGCCGCCCATGCCCATCTCGGTGCCCTCGGTGTTTTTCCAGACATAGCGAAACGTTCCGCCGGGCCTCAGGTCGATCTCGCAGACGGGCAACGACCAGCCGTCCGGCCCGGTCAGCCAGCGCCTGACAAGCGCCGGCTGGGTGAAAGCGTCGAATACCAGCCGGCGCGGCGCGTCGAAGGTCCTGACGATGCGAACCTCGCGATCGCCATGGGCCGTCACCAGAAGTTTGTTCGATGGGGTGTTCATGTCAGTCCTCCTTTGTCGTCAAATCGGTGGGATGGGTGGTCGACGGCTGTGTCGCGGCATCGGCCTTCAGCTCCTCAAGCAAGGTATCGAGCCGCGCGAAATTGGCTTCCCAGAGCTTGCGGTAGTCCTTCAGCCAGTCAGTTGCCTCGGCGAGCGGATCGAGTTCGATGCGGCACGGCCGGCGTTGCGCGTCGCGGCTGCGAGACACCAGCCCGGCGCGCTCCAGTACCTTCAGGTGTTTTGACACCGCCGGCTGGCTCATGGCGAAGGGTTCTGCGAGTTCGAGAACCGATGCCTCGCCGAGAGCAAGGCGAGCGAGGATGGCCCGCCGTGTCGGATCGGCGAGGGCTGCAAAGGTGGCGTCGAGGCGTTCGGATGGCGTCATTTATATAACCAAGTAGTTCTAGAACTTGTTGGTTATCTTATGGCGCGCGGGAAGAGTCAAGTCGGCTGCGTCCGACGTGAACATGAGCATCCTTTAAGTTGTGGAGGAGGCATGTTAGCGCCCCGTTTGCCTTCCAGGCGGGCTATGGCTGGATCGGCGCCGGCGGCCCGGATTTTGGCCGGCCGGCAGCGGACAGGAGTACCAGACCATGAAAATCATTCGCATTGCCAAAACTGCAGCCGTCGCTGCCATCGCCTTGTTCTCGACCCTCGTCGCCTTTGGCAACATCACCGACTACGCAACGAACTTCGCCTTCGTCCAACATGTGATGATGATGGATACGATCTTTCCCGATGCGGCGATCAAGTATCGCGCGATCACCAGTCCGGCACTGCACAACCTGTTCTATATCGCGATCATCGCGGCCGAGACGCTGACGGCGCTGCTCTGCTGGCTTGGCGCCTACAGGCTGGCCACGAATCTCAACGGTGGCGCGCGCGAATTCAATCGGGCGAAAACCGTGGCGATCGCCGGCCTGACGCTCGGCTTCCTCGTCTGGCAGGTCGGCTTCATGTCGGTCGGCGGCGAATGGTTCGGCATGTGGATGTCGAAGCAGTGGAACGGCGTTCCCGACGCCTTCCGCTTTTTCATCACCATTCTGCTGGTGTTGATCTTCGTGGCGCAGCGCGACGAAGAAACCGCGTGACGAGAAAGGGGAGCCGTCCCAAGACGGCTCCCGATCTGCTTCGGTTGGTGCCTGGCGTTATGCAGAACCGGCCAGGCCCCGTTGCCTCAGAGGCTTCAGACCCTCTCAAGCGCGATGGCGATGCCCTGGCCAACGCCAATGCACATGGTCGAGAGCGAATAGCGTCCGCCCGTCTCGTGCAGTTCGAGCGCCGCCGTGCCGGTGATGCGGGCGCCGGACATGCCGAGAGGATGACCGAGCGCGATCGCGCCGCCATTGCGGTTGACGCGCGCATCATCGTCGGCAATGCCGAGATCGCGCAGCACCGCGAGCCCTTGAGAAGCGAAGGCCTCGTTGAGTTCGATCACATCGAACTGCGACTGCTTGAGACCCAGTCGCGCCATCAGCTTCTTCGATGCCGGCGCCGGCCCCATGCCCATGATGCGCGGCGGTACGCCGGCGGTGGCACCACCGAGGATGCGGGCAATCGGCCGCAGGCCGTATTTCTTGATGGCCGCTTCTGAGGCGATAACCAGCGCCGTTGCGCCGTCGTTGACGCCCGACGCGTTGCCGGCTGTGACTGAGCCGCCATCCTTCTTGAACGGCGTTCCGAGCTTGGCGAGCGCTTCCATGGTTGTTGCGCGCGGATGCTCGTCGCGCTCGACGATGACGGGCTCGCCCTTGCGCTGCGGGATCGTCACCGAAACGATCTCCTTGGCCAGCCGGCCATTGCCTTGCGCTGCGGCCGCCTTCGCCTGGCTGCGGACGGCAAAGGCGTCCTGGTCTTCGCGGCTGACATGAAAGTCGGCGGCGACGTTTTCGCCCGTCTCCGGCATGGAATCGACGCCGTACTGGTTTTTCATCAGCGGATTGACGAAGCGCCAGCCGATGGTGGTGTCATAGATCTCGGCATTGCGCGAAAACGCGGTGTCGGCTTTCGGCATCACGAACGGCGCGCGCGACATGCTCTCGACGCCGCCTGCGATCATCAGCTCGGCTTCGCCGGACTTGATGGCCCGCGCCGCGGCGATCACCGCGTCCATGCCGGAACCGCAGAGGCGGTTGATCGTGGTGCCGGACACGCCGACCGGCAGGCCCGCCAAGAGCGCCGACATGCGCGCGACGTTGCGGTTGTCCTCGCCCGCCTGGTTGGCGCAGCCGAAGATCACGTCGTCGACCGCGTCCCAGTCGACATCGGCATTGCGTTCGATGAGCGCCTTCAATGGGATCGCGCCGAGATCGTCCGCCCGGACGGAGGAGAGCGAGCCGCCGAAGCGGCCGATCGGGGTGCGGATGTAGTCGCAGATGAAAGCTTCGGCCATTATGCAGCCTCCTTGTCGCCCTGGTGCGCCTTCTTGGTGCGGGCATTGATATCGCGAAGGGTCGCAAGTTCAAGCTCTGTCGGCGCCGGCGTCTCGATCACCTGATCGGCGAACCGGATGGCCCAGCCGCAGTTCTCGACGATCTGGTCGCGGGTCACGCCCGGGTGGATCGAAACCACGGTCAGTTCCTTGGTCTCAGGATCCGGTTCCAGGATGCAGAGGTCAGTGATGACGCGGGTCGGCCCCTTGGTCTTCATGCCCAGCCGTTCGCGGTGGTTTCCGCCTTCGCCGTGACCCATGGAGGTGATGAAGGGCAGCTTTTCGACGAAACCGCGTTTCGACAGCGCCATGGTGATGAAGATGCGGCCGCAATTGGAGGCGATCTCGGGCGCGCCGCCGCCGCCGGGCAGGCGGACCTTCGGATGGTCGTAGGGGCCGACGACGGTGGTGTTGAGGTTGGCGAATTTGTCGATCTGGGCGCCACCAAGAAAGCCGGTGGTGATGCGCCCACCCTGCAGCCAGTAGCGAAACATTTCGGGCACGGGGACCGTGAAAAGGGCGGTGTCGCAGAGTTCGCCGTCGCCGATCGACAGCGGCAGCACGTCCGGCTTGGTGCCGACGGTGCCGCTCTCGTAGATGAGCGTGATGTCCGGCGCGTGGGTCAGTCGGGCGACGTTGCAGGCGGCGGAAGGTGCGCCAATGCCGACGAAGCAGACGTCGTCGTTGGAAAGCGCCCGCGCAGCGGCGATCGTCATCATTTCGGTGGGGGTAAAGTCGCTCATTCCTATCCTCCTCAGGCCGCTTTTGCCGACTGCTTCCCGGCATGCTTGGCGAAATCGTCAGGCGTGGCGTCAAGTACGTTGGCCTTGATCCAGGCGGTAAAGCTGTCGCGGTCGCGGGCGATCTCGTCCCAGCCGATGTAGAAGGCGTTGGAGCGCGGATAATAGCCGTGCGCATAGGACGGGAAGGCGCCGCCCGGAACCTGGGCAACAGCGGTCACAGCCCAGCTCGGCAAAACGAGCGAATTCGGCGACGGTGGGTTGAGCTCGTCGACGATTTCCTCGACAGTCACGATCGAGCGCCTGGCTGCAAGCACCGCTTCCTTCTGCACCCCGACGATGCCTTCGATCAGCACATTGCCCTTTTTGTCGGCGCGCTGCGCGTGGATGATCGTAACGTCAGGGCGGATCGCCGGAACGGCGGCGAGCACTTCGCCGGTAAACGGGCAAGTGACCGACTTGATGTTGGGGTTCACCTTCGGCAGGTCGGCGCCGATATAGCCGCGCAAGGTCGCAAACGGCAGGTTGGCAGCGCCCGCCTCATAGGCGTTGGCCATGGCCGCGTGCGAGTGCTCCTCGATCTCGAGCGGCCGCGGCCACTGGTTTTCGACCGCATCGCGGAAGCGGTGCAGCGAGCCGACGCCGGGATTGCCGCCCCAGGAGAATTTCATGCCGCGCGCCGCACCCACACCGATCAACTGGTCATAGAGAATGTCGGGCGTCATGCGCACGAGATAGAGATCCTTGCGGCCCTGGCGGATCACTTCGTGACCGGCAGCATAGGGTATCAGGTGGGTAAAGCCTTCCATGGCGACGGTGTCGCCATCCCGGACATTCTCGCCGACGGCCTCGGCGAGCGAAACGATCTTCGCCATGTTTCCTCTCTTGGTCGTTGTTGTCGGCACCTGCAGTCCCGGTGAGGCGGCGGGCACCCGTTCTTTCGCGGGCCAGTAAGCGCCGATCGGTCGAGCGGGTCAAATATTTTGTGCGATATTTGACTTTTGTTCTTATATCGCACAAAATGGCGGCTGATATCGAAAGGGAGTGGCGATGCGTGAGACCGATTTCGTCAGTGGATTTGCGCGCGGGCTGACGGTGATCGAAGCCTTCGATGAAGAGCGGCCGAAGCTGTCGATCGCCGAGGCGTCGAAGATCACCGGCCTCGATCGGGCGACGGTGCGACGCTCGCTTCTCACCTTGTCGGAGCTTGGTTATGCCGATTACGACGGCAAGTTCTTCGCGCTGACGCCGAAGATCCTGAGACTCGGTCACGCCTATCTCTCGGCAACGCCGCTGCCGACGATCGTCCAGCCCTATCTCGATCAACTCTCTGACCGCGCCGGCCAGAGCGCTTCGGCCTCGGTGCTCGATGGCACTGAGATCGTCTATATCGCGCGCGCCTCCCAGAAGCGGGTGATGTCGATCAATCTGACGACCGGCTCTCGTCTGCCCGCCTACTGCGCCTCCATGGGTCGCGTCTGGCTGGCCGCACTGCCGGAGCAGGAGGCCCGCGCGATCCTGTCCCGCTCGAACCTGAAGGCGAACACGCCCTTCACGAAAACCGACCCCGAGGATCTGACCGCCGAGTTCGGTCGGATACGCGCGCAGGGCTATGCGCTCATCGACCAGGAACTGGAGCTCGGCCTCTGCTCGATCGCCGTGCCGCTTGAAAACGATCGTGGCCGGATCGTTGCTGCGCTCAACATCGGCGCGCCGGCGGCGCATGTACCGGCGACGGAGATGGTCGAGCGCTATCTGCCGCTGCTCAAGGAAACGCAAGCGGCGCTGCGGCTGGTGCTGAGATAACAGCCTTCTGCGTCGGCGCCCGGTACCGCAAGAACTGGAACATCTTGGTCGGCGCTGATTTCCCGTACTCGAACGACTGGCGACGGACGAGGATGGTCAGCGCCGGCGCGCCCTTGGCCGGCGCGCTGTCTCCCGGCAGGCAGCTCCACGTGTGCAAGCCGGTCTTTCTGCTCTGATCCATTGGTCCGCAGCGCGTCCACAGCTGCGGCGGCCGAAGGTCGGTCACTGACCCAAAAATGGGTCTCGAGTTGATGCAGTTTGCACTTGCATTCTTTCTACCTACAAATTCTAGTGGTCCACGCGAGCGGATGCTGGCGGCGAAAAGAAGCGCCGGCTGACGACGATGGAGGGGGCCATCGCACCGCAAGAGCCAGTTATTTTGTCAAATTTTGCCCGGCGCGGCCTCCCGGCGACGTCTGGGCGTTGCTGCCGTTTTACGACCCGGACTTCCGGGAACCCGAATTTTCACAGACCGATTTTCATTTTCCTGTTTCGATATTGTGACCGTAATGAATGAGCGATTGCACCCGTCCGACCATTCCGCCAGCTTGCCCCCTTACGAACTGATCGCGACGACCGAGCCGCCTTGCATGGCCGCGGGGGCACACGACTGGGCCTATCTGGCCGCCACCCACCTTATCGGAATGCCGGCCAAAGCGGCGATCACCGCGATCCTGGAGGAAACCGGCAAGCTTGCCGGCGCGGATCGGGCGTGGATGTTCGAGTACAGCGACGATCTTCTGCGCTTCCGCAACACGGAAGAATGGGTGCGGGGCGATGTGTCGTCGCATGTCGACGACCTGCAGCAGACGCCGGTGACGATGATCGGCTGGCTGCATCAGTGGCTTGTCGCCGGCAAGGCTGTGATGATCAACGATGTCGCCAGGCTGCCGCGTCCGGCACGCGCATTACAGGCGGAGATGCTTCGCCAGAACGACAAGAGCGTGCTCTGCGTGCCGGTCTTTCACGAGGGCAGGCTGCGTGGCTGCATCGGTTTCGATACGACGATAAGAATGCGTCGATGGCCGGTCGAGGAAATCCACGAACTTGCCCGCTGCGCGACGCTGATCGCGATCGCGCGCTATGGGCGCACGCAGGCCCGCGGCGAGCGGGATCGGGGTGACGCCGCGACACCGTCCACCGGGGGCGACCCGCTCGTCCATCTGCATATGCCGGGGCGCACTCGCGGTGTGCCACTATCAGCAATCCTTGGGCTTCGTTCCGCCAAGGACTACACCCAGATCTGGCTGAAGGACGAGGTCGCGGTTCTGGATCTGCGCCCGCTGTCATTCTGGATCGGCCTGCTGCCGAAGTCGAACTTCCTGCGCATTCACCGGACCGCGGTGATCAACCTGTCGCACGTGACCGAACTCGACCGGCATTCCGGTCCGACGAAACAGGCCTGGGCCGTGCGTCTTCGCAAAACAGACGAATCCTGGACCGTATCTCGCCCCTACAGGCAGGAATTGCGCAGCCGTCTCGGCATCTGAGATTTTCCACAGAAGGCCAATATCGCGCTTTGTCGCTTCGTCGAACCCGTAGGTTGTTTCGTCGATCAGACGTTGCCGCTTTAGAGTTGCTATGCGAGCGAGCTTCCTGGGACACTTTTTAGACGATGGCGGGGGGCAAGCCTTTGAAAAAAATCAATTGTCAGAATCAGGGCTTGGCCGGGGGCTTTTACAGCGACGCGCTTCCGCTGCGTAGGCGTCGGCCTCTGCTCTTGAGCGGCACGGCGCTGTGGATGTTTGCCGCATCCGGTCTTGCGCTCGGCATGGTTGCTTCCGCACCGGTCGCGCAGGCGGGCGGAAAGGGCGGCAACGGCGGTGGCACGGTCAACAGCGGCGGTGGTGTCGACGGAAACCTGCAAGGTACGCCGGGCGCCACGTCGTTCGCTCTCGGCAACGGCGGCGGCGGCGGTGGGCCGGGCGCAGCCGGTGGTGCGGGCAGCCAGAGCGGCGCCGGGGTTGCCGGCAATGGCGGCGCCGGCGGCACGAGTGTCAGCCCGAACGGGACGTCGGGCAGCGCCGGCAGTGGCGGCGGTGCAGACTTTGGCGGTGGCGGCGGCGGGGGTGGCGGTGCGCACGGCAGCGTCGGCATTGCCGCCGGTCGCGGTGGTGACGGCGGCGCCTCGTCGAACGGCGACGGCGGCGGCGGCGGTGCCGGCGGCTACGGCCGGATTGTTGCCGCTGGCGGCACGGACACCATTAGCGGCTCCAATATCTCCGGCGGCGCCGGTGGACATGGCGGGGCCGGATCCGGCGGCATCGGACTGGGCGGCAGCGGCGGTGACGGCGGTGATGGCGCGGCACTCGTCAATGGTGGAACATTGACGGTGAATGCAGACGTCACGGGCGGCGCTGGTGGCAACGGCGGCGTCGGTGGCAGCTCGACGCGCGGTGGCGACGGCGGTCACGGCATCAGCGCGCTGAGCGGCGGTACGGTGATCGTCAACGGCAATGTCAGGGGCGGGTCGGGAGGGACCGGTAGCACCAACGGCGCCAGCGGAGCCGGGATCTTCGGACGAGATCTGGACATCACTCTCGGCGCGACAGGATCGCTCAACGGTGCCGGTGTCGGTGCGAACGCCATGATTTTCGATGGCGGCGTCAACACCTTCCGCTTCGTGACAGCGACCCCGGCTCTGTTCGGCAACGTTGCACTCAACAATTCCGCCGGCCTGACGATTGACCAGGCCGCCAACGGGCGGTTCACCAACGCGATTACGGGCAACGGTTCGCTGACCAAGACCGGCAGCGGCACGCTGACGCTCGAGGGGATGAACACCTATACCGGCGCGACGAGCATCGCGGCGGGCGGTACGCTCGCCCTCGTCGGCCAGGGCCGGATCAACGCCTCGAGCGGGTTGACGGCCAACGGCATCTTCGACGTCTCTGGTGCGGCCGCGCCGTCGGTCAACTCGCTTGTCGGTAACGGTCAGGTGGTGCTCGGCACCAAGTCACTGAGCATCAGCAACGCCACCGGCACGTTTTCCGGTGTTATCAGCGGCACGGGCAGCATTTCCGTCGGTGCCGGCACCCAGGTTCTGACCGGTCCCAACACCTTTTCCGGTCAGGCTGGGATCAATACCGGCGCGACGCTGCAGATCGGCGATGGCGGCGCGGGTGGCTCGCTCGTCTCGAACATTCTCAACAGCGGCGCAGTGGTCTTCAACAGTTCCAGCAATGCGACCTACGGCGGCTCGATCACCGGCAACGGAACGTTTTCGCAGGTGGGCAGCGGCACGCTGACGCTGACGGCCAACAACAGCACGGCCGGTGCGGTGACGATCGGCACGGGTAGCACGCTGCAGCTCGGCAATGGCGGCACCACCGGCTGGATCGGCGGGTCCAGCAATTTCCTCGGCCCGATCACCAACAACGGCACGCTCGTCTACAACCGCTCGAACGATATCAGCCATGCTGGCACGATCAGCGGAACCGGCACGATCACGCAGGCGGGAACGGGCAAGCTGACGCTGACGGGCAACAATTCGCTGTTCGCTGGCTCAACGTCGGTGACGTCGGGTACGGCGTACATCAACGGTCAGCTTGGCGGCAACGTCAGTGTCGGCAGCGGCGGTACGCTTGGCGGATCGGGCCGGATCGGCGGCGACGTCGCCGTTAACGGCACACTTGCTGCCGGCACCAGCCCGGGCACCCTGACGATTGGCGGTGACCTGACGCTCAATGCCGGCTCCACTTCGGTGTTCGAGCTGAACGCACGCGGCCTCGTCGGCAGTGCTGGCAACAACGATCTGGTGAAGGTCGGCGGCGACCTGACGCTCGGCGGCGTGCTGAATGCTCAGGTGGCGCAGGCCGGTTATTACCGGCTGTTCGATTATGCCGGTTCGCTCACGGGCATTTTTGCGACGACGACTGCCACATCGACGGCGCCGAGCTTCACGGTTGCCAGCCATCTGGTCGAGACAGGCATTGACAAGCAGGTCAATCTCTCCGTGCTCGGCACCGGCCAGACGATGCACTTCTGGGATGGCACCGACACGACCGGCATCAACGGTGTCAGTGGCGGCGCTGGCACCTGGTCTTCGACAGGGACCAACTGGACCGGCCCGGCGGCGCGTTCCGATATCAACGGCCGTTTCGGCGGATCGGTCGGCGTGTTTGCCGGTGCAAACGGCGGTGTTGTCACCGTCGACGGCACGCAGAGCTTCGATACGCTGCAGTTTTCTGCCACGACCGGTGGCACCGGTTACACCCTCAATGGCGGCGTGCTTGCCTTCAACCCGGCTAGCGGCACGGCGGCAACGATCAATGTCGATAGCGGCGTTTCAACCACGATCGGTTCGGTGCTGCAGGATGGCGGCACCGGTAGCGGGCTCACAAAGGCCGGCAACGGCACGCTGACGCTGACGGGCGTGAACACCTATACCGGCGCGACGACCATCAACGGGGGCGGTACGCTGGCCCTGTCCGGCGCAGGCAGCATCGCCACGTCGAGCGGCGTGATGGGTGACGGTACCTTCGACGTCTCCGCGGCGACAGCGGCGAATGTCAAGTCGCTGACCGGCGGCGGCCGGGTGGTGCTCGGCAGCAATAATTTGAACATCAACAACGCCACGGGCACGTTCTCGGGTGTGATCAGCGGTGCCGGCGGCGTCAGTATCGCGGCCGGCACGCAGGTTCTGACCGCCACCAGCAACTATACCGGCGCGACGACGGTTGCAGCGGGCGGTACGCTCTCGCTTTCCGGCCAGGGGAGGATCACCACTTCGAGCGGTCTGACGGCCAACGGCACGGTGGACGTCTCTGCAGCGGGCGCGCCGATTATCAATTCGCTTGTCGGCAGCGGTCAGGTGTTGCTGGGTGGCAAGACGCTGGTCATCAACAACGCCGCAGGTACGTTCTCCGGTGCGATCAACGGCACCGGCGGCGTTCTTGTCAGTGGCGGCACCCAGGTCCTTTCCGGCGCCAACACCTTTACCGGCACTGCGGTCACCAATACCGGCGCGACCTTGCAAATTGGCGACGGCGGTGCGGGTGGCTCGATCGTATCGGATATCAACAACCACGGCGCGTTGGTCTTCAATCGCGCCGGTAATTTGACCTATAGCGGGGAGATCAGCGGCGACGGTGCGGTCTCGCAGGTAGGCAACGGCACGCTGACGCTGACGACAGACCACAGCACGGCCGCCGCGGTCACGATCGGCACGGGCAGCACCTTGCAGCTCGGCAACGGCGGCACGACCGGCTGGATCGGCGGCACCGTCGGTTATCTCGGATCGATCGCCAACAACGGCGCGCTCGTCTATAACCGCTCGAACGATGTGACCTATGCCGGTGTGGTCTCGGGCAACGGCACACTGACCCAGGCAGGCACGGGCAAGCTGACGCTCACGGGCGACAATTCGCAGTTCAGCGGCGCGACGTCTGTGACGTCGGGTACGACCTACGTCAACGGCCAGCTTGGCGGCAACGTTAATGTCGGCACCGGTGGTACGCTCGGCGGATCGGGCGAAATCGGTGGCGACGTCACGGTCGATGGCACGCTCTCGGCCGGCAACAGCCCGGGCACGCTGACGATCGCCGGCGATCTGACGCTCGGCGCCGGCTCCACTTCGGTGTTCGAGCTGAACACGCCCGGCCTCGTCGGCAGCACGGACAACGATCTGGTGAAGGTCGGCGGCAACCTGACGCTCGGCGGTGCGCTGGACGCTCGGGTGGCGTCGGCGGGCTATTACCGGCTGTTCGAATATGACGGTTCGCTGTCGGGCAACTTTGCAACGACCACGGCGACATCGACGGCTCCTGGCTTCACGGTTGCCAGCCACCAGGTCCAGACCGGCATCGCCAAGCAGGTTAACCTGTCCGTGCTCGGCACCGGCCAGACGATGCAGTTCTGGGACGGTGCGGACACAACCGGCAACGGAGCGGTCAACGGCGGCGCCGGCACCTGGACGTCTGCCGGCACCAACTGGACCGGCGACCCGCTGAATGCCGGCGTCAACGGCAGCTTCGGTGGATCTGTCGGCGTGTTTGCCGGCGCCAGCGGCGGCACCGTCAATGTCGTCGGCACGCAGAGTTTCGACACGCTGCAGTTTTCCGCCACGACCGATGGCAGCGGCTACACCATCGTCGGCGGTGTGCTCGCCTTCAATCCGGCAAGCGGCACAGCGGCGACGATCAATGTCGGCAGCGACCTTTCAACCACGATCGGCTCGGTGCTGCAGAACGGCACGACCGGAACCGGCCTCAACAAGGTCGGCAACGGCACGCTGACCTTGACGGGCATGAACACCTATACCGGTGCGACCAGCATCGGTGCCGGCGGCACGCTTGCGCTGTCCGGCCAGGGGCGGATCAACGCCTCGAGCGGCCTGACGGCCAACGGCACCTTCGACGTTTCGGCGGCGGCCTCCGCACAGATCAAGTCGCTCGCCGGTAGCGGCCAGGTGGTGCTCGGCAGCAACACGCTGCTTATCAACAACGCCACGGGCACGTTCTCAGGTGCGATCACAGGCGCCGGCGGCATTTCCGTCAACGCCGGCACCCAGGTCCTGACCGGCACCAACACCTTTACCGGCGGTGCGGGCATCTCATCCGGCGCGACGCTGCAGATCGGCAATGGCGGTGCGGGCGGAAGCCTGGCATCCAGCGTCACCAATTTCGGTGCGCTCGTCTTCAACAGCTCGGGCAACTTGACCTACGGCGGTTCGATCACAGGTCCGGGCTCGTTCTCGCAGATCGGCACGGGCACCCTCACCCTGACGGCCGACAGCAGCACGCGCGGTGCGGTGACGATCGGCGCGGGCAGCACGCTGCAACTCGGCAATGGCGGCACCACCGGCTGGATCGGCGGCACCGGCAGCTTCGTCGGTTCGATCGCCAACAACGGCGCGCTCGTCTACAACCGCTCGAACGACGTGACCTATGCCGGCGCGGTCTCGGGCAACGGCACGCTGACCCAGGCAGGCAAGGGCAAGCTGACGCTCACGGGCGCAAACACCTTTACCGGTGCGACCGACATCACCTCGGGCGAGCTGATCGTCAATGGTTCGCTTGCGAACTCCAGCCTGACCACCATTCGGCGCGGCGCACGTCTCGGCGGCACCGGCACGCTCGGCAACACGACCGTCCAGGCGGGCGGCGTCCATGCGCCGGGCAATTCGATCGGGACGCAGACGATCATCGGCAATTACACCAACAACGGCGTTCTGCAGATCGAAGGCACACCCACGAGCACCGACAAGCTGATCGTATCGGGCAACGTCAATATCTCCGGCGCGACCCTTGATCTCCTGCTTTCACCCGCCACGGCGGCGAGCTGGAATCCGATCAACGGCCCGTTCATTCTCATCGACAAGACGAGTTCCGGCGCGATCACCGGCACCTTTGCGTCGATCGTCGATAACCTGGTGTTCCTCGATCCGACGGTCGACTATAGCGGCGGCGACGGAAACGACCTGTCGCTCAAGCTGACCCGCAACGACATCAGCTTTGCCAGCATCGGCCAGACCCGCAACCAGAAGGCCGCCAGCGCCGGTGTCGATGGGCTCGGCCTCGCCAACCCGATCTTCAATGCAGTGGCGTTTTCGGCAACGCCCGAGGCGGCGCGCAGGGCCTTCGATCTGCTTTCCGGCGAAGTGCACAGCTCGTTCCAGTCGATCCTGATCGAGGACAGCCGGTTCCTGCGCGATGCCGCAAACGATCGTCTGCGCACGGTGCTCGGCACGGTGGCGGCGAAGCAATCGAGCGAGATCACCGGCGCGATCGACAGCGGCGAACTTGCCCTCTGGAGCCAGGGTTTCGGTTCCTGGGGACGGATCGATGGTGACGGCAATGCCGCCAAGGCGGACCGCTCGATCGGCGGCTTCTTCGTCGGTGCCGACACGCAGGTGGACGAGTGGACCGTCGGCGCGCTTGCCGGCTACTCGCGTTCCTCGATGGACATCGACGCGCGGTTCTCTTCGGCAACCTCCGACAACTATCATCTGGGGCTCTATGCCGGCGGGCGCTGGGGCGATGCATCGCTCCGAACCGGCGCTGCGTTTAGCTGGCACGACATCGAGACGACGCGCTCCGTTTCCTTCCCCGGCTTCTCGGACAGCCTCAATGCCGACTATGACGCAGGGACAGGCCAGGTCTTCGGCGAGTTCGCCTATGCCTTCCAGGCCGGCGCAGTCGACCTGGAGCCCTTTGCCAACCTTGCCTATGTGCACCTCAACCGCGATGGCTTTGTCGAGCGGGGTGAGGCCGCCGCGCTCTTCGGCAAGGACGCGTCGCAGGACACGACGTTCACGACCCTCGGCCTGCGCGCGGCGTCCAGCTTCGACCTTGGCGGCGTGCTGGCGACAGCTCGCGGCACCGTCGGCTGGAGGCATGCCTTTGGCGACACGCTGCCGTTGTCCTCGAACGGGTTCTCTCCGGCGAGCACGTTCGTCATCGCCGGTGTGCCGATTGCCGAGAACGCAGCGCTGATCGAAGCCGGCCTCGATTTCGCCGTCGCACCGGAGGCGACCCTCGGCCTGACCTACACGGGTCAGTTCGGCGGCGGTGTCAGCGACCAGAGCGTCAAGGCCAATCTGAGAGTCAAGTTCTGATTGAACGCAGTCGATGCGAACAGCCGTCCGCCGGGGTCCTCCAAGGCCCCGGCGGGCGGCTGTTTCGCTTTCAGCGCTGGTTGGAGCAGCGAGCCCCAGTGCCGAGACCATGCGCTCGACGAGCCCCGGCGGTCCCTCAGCGCCGCGTATCGGTGCTTGACGTTCTGCCGTTGCGCGCCTCTTATTTCCGCTTGGCGTACGAATTCGGGCTGGGGAGTAAAGGGTCATGACCGACGAGACGCATCCGCCGGAAATCAAGTTGACCAAAACCAAGCGGCGCTGGGCCGCCGATGGCAAGTTCCTGACCGGCAGGATCACGCGGCCTGAACAAGAGCGCCTGCCGCCGGGGCAGCATCTCGTCAAGGACTGGCCGGTCCTCGATCTCGGTCAGCAGCCGGTGATCCGCCCGGAGACCTGGCGGCTGGATATCACCGGCCATATCGAACATCCCCTGTCGCTCGACTGGTCAGGCTTCAAGGCGCTGCCGCAGAGCGACCGTCTCTCCGACATGCATTGCGTCACCACCTGGTCGCGCTATGACAATCGCTGGCAGGGCGTGGCGACGCGCGACCTTCTCGATCAGGTGATGCCGAAACCCGAGGTGAGCCACGTGTTCCTGACGAGCTACGACGGTTACACCACCAACATGCCGCTGGCGGATTTCGCCGCCGAGGATGCGATCCTTGCGACCGACTGGGAGGGCCAGCCGATCAGCCGCACCCATGGCGGGCCGATGCGGCTGGTCGTCCCGCATCTTTACCTCTGGAAAAGCGCCAAGTGGTTGACGCGCATCGATTTTCGCGAAGGCGACATGGCCGGGTTCTGGGAACGCAACGGCTACCACATGCGCGGCGACCCGTGGCGCGAGGAGCGTTATTCGGACGATTGACCGGGGCCGGCGGTTGAAACGCCGCCTTGCTGCTGTTGCGGGTTCAGCAGCGACTGCAGCCCTGCAAGCTGGTAGCGCCAGAAGAGCGATATGGCCGCCTGAATGGACGCGGCGTCCCGATATTCGGCAAGCGTGTCGGCGATGGTGTCCATCGTCCGGGTGAAGGTTCGCGCGAGCATGAAGCGCAACAGGGGCGTGAGTGCCTCCGGGCCCTGACGTTCAGCCACGTAACGCGCGGCGAGCCGCAGCATCTCCCCGATCATCAGGCCCCTGACATGGGCGTAGCGTGTGCCTTCGGCGCCGCGAAGGAGGATCAGCACCACGTGTCGCTGCTCGATCCAGAAAGACAGCTGCGCGCGGGCGTGACTGGATCCGGCGGCGTCGGCTTCGAGCCAATTGCCGATCGACTGCAGTTCGCGCACCCGCGCCCGCAACAGGCGCAGCAGCTGGCCTGCAAGCGCCGGCGTCACGATCTCGTGGAAAAGCGCTTCCTTATCAGTGAAGTACTTGTAGATATTGCTTGTGCTTGTCCCCGCCAGCTCTGCCATGTCGGCAAGTTTTGCCTTCTCGAAGCCTTGCACGGCAAAGACTGCGGCCGCCGCTGCAAGCAGCCGTTCGCGCAATTCTTCCTTCAGGCGCTGAGGCATGACAGACCTTCTGCAAGTTCGCTCAAGCGAGGCAACCAGGGGGCAGCTTCTTCCAGCTGGAAGGCCAGCGAGAACAGCAGGGCGTCCTCACCCGTTGCCGCCGCGAAGTGGCATCCGACCGGCAAGCCATCCTCCGTCCAGTAAAGCGGCACCGACATCGCGGGCCACCCGGCGAAGGATGCGACATTGGTGAAGCCTGCGAGGCGTTGCGTGAAGGCGATGAGCTGATCCGGATCCTCCGTCGGACCTCTCTGGCAAAGGGGAAAGGCGGGAAAGGGTACGGTTGGCGAAAGAAGCACGTCATGGTCGACGATCGTGCGGTTCGCGGCCGCTTCACCCGCATGCATCGCCCGGATCGCCCCGGCGACGGCGGCCCCCGGCATGCGCCGGGCACGACGGACAAGCTCGACCGTGTAGGGCTCGAAAAGGGTCTCATCAAAGGCGGGGCCCATCATGGTCGCGACGTGATCGAACAGGCCGCTGAGAGCAATCCCGGTCAGCGCGAAAAAGGCATCGCTGGTGTCCTCGGCGTTGACACCCGGTCCGTCACATTCGACCACGTGGTGTCCCAGCGCCTCGCAGAGGGCGATGGCGGTGTTCAAGGCTTCCTCGGCCGGCGCCGTGACGCCATTTCCAAACGCGTCGCGACGGTAAACGCCGATGCGCAGGCGCCGCTTCAGCCCTTGCCTCAGGACATCGATTGCAGGAAGCGCGCGCTGCAGATTTTTTTTCTCGGTCACGGCAAGCCATGTCGCGCTGTCGCGCACCGACCGGCTGACGCAATGGTCGCTGATCAGCCGCGCCGTGGGCATCGTCGGCGGCAGACCGGCGGAAACGGTGCGGTCGCGGCTCGGCTTGAAGCCGAAAAGCCCCGAGAATGACGACGGCCCGCGGATCGAACCGCCGCCGTCGGAGGCGTGGGCGATCGGCACCATGCCGGAGGCGACAGCCGCGACCGCTCCGCCGGAAGAGCCGCCGGTCGAAAGGGTGGGGCTCCACGGATTTCTCGTCGGCCCATGGGCCAGCGTCTCGGTCGTCCCGAGCAGGCCGAATTCCGATGTCGTCGTTTTCCCAAGCACGATCAAGCCGGCGGCGTCGATCGCCGCCGCATAGTCCGATCCACCTTGGGCGGGTTGTCCCTTGAACATGCGCGAGCCGAAGCCTGTCGGGTGGCCGGGATAATTGAACAGATCCTTGACGAGGGTCGGGACACCGGCAAAGGGCATCGCAGCCTTCCGCTCGCTATCCCTTGCGCGTGCGCGGGCCAGATCGAAATCGACGGATGCCACGGCGTTGAGGTGCGGATTGAGCCGCTCGCCGCGCGTTATCGCGGCGTCAACGAGTTCGAGCGGCGAGATCTCGCCGGCTGAAACGAGCTGCGCCTGCGCGGTTGCGTCGAGGGTCAACAGGCTGCTTGTTTCGCGCGCCGAGGTCTTCCTGTCCTTAACGTCCATCGTCGGGCCTCCTTGACGTTGAAAAGAGAATTACAGATTCTTTTTTTACGATATCAAGGAAAGGTTGCGTCGCCGGATGCCCAGTTGCAGCCTCCTGCCTCCTGCAATGCTCGTGCAACCAACTCACCGCAAATCTCGTCGCAACGCTTCAAACGAGGAGGCTGTCGATGCGATTGGCCGTTTTGCCGATGTGGCTGGTGCTGTTTGGGGTGAGCCCAGCCCGTGCCGATGATCAAGGACTGTGGATTGCGGACAATCCGCAGCCGAGCGTCCGACAGCTGTACGATCCCTGTCGTGATGGTCGGATAAGTGATGGTGAGCCGCATAGCTGCGCTGAAATAAGACGCAGACATATGCGGGAACGTTGGGGCGCCTGGTCCGAGCCGGATAATCGTGCGTCCGTGGAGGCGTGCTCCGACGGACGGGTCAGCGACGGCCGTCCGCGGACATGTCGCGAACTGCTTGAATGGATGGAGCATCGTTGATGGTTGCAGACGGCAAGAGCGGCAATGGGGGAAGGGGAAACACGCTGAAACGGGTACTGGAAGGAACAGCCTGGCCGCTGGTGTTTTTCTGCGGGCTGCTGGGTTCGTCTTTTGCGTTTTCGAGCGCGCATCCCGTGAGCGTCTTTGCGGGCGTGTATGCCGTTGCGGTGCTCGTTCTGTTTTTCCTCGAGCGTTACATACCCTATGAAAAAAGCTGGCTTGTTTCCGATGGCGAGACGGTGAACGATATCGGACACACGCTTGCGACAAAGGGATTGTTGCAACTGGCCGGCCTGGTCGCCGTTGTCTTTCCAATGTACGCGGCCAACATCCTGCAGCCGCTCGCGGCCCTGAAGTTCGGGCTCTGGCCTTCGGATTGGCCGATGCTGCTGCAGGTCGCGCTCGCCGTCATCATCGCCGAATTCGGCCTCTACTGGTCGCATCGCATCGCCCATGAAAAGCTGTTCTTCTGGCGCTTTCACGCCCTGCACCACAGCGTCACCCGACTTTGGGTCATCAACACCGGCCGGTTTCACGTCGCCGATTCGCTGTTCAAGGTGGTGATGAGCCAGATCCCGCTCTACTGCCTCGGCGCGCCGCTACCGGTCTTCTGGTGGCTTGGCGCGGTCACGGCCTTTATCGGCATCCTCACCCATTGCAATGTCGACATGCGCACCGGCGTCTTCGACTTCGTCTTCAGCACGCCGAGGCTCCACCGCTGGCACCATTCGAAGGATCTTCGCGAAGGCAACATGAATTACGGCGAGAACGTCGTCGTCTGGGATCTCCTGTTCGGGACCTACTACAATCCGGACCGTAGGTCCTCCACGGACATCGGCATCAAGGGCCAGATCGCCAAGGGCTTCCTGCGGCAGCTGACCCAGCCTTTCACCAAACAAGGGGTTCGCGAAATCCTCGGACGCACCAACCGAGGCTCGTGACAGCAATGGCATGCGGAAAACTGCTAGATTTCGGCCAGTCCCCATTGTTCGAGCCACAGGCAAAAGCCCTCGGGCGCCCCGGTCGCACCCCGCCTTGTGATTTCATAGGCGCCGACAACGGGTGATACCGAGGGGAGAAGGGCGATCAGCTGGCCGCTTCGCAATTCCCGTTCGATGAAGGCGGGGCTTGCCTGGGCGATGCCGAGGCCGGAAATGCAGGCGTCGATCGCCGCTTCGTCGGTGTCGAAGCAGATGCTTCCGCCTTTCGGCGAAAAACCGGTGCCCGCCGCTTCGCACCAGCGTCTCCATGACCAGGCGTCGGCGGTGTCGAGCAGGATCGGCAATCCCAGGATATCGCCGGGCCCGATCCCGTTTTCCGATCTCGAGAAGAAGCGCGGCGAGCAGACAGCGACGGTTCTGTCGACCAGAAAGGCTGAGCCATGGTCGTCCGCATCGCCGCAGCGACGGTAGGAAATGGTGATATCGGCCGCCTCGCCGGCTCCGAGTGCCAGCGACTGGATGACGAGATCTTCGCTCGGATGCTCCTGACGGTAGGAGCCGATGCGCGGGATCAGCCATCGCCGCGCAAGGGTTATCGGCGCCTGGATAACCAGCCGGGATCGCTGCGGCCCGATGGCGCGGGCGCCCGTCTCAAGCGTTGCAAGCGCGCCGTTCACATGAGTCAGGAATTGTCGGCCGGCGGTGGTGAGCGTGATGGCGTTGTGGGTCCGGTGAAACAGGGCCGTCCCGAGCGCGTCCTCGAGCGCCTTGATCTGGCGGCTGACGGCGCCCGGCGTCAGGTGCATTTCGTTGGCCGCCAGCGTCAGGCTGCCAGTGCGGGCTGCTGCGGAAAAGGCTGGCAGAACGCTCAAGGGCGGCAGTTTGGGACGTTTGGATTGCGAATTTTTCATGCCGGTTTGAGAACCTTTCGCTTGCAAATAACTTGAGCATAAATATCAACAATCCTCCATATTGGAAGGCGAAACCGCCGTCATCGGGAGGTTTGTTCATGGCTGTCGAGAGATTTTTCCGACCGGTGACGCGTGGTCGCGGTGTCCGGTCGTGGCGGTCACTGCGCCATCGGGCGTGCACGGTCTTCAATCAGAACGATACGGTTTACCGCGCCGAAATTTGCGTCCAGCCAATCCACCTCTTCATCGCCCAAGGAGCTCCCATGTCTCGCCCACTCATACCAACGGCGCGTCGCCGGATGATCGGCGCTGTCGTTCTTGCCGGCTGCCTGCTGGGTCAGGCGATCGGCGCGCGCGCCGACGACGGCATGACCTTCAACGTGATCGATGATCGTGGTGTTGCGGTCGCCATCCCGGCCAAGCCGCAGAAGATCGCGGCGGTCTCCTACTTCGCCGCCGACGTCGCTTTGGCGCTCGGCCTGAAGCCGATCGCCACCACCTATATGGTCGAGGGACGTCATCCCGATTTCCTTGGCGGTCATCTCGATGACGTCAAGCAGATCGGTCAGCGGGCGACGCCCAACGTCGAACTGCTCGCCGAAGCAAGGCCCGACCTGACGGTTGCCATCCGGCGCTACACGGAAGGCAATGCACAGCAGTACGAAAAGGTCGCGCCGTATCTGGCCTACGATCTCGAGCTTTATGCCGACAGCGATCGCACCATCGCGCAGCTTGCGACCATCCTCGGCCAGCCCAAGCGCGGACCCGAGCTCAACGCCCAGTTCAAGCAGGACCTCGAAAGTTTCGCCGCCAAGGCGCCGAAAAATACCCATCCGCGCTTCGTGGTGATGTGGGGCGGGGACATTCCCTGGGTCTTCCGGTCGGAAAACATGACAGCCGCGATCCTGGTCGCGCTTGGCGGCGACAACATTGCCGGGCAAAATCCGACGCCTTCGGTCCCTGGAAACTGGGGCATGGAGATGAGCCTCGAGACCATGCTGGAGAAGGATCCTGAGGTCATCTTCGTCTACGACTACGGTCCGGAGCGGCCGCAGGAGAGCAATCCGATCTGGCAGCAGCTCTCGGCGGTGAAGAACGGACGCGTTCACTATGTCGGCGACCATTGGGTCGAGGCGCATGGCCCGATCGCCCGTGAGATGGTGCTGCGCGAGGCCGCCCATCTGCTCTATCCGCAGACCTTCCCCGCCGTCGATGTGAAGGCGGAAGCACGCAAGTTCATTCCCGCAGCCATTCAGTAGCAGGTGAGCCGGCCCCTCCCCAAGTGCGGCCGGCGAATGTCATGTCCGGATCAAACATCGAAGTTTCCGAAGCACGCCGTATCGTGGAGTTGGCGACGCCGCTCGCCCTGGTGCAGCTTGCCCAGGTGGCGATCTCCACCACGGACATGGTGATGCTCGGCTGGGCCGGCGGCATCGCACTGGCCGGCGGCGCCCTCGGTCTTGCCGTGTTCAACCTCATGCGCACGATCGGCTTTGGCCTCATCGTCGGCACCTCGAACCTTGTCGCCGCGGCGCCGGGCGACAAGGTGCCGGCCTCGCACCTGCTCGCAGCGCTCCTCGTTGCTGCCGGGGCGGGGGCGTTGGCATGGATTGCGATGGTCGCCGGCAGTTCCGGGCTTCGGCTGCTCGGCCAGGATGCCGGTGTCGCCGAACTTGCCCGGGATTATCTCATCCATCTCGCGCCCGGCATCCTCCCGCTCTTCGGATTTTACGCCTATCGCGGCGTCGTCGTCGGCCGGCGCCGGGCGCGTTTTCTGCTCGCAATCACGATTGCGACCATCTTCGTCAATGCCGTGCTCGATTACGGTCTGCTGTTTGGCGCCTTCGGCCTGCCGAAGCTCGGGGTTTCGGGCGTGGCTGCCGCAAGCTCCCTTGCGTATCTCGCGCAGTTCGCGGCGATTGTTCTGGCAACGCACCGCACCATCGCATTTTCGCCCGTTTCAGCGGCGGCGGAGATTGTTGCCACCATCCGCCGGTTGCTGGCCATCGGCTTGCCCACGGCCGGGTCCTACGGGTCCGAGGCCGCCTTCACGGCGCTGATGACACTGATGATCGGCACCCTGGGCGCCGCGGCATTGGCGGCGCAGGCCGTCGTCAGCCAGATCACCTACGTCGTTTTCGTGCTTTCAGTCGGGCTTTCGCATGCGACGTCCGTTGGCGTCAGCGAGGCGCTGGGCGCTGGCGATCCCGGGCGCGCCCGGCGTGTGGGCGTGACCGGCCTGGCACTCGGGGCAATCGTCGCCTCTGCATTCGCCGTGTTCTTTCTGTTGTATGCAAGCGCGATCCTGTCGCTGTTTTCCCTGTCGGCAAGCGGGAACGAACGCGAGATCCATCTCACCGCCCAGACCCTGCTTGTTGTCGCGGCTTTCGTGCAACTGCCGGATTTCGCCCAGAACATCGGCATCGGCGCCCTTCGCGGAGCCGGCCATGCGCAAACGGGCTTCTGGATCACTCTCCTCAGCTATTGGGCCGTCGGGGCGCCGTCCGCCTGGCTCTTCGGCATGGTCCTGATCCCTGGCGCGTCTGGCATCTGGCTCGGCATGGGCTTGGGCTTCGCTGCCGCAGCGATCGGTCTCTATTCGGCGTTTTTTCGCGCGACCTCCAACTCACCGGTCGATCTCGGCCGTTCGGAGCAACGGGCATGAGCGCGCATGCGCGATCGGCGTCCTGGTTTGGTGTCCTCCTGGCGCTCGCAGCGGCCGTCAGCATCGCGGCGTTGATCTTTGGCGCCAAGCCGATGACGATCTCGCAGGCGTTGAACGCGCTTTTGTCGCCGCGCGGCGGCACCGACGCAATCATCGTCTGGACGCTGCGCATGCCGCGAAGCATCGCTGCCTACCTGGCCGGCGCGGCGCTGGCGGTCGCCGGCTATCTCCTGCAGTCGATCACCCGCAATCCGCTCGCAGCACCGGACTTGACCGGCGTCACCGCCGGTTCCGTGACATTCATCGTTGCGAGCTTCGTCTTTTTTCCCACTGTTTCGTCGGCCCTCTATCCCGTCATCGGCATGACCGGCGGGCTTGCCGCTGCCCTGTTGACACTCTGGGCGGTCCGCGGCGGTCAGGCGCCGCCGCTGCATCTGGCGCTCGGCGGCATCACGGTGGCGCTTTTCCTCAACGCGATCACGACCTACGTGCTCGTCCGGGGTGGGCCGCAATCGCCATCGCTGCTGTTCTGGCTCTCCGGCGGCTTTCAGGGCAGGTCCTGGTCGCAGGTTGCCTACATGCTGCCCTGGACGATTCTTGGCATTGGTCTCGCGCTCCTTTGCCACCGCGCCATCTCCCTGTTGTCGCTCGGCGATGATGCCGCGGCCGGTATGGGGGCGAACCCGGGGCTGTGGAAGCTTCTCTTGCTGATGGCCGCCATTTGCCTCGTGGCCGGCGTCACGCCCGTGTCCGGTCCTGTCGCCTTCGTCGGACTGGCGGCGCCGCATCTCGTTCGGCTTCTGCGCCCGGAAAGCGCGCGATGGTCCATCCTTCTGAACATTGCGCTCGGCGGATGCCTGCTTCTGGCCGCCGATGCGCTCGCGCGCTCGGTCGCGGCCCCGAGGGAAATCCCGGTCAGCATCTTCACGGCGCTGATCGGCGGGCCGTTGTTCATCTACCTGACGCAGCGCGGCGCCGGTGCGGGAACCGGAGGCCGGAACCGATGAGAACTGCCCCTGTGTCGCCTGTCCTGAGCACTGTCTTTCTTGCCGTTCTCTTCCCTGTCCTGCTGCTCGTCGCGATCCTCCTGGGCGTCGCCGACCTGCCGGTTGCGGACGTCCTCGACGTGCTTCTCGGTCGCGGCTCGGACAATGCCCAACTGATCATCGGCACGATCCGCATCCCGCGTATCCTCACCGGCATCCTCGCCGGGATCCATTTCGCCGTCGCAGGTGCTCTCTTGCAGACGGTCATGCGCAATCCGCTGGCTGACCCGACGGTCATGGGCATCTCGCAGGGGGCGACATTGGCGGTCACCGTGTTCCTCTTTTTCGCCGTTTATGGGGTCAGTGCGGATGCCAACACGCTCTATGCGCTGCCGGTCGCCTGGTTGCCGCTCGCCGGCGCCGCGGGCGGGCTCGCGGCCGGCGCCGCGATCTACGGCCTTTCCGTCAGCAGGGGCTTGAACCCCTTGCGCATGACGCTCTGCGGCATCGCTATCGGCGCGTTCCTGCATGCGCTTGCGATGGGCCTTATCGCCGGCTGGGGGAGTGCACGCTTCGAGATTGTCCTGCAATGGCTTTCGGGCAGCCTTTATGCCCGCGGCTGGGAACACGTGCTGTTCCTGCTGCCGTTCACGGCCGCGGGTCTCATGGCGCTGCCGTTCCTCCATCGATCGCTCGGTCTGTTGCGTTTCGAGGCGGACGTCTCTCGGTCCTTCGGGCTTAACTACAGCCGCCAGTTCACGCTTGCGCTCGTGATCGCCTGCGTGCTGGCCGCAAGCGCCGTCGGCGTGGTCGGTCCGCTGATTTTCGTCGGGCTGATCGTGCCGCACCTCGCGAAAGTGCTGGCCGGCCGGCATTTCCGAGCGGTGCTGCCGCTGACCGCGCTCATCGGCGCGACGCTCGTCACCGGGGCGGATCTTGCGGGCCGGTTGCTCGGCGGCGCCGAGGAGATACCGATCGGGGTCGTCACCGCTTTCGGCGGGGCACCGTTCCTGCTTTTCCTCCTTCGCCGCTACCGATGAGGCTACGATGCTTTTGAAAGCCGATGATGTGACCGTCCGCTACGCCGGGCACTGCGCGCTCAAGACCTTTTCGCTCGGTCTCGGCCAGGGTGAGATCGTCGCCCTGATCGGTCCGAACGGTTCCGGCAAGAGCACGGCGCTGCATGCGCTTGCCGGCCTTACCAGGCCCGACACCGGTGACGTGAGACTCGACGGCCGGTCCGTCCGGGCCTGGAAGCGCCGGCATCTGGCGCGCCGGCTCTCGTTCCTGCCGCAGGCGCCGCTTGCGCCCGAGGGGCTGACGGTGGCGCAACTGGTCCGGCACGGCCGCTTCGCCCATGTGGGGCTCTTCGGCAGCTTTACAGCTGAGGACCGGCGGGCGGTCGAGTGGGCGCTGGAAAGCACCGATCTCGTCGACCTCGCCGACCGTGACTTGAGAGCGCTCTCCGGCGGCGAGCGCCAGAGGGCCTGGATCGCCGCGGCGCTGGCCCAGGAAGCCGCCTTTCTCCTGCTCGACGAGCCGACCTCCTTTCTCGACATCGGCCATCAGGTGGAAGTGCTGGAATTGCTTTGCCGGCTGCGGCGGGAGCGGCAGATGACGGTCGTCGTCGCCATCCATGATCTCAACCAGGCGATGGCGATCGCCGACCAAATCATGCTGCTTGCCAGAGGCGAAACGGTCTTTTGTGGCGGAGCGCGTGCTCTCTCCGGCAGCGGGCTGATCGAGGCAACCTTTGGCGTGAACGGGGCGTTCGAGCATAGGCAAGACGGAGCGGGGCGCGTCTCTTTCAACGCGCATATCGCCATCTAGTTTTTGGCAACGGCCGGGTTTCGGTCGTCAAGTTGCCTGTGCCCGGTTGCGGCCTTGCACAGGCACGGATCAAGGCGCAAAGGCCGGCTTGCGGGCGCCGATTCGAAGGACATAGTAGATGGCGCCGCCGATCGCCACGCCGAAGAACCAGCCGTAAATCCCCCACCAAGCGGGCAGGATGTTGGTAAAGGTCGGCAGGATCGACGAAAACAGCGCCCCGATCGCAAAGGCGATGAAGGCGTTGCCGTGCCATCCGCCCTGGAAGCGGAACTCGCCATCCTCGTGATAAAGCGCCTCGACGTTCAGCTGTGCCTTTCGGATCAGATAGTAGTCGACCATCATCACCCCGAAGATCGGCCCCATGGTCGAACCGATGAAGTTGACGAAATGGGCGGCTCCCGTTTCCCAGGGCGCGAAGGGGTAGAGGATGAGCGCGATCAGGGCGGCGATGTACCCGCCGCGCTTGAAGTTGATCTGCCGCGGAAAGACGTTGGCGAAGTCGAAGGCCGGTGAAACGAAATTGGCGACAACGTTGATGCCGAGCGTTGCCACCGCGAAGGTCAGCGCCGCTAGAAGCGCGAGGAACCAGCTGTCGAATTTCGCCGAGATCTGGTCCGGGTGCAGAAGCACTTCGCCATAGACGGCAAAGGCGGCCGTCGTCGTCACGCCGGCAACGAGGCAGAAGGCCAGAAGGTTGATCGGCAGGCCCCACAGGTTGCCCTTGCGCAGCGTCTTTTCGTCTGTCGCGTAACGCGAGAAGTCGCAGAAGTTCAGATAGAGTGCTGCAAAATAGGTGATCCAGGTGGCGGCGACCGCGGCAAGTGCCGGGAAGGTGCCCGGTTCCCAGGGAACGCCGGCGTCCCTGGTCTTTTCGATCAGCACGTCGCGCGGGATCTCCGAGCCGAAGGAAAAGGTTCCCGATTTCACGATCAGGTAGACGGCCAGGATCAGCATCATGATCCAGACGGCCGGACCCGCCCAGTCCTGGAACTTGCGCACGGTCTCCATGCCGCGCTGGATGATGAGCAGTTGCAGCGACCAGACGATCACGTAGCAGATGACTTCGAGCGTCGAGTGGCCGAGCATGTGGCTGTTCTGGTGGAAGGCAAGCAGGCTGTCGTTCCGGATGAGCAGCGCGACGATGGCGCCGGAGGCGGCTGCCGTCTGTGCGCCGTACCAGAAGCAGGCGACGACGGCGCGCACCAGTGCCGGGACGTTGGCGCCGAACGTGCCGAAGGAGGCGCGGGCGAGCACGGGAAAGGGCACCCCGGTGCGCACGCCGGCATTGCCGACCATGCTCATCAGCACGAAGATCACCAGCGAGCCGATGCCGATGGCGATGACGAAGTTGATGAAGCTGCCGCAAAGCAGGAAAAGGCTGGCTGCGAGGTAATAGCCCCACAGGCTGTGCACGTCGGATGTCCACACATTGAAGATGCTGAAAGCGCCCCACCGGCGCTCCTCGGCCGGTGCCAGATCCTCGTTGTACAACGAGGGCGACGGATCGCGTACTGCCATGTCTTCCTCCGTATTTCCTGCGGGCCCCCCTCGGACCCGCAGCCTTGATTCTGCTCCCGTTTTGAGTCGTTTCCAAAAGCTTTCTGGATTGTATGCAATCGCTCGCGGGCCGGTCGCCGATAGCTCCTAGGCGCCGAGCCGCGCACGCTCGGCCAACCGCCAGGCGCGGGGCGTCATGCCGGTCTGGCGCAGGAAGAACCGCGAGAAATAGGCGGGATCGGCGAAGCCGAGGCGAAAGCAGATTTCCTGGACGCTCGCCCGCGTAAACACCAGGTCTCGTCCGGCCTCCGCGACGAGCTTTCGCGTGATCATCTCGTGGGCGCTGAGGCCGGTTGCCGTCCGGGTGATCCGGTTGAGATGGGTCAGCGAGAGATGAAGTTCCCGGGCGTAGGCCGCAGCCGGCCAATGCGAGCGGTAATGCTTCTGCAACAGCGCCTCGAAGCGCTGCACCCTGTCGTCGTTTTCACTCGCGTCGGGGTCGTCATCGTCACGATCCGCTTCGCCCAGACGTGCAGTCAGCGTCAGGGCGGTGGTGAGGTAGGCGTCCAGCAGATCGGTGCGATGGCTGCGGCTGGTTTCCCATTCCGCGGCAAGGCGGACGAGGGTGCCGGCGACGTAGGTGGCGTGCGCGCTGCCGTCGAGCCGCGTCAGTCGCGGCGTTGCGATCCATGCGCCGAGCCGGCTGCGCTCGCCCGGGGACACCTTCAAATGCGAGGCCAGGATGGTGAAGACGAAGCCGTCGATATCGCGGGAAAAGCGGAACCCGTGATCGTGCGCCGGCGGAACGGTGATGACGACAGGCGGCTCGATCGTGTGGACCGCACTGCCGAAGACGGCATCGCCAGAGCCGCCGGCAATGTACAAAATCTGAAAGAAGCTCTCGTGCCGATGCAGCCCGATTTCCCAGTGGTAGAGGCTGCTTCGCGAGGGGATCGTCTCGCAATGAAGCCAGAAATCCGGCCGTTCCCCGGTTTTCTCGCCATAGAGCTCGTAGGTCGGAACCGTCTTCTTCATGTCGCGTGTCCTGAAGCAATGTTCGATTTGTGCAATTTCATGGCGGATTTGTCCATTGAGGGCGAGGCCGGTCCGGCGCAGATTTTGCCAAAAGGCAGGTCTGGAGGAGAGCATGCGCACCAAGGTCGCGATCATCGGTTCGGGCCCGTCAGGGCTTTTGCTCGGGCAATTGTTGAGCGAGGCCGGGATCGACAACATCGTTCTCGACCGGGTCAGCCGCGACTACATCCTTGGTCGCGTGCGCGCCGGCGTGCTGGAGGAAGGCACCGTCGGGTTGATGGACCGCGCCATGGCGGGCGCGCGGATGCACAGGGAGGGGCTGCCGCATAACGGTTTCTCGCTTGCCTTCGACGGCCGCGACCATCGCATCGATCTCATGCATCTGACCGGCGGCAAGCGCGTCATGGTCTATGGCCAGACCGAGCTGACGCGCGACCTGATGGAGCATCGGGAGCGCTCCGGCGCGACGACGATCTACGAAGCCGGCGATGTCGAGCCGCATGATTTCGATGGCCGGCAGCCCTATGTGACCTACAGCAAGGATGGCGCCGGCCACCGCATCGATTGCGACTTCATCGCCGGTTGCGACGGCTTTCACGGCGTCAGCCGCAAGTCCGTGCCCGAAAAAGCGCTCAAGACATTCGAGAAGGTCTATCCCTTCGGCTGGCTCGGTATTCTCGCCGACGTACCGCCGGTCGATCACGAGCTGATCTATGCCAACCATCCGCGGGGGTTCGCGCTCTGCTCGATGCGTTCAGCGACCCGCAGTCGCTACTACATCCAGTGCGCCTCCAACGAGAGGATCGAGGACTGGTCCGATCAGCGCTTCTGGGACGAATTGCGCAGGCGGCTGCCTGAACACCATGCCGAGGCGATGGTGACGGGGCCCTCCTTCGAAAAATCGATCGCGCCGCTTCGTTCCTTCGTCACCGAGCCGATGCGGTTCGGCCGCCTGTTCCTTGTCGGCGATGCCGCCCATATCGTGCCGCCGACCGGCGCGAAAGGGCTCAATCTGGCGGCCAGCGACGTGCACTATCTGTTCGAGGGGCTGCTCGAGCACTACCAGGATCGCTCGGATGCCGGCGTCGACGCCTATTCGCAACGGGCGCTCGGCCGCGTCTGGAAAGCGGTGCGTTTTTCCTGGTGGATGACGACGATGCTGCATCGCTTTCCCGACACCGGCGATTTCGACCAGCGCATCCAGGAAGCCGAACTCGACTATCTCACCCACTCGATCGCCGCCGAGACGGCGCTGGCGGAAAACTATGTCGGGCTACCGTTTTGATGCCTTGGCTTGGCGTCAGGTCCATTCGGTCCTGAGCAGCCCGTAAAGTGCCGTGTCCCACCTGGCGTCGCCGACCTTGACGGAGGAGCGCCGCACGCCTTCCTCGCGAAAACCGAGGCCGTTATAGGTGCGGATCGCCGTCTCGTTGAACGTATAGACATTGAGTTCCAGCCGTTCGAAGGCCGAATTGGCGAAGAACCGGGTGGTGACTTCACGCAGGAACGGCTGAGCGAGACCCTGGCCGCGCATCGAGGGATTGATGGCGACGCGGGCGAGGCGTCCGACGCCGTTTCGCCAGTCGAGCGCGACTTGAACATGACCGGCGAGCCTGTCTCCGACGAGGCCGGCGAACATCCAGCGCGACGGTTCGGCTCCGGCCGTCTCGGCCAACATCGCCTCGATCTGCGCCGTGTCCAGCGGATAGGACAGATCAGGGCCGCCCCACTGAATGAGGGCTTCGCGGCTCGCAAACCAGTCGAGCATCGCGGCGGCGTGTTTCCGGGTAAAGGTCTCGACGGTCAGGGCAGAGGGGTCTGGCATCGGGTCACCGGTCTGTTGGAGCGGCAATCTCGGTCGCGGGCTTGCGCTTGTAAAGCCTTTAATCGCCGCACGGTTTCGTCAGGCTTGAGCTGCAACCTCGGCTGCGGCCTCCCGAATGGTCTGTATCAGGATCGAGAGCGCTGCCGAGGGTGCCGCGTCGGCGCGCATCGTCAGGCCAACGGGTCCCTTCGTTTCACTGGTGTCGATTGGCAGGATGGCGATTGTTCCGTCTCCGACGTCGCGGGCAACGACGCCGGCCGAAATGATCCAGATCGCATCGCTTGCCCGCACGAAGGCGCGGCCGAAGGCATCCGAGACCGTTTCGATCTGGTTCGGCAGGCTGGCAATGCCGCTGGTGATCAGGAAACGCTCGACGAAGGGACGGATGATCGAGGCGCGTGTCGGCATCAGCACCGGAAATTCGGCAAGGCGCGCGAAGACCGAACGATCGCCTGAAAGTAGCGGGTGGCCCGCCCTGACGGCAAACACCACCTGTTCCGAATAGAGGTGCTCGAAGGAAAAACCGGTCATCTTGTCCGGCGCCGCCAGCCGGCCGACGACGAGGTCAAGGTCGCCGACCCGCAACTGTTCGAGCAGCACGGCATTTTCGCCGGTGACGATCTTGATCCGCGCGCCAGTGTCTTCCTGCAAAAAGAGCGTCATGGCGTGCGGCATGATCCGGGTCGAGACCGTCGGCAGGGCACCGACACGCACGGGAACGCCGTCGCCATCGCGTTCCTGCGACACGGAATCGAGCCCCTGCCGGAGCGCCGTCAAGGCCGCGCCGGCGTGGCGCAGGAAAACCTCGCCGTAACGGGTGATCTTGATGCCGCGACCGTCGCGCTCGAAGACGGCGACGCCCAGAACCTCCTCGAGCTCGCGGATCGTCTTGGTCACGGCCGGCTGGCTGACATGAAGCAGCTCGGCAGCCTTCATCACGCTCTTCTGCCGGGAGACCTCGACAAAAGTCTGCAGATGGCGAAACTTGACCCGGGAGTCGATCATCGAATTCATAACCCTCAAGTTAATGAAAGCCTGTGAAATATCATTTTACCTAACCAGATTAAATATCCAATTTGAGGACGGAGGAGAGAGCCCGTGCAGTTTGCCCGCATCAACGACATCACCATCCATTATCAGGTCATCGGCGCCACGGCCGAACGGCCGGTGCTGGTCTTTGCCAATTCTCTCGGCACCGACTTCCGGATCTGGCGGGATGTCATCGTGCGCCTTGCCGGGGACTACGCGATTGTTCTCTACGACAAGCGCGGCCACGGCCTCTCCGACATCGGCCCAGTTCCCTATGCGATCGAAGATCACGCCAATGACCTGGCGGGACTGCTCGACATGCTCTCGGTCAGCCAAGCGATCATCTGCGGCCTTTCGGTCGGCGGGTTGATCGCCCAGTCGCTTTACCAGCGCCGCCCCGACCTCGTGCGGGCACTGGTACTTTGCGACACGGCCCACAAGATCGGCACACCGGAATTGTGGGCGACGCGCATTGCGGCGATCGAGGAACGCGGCATCGAGGCGATCGCCGACGGCATCCTCGAGCGTTGGTTCACGCCGGCCTTCCGGCGCCCCGAGAACGCGGCCCTCGTCGGCTACCGCAACATGCTGATCCGCCAGTCGGCAACGGGCTATGCCGCCACCTGCGGCGCGATCCGCGATGCCGATTACACCGAGGCTGCCGCCCGGATCGCGGTGCCGACGCTGTGTGTCGTCGGCGATCAGGACGGTTCGACGCCGCCGGATGTCGTGCTGACAACAGCGCGGCTCATTCCCGGCGCCCGCTATGAAGTCATTGCCGACGCCGGCCACATCCCTTGTGTGGAAAAGCCGGAGGCGCTGACGGCGGTGCTTCGGGCCTTCTTCGAAATCGTTATGCAGGGAGACAAAGCCCATGGATGAAGCTTCCGCGCCCTCCGACCGCCATCGCCAGGGCATGGCCACCCGGCGGGCCGTGCTTGGCGACGACCACGTGGACCGGGCGCAGTCGGTGATGACCGATTTCGATCGACCGTTTCAGGACCTGATCACCGAGGCGGCCTGGAGCCATGTCTGGTCGCGGCCGACGTGGACGAAACGGGAGCGCTCGATCGTGACGATCGCGCTGCTTGCTGCCCTTGGCCAGGACGATGAAGTGGCGATGCACGTGCGCGCGACCCGAAACACCGGCGCGAGCCGCGACGACATCTGCGAGGCGCTGCTGCATGTGGCGATCTATGCCGGCGTGCCGGCGGCCAACCATGCGATCAAGATCGCCAAGCGGGTCTTTGCCGAAATCGATGCCGGCACGGCGACCTGATGGGAAAGGATGACGGGAGAGGATGATGTCGGACAGAACCAACGGAAAGCCGGAGACCGGTGCGTTTTTCCCGCGCGACCGCGCGTGGCACGCACCGGCGCTGACGCCGGGCTACAAGACCTCGGTGCTCCGCTCGCCGCAAAAGGCGCTGCTCTCGCTTGACGGCACCATCTCGGAAATCACCGGACCGGTGTTCGGCCATTCGCTGCTCGGCGAACTGGACAATGATCTCATCCACAATTTCGCCCGTCCCGGGGAGAGCGCCATCGGCGAACGCATCATCGTGCACGGGCGCGTGCTCGACGAGCGGGGTCGCGCAGTGCCGGGCGCGCTGCTCGAATTCTGGCAGGCCAACGCCGGCGGCCGCTATCGCCACAAGAAGGAAAGCTATCTCGCGCCGCTCGATCCGAATTTCGGCGGCTGTGGCCGAACCATCACCGACGAGGACGGCGGCTACGCCTTCCGCACCATCAAGCCCGGCCCCTATCCCTGGCCGAACGGCGTCAACGACTGGCGCCCGGCCCATATCCACTTCTCGGTTTTCGGCCACGGCTTTGCGCAGCGCCTGATCACCCAGATGTATTTCGAGGGCGATCCGATGATCTGGAAGTGTCCGATCGTCAACACGATCCCCGATCGCCAGGCGGTCGAACAACTGATCGCGCCGCTCGACTGGGCAAACACGATCCCGTTCGATGCGCGTGCCTACAAGTTCGACATCGTGCTGCGCGGTCGCCGCTCGACCCTTTTCGAGAACCGGCTGGAGGGCAACTGATGGTACAGCCGTTGAACTATCTCAAGGAAACGCCGTCGCAGACAGCCGGCCCCTATGTGCATATCGGCCTGACGCCGAATTTCTGCGGCATCGGCGGCGTATACGAGGTCGACCTCGGATCGCGCATGGTCAACGACCAGACCCGCGGAGAGCGCATCACTGTAACCGGCCGCGTCATCGACGGCGCCGGCATGCCGCTCAAGGATGCGCTGGTCGAGATCTGGCAGGCGGATGCGAGCGGCCTCTACAATTCGCCGACCGAGATCCGCGGCGCCGCTGACCCGAACTTCTCCGGCTGGGGGCGCTGTTCGACCGGTGCCGAAGACGGTGTCTACCGCTTCGAGACGGTAAAGCCCGGGATCGTGCCTTTCAGCCGTGACAGGCAGATGGCGCCGCACATCACGTTCTGGATCGTCGCGCGCGGCATCAATGTCGGGCTGCACACCCGCATGTATTTTCCCGACGAGGCTGAAGCCAATGCCGCCGACCCGCTGCTTATGCGGATCGAGCACCGCCATCGCGTGGCGACGCTTGTCGCTGCTGGTGCCGCGCCTAATTATGTCTTCGACATTCACCTGCAGGGTGAGAAGGAAACGGTTTTCCTCGACATCTGAACAGGAATGTCACGCCTGGACATCGCGGGCCGCTTGAGGCGGCCCGGTGCAGCAGGTGGCATTTCGTTCGGGAAAGCCGGCATCGGCGACAACAAGCGGGGCAACCATGACCTATTCCGCCTTTGACCATCCCTATCTCTCCGGGCTTCTGGGAGACGAAGCCGTTGCTGCCGAATTTTCGACCGCCGCCGATATTCACGCCATGCTTGCCTTCGAGGCGGCGTTGGCTCGCGCGGAGGCCGTGCACGGGATCATCCCGGGCGGGGCTGCCGACAGGATCAACGAGGCCTGTCGCGCCTTCTCTCCCGACGTCATCGCGCTCAAGCGCGCCATGGGGGTGGACGGCGTCGTCGTCCCGGAATTTGTCCGGCAATTGCGTGCGTCCGTCGGCGGCGGTGCAGCCGAATACGTGCATTACGGCGCCACCAGCCAGGATGTCGTCGACACCAGCCTGATGCTTCGCATGAAGGCCGTTGCCGAGCTTTTCGCCGTCCGTCTCGGCAACATCGTCTCGGTGCTCGAAGAATGCGACGGCGCGTGGGGGAATCGCGCCCTGATGGGCCGCACCCGCATGCAGGCGGCGATCCCGATCACCGTCTCCGACCGGCTGCGCAGCTGGATCGAGCCGTTGCTCGACCACAAGGATCGGCTGGAGGCGATGGACCGCGATCTCTTCGCCGTCCAGTTTGGCGGTGCGGCCGGTACGCTTGAAAAGCTGAAGGACCGTGCCGACGAGGTGCGCGCGACGCTCGCCGAAGAGCTCGGCCTTGCGGACTTTCCGCAATGGCACAGCCAGCGCTCGGAGGTGGCGGACTTCGCCAATGCGCTGTCGCTGGTGACCGGCAGCCTTGGCAAGTTCGGTCAGGATATCGCGCTGATGGCGCAGCTGGGCGACGAGATCGAGCTTGCCGGTGGTGGCGGATCCTCGGCCATGCCGCACAAGCACAATCCGGTGGCGGCCGAGACACTGGTGTCGCTGGCCCGCTTCAACGCAACCCAGCTTTCAGGCATGCATCACGCCCTGGTGCATGAGCAGGAGCGCTCCGGCGCCGCCTGGACGCTCGAATGGCTGATCATGCCGCAGATGGCCGGAGCGACTGCGGCGTCCCTTCGCCTCGCCGCCGAGCTTGCGAGCAACATTCGCCGGCTTGGCAGCGACTGAAAACCTTGCGCGTGTCAACGCGCGGCGCGCAGCATCGACCGGTAGCGCAGCTGACTGTTCTTCAGGTGCTGACGCATTGCCATGCGGGCCTGGTCTTCGTTTCCATCCTGAATCGCGACCAGGATCGCTTCGTGCTCGGAGACGAGCCGTGTCAGGTCGGCGGCGGAAAGCGCTGCCTCTTCCTCTGTCTGTGAAACCGCCCGGCGCGGAATGAGGGCGGGGCCGAGCACCTGCAGGAATTCGCTGAAGCGCGGGTTGTTGGTGGCCTGCGCGATCGCCAGGTGGAAGTTGAAATCGGCCTCGGCGCTCGGGCGACCCTCGGCGGCGCTGGCGCAAAAGGCATCGAAGGCTTCGGCGATCTTTTCCTCCTGCGCCGGCGAGCGGCGAAGGGCGGCAAGAGCGGCAGCGTCGCCTTCGACGGCGGTCCTCAGTTCCAGCATTTCGATCAGCGACGAGACGCGGGCGAGATCGACGCCGTGGAACGGGAGCGGTGCAGATGGCGCCGGCTCCAGCACGAAAACCCCAATGCCGTGCCGGGCCTCGACGAGGCCGCCGGAGCGCAAGGCCGCGATCGCTTCGCGCACGACCGTGCGGGAGACGCCGAATTCCTGCGTGAGCTGCGCTTCGGAGGGCAGCCGGTCCCCGGGTCGGTAATGACCGCCTGCAATCTGCGCCGTCAACGCATCCGTCATCTTGGCGACCAGCGTCTTGGCCGGCGGAGCGATGTTGTCGGGTGCGGTTGCGTTGGTCATGATGATGGCCGTTCCAGGACTTCGTTTGACCTTCTCGATACGCCATCGGCAAACTCTGGCGCAATCCGTTGCTGGTTGCGATCGGCGCGAGGGCGCTCCATGATGCTAGTCCTTGTGGATCGGGTCGTCGACGAAAGCGCCACCCTGAAAGCGGACGAGCGAGTCCGTCGGGTTTGGCTTCGGCGTGTTAGCAAGGATCTTTTCGCGGTAAACCTCCGCATTGTCCTTCGGGTGCCAGCCGAGCCAGCCGATGTGGGAATTGTCCCACCAGCCGGCGTCGTTGGCCGACGCACCCCAGACGACCGGGCAGCCAAGCACCGGTGCGCGAAAGACCGCCTCGACCAGCGAGACGAAATCGTCATGGGACAGCCAGGTCGAAAGCATGCGGTAGTTGAGCGGTTCGGTCATGCAGGAGCCGATTCGCACCAGCGCCGTCTCCTGGCCGAATTTTTCGAAATACATGCGCGCCAGCGCTTCCCCGAAGCATTTCGAGACGCCGTAGAGCCCGTCAGGCCGATAGGGGACGCCGGCTGTCAGCCGCTCGTCCTGCGGATAATAGCCGATGGTGTGGTTGGTGCTGGCAAACAGGATACGTGGCTGCCCGTTGGCGCGGGCTGCTTCATAGAGATTGTAGAGGCCGAGGATATTGCCGTCGAGGATTTCCGAAAACGGCCGTTCAACGGATATGCCGCCGAGGTGCACGATTGCGTCGCAGCCCTTCACCAGTTCGTGCACGGCGGCAGCATCCGCGAGGTCGCACTCGACGCACTCCTCGTTGGGGGCCGGCGGATCGAGGGGCGCGCGATCCGAAAGCCGGATTACGGGCGCAAGGCTTGTGAGTTTCTTGCGCATGACGCTGCCCAGCTGGCCCGCAGCACCGGTAATCAGAAGCCGTTCCATCGCTCGTCCTTTTCCGAAGGCGAAACGTGCCTGGCACGGCTCTCGCCAAAGAGATCATACAATAGCAGCTAACATATATTATGTGTTCCTCGCAATATGAATGCTCGTGCGGCAGCGGAACATTAAGAGGGGCGCAGCGTATGGCCTCGATCTTATATGATAACTTGTATTATGACGTGTTGACATGTGTGTGATGACTTGCTTAGCTAGGCCTGTCGAGATTGAGGGAGGATCCGCACGACATGACCCCAGAACAGATCAAGGCCGCGCTTGGATCGGGCCTGCTTTCCTTCCCGGTGACGCATTTCGACAAGGAGGGCCGCTTTGCGCCCGACAGTTACAAAGCCCATGTAGAATGGCTCGCTGGTTACAAGGCACCGGTACTGTTTGCCGCCGGCGGCACGGGCGAGTTCTTCTCGCTGAAGCCGGATGAAATTCCCGGCATCGTCGCCGCCGCCAAGGAAGTGTCCGGCGAGACCGCGATCGTATCCGGGTGCGGCTACGGCACCGAGATCGCCATCGACATCGCCCGCTCCGTCGAAAAAGTTGGCGCGGACGGCATCCTGCTTCTACCGCACTACCTGATCGATGCGCCGCAGGAAGGCCTCTACGCCCACGTGAAGAAGATCTGCCAGTCGGTCGGCATCGGCGTCATGGTCTATAACCGCGACAATTCCGTTCTGCAGGCTGACACGCTCGCAAGGCTCTGCGACGAATGCCCGAACCTCATCGGCTTCAAGGATGGCACCGGCGATATCGGCCTGGTACGCCAGGTCACCGCCAAGATGGGCGACCGGCTGATGTATCTCGGCGGCATGCCGACAGCCGAGCTTTTTGCCGAAGCCTATCTCGGGGCGGGCTTTACCACCTATTCCTCGGCCGTCTTCAACTTCGTGCCGGCGCTCGCCAACGAATTCTATGCAGCGCTGCGCAGTGGCGACCGCGCCACCTGCGAACGCATCCTCAACGACTTCTTCTATCCGTTCATGG
>JAESFW010000227.1_pt1 | contig 64561 bp, 54 predicted proteins | sample 9269481 | NCBI WGS metagenome assembly JAESFW01 (sample SAMN14515350, study PRJNA621654) | algae metagenome | isolation source: Lyngbya sp. HA4199-MV5 and co-occurring heterotrophs from soil with... | place: USA: Ahupuaa O Kahana State Park, Hawaii | collected 2009-07-21 | reverse complement strand
AGGCGCGAAGCGACTCAGCAACTGTGTTCAAAGTCAAGCGCTTTTCATACCTCGCTTGGCTGTGGACAACGTTGCTCCCACGCTGTGTTTGACTTGATCACTGCATTCAAGATCGACAGCATCTTGCGCATGCATGCCACCAAGGCAACCTTCGCCGGCTTGCCCGCTTCACGTAGCCGCTGGTAAAACTCTCTGATCACCGGATCGAAGCGCACCGAACTCAGCGCCGCCATGTACAGCGCTGATCGCACGTCACTTCTGCCTCCCCAGACCGAGCGCTTGCCGCGCATCTTGCCGCTGTCATGGTTCAGCGGGGCCACTCCCACCAGTTTGCTGATCTCTTTGCGGTTCAATTGACCCAGCTCGGGCAGCGCTGCCATCAGGACTGCCTTGGTGCCCTCGCCAATGCCCTTGAAGCCTTCCAGCAGCTTGAGCTTTTGCGCAAAGTGCTGCTTGAGCCTGCCACCTATGTCCTCATCAAGTGCCTTGATCTGCTTGTCCAGTGTCTTGATGACTGCCTGGATGCTCTTGGCTGACAGGGCGTGGGCTTGGCCCAGCCGATTGGTCTCTGCCACGCGCATCTGCACCAACTGCGCTCGCCTGGTAACCAGCGCCTGCAGCTGTTCCTGGTGTGGTGCCGCCATCTTGAACAATGACTTCTCAAACCGATCACTGTTGTGCAGGGTCCGCGCGAAGTGAGACAGCGCCTTCGCGTCGATGTCATCGGTCTTGGCCAGATACCCCAGGGACTTTGCAAATTCATGGGCCTGCCTGGGATTGGCCACAACAACCGTCAGCCCCGCCAGGTACAAGGTCTGCGCGCAGCGCTTCTCCAGCCCTCCTGTCGCCTCCATAAGCACCACTGCCACGCTCTGACCAGCCAGCCAATCGAGCATCGCACTGATGCCCTGGTCGTCATTGCCAAAGCGCATGCTGGCGCCCTTGTCACCCAAAGACACTTCCAGGCTGTCCTTGGACACATCGATGCCCACATACACAGATTCACGGGATTCGTCTGCGATTGCCCATCCTTGCAAATACGAGGTCAATCACACCGCCCGTGCGGTGCACTGCCAACCAGCAACTGTTCGGGCTACTTGCAAACGGTCGGCCGTCCACGCCACCTGCTGAGTCTCGGGATGCTGTGCTCCCACAGGAGGAATCGGGCTGTGGACAACTTCCCATTACCTTGTCCTGAACTTCTATGTTTTAAGGATACAAGGGGGATGTACTCTATTCAACCCACCCACTTGCGGGCGTTGCGCCAGATGCGCATCCACGGGCTGAGCTGGCTGCGGTCGCCGCTGGTCCAGCTCATCTGCACGTTGCGGAACACGCGCTCGGGGTGCGGCATCATGGCCGTGAAGCGGCCGTCGGCCGTGGTCACGGCCGTGAGGCCGGCGGCGCTGCCGTTGGGGTTGAAGGGGTACTGCTCGGTGGCCGCGCCGTGGTTGTCCACGAAGCGCATGGCGGCAATCGCCTTGTCGGCATTGCCGCGGTAGCGGAAGTTGGCATAGCCCTCGCCATGCGCCACAGCGATCGGCAGGCGGCTGCCGGCCATGCCCTGCAGGAACAGGCTGGGCGATTCGAGCACCTCCACCATCGACAGGCGGGCCTCGAAGCGCTCGCTCTGGTTGGTGGTGAAGCGCGGCCAGTCCTGCGCGCCGGGGATGATGTCGGCCAGTTCGGCAAACATCTGGCAGCCATTGCACACGCCCAGGCCGAAGGTGTCGGTGCGGCCGAAGAAGCCCTGGAACTGCGCCGCCAGCACCGGATTGAACGTGATGCTGCGCGCCCAGCCGATGCCGGCACCCAGCGTGTCACCGTAGCTGAAGCCACCGCAGGCAACCACGCCCTTGAAGTCGGCGAGCTGGGCCCGGCCGGTCTGCAGGTCGGTCATGTGCACGTCGTAGGCCTCGAAGCCCGCTTCGGTGAAGGCGTAGGCCATTTCGATGTGCGAGTTCACGCCCTGCTCGCGCAGGATCGCGACCTTGGGGCGCGCGAGGTTGATGTACGGCGCGGCCACGTTGTCGGCCGTGTCGAACGTCAGGTGCACGTGCATGCCCGGGTCGGCCGGCGCGCCGGCGGCGGCGTGCTCGGCATCGGCATTGGCAGGGTTGTCACGCTGCTGGCAGATCTTCCAGCTCACGGCGTCCCAGACCTGGTGCAGGTCGGACAGCGGTGCGCTGAACACGGCCTTGGCATCGCGCCAGACCTGCAGCTCGCCCTTGCCCGCGTCGATGGTGGACGATGCGGGGCGCGTCTTGCCCACAAAGTGGCTGAAGCGCGAGAGATGGTGCTCGCGCAGCAGTTGCATGACGTCGTTGCGCTCGGACGTGCGCACCTGCAGCAGCACGCCCAGTTCTTCATTGAACAAGGCCTTGAGGGTCAGTTCTTCACGGCGCGCACTGACCTGGCTGGCCCAGTTCTTGGCGTCACCGGTTTCCATGCGGCTGTCACTGATGCCGTCGCCTTCGGTGACCAGCAGGTCCACATTGAGCGCCACGCCCACATGGCCGGCAAAGGCCATTTCGGCGGCCGCGGCCAGCAGGCCGCCATCGCTGCGGTCGTGGTAGGCCAGGATCTGGCCCTTGGCGCGCAGCGCGTTCACGGCGTTGACCAGGTTCACCAGGTCCTGCGGGTCGTCCAGGTCGGGCACCACATCGCCGCTTTGCTCCAGCGTCTGGCCCAGGATGCTGCCGCCCATGCGGCTCTGGCCCTTGCCCAGGTCGATCAGCACCAGGGTAGTGTCTTCCTCGGTGGCGTTCAGTTGCGGGGTCAGCGTACCGCGCACGTCGGCCAGCGAGGCGAACGCGCTCACGATCAGGCTCACGGGCGAGGTGACCTTCTTGGTCGCGCCCTCATCCTTCCACTGCGTGCGCATGGACAGCGAGTCCTTGCCCACGGGGATGGAGACACCCAGTGCCGGGCACAGCTCCATGCCCACGGCCTTCACGGTGGCGTACAGCGCGGCGTCCTCGCCGGGCTCGCCGCAGGCGGCCATCCAGTTGGCGCTGAGCTTGACGCGTGGCAGTTCGATGGGCGCGGCCAGCAGGTTGGTGATGGCCTCGGCCACGGCCATGCGGCCGGAAGCGGGGGCGTTGATCGCGGCCAGCGGCGTGCGCTCGCCCATGCTCATGGCCTCGCCGGCAAAGCCCTTGTAGTCGGCCAGGGTCACGGCGCAATCGGCCACGGGCACCTGCCAGGGGCCCACCATCTGGTCGCGGTGCGACAGGCCGCCCACCGTGCGGTCGCCGATGGTGATGAGGAAGCGCTTGGACGCCACCGTGGGGTGGGCCAGCACGTCGATCACGGCCTTTTGCAGCGGCACGCCGGTCAGGTCCATGGGCGCGAACTCGCGCGCCACGGTGGCCACGTCGCGGTGCATCTTGGGCGGCTTGCCCAGCAGCACGTTCATGGGCATGTCCACGGGCAGCTTCTGGTCGCCGCCGGCCACGGCCGTGTCGTCCAGCACCAGTTGGCGCTCTTCGGTGGCGGTGCCGATCACGGCAAACGGGCAGCGCTCACGCTCGCAGAAGGCCTGGAACTGGGCCAGCGAGCCGGGAGCGATGGCCAGCACATAGCGCTCCTGGCTTTCGTTGCTCCAGATTTCCTTGGGCGCCATGCCCGATTCTTCGAGCGGCACGGAACGCAGGTCGAAGCGTGCACCGCGGCCGGCGTCGTTGGTCAGCTCGGGGAAGGCGTTGGACAGGCCGCCCGCACCCACGTCGTGGATGGCCAGGATGGGGTTGGCCGCGCCCTGCGCCCAGCAGTGGTTGATGACCTCCTGCGCGCGGCGCTCGATCTCGGGATTGCCGCGCTGCACGGAGTCGAAATCGAGCTCGGCCGCGTTCGTGCCCGTGGCCATGGAACTGGCCGCGCTGCCGCCCATGCCGATGCGCATGCCGGGGCCGCCCAGCTGGATCAGCAGCGAGCCGGCGGGGAATTCGATCTTCTTGGTCAGGCCGGCGTCGATCACGCCCACACCGCCCGCGATCATGATGGGCTTGTGGTAGCCGCGTTGCACGCCGCCCACATTCTGTTCGTACTCGCGGAAATAGCCCGCCAGGTTGGGACGGCCAAACTCGTTGTTGAACGCGGCACCGCCCAGGGGGCCTTCGACCATGATCTGCAGCGGGCTCGCGATGTGCTCGGGCTTGCCCACTTCGCTGCCCCAGAGCTTGGAGACGGTGAAGCCCGTGAGGCCGGCCTTGGGCTTGGAGCCCCGGCCCGTGGCGCCTTCGTCGCGAATTTCACCGCCCGCGCCGGTGGAGGCGCCGGGGAACGGGGAGATGGCCGTGGGGTGGTTGTGCGTTTCCACCTTCATCAGCACATGCTGGGTGGCTTCGCTCTTGGCATAGCCGGGCGTGCCGGCATCGCCCATGCGGGCGATGAAGCGCTCGACCTGGTGGCCTTCCATCACCGAGGCGTTGTCCGAATAGGCGATCACCGTGTGCTGGGGCGCCAGCTGGTGGGTGTTGCGGATCATGCCGAACAGGCTCTTGTCCTGGGCCACGCCGTCGATGGTGAACTGGGCGTTGAAGATCTTGTGGCGGCAGTGCTCGCTGTTGGCCTGGGCGAACATCATCAGCTCGACGTCGCTCGGGTTGCGTGCCAAGCCGGTGAAGGCGTTGACCAGGTACTCGATCTCGTCCTCGGCCAGGGCCAGGCCAAAGCGGGTGTTGGCCGCCTCCAGCGCGGCGCGGCCACCGCCCAGCAGGTCCACATGCTCCATGGGCGCGGGCTGCAACTCGGTGAACAGGGCAGCGGCGGCGCTGCGGTCTGCCACCACCGATTCGGTCATGCGGTCGTGCAGCAGCGCGGCGACCTGGGCCACCTGCTCGGCATTCAGCTCGGGCGTGCCGCCCAGCAGGCCGGGCTTGAGGGAGATGCGGTATTCGGTGATGCGCTCCACGCGGCGGATCGCGATGCCGCAGTTGCGCGCGATGTCGGTGGCCTTGGAGGCCCAGGGCGAGAGCGTGCCCAGGCGCGGGGTGACGACGATGACGGCGCCGCTGTCGGGGCCGGCGTAGGGGTCACCGTAGGTCAACAGGGCCGCCAGGCGCTCCTGCTCGGCAGGCGAGACGGGGCTGTCGGTGGCCACCAGGTGCACGAAGCGCGCAGCGATGCCGGTGATCTTGGGGTGGATGGCCTCGAGGGCGGGCTGGAGTTGCTGGGCGCGGAAGGTGCTGAGGGCGTTGCCGCCCGCCAGCGTGGTCATGTGCAAGGTCACGGTAGCGGCCTGTTGGGGGTGTGAGGGGTACGTGGGCACAACCGCCACCCCGAAAAGTCTGCGCGGGCAGCGGTTAGCCTCTCATTTTAACCGGCCGCGCCCCACCGCATGCAGTGTCCGGTCCGCAATGGGATAATCCCGGTATGACGATCAACATCAAAAGTGCACAGGACATCGAGGGCATGCGCGTGGCGTGCCGCCTGGCGTCTGAAGTGCTGGACTACATCGCCCCCCACATCAAGCCCGGCATCACCACGAACGAGATTGACCGGCTGGCCGCCGAATGCATGGCCCAGCAGGGCACGATCTCGGCCACGGTGGGCTACCAGCCGCCCGGCTACCCCCCCTACCCCAAGTCGCTGTGCACCTCGGTCAACCACGTGGTGTGCCATGGCATCCCCAACGACAAGCCCCTGAAGAAGGGCGACATCGTGAACGTGGACGTCACCGTGATCACCAAGGACGGCTGGTATGGCGACAACAGCCGCATGTACCTGATCGGCGAGACCTCCATCGCCGCCAAGCGCCTGTGCGCCATGACCTTTGACGCCATGTGGCATGGCATCGTGCAGGTCAAGCCGGGCGCGCGCCTGGGCGACATTGGCCACGCCATCCAGAAGTTCGCCGAAGGCCTCGGGTTCTCGGTGGTGCGCGAGTTCTGCGGCCACGGCATCGGCCAGCGCTTCCACGAAGAGCCCCAGGTGCTGCACTACGGCAAGCCCGGCACGCTCGACGAGCTCAAGCCCGGCATGGTGTTCACCATCGAGCCCATGATCAACGCCGGCCGCCGCGAGGTGAAGGAGCACGGCAACGACGGCTGGACCATCGTGACCAAGGACCACAGCCTGTCGGCCCAGTGGGAGCACACGGTGCTGGTCACCGAGACGGGCTACGAGGTGATGACCATCTCGGCCGGCTCGCCGCCGCTGCCGTCCTTTGTGACATCCACAAAGACATAAAAAGTCAGCGGGAAACCCGCTGCGCACGACTCTTGCGTGGAACACTGCATGGCCATATCGACTGCAACGCCCCTATCGTCCATGACCGAAATCCACGCCCTGCGGGATGCCTACCGCCGCGACAAGGCGGCGCTGATGGCCTCGATCCAGGCCACAGGTGCCTCCACCCGGGGCATCCGGGTGCTGCTGCGCAAGCTCTCCACCCTGGCGGGCGACCTGCTGCAGCAGCTGTGGCAGCGCGCCGAGCTGCCGCCCGATCTGGCGCTGGTAGCGGTGGGCGGCTTTGGCCGCGACCAGCTGTTCCCCTACTCCGACGTGGACGTGCTGCTGCTGCTGCCCGACGACCGCGCGGCCGACGGCTGCAGCGTGCTGCGCGGCCAGCTTGAAGGCTTCATCGGCAGTTGCTGGGATGCAGGGCTGGAAATCGGCTCCAGCGTGCGCACCATCGCCGAATGCCTGGCCGAGGCAGCGGCCGATGTGACGGTGCAGACCTCACTGCTCGAAGCGCGCCAGATCTGCGGCAGCACCGAACTCTTCGCCCGGTTCCAGGAGCGGTACCGCGCGCAGATGGACCCGCAGGCCTTCCTCGTGGCCAAGACGCTGGAGATGCGCCAGCGCCACAACAAGTACGAGAACACGCCCTATTCGCTGGAGCCCAACTGCAAGGAGTCGCCCGGTGGCCTGCGCGACCTGCAGATGATCCTGTGGGTGGCGCGCGCAGCGGGCCTGGGCAGCACCTGGAAGGAACTGGCCGCCAACGGTATGGCCACGGCCTTCGAGGTGCGCCAGATCGAGCGCAACGAGGCTGTGCTGTGCCTGATCCGTGCGCGCCTGCATGCGGCGGCGGGCCGGCACGAAGACCGGCTGGTGTTCGACCTGCAGACCGCCGTGGCCGAGTCCTTCGGCTACCGCTCGCAGGCGCCCGATGGCTCACGCCTGCCCATGCGCGCCAGCGAGGCCATGATGCGCCGCTACTACTGGGCGGCCAAGGCGGTTTCGCAGCTCAGCCAGATCCTGCTGCTCAACATCGAGGAGGCGCTCAACCCCTCAGCGCACGAGCTGCGCCCCATCAACGAGCGCTTCTTCGAAAAATCGGGCCTCATCGAGGTCGCCAGCGACGACCTGTACCTCAAGGACCCGCACGCCATCCTGGAGACCTTTTTGCTCTACCAGACCACGGTGGGGCTCAAGGACCTGTCGGCGCGCACCCTGCGCGCGCTGTACAACGCGCGTGGCGTGATGGACGGGGCCTTTCGCAGCGACCCGGTGAACCGCGCCGCCTTCATGCGCATCCTGCAGCAGCCCGCCGGCATCACGCATGCCATGCGGCTCATGAACCAGACCTCGGTGCTGGGGCGCTACCTGTGGGCCTTCCGCGGCATCGTGGGCCAGATGCAGCACGACCTGTTCCACGTCTACACGGTGGACCAGCACATCCTGATGGTGCTGCGCAATGTGCGCCGCTTCTTCATGGCCGAGCATGCGCACGAGTACCCGTTCTGCTCGCAACTGGCCGGCGGCTGGGACAAGCCCTGGCTGCTGTACCTGGCCGCGCTGTTCCACGACATCGGCAAGGGCCGCGGCGGCGACCATTCGCAGATCGGCGCCATGGAAGTGCGGCGCTTTTGCCGCCAGCACAAGGTGGACCGCGAAGACGGCCAGCTCGTCGAGTTCCTGGTCAGCGAACACCTGGCCATGAGCCGCATCGCGCAGAAGGAAGACCTGAGCGACCCGGACGTGATCGCCGCCTTTGCCAAACGCGTGGGCAACGAGCGCTATCTCACGGCGCTGTACCTGCTCACGGTGGCCGACATCCGCGGCACCAGCCCCAAGGTGTGGAACGCCTGGAAGGGCAAGCTGCTCGAAGACCTGTACCGTGCCACGCTGCGCGCCCTGGGCGGGCGCGCCCCCGACGCCGCGGCCGAGGTCGAGGCGCGCAAGCGCGAGGCCCTGGTGCTGCTGGCGCTGAGCGCCCTGCCCTTCGAGGCGCACAAGGCTTTGTGGGCCACGCTGGACGTGAGCTACTTCATGCGCCACGAGGCGGCCGACATCGCCTGGCACACGCGCCACCTGTCACGCCATGTGGGTACCCCCAAGCCCGTGGTGCGCGCACGCCAGTCGCTGGCGGGCGACGGCCTGCAGGTCATGGTCTACGCCCCCGACCAGGAAGACCTGTTCGCGCGCATCTGCGGCTATTTCGACCGCGCGGGCTTCAGCATCCTCGATGCGCGCGTGCACACGGCCAACAACCAGCATGCGCTCGACACCTTCCAGATCGTGGCCGACGACCAGGCCGGCCACTACCGCGAGCTGACCCACATGGTGGAGAGCGACCTGGTGCATGTGATCGAGGAAGGCGGCCCCCTGCCCGAGCCCACACGCAAGCGCGTCTCGCGCCGGGTCAAGAGCTTCCCCTTTGCGCCGCGCGTCACCCTGCGCCCCGATGAAAAGGCCCAGCGCTGGCTGCTGGCCATCTCGGCCAGTGACCGCGCCGGCCTGCTCTACCTGGTGGCGCGCGTACTGGCCCAGCACCACCTGAGCGTGCAACTGGCCAAGGTCAGCACCCTGGGCGAGCGCGTGGAAGACACCTTTCTGGTGCAGGGCCCGGAGCTGCAGAACAACGCGCGGCAGATCCAGATCGAGACGGAACTGCTCAAGGAGCTCACGTCCTGACCGTCAGGCCATGGGCGGCAGCTTGTCGAGCAACTTGTCCAGCGTGACCGGGTAATCGCGCACCCGCGCGCCCGTGGCGTTGAAGACGGCGTTGGCAATGGCGGCGCCCACGCCGCACAGGCCCAACTCACCCACGCCCTTGGCCTTCATGGGCGACGAAGTCGGGTCGGTCTCGTCCAGGAAGACCACCTCCTGGTGCGGGATGTCGGCATGCACCGGCACCTCGTAGCTGGCCAAATCGTGGTTCACGAAAAAGCCCTGGCGCTTGTCCACGGCCAGGTCTTCCATCAGCGCGGCCCCCACGCCCATGGTCATGGCGCCAATGACCTGGCTGCGCGCCGTCTTGGGGTTGAGGATGCGGCCTGCAGCGCACACGGCCAGCATGCGGCGCACGCGGATCTCGCCGGTGGCCACGTCCACGCCCACCTCGACGAAATGCGCGCCGAAGGTCGATTGCTGGAATTGCTTCTGCAGGTCGCCATACGCGATGCTGTCTTCCACCACCAGTTCGCCATCGGCCGCCGCCTCGGCCAGGGGCACAGAGCGCTCGCCGGCGCGCACCATGCCGCCTTCAAACTGGGTGCTCTCAGGCGCCATGCCCAGTTTCTGGGCAATGGCTTCGCGCAGCTTCACGCAGGCCGCATACACCCCGGCCGTGGACGAATTGGCACCCCACTGCCCGCCCGAACCGGCCGACACGGGAAAGGACGAATCCCCCAGGCGCACCATGATCTTGTGGACCGGCAGGCCCAGCATCTCGGCAGCGGTCTGTGCAATGACCGTGTACGAGCCCGTGCCGATATCGGTCATGTCGGTTTCCACCGTGAGCACGCCGCGCGGGCTGAGCCGCACGCGCGCGCCGGACTTCATCACCAGGTTGTTGCGAAAGGCCGCGGCCACGCCCATGCCCACCAGCCAGCGGCCATCGCGCACCTGGCCGGGCTCTGCCTTGCGCTGGCTCCAACCAAAGCGCTGGGCACCGGTGCGCAGGCACTCGACCAGCTGCCGCTGCGAGAACCGGCGTTCGGGATGTTCGGGGTCCACCTGGGTGTCATTGATCGCGCGCAGCTCCACCGGGTCGATGCCCAGCTTGTGCGCCATCTCGTCCATGGCGATCTCCAGCGCCATCAGGCCGGGGGCCTCGCCCGGGGCGCGCATGGCATTGCCCTCGGGCAGGTCGAGCACGGCCAGGCGCGTGGCGGTGAGCCGGTGGGCACCGGCATAGAGCAGGCGCGTCTGGTTCACCGCCGTCTCGGGCTTGCCGCCCGGCAGGTCGCCGGACCAGCTTTCATGGGCAATGGCACTGATCTTGCCGTTCTTCGCGGCACCGATGCGGATGCGCTGGATGGTGGCCGGCCGGTGCGTGGTGTTGTTGGCGATCAGCGGCCGCTGCAGCGCCACCTTCACGGGCTGGCGCGCCGCCTTGGCGCCCAGTGCGGCCAGCAGCACATCGGCACGGATGAACAGCTTGCCGCCAAAGCCGCCACCCACGAAGGGCGAGACCAGGCGCACGTTCTCCTTGGGGATGCCCAGGGTTTTGGCCAGGTCGCCCACGCTCCAGTCGACCATCTGGTTGGAACTCCAGACGGTGAGCTTGTCGCCGTTCCATGCCGCGGTGGTGGCATGCGGCTCCATCATGGCGTGCGAATGGTCGGGTGTGGTGTAGGTGGCGTCGTGCTGCACGGGCGCCGCATCGAAGGCTTTCTCGAAGCCGCCCTTGCGGGTGTCGGCGGGCGATCCGTCCTGTTCGGGCGGCTTCTGCGCCGAAGGGCGCGCGGCCGCCAGGTCGAACTGGCCCGGCGTGCGGGCGTACTGCACCTTCAGCAGCTGCGCCGCGGCGCGCGCCTGCTCGAAGCTGTGGGCCACGACCAGGGCGATGGCCTGGTGGTAGTGCTGCACCTCGGGGCCGGCCAGCAGGCGGGCCGTATTGAATTTTCCCTGGCCCAGGGCACCCGCCGTCTTCGCCGTGACGATGGCGATCACGCCGGGTGAGCCCTGCGCGGCACGCAGGTCCATGGACTCGATGCGGCCCCTGGCAATGGCGGCGCCGACCACGACGCCGTAGGCGGGCCTGGCCACTGCGTCGTGGCGCTCATAGGCGTAGGGCGCCACACCGCTGGTCTTCAGGGGGCCGTCGATGCGGTCGATGGCCTGGCCGACCACGCGCAGCTGGTCGATGGGGTTGGTGGTGGCGGGCGTGTCGAATTGCATGGTTCAAGCCCCTTTTGCCTGTGCCAGCACGGCGGCGAGGGTGCGCTCGGCCAATGCCAGCTTGAACGCGTTGTCGTGCGCCGGCTGCGCGCCGGCCAGCAGCTTGCCGGCCGTGGCCTTGGCGCCGTTGGGCAGCTCGGCCTCGGCCGCCTCCACACGCCAGGGCCTGTGGGCCACACCACCCAGCGCAACACGCCCCGAGCCATTGCGCTGCACGATGGCCGCCACCGAGACCAGCGCAAAGGCATACGAGGCGCGATCACGCACCTTGCGGTAGATGTGCGTGCCGCCCACGGGCCGGGGCAGGGCCACGGCGGTGATGAGCTCGCCCGGTGCCAGCACCGTCTCGATGTGCGGCGTGGTGCCCGGCAGGCGGTGGAAGTCGGCGATCGGGATCACGCGCGTGCGGCCATCGCCGCGCACCGTCTCCACCTTGGCGTCGAGCACGCGCAGGGCCACGGCCATGTCGCTCGGGTGCGTGGCAATGCATGCCGGGCTGGTGCCGATCACCGCATGCTGGCGCGTCACCCCGCCGATGGCACTGCAGCCGCTGCCCGGTTGGCGCTTGTTGCAGGGCATGTGGGTGTCGTAAAAGTACGGGCAACGGGTGCGCTGCAGCAGGTTCCCGGCCGTGGTGGCCTTGTTGCGCAACTGGCCCGAGGCACCCGCCAGCAAGGCGCGCGCAAGCACGCCATACTCGCGCCGCACACGCTCGTGCGCGGCCAGGTCGGTGTTGCGCACCAGGGCGCCGATGCGCAGGCCGCCGTCCAGCGCGGGCTCGACCTTGTCCAGTTGCAGCGCATTCACATCGACCAGGTGCACGGGGTTTTCGATCTGCAGCTTCATCAGGTCCAGCAGGTTGGTGCCACCCGCGATGAATTTGGCGCCGGGCACCCGCTCGACCGCCGCGGCCGCCTCTGCGGGCGACTGGGCCCGCTCGTAGGTGAAGGGCTTCATGCTTTCACCCCCGCCACGTCCGCAATGGCATCCACGATGTTGGAGTACGCACCGCAGCGGCAGATGTTGCCGCTCATGCGCTCGCGCAGCTCCTCGGCCGAGAGCAGCGGCCGCGCCGCGAGGTCGGCGCTCACATGGCTGGGGATGCCGCGGCGGATCTCGTCGAGCACGCCCACGGCCGAGCAGATCTGCCCGGGCGTGCAATAGCCGCACTGGTAGCCGTCGTGTTTCACAAAGGCCGCCTGCATCGGGTGCAGGTTGCGCGGCGTGCCCAGACCTTCCACGGTGGTGATCTGCGATCCTTCGTGCATCACCGCCAGGCTCAGGCAGGCATTGATGCGCCGGCCGTCGGCGATCACCGTGCAGGCGCCGCACTGGCCATGGTCGCAGCCCTTCTTGGTACCCGTGAGCTGCAGGTGCTCGCGCAGCGCGTCGAGCAAGGTGGTGCGGGTGTCCAGCTCCAGCTCGCGCGGCTGGCTGTTCACGATGAAGGCCACCTTGGCCATGGGGATGGGGAAGGTGACGCCCGGGGGTTGGGGCACGGCCACGGGCACCTGGGCATGGGCGGGCATGGCGGCCGTTGCCGCGCCGCAGGCGCCACCTGCGATCAGCAGGTCGCGCCGGGACACGGGCCAGCCGGCGGGATGGTCTTCCATGGCTTTTTCCTGTGGGGCGGATATCGATCCATGGTGGGCGCTGGGGCGCGCCAGCCCATGGCGGCTGCGTCCTGAATCGATGTAGGACGATTGCCCGCAGGCCTACCGAACGGCCGACGGCAGGTAGCCGAAGCGCGCACGGAAGCGCTCGGCAAAACGCGCCCGCGACTGGTAGCCACAGGCCTGCGCAATGCGCGGAATGCTCCAGGCCGTGGTCTGCACCAGCATCAGCGCATGGTGCATGCGGACATCGACCAGCAGCGCATCGAAGCGCACCTGCTCCTTGGCAAGGCGCCTGCGCAGGGTGGCCTCGCTCATGGCCAGGGCCCGCCCGGCCTCCTGGGCCGTCCAGTGCCGCTCGGGCGCCTCGCCGATCAGGGTGCGCAGGCGCCCCGAGGTGCCCTGCTGCGCGCCAGCCTTGAACAGATGGCCACGCTCTGCCAGAGCGGCCAGCAGGTCCATCAGGCGGTAGCCCAGGCGCTCGTCGCTGAGGTGCAGGCCGCCAGCGTTGTCCACCACATGCCGCAGGGTGGCGGCCAGGTCTTCATCCAAGGGCATTCGCGTGAACGGCGCTGCTGCTGCCGTGGCCGCATCCGCCCCACCCGGCGGCCGGGCGCGCTGGAAGGCATCCAGCAGCTCGGACGACAGCGTGAGCAGCACGGAGCGAAAGCGCTGCTCGGCGCCACCTGGCGTCTTCACCAGCTCGGCGCAGGTGCCCGGCTGGACGAGCAGCAACGACGCTGGCGTGTCCACCACCACCGCCGGACTCCCGCCACCCTCGTCCAGTTGCAGCCGACCGGCCGCCACCAGCACCAGGGTCGCCTCGTGGAACAGGAAACGCGGCGTGTGCTGGGGCTGCCTCAGGCAGGGCTGCGCCAGCCCGCACAATCCGCGCCGCAGCACGGGGGTGCGGTCCGGCAGCCACCAGCCCGAGCCTGCGCCAGCACCCTTTTGCGGCACGGCAGCAGGCGGCCATGCATCCCTGGCACTCATCAAGCGGCAGGCACCGCAGGGTTCAGGCTGTAGAGACCGGTCAGGCGGGCCTGCGCCAGCACCGGGGCCGCAGCCAGGGCGGCACGCACGTTCGCGCCGGTCAGCGGCCCCTGCACGGCCAGGGTCGGCGCGGCCAGGGCATACACGGTGAAGACGTAGTGGTGCACCAGGGTGTCGTTCCAGGGTGGGCAGGGGCCGTCGTAACCGTAGTAGTCGCCCTTCATCTGCTCGTCGCCCGCAAACCAGCCGGTGTAGTCATTGATGCCATGGCGCAGGCCACCGGGCGCCGCAGGGCCGCTCTTGCCGCGCGGCGTGACGGCACCCGACTGCGCGCCCGCCTCGATCTGCGTGGTGCCGGCCGGAATGTCGAGCAGCAGCCAGTGGAAGAAATCCACGCGCGGCAGCGTGGCGGGCACCTGGCGGCCCTCCTGGTTCACGTCGTCGCCCCGGCTGGGCACATCGGGGTCATGGCAGACCACCACGAACGACTGGGTGCCTTCGGGCGCGCCGCTCCAGGCCAGGTGCGGATTGCGGTTGGAGGACAGGGCCACATGCGATGCCGCATCGGGCACTGCAAAGGCGAATTCGCCGGGGATGGCCTGGCCGTCTTGGAAACTGTGGCTGGTGAGTTGCATGGAAGATCCCATCCTTGGAGGTTGCTTGGCAGTGGAGAAGAGAATGTGCCGGGTGGCCGGTAGGCACCGGGAACGCACCGGAATTCTAGGGACAGGCCGCGCGGCACGGGTTCCTGATCCGATCAAACTGGGGGCCCATCCCGTCAATCTGAGGGTGCAAGGCATGTCCGTCAGAGCACCGTCGGACAATCTCCGCCAGGGGGCAGCAGCGCGCGCGTTGCGGGATCCGCATCCCATCGTGCCTCTTCGCGCAGCCAGTCGGGCACCCTGTCCAGATCCACCAACACCTTGACGGCCTTGTGGCGGCAGGTGGAGCATGGCGAGAATTCATACACATCGAGAAGGGCATCGACGGCATCGGCACTCGGATGGGTCTCACACAGGCCGACGATGTTCGAACCCAGATGGTGGCGCTCGTCCATGTCACCAACGGACTGCAAACCTGGCACATGCAGCGCAAAATCGCCCGCCTCGAAGTTGGCGGTCAGCAATCGCATTCCACCAGCCGAATCCCCATCCGCCATCCAGCGAAGTGCCAGGCTGCGCAGGGCCGGGTGCCGAGTGAACTTGATGGCACGCAGGGCTGCCATGTTCACCGCCGGCTCCGGGTGGTCGAGCCAGGGCAGCAATCGGTTGTCGAATCGCGGCACGCCCCGCTGGGCAAAGCATCTCAGCAAACGCGCGGCGTGTTCCGGATCCTGCACATCCAGCAGCGCGAGAAAGACCACCTCCAGCTCAGAGACCTCTGCCCGCAAGGCCCATTGCCGGAACCAATGGCACGGGTCCTTGGCATGGTCCCGTGCATACGCCACAACCTGTTCTGCCGTGAACGCCGCAGCATCTGGCCCACGGGAGTGGCTGCTGCGCAGGGCACGTGTTTCAGCCAGCGCCTGCAAATAGTGCCCAATGCACGGGTCTGTTGCAGCTGCTTGCTCCAGCGCCGCAAGCGCAGCAGGAGCCCCACCTGACACCATGCACCGTTCGACCAGCACATCATCGACCCAGAAGTGCGGATCTTGCTGGCTCCACCTGCCCATCTGCCTGGCGACATGCACCAGACCGTCCATGCCATCCAGCGCCACGATGTCATCGGCAGCAATGACGCCAGAAGAGGTCTCCGGCAGGCGCACCAGCGACGCGTACAACCATTGGCGGGCATCGGTCGATCCCGCGGCCGCAAGCTCCCGGAGCATCGCGCTGCGCAGCGTCAGATCCCTGTGGTCATCATCTTCGGTGGGCGCCTTCTGGAGCAGCATGCCAAGGGCCTGGACCAATCGGGCCTGCAGACCCGCGCACTCGACGATGGAGAACAGCCAGGGCGCACGCGGGGCCTCGCACTGCGGATCGTAGGTCCCGCTTCGAATGCAGGCATCGAGCAGCGTATCGCCCAAACCCTCCGCTCCGTACCGTTGCACCTGCTGGAATGCGCGCCCATGCCCCGTGCGCAGCGCCGAGGCAAATGCAGTGGAGTCCAAAGGAAAGGCGGAGGGTGAAATGGCCATGGATGGGGGTAAGTTTCTCGATCGAAAACAAGCCCCTCCATCATCGCACTCCGGTGCAAATGCGCGATTCATTGACGCCCTTGGCGCAGAGAAATCAAAATCACCAATGAAAAAGCCGATGCAAATCAGAAATTTGCATCGGCTTTCATTTTGGCGGAGTGGACGGGACTCGAACCCGCGACCCCCGGCGTGACAGGCCGGTATTCTAACCAACTGAACTACCACTCCTGGTAGATAGCTTTCGCCTGCATCGTGCGACACAGGCCAAGCGCTACAAACTTGGCGACCCTACGGGGATTCGAACCCCGGTACTCACCGTGAAAGGGTGATGTCCTAGGCCTCTAGACGATAGGGTCATAACCTTGGAACTAACCGACTAACCAAAAAACCGTGGTGGAGGTAAACGGGATCGAACCGATGACCTCTTGCATGCCATGCAAGCGCTCTCCCAGCTGAGCTATACCCCCACGGGGCCTTCGCGCATCACACAGATGACACACGACGGCAATAAACTGGCGGAGTGGACGGGACTCGAACCCGCGACCCCCGGCGTGACAGGCCGGTATTCTAACCAACTGAACTACCACTCCTGGCAGGCAGCTTTCGCTTGCAGCAATGTTTTCACATCACACAAGCCAAGCGCTACAACTTGGCGACCCTACGGGGATTCGAACCCCGGTACTCACCGTGAAAGGGTGATGTCCTAGGCCTCTAGACGATAGGGTCAAAACCTTGGAACTTGCGAACCGTTCTGATGGAAAGTGGTGGAGGTAAACGGGATCGAACCGATGACCTCTTGCATGCCATGCAAGCGCTCTCCCAGCTGAGCTATACCCCCACTTGATGCAGCTGGAAATACCTTCCCAAACTGCCCTTTGTCGACTTCATTCACACTGTGTATGTCGTCTTCATCAGAGACTCAAATTATAGACAGGTTTTTAGCCGTTTTGCAAACGAACGCGAATTTTTTCGCGTCCGAGCAATTCCAGCACTGCATCGACCGATGGCGTATGGGCGGTGCCCACCGTCAGCACGCGCACGGGCATGGCCAGTTGGGGCATCTTCAGGCCATGGGCCGCCAGCACTTGCTTGAAGGCGGCGCTGATCGCAGCCTTGTTCCATTCGCAGGTGGCCAGCGTTTCGGACAGCGCGGCGATGGCGGGCTTGATGGCATCGGTCACATGCTGGGCCAGCTCCGCCTCGTTGGGCGTCACGTCGCCATAGAAGACCTGGGCCCAGTCGGCCAGGGCCACGGTGGTGTCGCAGCGGTCCTTGAACAAGGCGCAGATGCGCGGCAGGCGGCCGTCGGCCAGATCGGCAGCAGCCAGGCCGCGCTTTTGCAGCTGGGCCGAAACCAGCGCAGCCAGGGCCTCGTCGTCCATGGCCTTGAGGTGCTGGGCATTCACCCAGCGCAGCTTGGCCTCGTCGAACTGCGCGGCGCTGCGGCCCAGGTGGTCAAGGTTGAACCACTCGAGGAACTGCGCGCGGCTGAAGATCTCGTCGTCGCCGTGGCTCCAGCCCAGGCGGGCCAGGTAATTGACCATGGCGTCGGGCAGGTAGCCTTCGTCGCGGTACTGCGTCACGGGCTTGGCGCCGTTGCGCTTGCTCATCTTCTCGCCCTGCTCGTTGAGCACGGTAGGCAGGTGGGCGTACACCGGCGGCTCCTTGCCCAGTGCGCGGAAGATGTTGATCTGGCGCGGCGTGTTGTTCACATGGTCGTCGCCACGGATCACATGGGTGATGGCCATGTCGATGTCGTCCACCACCACGCAGAAGTTGTAGGTGGGCGTGCCATCGGGGCGCGCGATCACCAGGTCGTCGAGCTCGTCGTTGCTGATCTCGATGCGGCCCTTGACCTTGTCGTCCCAGGCGACCACGCCGCCCTGCGGGTTCTTGAAGCGCAGCACAGGCTGCACGCCTTCGGGGATGGCTGGCAGGGTCTTGCCGGGCTCGGGGCGCCAGGTGCCGTCGTAGCGCGGCTTCTCCTTCGCGGCCATCTGCTTCTCGCGCAGGGCGTCGAGTTCGGCAATGCTCATATAGCAGGGGTAGACCAGGCCAGTGGCCTTGAGGTCTTCGAGCACGGCGCGGTAGCGGTCCATGCGCTGCATCTGGTAGAACGGGCCTTCGTCGGGCTGCATGCTCAGCCATTCCATGCTTTCCAGGATCACATCCACGGCCACCTGGCTGGAGCGCTCCACGTCGGTGTCTTCAATGCGCAGCACGAAATCGCCACCCATGGCGCGCGCAAACGCCCAGGGATACAGGGCCGAGCGGATGTTGCCCAGGTGGATGAAGCCCGTGGGCGATGGCGCAAAGCGCGTGCGCACGCGGCCGGCGGTGGGGGTGGAGGTGGTGTTCTGGTCGGTCATAGTCTTGTGAGGTGGGCCGCCCTGCCCTGCGGGCCATGGCACAGGCAAAAGGCGGCGTGCAATGCCAATAATGATAAGTGCCGGGCGGGCCTGCCCTGAAACGGCATGGGCGCCCCGATGACCGGCGCGCCCACGAATGGCTTGTCAGCGAAGGATGCCAGCCCTCGAAAGGGCTTGCGGCTTATGCGTCCTGTGCGTTGGGCAAGGCCAGGCGCGAGGTGTCTTCCTCGTTCTCTTCCACACCCACGCGGCCTTCGTTCAGGCGCGCGATCTCGTCGGCCGTGATGTCGCCCGTGACGTAGGTGCCGTCGAAGCACGATGCGTCGAAGCCCACGATGGCCTTGTTGAGCGAGCCCACGGCCTTCTTCATGCCATCCACGTCCTGGTAGATCAGCGCGTCGCAGCCGATGACCTGGCGGATTTCTTCCACCGTGCGGCCATGGGCCACCAGCTCGCTGCTGGTGGGCATGTCGATGCCATACACATTGGGGTAGCGCACCGGTGGCGCGGCGCTGGCCAGGTAGACGTTGCGGGCACCGGCATCGCGCGCCATCTGCACGATCTCGCGCGAGGTGGTGCCGCGCACGATGGAGTCGTCCACCAGCAGCACGTTGCGGCCCTTGAACTCGCTGGCGATCACATTGAGCTTCTGGCGCACGGACTTCTTGCGCACGCCCTGCCCTGGCATGATGAAGGTGCGGCCCACGTAGCGGTTCTTCACGAAGCCTTCGCGGTAGGGCACGCCCAGCAGGTGCGCCAGCTGGGTGGCGCTGGGGCGGCTCGACTCGGGGATGGGGATGATGACGTCGATCTCGTTGGGCGGCACGGTGGAGACCACGCGCTTGGCCAAGGCCTCGCCCAGGTTCAGGCGCGCCTGGTAGACCGAGATGCCGTCGAGCACCGAGTCGGGGCGCGCCAAGTACACGAACTCGAAGATGCAGGGGTTGAGCTGCGGGTTATCGGCGCACTGGGCCGAATGCACGGTGCCATCGAGCGTGATGAACACGGCTTCGCCGGGCTCGATGTTGCGCTCGAACACATGCGAGGTGCCCTCCAGCGCCACCGATTCGCTGCCCACCATGACGGTGCCATCGGCGCCGCGGCCAATGGCCAGGGGGCGGATGCCATGCGGGTCGCGGAAGGCCAGCAGGCCGTGCCCGGCGATCAGCGCGATCACGGCGTACGAGCCCTTGATGCGCTTGTGCACGGCGCGCACGGCCTTGAACACGTCTTCGGGGCTCAGCGGCACGCCGGCCGTGGCGCGCTCCAGTTCGTGCGCGAACACGTTGAGCAGCACTTCCGAGTCGCTCTCGGTGTTGGTGTGGCGGTGGTCGGTCTGGAACAGCTCGGTGCGCAGGGTCTGCGCGTTGGTCAGGTTGCCGTTGTGCACCAGCACGATGCCGAAGGGCGCGTTCACGTAGAAGGGCTGGGCCTCTTCCTCGCTGTAGGCATTGCCGGCCGTGGGGTAGCGCACCTGGCCCAGGCCCACATTGCCCGGCAGGGCCCGCATGTTGCGCGTGCGGAACACGTCGCGCACCATGCCCTTGGCCTTGTGCATGAAGAACTTGCGGCCCTGCTGGGTCACGATGCCGGCGGCATCCTGGCCCCGGTGCTGCAACAGCAGCAAGGCGTCATAGATCAACTGATTGACGGGCGTTGTACTGACGACGCCAACGATTCCACACATAGTTCGTTTCCATCCGTTTGCGGGAACATCCCCGCTACACACCAACAACAGCGGCTTCTGGCCACTGCGTATCACGAAGGCAAGTGCCTTGTAAATTCTTCCGGAAGCACCGGTTTCAACCCCTCCAGCACCTGGGCCAATACCGGTGCTCCCCGCGACTCCTGCCACCAGGCGGCTTCGTGCAGCGGCGTGAGCCGGGCCACCACGGCCACGGCCAGCAGCAGCACCAGCCCCCGCAGCACACCGAAGGCTGCCCCGAGCGTGCGGTCCACCGGACGCAGGCCGATGGACTCCACCAGCTTCTTGGCCAGCCAGGCCAGAAAGCCCCACGCAAAGACCGCGCCGATGAACACCAGCGCGAACCCTGCGGCATAGCGCAGGCTGCTTTCCGGCTCGCCCATGGGCAGCAGCGCGGCCACATCGTTGGCCAAGTACTGCGCCACAAAGAAGGCCACCACCCATCCCACCAGGGACATCACCTCGTACACCAGGCCGCGCCAGGCCCCCAGCAGCATGGAGGCCAGCAGCACGGCCACGAAAATCCAGTCCAGCGCCGCCATCACCGGCGCAACCTGCTCCGGCATCAGAGCGTCAGCACCGAGGCCGAGAGTTCCAGCGCGCGGATCTTGCCAGCCGCCTTGTCCGCATCGGCCCGGTTGTTGAAGGGGCCCACGCGCACCCGGGTGCGCTTGCCATCCTTGGTATCCACCACCTGCACAAACGTCTTGAGGCCGGAGCGCTCCACCTTGGTGCGCGCCTCGCGGGCCTTCTCGGCATCGGCAAAGGCGCCCACCTGCACGATGAAGCGGCTTTCTTCGGCACCGGCCGAGGCAGCGGCGGCCACGGCCGGCGCCGCCGTGCGGCCCTCCAGCAGGGCGCGGGCGCGGGCGGCCTCATCGCTGGCGCGTGCTGGCGGGGCCACAGGCGCTGGGGCTGGTGCTGGGGCCGGCGTTGCCGCGGCGACCCGAGGCTCCGGCCTGGGTTCAGGTTTGTGCTCCGGCTTGGGCGCGGGCTCGGGCTTGGGTGCGGCCGCCACCACGGGTGGCTTGGGTGCTGGCGCGGGCTTGGGGCTGGAGATGATCTCCTCGCCCTCGCTCAAGCCATTGCCGGCATGGCCCTGCCCCGCTGCCGTGCGGCCCACGGGCTGCGTTGCCGGCGCAGCCTGGCGCGCCACGGCCGCAGACGCCGGCGCGGCCACAGGGGCCTGGGCAGCGGCCGGTGCGGGCGCAGGCACGACCACGGGCGCGGTCTTGTTGCGGTCCGGGATCTCGATGGGAATGTCCACCGCGATGGGGCGCGGCTGGGTGTCGAACAGCAGCGGAAAGCCCACCACGCCCAGGGCCACCAGCACGGCGGCACCGATCAGGCGGTGGCGCGCACGCCGGCGCATCGCTTCGATGCTTTCGGCCGGGGGCGCCGCGCGCGAGCGCTTGGCAGCCGGCTTGTCGGCCGGTGCGGCGGATTCACTCTGACCGGGCCACCGAAACTTGAAAAATGCCATGGGGTTGCGACTCGTGCGGGGTGCTCACGCACCCAGATGTTTGGCGTGCAGGCGGGGGGTGCCGTTGATCAATACCCCGCCCACCGTGTAGAACGAGCCAAAGACCACGATTCTATCAGCCGGGTCTGCCGCTGCCACGGCAGCCTGCAGCGCCTGCTGGGGGTCTTGGTGCACGCTGGTGGCCACCTCGCGGCGCCCGCCAGCCACCATCTGCAGGGCGTTCCACTTCTGCTGCAGCGAGGCCCCGGTCTCCGCCCGCGCCGTGGGCAGGTTGGTGAAATACCAGCGGTCCACCAGCGGGCCCACCTTGGCGAGCATGGTCGCCAGGTCCTTGTCGGCCATGGCGCCGAACACCGCGTGCGTGGTGGGGAAAAAGCCCATGGCATCGAGGTTGGCCGTGAGGGCCGCCACCGAATGCGGGTTGTGCGCCACGTCCAGCACCAGCGTGGGCTCGCCCGGCACGATCTGGAAGCGCCCGGGCAGCTCCACCATGGCCATGCCGGTGCGCACGGCCTGGGCGGTCACGGGAATGCGATCGCGCAGCGCCTCGAATGCCGCCAGCACGCCGGCGGCGTTCACCAGCTGGTTGGCGCCGCGCAGCGAGGGGTAGGCCAGGCCGGCATAGCGGCGGCCACGCCCGGCCCAGCTCCACTGCTGCTTGTCGCCCGAGACGTTGAAATCCCGGCCTGAGCGCCACAGGTCCGCCCCGATGGCGGCTGCATGGTCGACCACGCTCTGGGGTGCCATGGGGTCGCTGACCACCGCAGGGCGGCCGGCGCGCATGATGCCGGCCTTCTCGCGGCCGATGCTTTCGCGGTCCTTGCCCAGGAACTCGGTGTGGTCGATGTCGATGCTGGTGATGATGGCGCAATCGGCATCGATGATGTTGGTGGCATCGAGCCGCCCGCCCAGGCCCACTTCCAGGATCGCCAGGTCCAGGCGCGACTGGCTCATGAGGCGCAGGATGGCCAGGGTGCTGAACTCGAAATAGGTCAGCGAGATCGCCTCGCCACCTTGCACGCGGGCGGCCTCCACGGCCGCGAAGTGCGGCACCAGGTCGGCGGCGGCCACGATCTCGCCATGCACGCGGCAGCGTTCCTCAAAATGCACCAGGTGCGGCGAGGTGTACACCCCCGTGCGGTAGCCGGCCTGCAGGCCCACGGCCTCCAGCATGGCGCAGGTGGAGCCTTTGCCATTGGTGCCCGCCACGGTGATCACCGGGCAGTCGAAGCGCAGCGCCATGCGCCGGGCCACTTCGCTGACCCGCTCCAGGCCCATGTCGATGTTGTGCGGATGCAGGCGCTCGCAATGCTGCAGCCAGCCGTCCAGGGTGTCGATATTATTCGTGTCCATACAGGCCGCGATTGTCGCCGAGCCTGCGCTCGCGTACCTCCTGAATCCGTATTACCCATGACAAGCCCCAGCACCATCACCCTCTACGGCATTCCCAACTGCGACACCGTGAAGAAGGCCCGCACCTGGTTCACCGACCAGGGCCTGGACTACGTGTTCCACGATTTCAAGAAACAGGGCGTCCCGGCGGACCGCCTGCCCGCCTGGCTGGCCGCCGTGGGCCGGGACAGGCTGGTCAACCGCCAGGGCACGACCTGGCGCAAGCTCGATGCGGACACCCAGGCCGCCGTGCAGGACGATGCCAGCGCCAGCGCCCTGCTGCAGGCCCAGCCCAGCGTGGTCAAGCGCCCCGTGGTGGAGTGGAATGCGGGCGGCAGCACCCGGATTTCGGTCGGTTTTGCGCCTGAAACCTGGAACGAATGGCGAAACAGCGGCTCCAAGCCCTGAGATCGCCGGGATCCCGCCGCTGGAAACCGGAGATATTGCACAAATCTTTACGCAGTTTTACGGCCAGCCCACCCGGTTTTGACCCGCCAGGCCTAAACTTTTCAACAGTCTGGTGCGTTATGTACCGACCTGAAAGGAGTTTCTCCATGAAAAAGATCGCCATTTTTTCCGCCATGGTCGCCGTTGCCACCCTGGCCACCGCCCAGGAACAGGGCCGCGTGCTCTCGTCCACCCCCATCGTCCAGCAGGTGGCCGTGCCCCAGCAGGTGTGCAACAACGAAACCGTGTACAGCGGCAACCGCACCTCGGGCGGCGGCGCCGTGCTGGGCGCCATCGCTGGCGGTGCCGTGGGCAACCAGATCGGCAAGGGCAGCGGCCGGGCCGCCGCCACGGCATTGGGCGTGATCGGTGGCGCCGTGCTGGGCAACAACATCGAAGGCGGCCAGCCGCAGTACGAAAACGTGCAGCGCTGCCACAACCAGACCTACTACGAGAACCGCACCGTGGGCTACAACGTGGTCTACGAGTACGCGGGTCGCCAATACACCACGCGCACGCAGTACGACCCGGGCCGCTGGATCCCCGTGAGCGTGCAGCCGGGCCAGACCTATTCCACGGAACCCGCCTACCAGCAGGGCTATGCCCAGCCCGGCGTGGTCACCTCGACCTACCCGGCACCCACGTATGTGACGCCCCCGGTCACGGTGATCGAATACGGCTACGACCGCTCGTACCACCACCCGCGCAATCCCTACTGGCGCTGAGCGGGGCTGGCAGCCCAGGCAGCCGGCGGCATGAGCACGCCGCAGGCCCAGTGACCATTGCCATCATGGGCCGCCCTCCCCCTGCGTCCAGTCTTCAAAGAGCCCTTCGGGGCTCTTTTTTTTGCCCGGCGCGGCAGCGCCGGTACGCTGGCCTAAAATCAGGGGTTTCCCTCTAACCAACGCGCATCCATGACCACCGAAAAAATCGACGGCGTGTCCGTCACCACCCAGGCCAATGTGTACTTTGACGGCAAGTGCGTGAGCCACAACATCACCTTCCCCGATGGCACGAAGAAGTCGGTGGGCGTGGTGCTGCCCGCCTCGCTGACCTTCAACACCGGCGCGCCCGAGATCATGGAATGCGTGGGCGGCGAGTGCGAGTACAAGCTCGACGGCACCGACACCTGGGTCAAGTCCGGCGCGGGCGAGAAGTTCAGCGTGCCCGGCAACTCCAAGTTCGAGATCCGCGTGGCCAGCGCCTACCACTACATCTGCCACTTCGGCTGAGCCCTGAGAAAGTCCCGACCGCCATGGCCACCATCCTCCAGAACCTGCCCGTCAACCAGAAGGTCGGCATCGCCTTCTCCGGCGGCCTCGACACCAGCGCCGCACTGCGCTGGATGAAGAACAAGGGCGCCGTGCCCTACGCCTACACGGCCAACCTGGGCCAGCCCGACGAGCCCGACTACGACGCCATCCCCAAGAAGGCCATGGAGTACGGCGCCGAGAAGGCCCGCCTGGTGGACTGCCGCACGCAACTGGCGCACGAAGGCATTGCCGCGCTGCAGGCCGGCGCCTTCCACATCAGCACCGCCGGCATCACCTACTTCAACACCACGCCGCTGGGCCGCGCCGTCACGGGCACCATGCTCGTGGCCGCCATGAAGGAAGACGACGTCCACATCTGGGGCGACGGCTCGACCTTCAAGGGCAATGACATCGAGCGCTTCTACCGCTACGGCCTGCTCACCAACCCTTCGCTCAAGATCTACAAGCCCTGGCTGGACCAGCTGTTCATCGACGAGCTGGGCGGCCGCGCCGAGATGTCGGCCTTCATGACCCGGGAAGGCTTCGGCTACAAGATGAGCGCCGAGAAGGCCTATAGCACCGACAGCAACATGCTGGGTGCCACGCACGAGGCCAAGGACCTGGAGTTCCTGAACAGCGGCATCCGCATCGTGAACCCCATCATGGGCGTGGCGTTCTGGAAGGACGACGTGCAGGTCAAGGCCGAGGAAGTCTCGGTGCGCTTCGAGGAAGGCCAGCCCGTGGCCATCAACGGCGTGGAGTTCAGCGACCCCGTGGCTCTGATCATGGAAGCCAACCGCATCGGTGGCCGCCATGGCCTGGGCATGAGCGACCAGATCGAGAACCGCATCATCGAGGCCAAGAGCCGCGGCATCTACGAGGCCCCCGGCCTGGCGCTGCTGCACATCGCCTACGAGCGCCTGGTGACCGGCATCCACAACGAGGACACGATCGAGCAGTACCGCATGAACGGCCTGAAGCTCGGCCGCCTGCTGTACCAAGGCCGCTGGTTCGACCCCCAGGCCATCATGCTGCGCGAAACCGCCCAGCGCTGGGTCGCCCGCGCCATCACCGGCACGGTGACCGTCGAGCTGCGCCGCGGCAACGACTATTCGCTGCTCAATACCGAGTCGCCCAACCTGACCTACGCGCCCGAACGCCTGAGCATGGAAAAGGTGGAAGACGCGCCGTTCTCGCCCGCCGACCGCATCGGCCAGCTGACCATGCGCAACCTAGACATCGTGGACACGCGCGCCAAACTGGGCGTGTACTCGCGCGCCGGCCTGCTGTCGCTGGGTGGCAATGCCGCCCTCGCGCAACTCAACGACGAACGCGGCGAGTAACAAGTCACCGCACGATCAAAAAAGCCACCCTCGGGTGGCTTTTTCATGGCAGCAGCTACACGACCACAGGCTCGGGCTCCAGCCGGATGCCGAAGCGCTCGTACACACTGGTCTGGATGGCCTTGGCCAGGGTCATGACCTCGCCGCCGGTCACGCTCTGCTCACCACGGCCGCGGTTGACCAGCACCAGGGCCTGCTTTTCATAGACGCCCGCCTTGCCGATGGACTTGCCCTTCCAGCCGCAGGCGTCGATGAGCCAGCCGGCGGCCAGCTTGATGCTGCCGTCGGGCATGGGGTAGTGCACGATCTTGGGGTCGCGCGCGATGATGTCGGCGCACTGCTCGGGCGAGACCGTGGGGTTCTTGAAGAAGCTGCCCGCATTGCCCACCACGGCCGGGTCGGGCAGCTTGTTCCTGCGGATGTCACAGACCCAGTCGAAGATCTGCCGGGGGCTGGGCTCTGCCACGCCGGCCTCTGCGCGGCGCCGCTCCAGGTCCAGGTAGCCCAGCACCGGCTTCCACGGGCGTGGCAGGCGAAAGCGCACATGCGTGATCACCGCGCGCCCGGCCAGGCCCATGCCGCGCGGCAGGCCGCCAGCCACCACCGGCTGCGAAGGCGCATGCTTGAACACCGAGTCGCGGTAGCCGAAGGCGCACTGCGCGGCGTCCAGAGTGAAACGCTCGCCGGTAGCCAGGTCGATGGCATCCAGCGAGTCGAAGCGGTCCTGCAGCTCCACGCCATAGGCGCCGATGTTCTGCACCGGCGATGCGCCCACGGTGCCAGGGATCATGGCCAGGTTTTCCAGGCCCGGGTAGCCCTGCTCCAACGTCCAGGCCACGCAGTCGTGCCAGACCTCGCCGGCGCCGGCCTCGACGATGAAGGCCCGGGGGCTTTCCTCGACCAGGCGCAGGCCCTTGATCTCCATCTTGAGCACCGTCGGACGCACATCGCCGGTCAGGATGATGTTGCTGCCGCCACCCAGCACGAAGACCGGGCCGCCAGACAGTTCTTTATCGGCCAGGAAGGCCGCAATATCATCGGCAGCGTGCACGCGCACCAGGGTCTGGGCGCGCGCGGCGATGCCGAAGGTATTGCAGGGCTGCAAAGGGACGTTTTTCTCGACTACCATTGGCCCGATTGTCGCACCCGTGCATGCGCGCGCTGGGGCGAAACCCGTATTCCCGAGATAGATAGACAGAGAGCCACCACCATGCCATCTTTTGATACCGTCTGCGAAGCCAACCTGGTCGAAGTGAAGAACGGCGTAGAAAACACCGCCAAGGAGATCGGCACCCGCTTCGATTTCAAGGGCACCTCCGCCAGCATCGAGATCAAGGACAAGGAGATCACGCTGATCGGCGACGCCGACTTCCAGCTCACCCAGATCGAGGACGTGCTGCGCAACAAGCTCACCAAGCGCAACGTGGACGTGCGCTTCCTGGACATGGGCGACGTGCAGAAAATGGGTGGTGACAAGGTCAAGCAGGTCATCAAGGTGAAGAACGGCATCGAGAGCGATCTGGCCAAGAAGATCCAGAAGCTGCTCAAGGAGAGCAAGCTCAAGGTGCAGGCCGCCATCCAGGAGGACAAGGTGCGTGTGACCGGCGCCAAGCGCGACGACCTGCAGGCCGCCATGGCGCTGATCCGCAAGGATGTGACCGACGTGCCGCTGTCCTTCGACAACTTCCGCGACTGAAACGCCTTGGCCATGCGCCCGCTGCGTTCCATCTCCTGCTTCGCCCTCGCCGCCAGCCTGGCCTGGCCGCTGGCGGCGCAGCCTTCCGGCAAGTCCATCGCCCTGGCCGGCATGCTGGGGAGCAAGGCCCTGCTCGTGGTCGATGGGGGGGAGCCACGCGCCGTGGGCCCCGGGGAGACGCACCAGGGTGTGAAGGTGCTGTCCGTGACGCGCGATGAGGCCACCGTGGACATCCAGGGAACCCGGCGCCTGCTGCGGCTCGGAGAATCGCCGGTCGCGCTCGGATCGAGCGGCAGCGGCAAGCGCATCGTCCTCATGGCCGACACCCAGGGACATTTCATCAACACCGGCAGCATCAATGGCAAGCCCATGAAGTACATGGTCGACACCGGCGCCTCGGTGGTCGCCATCGGCAAGCCCGATGCAGACCGCATGGGCATCAAGGTCGACGACAGCCAGAAGGTGATCATGAGCACGGCCAACGGCTCGGCCGTCGGCTGGCGTGTGCGCCTGAACTCCGTGCGCCTGGGCGATGTGGAAGTGCTGGGCGTGATGGCGGTCATCATGCCCGAAGGCATGCCCTTCGTGCTGCTGGGCAACAGCTTTCTGACCCAGTTCCAGATGACGCGCACCAACGACCAGATGGTTCTGGAAAAGCGCCACTGAACACCAGGCACGACGCACGCACCACCATGAACGCCATCGCCCTGCCCAGCAACAGCCCGCCCGAAGGCGAGTACGAAGACCTGCTCGGCCTGTGGTCGGACCTGGAGTCGGGCCTGTCGGTGCTGTTGTCCAAGCCGCTGCAGGTGCAGGACTTTCCGGGCAAGGTGCGCAGCTTCGACCTGTGGTTGCAGGAACTCGTGGCGCATGACATCGATGCAGCGCTGTACCTCATGTTCCAGCTCGCTGCCACCTCGTCGGTGGGCTACAGCGCGGCGCACGCGCTGGTCTGCGGCACCCTGTGCCACATCATGGCGCAGGACCTGCGCCTGGAGCCCGGCGAGCGCGACAGCCTGGTGCGCGCCGCGCTCACCATGAACATCGGCATGACCGCGCTGCAGGACGAACTGGCCGAACAGCGCGAACGCCCCAGCAGCGCCCAGCAGGAGGCCATCCGCAGCCACCCCGAGGAAAGCCAGGCGCTGCTGGAGCGCCTGTTCGTGAACGACCAGCTGTGGCTGGACGTCGTGGGCCAGCACCATACCAACATGGCCGACCAGGTTCCCCTGGCCCAGCAAGACCCCCCGGACCGCCTGACGCGCATCCTGGGCACCATCGACCGCTACGCGGCCATGATCAGCCCGCGCAAGTCGCGTGCCGGGCGCAGCGCTACCGACTCGGTGCGCGCCATCGTGGGCCAGGAGGTGGACCAGCGCGACGAGGTGAGCTACACGCTCGTGCGCTCCATCGGCCTGTGCCCGCCTGGTACCTTCGTGCGCCTGGACAACGGCGAGGTGGCCATCGTGCTGCGCCGCAGCGAAAAGGCCAACTACCCCCTGGTGGCCAGCCTGCTGGACCCGGTGGGCCAGCAGCAGACCCTGCCCAACCTGTACCAGACGGCCAGCGGCAAGCCGCGCATCCAGTCGGCCATGGCCCGCTCTGCCGTCAAGGTGGAGCTCAACCACCGCACCATGGTGCGCCTGGGCCTGTATGCCGCACAGCGCATCTCGGGCATGCGTTCACTCATCACCGCGCCCGCAGCGCTTGGGGCGCGCTGATACCAGCGGTCAATGGGCCGAGGGCTCAGCCCTTGGCTCCCTTGGCCTTGCCCACCTTGCTGCCCCCCAGGCGCGACTCCTTGCCTTCGAGCAGGCGCTTGATGTTTTCCTTGTGGCGCCAGGCCAGCAGCAGGCCCATCACCACGATGGCGGCGGCAATGCGGTTGTCGGCATTCCATACCGCACCATCGGCCAGCAGGTAGTACATGGGCGCGAACAAGGCCGCCGCGAGCGAGGCCAGCGACGAGTAGCGAAAGAAAAAGGCGATGATCACCCAGGTGAGCGCCGCCGCCAGGCCCAGCCAGACGCTCACCCCCAGCAGCACACCGAGCGCCGTGGCCACGCCCTTGCCGCCTTCGAAGCGGAAGAACACCGGCCACAGATGCCCGAGGAACGCGGCCAGCCCCACCAGGGCCATGGTGCCCTCTTCCATCCCGTAGGGCTTGCCGAACCAGGCCACCAGTGCCACGGGCAGCCAGCCCTTCACCGCGTCCAGCAGCAGGGTGACGATGGCTGCCACCTTGCTGCCCGAGCGCAGCACATTGGTGGCGCCGGGGTTCTTGCTGCCATAGGTGCGCGGGTCGCGCATGCCCATGGCGCGCGTCACGATCACGGCAAACGACAGCGAACCGAGCAGATACGCAGCCACGGTGGCAATCAGGGGGTACACGGCGTTCAAGACAATTCCTTTGGATGGGGCGGGTACTCGCAGGTACCCAGGCCCGCTATTCTGCCAGCGCGCAGTGCACCGTCTGGGCGCCGAGTAGCTGCACGCAGACCTGGGGGTCGATCTGCACCAGGAAGCCGCGCCGCCCGCCATTGATGGCGATGCGCGGCAATTCCAGAATGCTGCCCTCGATGTAGACCGGCATCTCGCGCCGCGTGCCAAAGGGCGAGGTACCGCCCACCAGGTAGCCGCTGTGGCGGTTGGCGACCTCAGGCGCGCAGGGCTCGACCGACTTGGCACCGATCTGGCGCGCCAGGTTCTTGGTCGAAACCTTGCGGTTGCCATGCATCAGCACGATCAGGGGCTTGGCATTCTGGTCCTGCATCACCAGGGTCTTGACCACGGTGAAGGGGTCGAGCCCCAGCACCTCGGCGCTGTGCAGGGCGCCGCCGTGCTCCAGGTAGTCATACGGGTGCTCGGTGAAGGCCACCTTGCGGGCCTTGAGCAACTGGGTCGCGGGGGTTTCGGAGACGTGTTCTTTCTTGGCCATGGCGCACCGATGGTACCCATTCAGGAGGTGGCCCGCTTGCGCCGCCCCACCTTGCGCTTGCCGTACTGCTCGATGGCGGCCACCAACACGCGGGCGAACTCCTGCACCAGCGCCGGCTGCACGCGCCCATCGAGCGCCAGCACCTGCAGCCGGCGCTGCTGCAGCTGCACGTCCTCGAATGGGCGGGCTGCCAGCACGCCCTCTTCCACCCAGCGCGCCGCCGTGAGGTAGCTGGCCAGGGCCACGTCGCGCGGGCCCAGCAGCGGCAGCAGCGCCGATGAAAAATTGCTCACCACCGCCGGCGTGTAGCGCAGGCCCTGCAGCGTGCACGACAGGTCGAACAGCTGGCGCCCGGTGATGCCGGCCGTGCCCAGCAGCAGGGGGTAGCGCACCACATCGGCCACGCTCACGCTGCGCTGCAGTGCCAGCGGATGGCCCGCCACGGTGATCGCGAACACCGGGGCGATGGCCGAGTGCAGCACCGCCAGGCCCTTCTCGGGCGCCACGCTGTACTTGAGGGCCAGGTCCGCATCGCCACGCTGGACCTGTGCGGACACCTCCTCGGGCACGCCCACATGCAATTGCAGCTCCACCTCGGGGTGCATCTCGCGGAACTGGGCCATCACCAGGGGCATGAAACCGGCCGCAAACCCTTCCGTGCAGGCCAGCCGCACGCGCCGCGCCTCCTGCTCGGCCAGGCCCTGCAGTTGCTCCACCAGCTGGGCGGACTCCTGCGCATGCGCGCCCGCATGGGCCAGCAGGCGTTCACCTGCCGTCGTGAGGCGCATGCCGCGGGTCTGGCGCTCGAACAGCACCACGCCCAGCGAATCCTCGAGCTTGGCCAGTTGCCGGCTGACCGCCGACGCCGCCACATGCAGGCGCTGTGCGGCCTGGTTGACCGAACCGGTGCGCGCCACTTCCAGAAAGTAGCGCAGGGGCAGGCTCAGCAGGGACAGGGGCATATGGGAGGGTTTTCGTATTGCCTTTGAGGCAATACATCGATGCTTATTCTCTATCGGAAGCAATGGTAAACCAGCATCGATCTTGCGTGCATCGAGGCTCCAATCAACCCATCGCCCTGCCGCGGCCGCCCTGGTGCTGCGCAGCCCGGCGCCCTACCCTGGAGCCCCCATGACCCAACGCCTTCGAGTCCCCCTGCTGATGGCCGCCCTCGCCGCCGCCTGCGGCCTCGCCCATGCGCAGAGCGCCACCGCCACCACCGCCACCACCGCAGCCACCAAGGACGCCTGGCCCGACCCCCACCAGAGCGTGCGCCTGGTCGTGCCCTTCCCGCCCGGCGGCGGCACCGACGCGGTGGCCCGCGCCCTGGGCCAGAAACTGGGCACGCGCCTGGGCACACCCGTGGTGGTGGACAACAAGCCCGGCGCCTCCACCATCATCGGCACCGAGGCCGTGGTGCGTGCCAAGGCCGATGGCTACACCCTGCTGGTGTCGGGCTCCACCAGCTATTCGGTGAACCCGGCGCTGCGCGCCAAGCTGCCCTACGACCCGGCCACCGATCTGGTGCCCGTGGCCACCGTGGCGCGCGCGCCGCTGGTCATGGTGGTCAGCGCCAATGCGCCCTACAAGGACCTCAACGCCCTGGTCGCCGCCGCCAAGGCCGCGCCCAAGACCATCCACTACGCGACCTTCGGCTCGGGCTCGGGCCCGCACCTGGCCGGGGCGCTGCTGGAGCAGGCCGCCGGCATCCAGCTGCAGGACGTGCCCTACCGCGGCAGCAGCCAGTCCTTGATGGCGCTGATCGGTGGCGAGATCCAGCTGGGCATCGACACCGTGGCGGCAGCCGCCCCGCAGATCCGCGCCGGCAAGCTGCGCGCCCTGGCCATCGCGGGCAAGGCGCGCTCGACCATGCTGCCCGGCGTGCCCACGGTCGAAGAACTCAAGCTGCCGGCCGCCGCCTTCGACGCCTGGTATGCGATTGCCGCACCCGCGCGCACGCCGCAGCCCGTGATACGCCGGCTGGTGACCGAGGTCGAGGCCATCACGCGCAACCCCGCCATCCAGGAGCAGATGCGCGCCCAGGGCATGGAGCCCGTGCACCTGGGCCCCGTGGCCACGCGGACCGTGATCGACGAGGAAATCGTGCGCTACCGCGCCCTGGCCCACCGCGCCAAAATCATTGTGGAGTGACAACGACATGACAACGACGATGAACCGAGAGCAACTGCTGAGCAACGTGCACCAGCACTTCGATGCCGGCCGCTTCGAGGCCGACCTGCGCCGCCGCGTGGCCTGGCGCACCGAGAGCGACACCGGCCAGCCCGGCGCACCGGCCCTGCGCCAGTACCTGGCCGACGAGATCGTGCCCGGCCTCGCCCCCCTGGGCTTTGCCTGCGAGGTGCTGGACAACCCCGACCCGCGCGGTGGCCCGGTGCTGCTGGCGCGCCGCGTGGAGTCGCCCGAGCTGCCCACGGTGCTGACCTACGGCCACGGCGACGTGGTCAACGGCCAGGACGCCAACTGGCGCGAAGGCCTGTCGCCCTGGGAACTCACGATCGAGGGCGAGCGCTGGTACGGCCGCGGCACGGCCGACAACAAGGGCCAGCACACGGTGGTGCTGACCGCCCTGGCCCAGGCCATCGCCGCACGCCAGGGGCGCCTGGGCTACAACGTGACCCTGCTCATGGAAATGGGCGAGGAGGCCGGCTCACCGGGCCTGGCCGCCTTCTGCCAGCAGCAGCGCGAGGCCCTGCGCGCCGACCTCTTCATCGCCAGCGACGGCCCGCGCGTGAATGCGGCGCGGCCCACGCTGTTTTTGGGCTCGCGCGGCGCCATCAACTTTGCGCTCAAGGTGAACAGCCGGCCGCGGGCCTACCACTCAGGCAACTGGGGCGGCGTGCTGTCCAACCCGGCCACGGTGCTGGCCCATGCGGTGGCCAGTATGGTCGATGCGCATGGACGCATGCTCGTGCCCGGCCTGCTGCCCCCGCCCCTGCCCGAGAAGCTGCGCACGGCCATGAAGGACGTGGTGATCGGCGGCGGCGCCGACGACCCGGCCTTGACGCCGGGCTGGGGCGAGCCCGGCCTGACACCGGGCGAGCAACTGGTCGGCTGGAACACGCTGGAGGTGCTGGCCCTGGGCGCCGGCTCACCCGCGCGCCCGGTCAACGCCATTCCGTCGGGCGCCGTGGCGCATTGCCAACTGCGCTTTGTCGTCGGCACGGACTGGCGCAACCTGAAAGACATCGTGCGTGCGCACCTCGACGCACATGGTTTTGCCGAGGTGGAGATCGAGCTGGGCATGCAGTGCGGCGCCACGCGCCTGGACCTGCACAACCCCTGGGTGGACTGGGCGCTGGCCTCCATGCAGCACAGCGCGGGCGCGCCCGCCACCCTGCTGCCCAACCTGGCAGGCTCGCTGCCCAACGACATCTTCGCCGACGACCTGAACCTGCCCACGCTGTGGGTGCCCCATTCGTACCCGGCCTGCGCCCAGCACGCGCCCAACGAGCACCTGCTTGCCAGCGTGGCCCGCGAAGGCCTGGCCGTGATGGCCGGCCTGTTCTGGGATCTGGGTGAGCCCGCGGGTGTGCCGTGGAAGGAAGGCGCGCTGGCCGCCGAGGCTGCCGCAGCCTGAAGACGTGGTGACGGCCGGGCCGTCACCCGGCCGTCACAGCGCCGGGTCGCGCAATTCGTGGCGGATCGCGTCGATGGCCTTGAGGACTTCGGGCGAGAGCGTCGTGCCCCAGGCGTTCAGGTCCTCGTCGAGCTGCGCCACCGAGGTCACGCCGATGATGGTGCTGGCCACCTGCCACTTGGTGTAGCAGAAGGCCAGCGCCAGCTGCGTGGGCGTGAGGCCGTTGGCGCGCGCCAGCGCGTTGTAGCGGCGCGCGGCCTCCAGCGACTCGGGGCGGCCCCAGCGCTGCTTGCGCACCGATTCATAGGAGGAGATGCGTGCGCCCTGGGGGGCATCAGGGCCGGTGGTGCCGCTCTCGTCGTACTTGCCCGTCAGCAGGCCGAAGGCCAGGGGCGAATAGGCCAGCAGCGAGACATTCAGGCGGTGGCAGGTTTCGTCCAGCCCGTTTTCCCAGGTGCGGTTGACCAGGCAGTAGGGGTTCTGCACCGTGGCCACGCGCGGCAGGCCATGCTGCTCGGCCAGGCGCACGAATTCGTGCACGCCGTAGGGGGTCTCGTTGGAGAGGCCGATGTAGCGGACCTTGCCGGCCTTGACCAGGCCGGCCAGTGCCTCCAGTTGCTCGCGGATGGGGGTCTGCGAGGTTTCCTTGGCCGGGTCGTAGTACATGGCGCCGAAAGCGGGCACATGGCGCTCGGGCCAGTGGATCTGGTAGAGGTCGATCACATCGGTCTGCAGGCGGCGCAGGCTGCCCTCGCACGAGGCCACGATGTCGGCAGGGGTCATGCCTTTGCCTTCGCGCACCCAGGGCATGCCGCGCGAAGGGCCGGCCACCTTGGTGGCCACCACCAGCTTCTGGCGGGCGCCAGGGTTCTTGGCGAACCAGTTGCCGATGATGGTCTCGGTGGCGCCGAAGGTCTCGGCCTTGGCCGGCACGGAGTACATCTCGGCCGTGTCGATGAAGTTCACGCCCCGGGCCAGCGAACGGGCCAGGATGTCGTGGGAATCGGATTCGCTCACCTGTTCACCAAAGGTCATGGTGCCCAGGCAAATGGGGGTGACGTGCAGATCGCTCTGACCGAGCTGGATGGTGTTCATGCGGACTCCGTTGGCAAGCCGCGCAGTGTACGGGCTGAAGAGAAACTCTGCAGGCATGAGCTTCTACCGCTACTGAATAAGGACGGGGCCTACCCGGACAGCCCCCACACCGTGCGCAGCAACTGCAGCGTGGCCACGATGGCCGGGTCGTGCTCGGCCGCAGGCGGGTAGATGAAGCCCAGCAGTGCCCCGACCCGGGCATGGGGCCAGATCACCACCTCGCCACGCTCACTGGCGGGCAGGGCCACGTCCTCGCGCAGCAGCGACAGGCCCACCCCGGCGCGCACCAGGCTTTGCGGCAGCGAGACCTCGTCAGACTCGATCACCTGGTGCGGCGTGAGCCCCTGGCGCGCAAACATGTCGCGCATCAGCGTCTGCACATGGTGCAGCGGCGGCGCACCGATCCAGGGCATGGCCGCAATGTCGCGCCAGCCCGCATGCAGCACCTGCTGGCCCATGCTGGCGGGGCCGGCAATGCGGTAGTGGAGGGTCTGCAAGGCCAGCCCGGCCACCTCGCGCGGGATGCTCGGGCCGATGTAGAAGGCGCCCTGCAGCAGGCCGGCCGCCACCTGCTCGCGCAGCTCCTCGGCAGCGCCGTTGCGCGTGCGGATCTCCAGAAGCGGCAGGCTGCGCACCAGCGCACCGAGCAGCGAGCCCAGGCGCAGGGTGTCGGGGTCGGCCACGGTGCCCAGGGTCAGCGTGCCGGTGACCTCGCCCTGCAGGTCGCGCGCCTTGCCCAGCAGGTGGCCGGCCGCCGTGAGCACCGTCTCGGCCTCGGGCAACAGGGTTTCGCCGGCCCGGGTCAGGCTGATGCGGCCAGGCCGCCGGTCGAACAGGGCCACGCCCAGCTCTTCTTCCAGCGCCTTGATCTGGGCGGTGATGGCCGGCTGGGTCAGGTGCAGGGCCTCGGCCGTGCGCGTGACATTGCCCAGCTTGGCCGCCGTGACGAAGGCACGCAGTTGGTAGATCTCCATGCCGCTCAGGCCACGGAGAGGGGTTGAACGAAGAAAAGGGGTTCAATCATCACGCTGCATTGTGGCGCGCTCACCGATCAAGGAAACGGACCTGCGTAGGCTCGATGCCCAGGCGCACCTCGGCCCCTGGCGCAAACATGGCCAGGCCCGCGTAGTGCGGCTGGTCGGTGACCAGGGCGACCTCGCCCACGCGCACCCGGTAGCGCGAGAACTCGCCCAGGAACTCGGCGCTCTCCACCCGTCCGCTCAGCCACAGGCGCGAGGCATCGACCTGCTCGTCGCGCACACGGATGCTCACCTGGTGCGGGCGGAAGGCCAGCGCTGCCGCCCCCACGGCCGGCGGCTCGGCCGGCCGGGGCAGCGTGAGCTGCCCCAGGCCCTGCACGCTGAAGACCAGCGTCTCGCCGCCCACCGACACCACCTCGCCTTCGAGCAGGTTGGCCGTGCCCACGAAGCCCGCCACGAAGCGGTTCACCGGAAAATCGTAGAGCCCCGTGGCGGCGCCCACCTGCTGCAGGATGCCCTTGTCCAGCACCGCCATGCGGTCGGCCGTGGTCATGGCCTCCTCCTGGTCGTGCGTGACGAAGATGGTGGTCAGGCCCAGCTTGCGCTGCAGGTTCTTGAGCTCCTCGCGCATCTGCACGCGCAGTTGCTTGTCCAGGTTGGACAGGGGCTCGTCCAGCAGCAAGAGCTTGGGCTCGATCACCACGGTGCGCGCCAGCGCCACGCGCTGCTGCTGGCCGCCCGAGAGCTGCCCGGGCCGGCGCTGCGCATAGTCGGCCAGGCCCACCAGCTCCAGCACGGCGCCCACCTTGCGGCGGATGGCATCCTTGGTCTCGCGCCGCTCCACCAGGCCGAAGGCCACGTTGTCCCACACCGTCATGTGCGGCCACAGGGCGTAGTTCTGGAACACCATGCCCACGTTGCGCGCGTGCGGCGGCGTGCCGGTGATGTCCTGCCCGTCCACCAGCAGCTCGCCGCGCTGGTGCTGGTTGAAGCCCGCGATCAGCCGCAACAGGGTGGACTTGCCCGAGCCCGAGGGGCCGAGCAGCGCGAAGAATTCGCCGGGCTCGATGCGCAGGTTCACGTCGCGCAGCACCTCGGTGCTGCCATAGCTCAGGCTGATGTGCCGGGCTTCGAGAGAGACTTTGTTCAGATGCATGGAATGCTCACCCCTGTTTGGCCTGCACCGTGGTGCGCGAACGCTCCACGAAGCGGTGCGAGAAATACGTGCCCAGCCCCACCACCAGCACGGCCAGCACGCCCAGGGCGGCGCCCGGCCCGCGGCCCGAGATGCTTTGCATGTACAGGTAGATGCCGTAGCTCATGGGCGCCTGGCTCTGGGCCGACGCCAGCAGGATGGTGGCCGACAGCTCCACCGCCGCCGTGATGAAGCTGGTGACGAAGCCCGCCAGGATGCCGCCCATCATCAGCGGCACCATCACCCGGCGGATGGTGGACAGGCGCGAGGCCCCCAGGCTCTGCGCCGCCTCTTCCAGCGACACATGCACCTGCTGCAGCGCCGCCATGCACGAGCGCAGCGCATACGGCAGGCGCCGTACCGCATAGGCCAGCATGATGAGCACCCAGGTGGTGACCACTGGCGTGTCGGTGAACGGCAGGTTCACGCCCTTGAACATGCGCAGGTAGCCGATGGCCAGCACCAGACCCGGGATGGCCAGCGCAGCCGAGGCCAGGTAGTCGAGCCAGCGCCGCGCCGGCAACTGGGTGCGCAAGATCAGGTAGGCGATGGAAGTGCCGATCACCACGTCCAGCCCCGCTGCGATGAAGCAGTACAACAGGGTGTTGCCGATCATCTGCTTGGAGTCGGTGAACACCGTGGCGTAGTGCTCCAGCGTGTAGGCATCGGGCAGCACCGAGAAGCTCCACACCTTGGAGAACGACATCAGCAGGATGCCGATGTGCGGTGCCAGCGTGACCAGCAGGATGAGCCCGATCCAGCCGTAGGCCAGCACCGACTCCCAGGTGGACAGGCGCCGGCGCTGCAGCGAGCTACCGCCCTTTTGCAGGGTGGCGTAGTCCTTGCCCTTCATCACGCGCGCCGCCATCCACAGCGCCAGGATCGAGAACGCGATCATGATCACGCTGATCACATAGCCGAGCGGGTCGTCGATGCCCACCGAGGTGATGCGCAGGTAGGCCTGGGGCGCGAGCATGTTGGTCACGCCCATCACCAGCGGCGTGCCCAGGTCGTCGAACACCTTCACGAACACCAGCGCCGCGCCCGCCAGGTAGCCCGGCATGGCCAGCGGAAAGATCACGCGGCGAAACAGCCGCCAGCCACGCGCGCCCAGGTTCAGGGCCGACTCCTCCATGGCCCCGTCGATGTTGCGCATGGCCGCCACCAGGTTCAGCAAGATGAACGGAAAGTAGTGGATGCTCTCGACGAAGGTCACGCCCACCAGCCCGTCCATGATGGGCACGGTGAAGCCCAGGTACTCATTGAGCAGCAGGTTCACCGAGCCGTTGCGCCCGAAGATCAGCTGCAGCGCCACCGCACCGACGAAGGGCGGCATGATCAGCGGCAGCACGCCCAGGGTCTGGATCAAGAGCGCCCCGCGGAACTCGAAGCGCACCGTGAGGTAGGCCAGCGGCACCGCGATCAGGCTGGCAAAAAACACGCTGGCCAGCGACACCACCAGGCTGTTGAAGAACGACTCCCGGAACACCGACTGTTCGAAGAAGTTGGCGAAGTGCCCAATGGTGAGCGCCCCCGTCTCGTTGATGAAGGCGGTGTAGACCACCAGCCCCACAGGGATCAGCAGGAACAGCGCGAGAAAGGCCAGGATCAGCCCGAAGGCGAGCCAGGGCCCCACGCCCGAGAGGGCATGCAGCAGGCGGCGCGGGCGGGCCGCACCGGGCCCGGCGGCGCCGGGATCGGAAAAGACAGCGGACATGGTGGGAGCTTCCCGGCGCCTGCGACGGGCGCCCTTAGGTCAGAGAGGGGTGCCTTACTTCGCCATGCCCTGGGCTTGCTGCGCCAGGCCGCGCGCGCGCTCATAGTTCTCGCGCGCCTTGGTGGCCCACATCTGCTCCAGGCCCGTGAGCTGCTTGGAGACCTCGACATCGCGCCGGTTCTTGCGGAACAGCGCGAGGAACTCCTCGTTCTTCACATTCGCCTCGCCCACCAGCGAGGTGTAGGCCAGGCTGCGCGCCTGGGCCAGCAGCTCGCCTCCCTTGGCGTTGGGCTTGGCCTTGAGCGCCTTGTCTGCATCGTGGATGGCGCGCGTGGCGGCCTGCAGCTCCTTCAGGCGAAAGGTCACCATCTGGTCGAACAGGCTGGTGACCACCTGGTAGCGGTTCTCGGACAGGTCGGCATCGAACTGCACCTTGGCGCGCTTGGCCACGTCCTGCGGCACGGGGTAGCCCGCGGGCGCTTTCAGGCTGCTGTAGGGCAGGATGGGCAGGCGGCTGATCTTGGGATCGAACAGCAGTTGCTGCCCCTCGGTGGACATGCTGAAGGCCATGAACTTCTTGGCCTCGTCGGCGTTTTTGCCGCCCGCGATCAGCGCGATGTTGGCCGGCACCACGGCCGTCATGGCCGGGTAGGCGAAGTCCACCGGAAAGCCCGAGTACTTGCCCGCCAGGCCGAAGAAGTCGATCACGATGCCGATGCCGTACTGGCCGTTGTTCACCCCATCGGGCACGGCGAAGCTGCGGTCGGTCACGGCAGCAGCGTTGCCCATCATGGCCAGCAGCTGGGTCCAGCCCTTGTCCCAGCCCTCGCCCTGCAGGATGGTTTCCACCGTGAGCTGGGTGGTGCCCGAGCGCGAGGGCGAGGAGATCGCCACATGGCCGAAGTACTCGGGCCGGGTGAGGTCCGCCCACTCCCTGGGCGCGGGCAGCTTGTTGGCCTGCAGGTAGCGGGTGTTCCACATGATGCCGTAGCCCGCCAGCGCCTGGCCGTAGTACAGGCCCTGCGGATCGTTGAGCGGGTAATTGCCGATCTTGGCCGGCGCGGCGGGGTTCTTGGTGTCGGGCGCGGCCTGCAGCAGCTTGTTGCGCGCCAGCACCTCGAAGGCATCGGGAGCCGAGGCCCACATGATGTCGGGGCGTTGGCCCTCGGGCAGCTCACGCACGTAGGCAATGGCCGCCGTGGTGTTCTTGTTCAGGATCTCGATCTTGATGCCCGGGTTCTTGGACTCGAAGGCCTTCTGGTAGGCCGTGGTCAGTTCCTTGGGGAAGGACGTGAGCACGGTCACGGTGCCCGCCTGGGCGGCCTGGGCCACCAGCAAACCAGCGGCGGCCAAAGCCCCCGCACGAAGAATGCGCTGCATGCTTGTCTCCTCGGTGTTCTAGTGCGTCCAATGTAGGCCGCCCCGCCCGTCGCCGCCAATCATTGTTTCTGATGCGGCACATCAGTGGCACGGCCTGTCGGGTTATCACCTAGGAGAGCTGGCGGCTTCAGCGCGCCATCAGGCCGTTGGACGGCAGGGTTTCATCGAGCAGCTTGCGCCCCGTCTCCACCCCCGCCACCGGCAGGCCCTTGGGGTCGAGCAAGCCCACCTGCACCAGCACACTGGCCTGGTCCCAGTAAATGTGCTCGTGGTAGAGCTTGTCGCCGCGGAACTTCACCACCGCCAAGAGCGGTATCTCCACGCGCCGGCCCGTGGGCGCCACGCCGGGCAGCATCCAGGGGATCTCGGTGGTGTGGGTGAAGCAAAACAGCATCTCGTCGACCACCTGAGTCGCCCCCACCGTGCGCGAGATCGGCGTGAGGCTGGTATCGGGCGGGTTGCTGTTGACGAAATGGCGCGTGTAGAAGTCGTGCAGGTGCTTGTAGCCCACCCCGCCCGTCATGGTGGGGATGTGGTTCACATAGGGCTCGGCCACCATGGTGGACATGGTGGCATCCACATCGCGCGTGGCGAACTCGTATTCGCAGTGCTTGTCCCACAGGGCCGAGAGGTCGTAGTGCGGGCCCATCTCGCGCCGCAGGGCGGCCACGCTGCGCTGGTGCGCCATCAGGGCCGAGGGCTTGTGGAAATGGTCGCCGCCCACGCGCGCGAAGGCATGGTCGGTGCCGGGGTAGACATACAGCTCCACGTTTTCGCGGCCCGACAGGGCCTGCACGATGGCCGCGCGCGCGGGCGGTGGGCAAAAGCCGTCGAGCTCGGCGATGTGCAGCACCAGGCGGCACTGGATGTCACTGGCTTCGGCGAGAGCTGCCTCGATGCCCACGCCGTAGTAGCCCACGGCCACGTCGGCATCGGTGCGGCAGGCCGCCAGGTAGGCCAGCTTGCCACCCAGGCAAAAGCCCAGCACGCCCACCTTGCCGCCGCCCTGCCCCCGCACCTCGGGCCGGGCCCGCAGCGCGGTGATGGCCGTCTGCAGGTCGTCCACGCCCTTGGCCTCGTCGAAGCCCTGGTAGAGCCCAAAGGCGCGCGGCATGTCGCTCGCGGCCTCGAGCTCCACCTCAGGCTGCTGGCGCCAGAACAGGTCGGGCACCAGCACCACATAGCCTTCCTCGGCATAGTAGTCGGCCACATCGCGCATGGTCTGGTTGACGCCGAAGATCTCCTGCGCGAGCACCAGCCCCGGGCCGCTGCCGCTGGCGGGGGTGGCGAGGTAGGCGCGAAAGCGGCCGCTGCCATCGGCGGCATCGAGCGTGGTCCATTGTCCTGGCATGGTGGGGAATCCTTTGTCGTTGGAAAATTTCGCGAAGCGCGGGTCAGGCAGCCTGGGCGGCCAGGCTGGCATCTGCCGGCGTGTGGGCGTGGCGCGCCAGCAGCTGGCGGGTGACCACGGCGTAGTCGGCAGGGTCCACCGGTCCCAGCCATTGCTTGAAGCGCGTGAGCGCCCCTAGCGGCAGTCCCATGTCCTGCAGAAGCTCGTCGATGTTGTGCACCGAGAACGGGATGATGTTGGTGCCCTTGGAGTGCTTGCCATCGGTGCGCTCCTCCATCCAGGCCAGGCGCCGGTCGATCTGTGCGTTCATCTCGTCCACGGGCGGCAGCTGCAGCCCACCGCGCAGGTGGTTCGCCAGCCACAGCGCGCCGATCTCGCAGTTGAGCTGGCTGAAAAAGGAAGAGTTGTAGCCATTGAAGGCCAGGCGCGGCATGCCCACGGGCAGGATGGAGCGGTACAGCCGGAAATTGCCGCGCGCATCGGTCACGCGCTGCAGCACGCTGGCGTCGAAGAACGGCACCTGCTGCTGCCAGCCCGTGCCGCAGACCACCAGGTCGGCCTGCACCGTTTCGCCATTGCTGAGCACGGCCTGGCCGGGCTGCAGCGCACGGATGCTCACGGCCTTGCGTACGCCCAGTTGGCCGGCCGCCACCTTTTCATAGAAGCCGTCGGTCACCAGGCTCACAGTGCTGCGGGCAATGGTTTCGAGCGGCGTTCCCGGATGCAGGCCGATCTCGCGCAGCTTCAACTGCCGCGTGACCACCGACTCCACGCTGCCCAGCATGGAGTTGCGCACCGGCAGGCCCGCGCCGTGCAGGAATTTCTCGAAACCCTTGGGCTCGATGTACTTGAACAGCGCCTCGCCCATGCGCGTGAGCAGCAGGTACTTGAAGTTCAGCACGTTCATGAACTTCTTGGGAATCTTCCAGATCAGCTGGCGTGCCAGCACCGTGGTGCTGGCGCTGTCGGCCGCAATGGCATTGGCCACGTCGCACGAGGACTTGCCGTAGCCCACCACCAGCACATGCTTGCCGCGCGCCTCGCTCGCATCGTTGAACTGGCTGGTGTGGCACACGCGCCCGCCCGCTGCCTCGAAGGCATCCGCCCCCGGGTACTGCGGCACGGCCGGCTCGCTGAAGATGCCGTTGCACACCACCAGGTGGTCGAAGCGGTGCACCTCGGCCGGCAACCCGGCTACTGCCCGCCGGGCTGTCACGGTCCACACGCCGGCCTCTTCGTCGAGCACTGCGCTTTCCACCGTGGTGGACATGCGCAGGTGGGGAATCAACCCGAAGTGCTCGGCATACGCATGCAGGTAGGCCTGCACCTGCTGGCCCGAAGGCCACTCGGGGTAGTGCGCCGGCATCGGAAAGTCCGACAGCGCATAGGTGGTGCGCGGGTTCTGCGTGGTCAGCCCCGGGTAGCGGCGCGAGGCGGCCCAGACGCCGCCCACGTCGGGCTCCTTCTCGAACACCGTCACCTCAAAACCGAAGGCGCGCAGCACCTTGGCCGTGGAAAGGCCGGCAAAGCCGGCACCGATGATGCCTACGGAACGGATGGTCATGGCCATGGCTCCTTCACGACATGAGTTGGGGGATGGCGGGCGTATAGGACTCAGGGCCCATGGCCGAGTAGCCGCCGTCGCACGCATAGTCAGCACCGGTCACGAAGCTGGCCAGGTCCGAGCACAGGAAGAGCACCACATTCGCCACCTCAGCCGGGTCGCCCACGCGGCGCAGCAGGTGGAAGGGCGCGGCCACGCGGTCGGTCTTGGCGCGGTCGCCGCCGGTGAGCTGGTCCATGATGGCCGACCAGGTCCAGCCGGGGGAGACACTGTTCACGCGCACCCCCTCGCCTGCCAGGTCCATGGCCATGCTGCGCGTGAGCTGCACCATGGCGGCCTTGCCCACGGGGTAGAGCCAGCGCCCGGTCTGCGCCACGCCCGAGGAAATGCTGGTGAAGTTGACCACCGCCCCGCCGCCTGCGCGCTGGAAGTGGGGGCGCACGGCCTTGAGCACCATCACCGCGCTGACCAGGTTGACGTTGAGCGAGGCCAGCCAGTCCGCGCGCGGCGAGGCGATGCCGTCGTCGAGGTACGAACACGCCAGGTTCACCAGGTAGTGCACGCCCCCATGGCGCTCGGCCGCTTCAGCCACGCAGGCCTCGACATCGGCATCGTCGGTGATGTCGGTGCGCCGGAACCGCACGCCCTCGCCCAGCGCATCCGCCAGCGCCTGGCCGGCTTCTGCATTGATGTCGGCCACCATCACCTTCACCCCAGCCTGGTGCAGTGCACGCACCACCCCGGCGCCGATGAGGGTGGCGCCCCCGGTCACGATCGCGCTCTTGCCGCGCATCCCCTCGAATCCCTGGACCATGCTGCTGACTCCTGTAGTGCCTTGAACGTGCTGCGGAGCAGCAGCGGTAACACGCCGTCACATCCGCGCCTGAACACCCCGGTGCTAACGCTCTTGCGCTCCGCGCGGGGCTGGCACAAGAATAGGAAAGCCGCCCGTGCATCCGCATCCCGAAAGCGCAGGGCGTATCCCGCAAACGCATGTTTTCGCGCCCCGCCGTGGCGTATTTCGTGCTTGCCCCAGAAGAACCCACGTTCCACCGGCCGAACCGCATGCCCACCGCCCAGCAGAGCATCAGCAGCAGTGACGCGCACCCGCTACCGCTGGCGCACTACCGCCTGTTCGACAGCCATGACCTGGACGAGGCGCGCGAATTCGTGGGCCGGGTGTTCTGCCCGCACGAGCTGGCCACGCTGCGCCCGGGTACACAGCTCGATGCCTGCCACCACAGCGTGCCCCTGCACCGCGACGCCAGCCTGAACTACGTGCAATACGGCCCGGCGGTGCGCATCGAGCCCGGGTACCTGGGCGGTTTCTACCTGCTGCAGATACCGCTGCGCGGTGGCTCCACGGTGCGCTGCGGCGGCCAGGTGCTGGAGTCGCATGCGCTCATGGCCTCCCTGCCCTCGCCCACCGAGCCGCTGTCCATGCGCTGGCACGACGACAGCCCGCAGTTCATCGTCAAGATCGAGCGCGACGCCCTGCACCAGCGCCTGTCGGCCCTGCTGCAGGCGCCCGTGCAGCAGCCGCTGGTGTTCAACCTCGGCGTGGACCTGGCCCAACCGGCACTCATGGGCATGGCCAGCTTCATTGCCTACCTGCGCTCGGCGGTCGAGACCCATGCCTTCCTGCTGGGCCACCCGGTACTGGCCGAGCAGGCCGAGAGCCATCTGCTCACCAGCCTGCTGCTGTCCACCCGGCACAACTACTCGACCGCCCTGGCTGCGGGCATGGCCGCGCCTGGCTCCGCCCCGGTGGTGCTGCCGCGCGCAGTCAAGCGCGCACAGGAGTTCATGCACAGCCGGCTGGAGCTGCCCATCACCCTGGCCGACGTGTGCACGCACGTGGGCGTCAGTGCCCGCGCACTGCAGCAGAGCTTTGCACAGTGCACGGGCAAGAGCCCCATGGCCTTTCTGCGCGAAATGCGGCTCGACGCCGTGCGCGTGGCGCTGCTGCAGCCCACAACGGCGGAGCGCGCGCCCCAGGTGTCGGACATCGCGGCCCGCTACGGCTTCTTGCACCTGGGCCACTTCGCCGAGGGCTACCGCAAGCGCTTTGGGGAAACGCCATCCGAGACGCGAATGGGCAACCGCCAACCCCGCCACTGAAGCCCCGCCTGACGGATGCCCCGCAGCGCCCCGTGGGAATCTGCGCGGCAAAAGACGCCTCCTAGCAGGACGAGGCCATGGGGCGTCCTATCACTCTTGGGAGTGCATCACCCGCGGGAACCTGCCCACAATGGTCTGGCGAACCGGCACTTCACCTCCCGGGCTGCCCGGGGGGAGTTCAGTTCACCAGCCCCATCGCGACCCCCACCGCAATGGCCTGGGTCTTGTTGGCCACGTTGAACTTGCGCACCATATTGTTCAGATGAAACACTGCTGTTGCCTCGGAGATCTGCAGGATCATCCCCACCTCGGCCGCCGTCTTGCCCTTGGCCGTCCAGGCCAGGCACTCCCGCTCGCGGGCCGTGAGCTTCGGATCGACCTTGCTCAGCAGCCCCGGAACAATGAGCCGGTTCATGACGAAATGGGCGCAACTGGCGAGCACCTGCGCGCAGGCCCTGACATGCTCGAGCACCCGCGTGTCCTGCTCGATGGGCTGGTCGCGCGCGAGGCTGAACATGCTCTTGCTCCCGGCAAAGTCGTGCACCGGTATGCTCATGCCAAAACCTATGCCATGGGCCCTGGCATCCTCCCACAGATCCCGGCTCTGCGCCGGGTACATCGCTTCGGACCAGAGCAGGGGCGTCGCCTGGGTCTTGCAGTGGCTCACCGTCGGATCCTTCCACGCATACTCCTTTTCCGCGTAGATGCGGCGCCATGCCAGGGGATAGCCGCTGCTCACGTGCTGCATGGGCTTGAGCAGGGGGCGCGAGACCTCGATGCCCAGCATGAAGTGGTCAAAACCCAGGGCTGTGGCTGACTTGCGGACCCGGTCCAGAAGCGATTGCTCCGAGTCCGCAGCCATGATGGCCGCGACGTCTTCCAGGGATGGCGTTGATGACATAGAAGCTCCAAGCGAGAGAGGATGCTATGACCAACCATTCGTCGGGTTCAAGGAATTTTTGGCACCATCGGCGGGTGCCTTTTCCGTTGCCGGCGGGCCCCCAGGCACACTCCCCGGATGGCTACCTGCGGCTGTGCGCGAACGAACTCGCAGCGCTCGACTGGGTGCTGGCTTATCTGGCCGAGGACCCGCGCGTGGACGGCATGCGCTGCGGCGCAGCCGAATGGTGCGCCTTCAAGGACGGCCAGGTGTTCTCGCTCGGATGGGACTGGTTCCAGGTCGACAACCAGGGGGCCCGCATCGATGTCCATGCGGGGATCCGCACCAATATCCAGATCAGGGATCGGCAGGGCTACGACCTGCCCATGCCCGCCTCGCAAAGGCACCTGGTGGGCGCCATCTGCCGTCTTCCGTGGCAGCCGGTACCCTGAGCCCGGCGAGGGGCCCTGCCCCCGCGCAAGCCACCGCCCCTCCAACTTTTGATAGTACCGCCCAGCCCTCAGTGTTGGTGAAATTCCCCCACGCCAACGACGAGGGGAAATCGTGCACTCAGTTCAGACCCACCGGCTGCAAAGCATGTCGTCCGCAGATGCAGAAGGCATGTTCCGACTGCGCTACGACACCTTCCATACGCGCCTGGGCTGGGATGTCGCCACGCATGACGGCATGGAACGCGATGGCTTCGACGGAACGTCGGCCGTCTACATCCTCGGCAAAACACCGGAGCACCGGGTGGACGCCTGTTGGCGCTTGCTGCCCACCGTGGGCTCCTACATGCTCAGGGACACCTTTCCCGAGCTCCTGCATGGCCAGGCGGCTCCCCAGGCGCTGGACACCTGGGAACTGAGCCGGTTCGCCCTCGCCACGGAGCGGATCGCCACCAGCGCAGAAGGCTTCGGGCCGCTGTCCGTCTCGCTGATGGCCGAGGCTGCACGGTTTGCGATGGCGCACGGCATCAGCCGCTATGTGACCGTGACCACCCTGCCCATCGAGCGCCTGCTCAAACGGCAAGGGTTGCACATCCACCGCTTCGGGCCACCGGTTCGCATCGGCATCGCGATGGCCGTCGCATGCATTGTCGAAGTGGATGACACCACGCTGCAGGCCGTCAACGTCGAACGCCCGCTCGCCAGGCAGCCCGCACCCGCGCTGTCCTGAGAACTGGGCCCCGACACGGCAAGCCGCACCCGACAGCCCCGCCCGCGCATCACCGAGCGCGAATCGCGCCCCCCCCGCACTGCAGGCCGCAACCATCGCATCCAGAGACAGGCCGGCCTGCCCACCACCACACCACCAGGAGCACGCACCATGTCCGAAACCCCCAAGCCGCTTCCCGCGGCCATCGCAGCCAGCCTCCCCGCCTTCGCCTCCCTGTCCGGCGGACAGGGGGGGGCGCATCTGAACACCGAGACCAAGTTCATGCAGCAGTACCGCATCGCCGCGGCCGCGCACGGCGGCGGCGACATCGTTGCACTGCGCAATGGCCGTGGCCAGGTCGAGACCTTCACCGTAGGGACCGACGGTACCGTCTGGAACTTCTACCCCGACACCAACAGCGACACGGGCTACAGCAGCGTCAGCACCGGCCTGGCAGCCAAGTGGGTGGTGGCAGGGCTCAATGCCGCCGGCAGGATCGTGCTGTTCGCAGCCAACAACCTGGTGCTGAACTATGTGGTCGAGACCGGCCAGGCCGGCGCCAATCGCTGGGGCAGCGTGATGACGGCACAGCTGTCCCTGCCATCGACCGCCCTTGCCATCTCCGGCCTGTACGCACAACAGATCGGCGGACGCCTGTACGTGGGTGCACTCACCCGGTTCCAGAGCGCCAGCCCGGGCAATTCGTATGCGCTGGCCTATGCCCTGTGGGACGACCAGCCTGGCGTTTTCAGGTCCACCTCGCTCAACCTGTCCACGCTGAACTGCGTGTGGTCCGGCTCGGCGGCATCGACCGCAGAATTCACCGTGCTGGACACGGTGTACCTCGGATTCAACGTATCCACACAGACCATAAGGCGCTACCCGTTTGCGGCCACGTTCAAATCCCTGGCGGTGACAAGCAGCCTGGACAGCAGCGGCAACAACCGGTATTTCGCCATCCTCGCTGACGGCAACCTGTACCAGATGGTGGGCACCACCGTCTTCAGCTGGGCCCAGATCACCCAGGGCATGGGCTACCGCGACGTGCAGAGCGCGCTGTCGAGCGCCCAGGAGATCCAGCTGTTCACGCTGGACACTGGCGGGCGCCTCTTCCACTTCCAGCCCAGCCAGGTTACCGGCAAGGGCTGGACGGACGCCATGGTGATCGACTCGGGCGTGGCCCTGATGGGAGTGGCCCAGCAGAACCAGGGCAACCTCGAAGTCTTCACCGTGGGAACGGCACAGGCCACCCTGCGCCACTTGATCAACCAGCAGCAAAGCGGCAACTGGCAGATCAGCAACCTGGAGGTTCCGACCTCGGGGCAGGTGGAGGAGTTCATCTCCTATTCGACCGATCTCATGGTGTACGACGCCGCAGGCGCGCCACTGCCCAATGCCCCCATCCAGGTATGGGCGGCGACACAGACGCAGATCACGGTCAATGGGGCTTCGTACACCATCGATGCCAGCACCCCCGCCAACCTCACCTGCTCCAGTTCAGGAACCCTGAGCATCACCCAGGGCACCGGCATCCTGGGCATCCCGGCGCTGCAGATCAACATCGTCAACCAGATGCCTTCGGGCCAGGGCATCGCCCTGGAGCAGTATGCCGGCGTCCAGGCGCGGCTGGAGACCGTCACCGGAGACGATCTCATGAACGCCAAGACGGCCGACGGCAGCTACCTGCTGCAGGACCCATACCGCACCGTCGCACAGACCGACAGCCTGGCCACTGCCTTCAACCAGTGCATGGCCCTGGCCAGCAACCCGGCGGTGGCCCGCGACACCCGGCACGCCATGCTGGGGACCAGGCCCAAGCGCGGCGTGAGCTGCGTGGCCAGCGATGCCACCCATGGGCTCAACCGCATCAAGGCGCCCACGCAGGCGACCCACTGGCAGCTGGACTTTCGCAGCGGCCAGCCGCAGTACCGCGAACTGAGTGCCGTGGAGGCCCACCAGCTGCTGCTGGAGAAACGGGCTTCCCATGTGGCGGCCGGCCAGTCCGTGGGCGGCTTGTTCGACTGGATAGGCAGCATCGGCGACTTCGTGAGCGGCGTGGTCGACGGCATCATTTCCGTGGTCGATACCGTCATCACGACCGTCGGCAATGCCGTGAATGCGGCGATCTCGTTCGTGGTGAACGGGGTGACCTACCTGTTCGAGACCGTGGTGGAGTTCATCGAACAGGCATTCGATCTGGTGGAGGTGTTCTTTGCGCAGGTGAAGGTGGTCTTCACCCAGATCTTCGAGTGGCTCGGGTTCATCTTCTCCTGGCAGGACATCCTGCGCACGCACGATGCGCTGTCCTACACGATGGCGCAGTTCCTGGGCTTTCTGCCGGGTGCCGTGGCCGGCATCCAGCGCCTGTTCGACCAGGGCATCGCCACGGCGCGCAACGAACTGGCCGCGATATTCGACCAGTTGGTGGCCAGCGTGGGGGGCACGGCATCGCTGGGCGGCTACACCAACACCCAGACCCCCAACGAGCCGGTCTATTCGTCGGGCAACGCCAACAACCTGGTGCTCAACGCCACCTTGGAAAATTCCTCGGCTTCGCGCCAGATCAGCACCGTGCTGCCGCCCAACGCCAGCCCCTGGGACATCCTCACCCAGCAGATAGCAACGTGGACGACCACCGTCCAGGATGACCCGGCCTTCACGGCAGCCCTGGGCTACATGCAGAACCTGGGCGGCAACCCCGACCAGATCTTCTCGCAGCTGCTGTCAGCGCTGCTGCGCGTAGCGCAGGGCCTGGCCAATGCCATGCTCGCCGGCGTGCAGGCCATCGTCGACGGACTGCTGCAGCTCGTCCAAAGCTTCCTGACCACCTTGCAGCAGGAGTTCACGGCAGAGTGGAACATTCCCTTCGTCACCCAGTTCTACGCCTGGCTGACCAATGGCTCGGCACTCTCACTGGCCGACCTGTCGTCGCTGATCCTCGCCATTCCATCGACGATCATCTACAAGGCCATGTACGGGGCAGCCCCATTCCCGGACCAGGCAAGCGTAGACCAGTTCAAGGCCTCGTTCAGCGCGCAGACCATGCTGACCAACTCGGGCCTGGCCCAGGGCACGCAGGCTGGCAAGAAGAAAGCCGCCATCGAGGCACCGGCGCCCGCCGTCCCTCTGTCGGCCGAGGCGCTCAATGCCGCGCAGGTGCTGCTTGGCGTGTCCGCAACGGTATCGGGCTTCGCCTACGGCTTCCTGTCGGCCGCCATGGACGTCAAACCCACCACCGGCGCTGGAGCGGTCGACCCGGTGGTGAAGGTGCTGACCAAGTTCGCCCTGGGCGCGGAGATCTACGCGCAGGCAGCCTACTGCCCATGGATCTACAGCGCGGGCGCGCCCAACTGTTCCACGGCGGACGGTGCCGGCAAGTGGGTCTGGATCTACACCTGCCTGGGCGTGGTGCTCGACTGCGGCTATGCCGTGTACGAGGGCGCATTCCCCGAGAACGACGACACCCTGCCCGGCCTCGTGGTAGCCACGGTGTACGGCGTCGGGCACGCCATCGTCACCGGAGTCACCTTCAGCGAACTGAGCGGTCTCTCGCGGGCCGCCAACATCGTCCAGTGCATCCCCGAGGTGTGCAAGCTGCTCAAGCTGCCCGCGGTCGAGACGGCCACATACGGCGCATCTCTGGTGGTGGTTGCCGCGGAAGACGCACTGTGCATCACCGCCGCCGGCGTGATCTCGTTTGCCGACCTGCTGGCGTCTTCCAACGCATCCCCACGCCCCATCGCGGGAGCCGTTGAGGCCCTGCAAGGCTGATCCCCCCAACCCGTCGGCCACCGGTTTCCCAACCCTCCCCATCAAGGAGTCCATCATGTTGATCCGCGTTCCCAGAAGCAACACCCTTGTCAGCCGCGGCCCCGTGGGCCTGCCGGCCTCGCGCATGGCACAGGCTGCCAGCCAGTTCAATGGCGTCTACCTGCGCCCCAACTCCAGCAATGCGGGCAGCGTTCCGGCCACGGGCCCGTACTCTGCATCGCCCGACATCTGGCTCGCAGGCACCACCCCCATCGCCAACTACCAGCAGGCCCTGGCCACGGACAGCAGCTACGCCACCTCGTCCAGCAACAACATCTACTCGGGCCAGACCAACCTGATCTACGTGCGTGGCAAAAACGGCGCCACGGTCAACAAGACCAACACCGTCCAGCTGTACTACGCGCCCTCGGGCATCATCAACGCCCCCTCCCAATGGAAGAACAACGTCATCAAGACGGACATGGGGCAGGCGCAGGGCAACATCATCAATCTGGCGCCCAACACCATCGGCGTCTGCGACGCGACTTTCGTCTGGACCAACGTGACGCCTCCGCCGCCAGGGAGTGACCACTACTGCCTGTTCGCGCAGTTCAATGACGCCAACAACAGCAATCCCTTCCCGAGCGTGGACACCGCATTGGACATGGGCTCGCTGATCATGAACAACCTGGGCTGGGGTTGGCGCAATACCTCCATGATCGCAGCCACGCCGACATGGCAGTACACCGAGCCCCTGACCATTCCGGCGGACTACCCCACCACCAACGCCTACTCCATCTTCATCGCACCCACCGGCTATGTCGGCTGGGACGCGGAGTTCTATGCCAGCCGCTCCGACTCGTCGGGCAACCCCATCAAGCTGGGCCGTACCAAGGTGACACAGGATGGCGTGCTGCTGGGCGTGAGCAGCGCCGTCCTCGAACCGGGTTACCAGGCGCTGATGACCGTGAACATGTACAGCCCCAACGGCAGCCCTCCGCCCGCAGGTGCACGCGTGCCGATGTCGGTCAACTACGTGGCCTCCACCCCCCCGCAGCTGCGGGAGGCCATCGCCAGGAACCTGATCGACACCGAGTTCATGCTGCGCCTGCGCCGCTACTGCCCAGAGGCGTTCGACATCGGACCGCAGGCCTGGATCATCCAGGGCACCTACAACTGGGAAACCATCCGGCGATAAGCCGGCCCCGGTCCGCCGCATTCCTTTCATCGTCCAGCAGGAGAAATTTCATGACCACAGGATTCGCCAACCAGGCTGCGCCGGCACAGGCCAGCACCGCGTCGACCTTCAATGGGTTCTATTTCCGGGACAACCTCGCCTCCCTCGGAACGGTCCCGGCCGTCAGCCCCTTCAACCAGTGCCCTGACATCATCCAGAGCAGCGTGCCCGTGTCCAACCCGGGCGTGACCTTCAGCACCATCGACAGCTGGCAGCAGGCCTACCCGACCGAGCCCACACCGGGGCAGAACTACTACTACCTGCGCGGCCTCAACGGGGCGCTGGAGGCATTCGATGGCAGCGTGCAGCTGTACTGGACGCCCTCCCAGCTCATCCTCTTTCCATCGAGCTGGAAGAACAACCCGTTGAGCACCCTGAACGGCCGGGAGGAGGTCAGCATGCAGGCCGATGTGGGGCACATCGGCGTGGGCGCCCAGCCCTTCGGCCTCAACACCGCCTCCCAGCGCCTGCCCAACGCCAACTCTTTCTACGCCTTCGTCTCGCAGAACACGGCCAGCGCCATACCGACCATCAGCAGCTGGCTGGAGATGTCGCAGTTGCTGACGCAGCAGCTCGGGTTCGGCTTTCGCAACATGGTGGCGTTCGATCCCGTCGCGGGCCCCATGCTCTACCGGCTGGGCTTCGACATCCCGATGAGCGTAGGAGAGTCGGCCACCTTGCAGATCAGTGTGTCCGTCCAGGGCATTCCGGCGGGCGACACCATCGGCCTGATCACCGACTGCTATACGCCGGAGATGAAATCCATCGCCCTGCTTCCCACAAAAACCAATGGCAACGGCTTTGTGGCAGGCATCCAGGTGGACGTGGACCCAGGCTTCAACGCCTCCATCGCCATCCAGTACTGGAACACCTCCGGCAAAGTGCCTGCTGCGGGCAGCCAAATCACCGTAACGGCCAACTACCTGATTCCCCAGGACAAGTTCGAAAAGGCACTGACGCTGGGCGTGCTGGATTCACGCTATGCCCAAGCCGCCACCGGCGACGGCATCGGTCCGCAGCAGGTGGCTCCAGTGGGCTCCGTCACATTCGTGACCACACAAACCTGACCGGGCGAAGGCCGGGTCAGCCGGGCTGCGCCACAAACGCGTCGGCAAAGAACGCCGCGGCCCGCATGCCCGCGCGGGCCGCAAAATCGCGCCGCGCGGCCTCCACCATGGCCGGAGCGCCGCAGGCATACACCTCGTGCTGCGACAGGTCCGCATGGTCCTGCAGCACGGCTTCGTGCACCCAGCCGGTGCGGCCGGCCCAGCCGTCGGATGCGGGCGCGTCGGACAGCACGGGCACGTAGGCCAGGCGGCCCGCCAGCGCCTGCGCCCACTCCAGGCACAGGGCATGCTGGTACAGGTCCTCGCGCTTGCGGCCGCCCCAGTACAGGTGCACAGGGCGCTGGCTGCCGGTGGCCAGCAGTTGCTCGACCAGGGCCTTGATGGGCGCAAAGCCGGTGCCGCTGGCCAGCAGGATGGCCGGCGCGGTGGACGCCCCATCGTGCATGCCGAAGGTACCGAACGGCCCCTCGATGCGCAGCACGTCGCGCGCCTTGAGCCTGCCGAATACCTGGCCGGTGAACAGCCCGCCCGGCAGGTGGCGGATGTGCAACTCCAGCTGCTCCTGTCCCTCGCGGGCCGGCGTGGCCAGCGAATAGCTGCGCCGGCGGTTGCCGGGCAGCAGCACGTCCACGTACTGGCCGGCCGCATAGTGCAGGTGCTGGCCCGGCGGGGGCTGCAGCAGCACGCGCATGACATCGGGCGCAAGACGCTCCAGGGCCGTCACGCGCACCGGCAGCTTGCGCACGGCGATGCCGGGGATGTGCGGGATCTCTGCGCATTCGATGCGCAGGTCGCTGGCCGCCTGTGTGCAACACAAGAGGTGCATGCCCTGCCCCGCCTCCTCTGGTGAAAGCGCCGCGGGCTGCGCACCTGGCAGGCAGGCAGCCGCGCCATCGACCACCCGGGCACGGCAGGCGCCGCAGGTACCGGTCTTGCACTGGTGGGGCAGCAGGATGCCCTGGCGCAGGGCGGCATCGAGCACGCTTTCGCCCGCGTGGCTGGTGAAGGACTTGCCGGAGGGCAACAGGGTGATGGCGCACGCGGGCGCTTCGGCCACGGCTGCGCCGGCCTCTTCGGTCATCTGCATGGAAACCCTTTGGAGGCTTAGACGGTGAGGTAGCGCGACCACAGGCTGCGGTCGGCATTGAGCGCGGCGGAATCGCCCTGCCAGACCACGCGCCCGCGCTCCAGGATCACATGGCGGTCGGCCAGGCCCACCAGGCGGTGCACGTACTTGTCCACCACCAGGATGGTCTGGCCGGCGGCCTTGAGCGTGGCCAGGCAGCGCCAGATCTCCTCGCGGATCACAGGGGCCAGGCCTTCGGTGGCCTCGTCCAGGATGAGCAGGCGCGGGTTGGTCGACAGTGCCCGGCCGATGGCCAGCATCTGCTGCTCCCCGCCCGAGAGCTGGTTGCCCAGGTTGTTCTGCCGCTCCCTGAGGCGCGGGAACACGCCGTAGATGCGCTCGATGTCCCAGGCGTCGCGCAGGCCATTGCGGTGGTCGGCAAAGGCCTGCAGATGCTCGCGCACCGTGAGGTTGGGGAACACGTGGCGCCCCTCGGGCACGATGGCCAGGCCCAGGCGGGCGATGGCGTCGCTCTTGAGGCGGTCGGTGGCCTGGCCCGCAAAGCGGATGCCGCCGGCCGTGGGGCGCAGCGCCCCCACCAGCGTCTTGATGGTGGTGCTCTTGCCCATGCCGTTGCGGCCCAGCAGGGACACCACCTCGCCGGCCCCGATCTGCAGGTCGATGCCGAACAGCACCTGGCTCACGCCGTAGCCGGCCTCAAGGCCCTGGCAGCTCAGCAATGGCTCGGGCGCGCTCATGGGGTGGTCTCCAGGGTTTCGTTGCCCAGTGATTCAGTGCCAAGGTAAACGGCCTGCACCTCGGGGTTGTTGCGGATCTCGTCGGGCGTGCCCGCCGTGAGCACACGGCCATAGACCAGCACCGAGATGCGGTCGGCCAGGCGGAACACGGCCTCCATGTCGTGCTCGATCAACAGCACGGCCATGTCCTGGCGCAGGGTCTCGATGAGCTGCACCATTTGCTGGGACTCATCGGGCCCCATGCCGGCCATGGGCTCGTCCAGCAGCAGCAGCTTGGGCCCGGAGGCGAGCGCCAGCGCCACATCCAGCGTGCGCTGCGCGCCGTGCGGCAGGGCGCCGGCGATCTCGCCGAGCTGGCCCTGCAGCCCCACGCGCTCGGCCAGGCGGTTTGCGGCCTCGTACAGGCCGCGCTCGTGCGAGCGCGGCTTCAGGAAGCGGAAACTCGATCCGCGGTGCGCCTGCACGGCCAGCAGCAGGTTCTCGCGCACGCTCTGTTTGGGGAAGATGCGCGTGACCTGGAAGCAGCGCGACAGCCCCTGCGCCACACGGCGGTGCATGGGCAGCGCCGTGATGTCGGCGCCATCGAGCAGCACACGCCCCTCGTCCGGCGCCAGCAGGCCCGAGATCTGGTTGACCAGCGTGGTCTTGCCCGCGCCGTTGGGGCCGATCAGGGCGTGCACCTCGCCATGCGCCACCGACAGGCTCACATGGTCCGTGGCCAGCAGACCGCCGAAGCGCTTGACCAGGCCTTGCACTTGGAAGAGGCTCATGGCTTGCTCCTTGCGCGCAGGTCCGCCAGAGCGGCCAGGCCCTTCGGCGCATACAGCGCGGTGGCGATCAGCAGCACGCCCAGCGGCATGTGCCAGTAGTCGGTGTGCAGCTTGAGCGCCTCTTCCAGCGCCAGCCACACGGCCGCGCCCAGCGGGCCGCCCCAGCGCCGGCCCAGGCCGCCGATGACGACCATCACGATCAGCGTGGCCGACTGCGTCCAGTGCATCATCGACGGGCTCACGAAGCTGTTGCCCGTGGCCAGCAGCGCACCGGCCAGGCCGGCAACGGCGCCGGCCAAGGTGAAGGCCGCCAACTGCAGCAGGTACACCGGGTAGCCCAGGGCGCGCATGCGCGTCTCGTTGTCGCGGATGCCTGCCAACGCCGCACCAAAGCGCGAGGCCGTGGCCCGGTCCAGCCACCACAGCACCATTGCCACCAGGGCCAGCACCACCCAGTACAGCGTGGGCTCGTGCATCGCATCCAGGCCCAGCCCGAGCGCGGGCCGCATGGGCAGGGTGTAGCCGTCATCGCCGCCATAGCTGCGCAGCGAGACGAACACGAAGTACAGCATCTGCGCAAACGCCAGCGTGATCATGATGAAGTACACGCCCTGGGTGCGCAGCGAGATGGCCCCCACCAAAGCGGCCACCACCGCGGCAGCCACCGCGGCGGCACCCCACACGACCCAGGCCGATGTGGCGCCGGCATCGCTGAGCACCACCACGGCGTAGGCGCCCACGCCCACAAAACCCGCGTGCCCCAGCGCCACCATGCCGCCAAAGCCCATGATGAAGTTCAGGCTGGCGGCAGCCAGCGCTACCACCAGCACCCGGCGCACAAAGCCTACATAGAAATCCAGGCCCAGGGCGGGCGCGACCAGGGGAAATACCGCCAGCGCAGCCAATAGCACCAGTGGCAGCAATGCACCGCGCCAACGCGGTACGACCGTGCCTGCCGGCATAGACGAAATCAAGGAAGCGGACATGCTCAGGCCTTGGCAGAAAACAGCCCCGCAGGGCGAAAGCTCAGTACAGCGGCCATCAGGGCGTACATGGCCACCTCGGCGAACAACGGGCCCAGGTCGGCCGCAACGGAGGGCGGCAGCGTGGCGCGCAGCAAGATCGGCAGGAAGGCCCGGCCAATCGTGTCCACCAGCCCCACCAGCAAGGCCGCCACGAAGGCGCCGCGCACCGAGCCGATGCCGCCGATGACGATGACCACCAGCGCCGGGATCAGGATGGATTCGCCCATGCCCACCTGCACGGCCATGATGGGCCCCATGAGCGCACCGGCCAGGGCCGCCAGCGCCGCGCCCAGCACGAAGATGCCGCAGAACACGCGCTTGACGCGCACGCCCATGAGTTCGGCCATCCACCGGTCCGAGGCACCGGCCCGCACCAGCATGCCCACGCGGCTGTGGTTGACCAGCAGGTACAACAGACCCGCCACCGCCACGCCGGCCACCAGCACCACCAGCCGGTACGAGGGGTACGGCAGGCCCGCGAACAGCTCCACCGGGCCCGCGAGCAGGGCCGGCGTGGGCGCCATCACGGGCGAGGGGCCCCAGGCCATCTTCACCGCATCATCGGCCACCAGGATCACGCCGAAGGTGGCCAGCACCTGGGCCAGGTGGTCGCGGCCGTAGAGGCGGCGCATCAGCGTCACCTCCAGCAGCGCGGCCACGAACACGGTGGCCGCGATCGCCACCAGCACCGCCCCCGCGAAAGAGCCGCTGTGCACGTGCACCGTGGCCGCCACGTAGGCGCCCACCATGAACAGCGAGCCGTGCGAGAGGTTCATCACGTCCATGATCCCGAAGACCAGCGTGAGGCCGGCCGCGATCAGGAAGAGCATGAGCCCGTAGCCCGCTCCGTTGAGCAATTGCTCGATGACGAGGATCCAGTTCATGGGGTCAATGGCTCCACGGGCATCGTTTCCGCATCGCGTCAGTTATCGAAAGCGTCTGCATATCCTCAGTCCTTTGAAATAGCGCGGCCTATGCCAGGGCCGCCGCGCAAGGGCCGCCCCGCCGCGCTGGCGGCGTCCCCCTTCCCGAATGGCACAGCCATTCGAGAGAAGGGGGAAGGCGCAAAGCGCCTCAGGGGGATGTCACTTGAGAGGACACTGGGCAGAGAAGGCGTCGCCGTAGTTCTCCAGCACCGTCTTGATGGTCTTGTTGGTCACGCGGCCCTCGGCGTTCTTGCCGATGGTGCGCAGGTAGAAGTTCTGCACCGGGTAGTGGTTGTTGGCATAGCGGAAGCTGCCGCGCACCGAGGGGAACTGCGCCTTGGCCAGGGCCTTGGCGAGCGCCTCGCGGTCGGCCACCTTGCCGCCCACGGCCCTCACGGCCGCGTCCATGGCAGTGACCACGTCAAAGGCCTGCGCCGCGTAGATGGACGGATAACGCCCGCCGTACTCCTTGCGGAAGGCTGCCACGAAGGCCTTGTTGGCGGCGTTGTCGAGGTCGTGCGCCCAGTGCGAGGTGTTGAACAGGCCCAGCATGGGCTCGCCCACCGCGCCGATGATGTCCTCGTCGGCCGAGAAGCCGCTGGTCACCAGCATGATGTCCTTGGACAGGCCGGCCCCCACGAACTGCTTGATGAAGTTGATGCCCATGGCACCGGGCAGAAAGAAGTACACCGCCTCGGGCTTGGCGGCACGCAGTTGCGCCAGCTCGGTCGCGTAGTCGAGCTGGCCGACCTTGGTGTAGACCTCGTCGACCACCGTGCCCTTGAACTTGCGCTTGAAGCCGGTCAGGCCGTCCTTGCCCGCGGGGTAGTTGGGGGCGATCAGCACCATGCGGCCAAAGCCGCGGTCGGCCGCGAACTGGCCGGCGGCCTCGTGGTACTGGTCGTTCTGGTAGGCCGTGCCGAAGAAGTAGGCATTGCACTGCGCGCCGGCCAACTGGCTCGGGCCCGCGTTGTTCGACAGGTAGGGCACCTTGGCCGCGAACAGCGTGGGCGCGACGGCCAGCGCCACGTTGGAGGCGATGGGGCCGGTGAACAGGTCGATCTTCTCGCGCTGCACGAAGCGGTCCACCAGCTGCTTGGCCTGGTCGGGGCTGCCGGCCATGTCGGTCTGGAGGAATTCGACGGGCTGGCCACCAAGCTTGCCACCCAGTTGTTTGATGGCCAGATTGAAGCCGTCGCGCGCATCGGCGCCAGGGCCCGAGAAAGGCCCCGAGATGTCGAGCGCCATGCCCACCTTGATGGGACCCTGCTGCGCCAGGGCCGTGAAGCTGGCGCAGGCCGCCAGGGTGGCCAGTGCGGCTGCGCCGATCCGGTGGCGAAGCGAGGTGCGGGAGAGTTGTGCCATCGTCAATCCTTATCCATCAACAAAAAGAAAAGAGAACCAGGGGCGGTGCCAGCAGGGCGTCAGAGCCCGACCTCGACACGCCCCGCCACCACGCGCACCGGGAACGTGCGCACCGCTTCGGTGACGGGCGCCTTGCAAGGCGCCCCCGTGCGGATGTCGAAGGTGCCCTGATGCAAGGGGCATTCCACACAGCCGTCCTCGACCCAGCCGTCGGACAATTTGGCGGCACCATGGGTGCACAGGTCGTACAGGGCGAAGAGGCCCTCCCCGTCGCGGAACACCGCCACGGGCAGGCCGTCCACCACCACGGGCCACACGGCGCCGTCGGGAAAGTCCTCGGGCTCGCCCACGTCGTGCCAGGCGGCTACCGAGCCCTGCTCCAGTGCGTTGTCGGTCGTTGTCTGCATGGTGCGGGTCCTCAGATGGGGGTGGCGAGCAAGGTGGCCACGCGCGAGGTGTCGTACACCACGCGCTTGCTGCGGTAGCGCCACTCGCCCTGGTGCTGCACCACCTCGTCGAGGTAGGTGCCGGCCTGGTAGACGCTGGACTCGCCGGCCGCGCCGGTGATCACCACCACATAGCTCGACTGGGTGTGCACCACGCCGTCCTTGATGGCCGTGATCACCAGGCCCGAGGTGCCGTGGCGGTACACATGGTCTTCGTAGATGTTGGCATTGCGCAGCGACAGCACGCGGTCGCGCAGCATGCCGGCATTGCGGCAGTACATGATGGGCGCGGGAAAGCCCGCGTCGAAGTTCTCCTTGGGGATGATCTCGTAGCGGCCCTCTTCGACGAAGAAGCCGGGCCACTCTTCGAGCCGGTTGTTGTCCAGCGCGCTCACGTAGCGGTGCTGCAGCTCCAGCAGCTCGGTCCACAGCTGCAGGCGCTCCGGGCGGCTGATCTCGATGGGGGCGGTGGGGGTGGTCATCGTGGTCATGGCGTGCAGTCCTTCAATAGCCCATCAGTCCCTGGTAGCCCACCCAGAAGCGGCGGATCAGGTTCTCGGTGATCACGGTGTCCATCTGCTCGGGCGCCTCGCGCGCCATGGCGATGTAGGAATGCTTGTCGCCGTCGCGCACGGTGCCGCGCTGCACCAGCTCGGTGGCCTCGGTGTCTTCCATGGAGATGTAGCCCGCCGGCCCCACCAGGTTGGCCTGCAGCAGGCGCAGCTCGCGCAGCTCGGGCGTGTCGTCGGCATAGCCGAAGAAATGGAACACCAGCTCGAAGTTGTTCGGCCCCTTGGGCAGCAGCTGGCGCGCCACCAGCGTGTTGTGGATCTGCTGCACCACCAGTTGCGGAAAGATGGGCTGGATGTGGTTGGTGGTCATCTCGTCGAACTCCTTGATCTGGCCGAGCAAGGTGGGTTCTTCGAGCGTGAAGCCCTCGTCCATGGAGCGGATGTTCTGCGCGCTGTAGGCGGCGGCGGTGTCCGTCTCCACCTCGGGCTTGGTCACGGTGATGATGCTGTGCAGGCCGTGCGTCGCGTCGGGAATGGAGCGCGCCTTCATCCCCACGCGGAAGATGTTGAAGGTGGTGTGGAACAGGTGCAGCAGGCTGGCGTGGTAGGGGTCCTTCACGTTCTCGAAGTACAGCTTCCAGTTCGACTTGGAATACTGGCGCGTGCAGCCCAGGTAGACGATGGGCTTGTGGAAGATGCGGTCGATCCAGGGGCGCATCTGCTCGCCCAGGTACTCGGGCAGCGGCGGCGTGTCTTCGCTGAAGGTGGCGAACAGCAGGCCCTTGTAGCTGTCCACGCGCAGCTTCTGCAGGCCGTGTTCCTCGGTCTTGAAGTCCTTGGGCATACCGACCATGCCCTTTTGCCCGCGGCGGAACGGCACGCCCTGCAGGTCGCCGTTGGCGGCAAAGCTCCACTGGTGGTACACGCAGGTGTGGCTGGCGGCGTTGCCGCGCTTTTCGCGGCACACCATGGCACCGCGGTGCGCGCAGCGGTTGACCCAGCAGGCCAGGCCCTCGGCCGTGCGCGTGACCACCACCGGCGTGTCGCCGACAAAGGTGGACTTGAAATCACCCACGTTCGGGATCTCGGCTTCCAGGCCCAGGAAGTTCCAGACCGGGCCGCGGAAGATGCGCTCCTGCTCGCGGTCGTAGACCTCCTGCGAACTGAACACCCGGTAGGGCACGTTGGAGCCATCGGGCTGCGGAAAGAAGACCTGGCGCTGGGCCTTGAGCGAGGCAGGTGGCGCAACAGCGACGACGGGGATTTCAGACATGGGCAACACCTCTTCGATTGGGTTGCCTCCATGCTAGAAATCAACGCCCTGCCCCGCTATCCACTATCGGCAACCGGGTGCCTCGGACCTGTCCGGTTCTTGCAAATCTGCTCAGTTCAGTTGACGGCGGTCTGGCTCGGCAGCTCGCCAAAGCGCTCGCGGTAGTAGCTGGAAAAGCGCCCCAGGTGGCCAAAGCCGAACTCCAGCGCCGCATCGGTCACGCAGTGGCCGGGGCGCTCCATGAGGCGCGCGCGCACGGCATCGAGCCGCATGTTGCGCAGCAGGGCCATGGGCGATGCGCCGTGGTGGCGCTGGCACAGCGCATTCAGGCCGCGCACGCTGACACCGGCGGCACGCGCCAGGTCCTCCAGCGCGACGGGGGCGCACAGGCGGCTGCGCATGTAGGCGTCGAGCCGGTCGAGCCGGCCCATGTCGCCTTGCGGGGCCGGCGCGGCGCTGCAGGCATCCCCATCCAGCCAGGGCAGCCGCGGCGCAGCCGGCACGGGCACGCTCTGCGCGCACGAGGCCAGGAACAGCGCCACATTGCTCTCCATGTGGTCCACCCAGCGCGCATGCGCCGTGCTTTCCACCGCCTGCTGGCTCACGTGCAGCAGCGATTGCATGAGAAAGTGCCATTGCTGGCCCTGCCCCGCACTCAGCGGCAGCAGCGGGTGCACGAAGGTCGATTCACCCACCAGTGATTCGGGCGCCCAGGCACGCAACAGGCTGCAGGGCACCTTGAGGATGAGCTGGCGCGCGCCCTGCTGCCAGTGCATGTGCAGGTTGTGGCGCGGTGCAATCAGCGCGGCGGCACCGGCCGGCAGGCGCACGGGCACGCCATCGGACACCAGTTGCGCCGTGCCCGCGAGCGACAGGTGCACCAGCACGAAGTCGTCGAAGGGGCGCGGGCGGATCTCCACCTCCGCACCGTATTGCAGCATGAACAGCTGCAACTGGCGCACCCGCACCTTGGACAGCGCCGTGGCCACCGGCCCGCCGCACCATTTGAGCCCATGGTCCGAGAACTCGCGCGCCACCAGCTCATGGGAGTCCACCCGGAGGTCCGACGTGAAGACCGGGCGCTGCTGCAGCGCCGACAGATCCAGGGACAGGGCGGACGATAGGGGAACCATCGGACAGAGACCTCGCGTGGGAAGGAGCGCAGCATGCATCAGGGCGCGCCGCTTTGATGTGCATCAATCTCAGCAATTTCCATACCCATGCGCCGGCAGGCGCCCATGCGACACCCCCACGGCCACGCGCAGCGGGCTGCCGACGTACCATCGGAGCAACTTACCGCCCCCCTTTTCGCTCCCATGTATTCCACCGTCCGCCCCTCGCGCAGCGAGTTCGTCCCCATCCGCACCCTGAGCTACCACGTCCGCCACTGGGGCGGGGCCTCGCCCGACAAGGCCAGCACCCCGCTGGTCCTGGTGCATGGCTGGATGGATGTCGCTGCCTCCTACCAGTTCGTGGTGGACGCGTTCTCGGCCGCCTTCGCCCAAGGCCGCCACATCATCGCCCCCGACTGGCGGGGCTTTGGCCTGAGCAAATTGCCCGCGCCCTGCGACCACTACACCTTCCCCGACTACCTGGCCGACCTGGACCTGCTCCTGGACCACTACGTGGGCGACCAGCCCGTGGACCTGGTGGGCCACAGCATGGGCGGCAACATCGCCATGATGTACGCGGGCGTACGGCCCGGGCGCATCCGCCGCCTGGTCAACCTGGAGGGCTTCGGCATGCCGGCCACCAAACCCGAACAGGCCCCCAAACGCTATGCGCAGTGGATCGACGAGATCAAGCAGTTGGAAAAGGGCGAAATGGCCCTCAAGGCCTACGACAGCGTGGCCGGTGTGGCCCAGCGCCTCATGAAGACAAACCCGCGCCTGTCGCAGGACAAGGCCGACTGGCTGGCCCAGCACTGGGCCGAGCCCAATGCGCAGGGCCGGTGGGAGATCCTGGGCGATCCGGCGCACAAGATCACCAGCTCGCAGCTGTACCGGCTGGACGAGGCCCTGGCCCTGTATGCACAGATCGAGGCCCCGGTGCTGGCCGTGGAGGCCAGCGACGACAGCCTGGGCCTGTGGTGGAAGGGGCGCTATGCCCTGCCTGAGTACCACCAGCGCCTGACCCATGTGCGCCACTGCCGCACAGCCGTGGTGCAGGATGCGGCCCACATGCTGCACCACGACCAGCCGGCCGCCGTGGCCCGGCTGATCGAAGAACACCTGTCCTGAGAACGTTCTGAGGACCCGGTTTTCACAGGCACAAGGGGCTTTCGGAAGCCCCTGCCCGGTCCGTGAGAAAATGGTTGATTCGGAAGATGCCGAACCCGCGTTCGCGCTGCCTCATGGGGCCTTGTGCTGGCGCGGCAGGCAACGCCGCCCGCCGGCTTGCCAGGGCCTTGCCCCCGCCTTGCGCGAGGCACCCAAGCTGCATCGACCACCCTACAGAACCGAACAACCATACGACAGGACACCATCATGGACGCAGAACGCATCAACCTCATCGGCACCACCCTCGACGACCTGGCTCTGCGCACGGCAGAGTTACGGAGGTATCTTTGACTTCGATGCCAAGTTCGAACGCCTGAGAACCGTCAACGCCTCGCTGGAAGATCCGGCAGTCTGGAACGACCCGAAGAAGGCCCAGGAGCTGGGCAAGGAACAGAAATCCCTGTCCAGCGTGGTCGTCACGCTGGACAAGCTCACCCGTGAGCTGGCCGACAACGCCGAGCTGTACGAGATGAGCAAGGAGGAAGGCGACGAGCCCGGCCTCATGACCATCGAGGCCGAGACCGCCAAGCTGCGCCCGCTGATCGAGGAGCTGGAGTTCCGCCGCATGTTCAGCAACGAGGCCGACCCGCTCAACTGCTTCGT
>JAESFW010000226.1_pt1 | contig 64566 bp, 55 predicted proteins | sample 9269481 | NCBI WGS metagenome assembly JAESFW01 (sample SAMN14515350, study PRJNA621654) | algae metagenome | isolation source: Lyngbya sp. HA4199-MV5 and co-occurring heterotrophs from soil with... | place: USA: Ahupuaa O Kahana State Park, Hawaii | collected 2009-07-21 | reverse complement strand
CAAGATTGCCGCAGTGGGTTCTGGTATAGTAAACACAACTTTTCAGGGGTGAGATGGACTTTGTTCCGCTCACCCCATTCTTCTATACCTTGTCCCTCTTCCTCCAAATGGCTAAAGTCGAGCTAAGTACCTGCTGTACTTAACTTGGTTTCCTCTACATGTCTGTCTTGCCTTGTGTGTTATGAATGTTTCTCCTGAGGAGAATAGAGGCTGTTCCACCATTTGAATTCAAACGAAACCGTATGCTCATAGACTGAGTAATCTTCTAGTAGGGTTGCCTTTGAAGTTTGTCAGGCATAAGTCAGTGCAATACTTCTGTTCATTTCTTGCTGCTCCTCCTTCAGTTGCTGCGTATGAACCGCAGAGTTCGTCTATCAATCTCCCTCGTTTTCTCTTATGTGAAAGACTTAAGGTGCGCTAGGAGGGAAGTTCTGCCTTCAAAGCTGGAACGACTAAACCGAATCAGAAATTAGCTCAACGATCGCCTGTAACGATTCAGACGCAGAGGAGATAAAGAAGAACAGGAATAACTTCATTCCTTTGCTCACCTGAGGGGTAATTACTCACATCACACGCAGAAAGGTTAAAATGGGCGTTATGTCTTTGTGTAGGTTGGCTAGTCCTCTACATACGGGAGACACTAAAACAAGTCGAACAAGTAACTGTAAATAACTTTGTCTTTTTCAGCCTGCCAAGGCTGATGAGAGATTGTGCTGTTTGCGTTTCATCAAAAAAATCAAGCATCTAGTACATACTAGGTGCCTCCATCCCTGCCATGACTCTCGTATATGTGAAAGTCATGGCAAAACAATAGCATATGTTCAAATAAAGTCAACTAATTCGCGAAACCTCTCTGAGAGGAGACAACGAGGTGTTGGTAGTAAGCAATACAAATTATGCAAAGCCAGAAGTCTAAGCCGCGAGTTATTAAGGAGCCCCAGAAAGAACTTGGGCGGCGAATCGCTCACGTTGCCGAGCGGTTAGGAGGAAAAAGGGCACTGGCTGAAAAAGTGGGTTTGTCAGAAGGGCAAATCTATCGATACATCAATGCCCAAAGCGATCCCACTTCAAAAGTATTGGTAAGAATTGCAGATGTGGCAGAAGTTTCTTTGGACTGGTTACTTAAGGGTAAGCCAGCACCTTTGACCTCTAGTCATTCAAAGAATGACAATTCTGGAGTAAATAATAGGGTTTATTTAAGGGGATCAACAGTGATTTCTTTTGAAGCGGAGTGGCTCTCAAATCAGAAATTTGGTAGAGATCCTACTAGTCTTGAAGTGATTCAAATCGAATCTGATCAGGAGATGAAACCTACTTTAGGAATTGGTGACTTGGTCATTGTAGACCTGAGCAAAAGAGAGATTGGCTCTGGAATTTACTATATTCGTTTAAAGGATTCTAGAGCTGTGGTGAGAAGGTTGCAGTACATAGATAAGAGTACTGCTAAGGTGATCAGCGACGATCGCGCCTACGAGCCAATTTTACATCCAATTGAAAAGCTGGAAATTCTGGGGCAGGTTGTGTGGATTGGCAAAGAATATTCGTAGAAGCTATACGGAACGTGCTTCTATTTTGCGTTACTTGCATTACCGTCATCGGGGACTTCTCCACACATCTGGCGAAATGCACGTTCTGCTTGTTGCTCTCGTGCTTTACTGCTGTAGCGTCGGAAGGCAGACAGGGAACGATGTCGAGTTAATGCCATTGCTAAGTAAGTATCCATACCGCCTAAAACTAGATTAGAGGCAAAGGTATGGCGTAGCTGGTGAGGATGGAGCTGCGCCAAGGCAGCTATTTCCCATCCTACGAAATCCTCGACGCTATACCCTTCAGGCTTCTCTGAAAGTTGCGCTAGCGCAACCTCGACTGCCAGTTGTCCAAGTTGCCTTACCACTAAATAAATGCCGTCGTAACTGAGTCGATTCCTCTGCACATTGGGGTTACGGGAGTAATTAATGAATAAAGGTGTATCTGCTACCAACCGATCGCCCTGCTCACGTCGCCATTCCAGATAGGTATCAATTGCAGTTTGAGCGGCTCTATCTACAGGCACTTTGCCAGTAGAGCCATGTTTTGCCTTCCGAATATGCAGGCGATCGCCATCGTAATCCTCAATATTCAAGAGGCTGGCTTCTTCGGCTCGCAATCCATGACTCAGCACAGCCAGCAGTGTTGTATCCCGCAGCCTCAGATGTCCGCGTCGTTCCAACGCAGCATAGAGCATTGTGACCTGAGCCTCAGTGAGTTCTTTGGATTCTGGGTCTGGCTCACTTGGCGCACTCACGGCAAGCGTAGGATTTTCTGTGATGTAGTAGGCATGCTGCATCCAGCCAAAGAAGCTCTTGAGTGATCGCACAGCTAGCGCCACAGAGTTTGTGGATAGCTGCTGCTTTGTTGTGCCAGTCTTCGTATCGTGAACCGTTGCTTTCTCTAGATAGTCTTTGTACCGCGTCACGTCCCAGGTTGTTATCTGATTCCACGGCTTCTCTGTCCAGTGCCAAAAGCGTTTTAGCTCCTTGATGTAGGAGCGCTTAGTATTTGCTGCTAAAGATTTGGCGGCTAACCATTGCTCAACTCGCATCCACCGTAGATCTCCTGCAGGAGGTTCTTTGAGGTTAGCGTGGAGGGGCTTTTGTAATTGCCGGGTAGTAGTTGTGAGAGAGATAGACGGGTTCGGAAGTTTAAAGAAATTTAGATTGGTAGTGTCCATAAACCGCCATAGATTTAGACAAAACCACCTCAATAGTAGTGCAACTGCTTAGCCTTGCTGCCCATTGAAGCGAAGTTGTGGAGGCGTTTACCAAACTACTCGTTTTAAGAAGTTTGAGGCAGTGAGTAATCCTAGTAAATCTTCCAAACCAGAGCTGTAGTAGTCGTGTTAGCTCTCTTGATGAAAGCCATTGAGGGCACTTTCTAATGAGTTTTAGGCTCTGTAGTCCACCTACAAGCATCTATAAGCTAAAGATAATTAACCATTATCCGTATCTAAGGAAACTCTGACTAAATTAGCCGTAAGCCGCCGACTTTAGCGGTCATGCAAAGTACGTTGAGAGCGCTTGCTGTGCGGTAGCCTGTAACAGCCGTATTCCTTACACTGAGAGCCAGAGAGTCATCGTGCATGGGGAAGCGGTGGGCAATGGCGAGACCTGTGAATCGTAAATGTATCGAGTGCGCTCAACTCACGATTGAGCAAGCGCGGCAGCGCTCGTGCTGGACGGACGAACGGGAACTTTGCCATAAGCGTCGATCGCACTATCTCAAGCGGGGCGATCGCAACACCACTCGTCGCATTCTCTACAAGTCGAAGCGAAGCATCTTGCAGTCAGCGCCCTTCGCGCTTCCTCACCAAGCCTCGTCTGCCATAATTTTGGTGATCTACAGCGAACAGCCTGCCACCTTTAAATCTGGCGAAACACCCGTCCATGCCATTGGAGCCGAGTTATGGGTGGGGACGGCACTACAAGAGCAGATGGTTCCGACCCTTTGCTACGGTAAACGGGGTGATGAAGTAGCGGTCCTGCTGCCATTGATCCTGGACGAGTTTTCCAGACGGTTTGCTGAACCATACAACCAGGGCAAGAAGTTTCACCGCTTTGCCGCCAAGGTGCACCGTCATATTTTTGAGTGTCCTGTCGCCAATCCGTTTCAAGCGGCGTCACTCAGCAATTCCGCAGGCTGATAATGGTGATGCAACCACTGGAACAAGACCTATGGCAAGCACTTAAGGATGCTCTTGCACTCCCACAATCGGCTGACCTCAAACGGCTTTGTCACCTTTTTGATTGGGCAATCGCGCAATTGCCAGAAAGTCAGCAACTCGATGCAGCAGGCAAGGCGATCGAACAAATTTCGGTAGTGTATGCGTTGAAAGCCGATTGCTTGCTGGCAAGGTGGGAGGCAACTCATGAAGCGCCAGAATCTTCTTTACCAGTTTTAAATGCTGAGGCACTAGACAAATGGCTTCGGCAATCAATGTCGATTGACCTGGATGTCTTCGTTGAGCAGCCCGTATCAAAGCGCAGCAAGAGAAACCATCAGCCTCAAGCAACTGACTCCATTGCAGCAGTCGTAGAACAAGTGTCTCTGCTAGAGATGCTTGACCAGATGGCAGCGGAGCCGGACCCTGATCAAATGATGCGGCAGCTGGCAGGCGAGGAAGATCCCGTCAAGTGGTCAATGGCGATCAGGCAATGGCTACGAGAACATGCGCCAGCAGAATCTGTTTGCCTGCCAGACCTATGCTCTGGGTTAGGGATGCCGTGGGTTGAGGTTGTATTAGGACTGTTGCTAGGTGAGTTTATCTTAGAGCAACGAGGCGATTTCTACAGCACTGGTGATGTTTGGATCACGCTAAATTGATCAGGCAATTGCCTCGATCGCCCGTTCTCTTAGCGGCAATTAATTAGATGGGCAGGCAACAGATATCACCGCTGTTCTACCTGGGATAGGGTTTCATTTACTTCAAGCTAGAGGATATTTCCTTCAGCCAACTCCGCTAACGCGTATAAAGCTGTCGAGTCAACTGTCAAAAGTTGGGCTATACCGCTAAAAGCAGAGAGACTTCCTCAACGATTTCCTCTAGGCAGGGCATGATGGAGAGTAAGAATTGTTGACTGGGATTATGCCAGAGGACCTTCAAGCAGTCATTCAGCGGATAGAGGCAGACAGTCAAGATGAGGCTGCTTGGAAGACGATCACGGCTGCACTTCAGGCTGGGCAAGTTTTAGCGTTTGGAGAACGCTCTGTTGCAGTGGGTGGTAGTGCTAATGATGCAGTAATTGTACCTGGTGACAATAACCAGATTGTGATTCATCAGGGAGCAAGTGTTGAGGAGATGCGACAGGTCATCTTGGAAGTCATGCAAGCATGGCAAGGAGTGACGATCGCTCCAAAACCGCCGACTGAAGAAGAAGCGCTGTCTAGTCGTCTGAGCCGTCTAGAGAAGCTATATCAGAACTCCCGAGACTTGTGCATTCAGCGTTTCTGGACTGTACTTTTGGATATTGATGAAGCAACGAACCTTGCAGATGATCCTTCCATTGGCGTTCTTCCCGACGAGTTGAGCCTTGTCTCTGGAGCGGTCGTTCTACTGGTTGGCGAGTTGGGCATTGGTAAAACGCTGCTTGCACAACGGCTTTTTCAACAGGTAATCAAACAGGCTCAGGAAAATGAAGCTGCTCCCATCCCTATTTATTTGGAATCAGGGGAGTGGAAACAGGCGACTTCCCTCAATCAAGCTGTGGAAAGTGCTGCTAGTGGTTTGGGCAACCCAGCGACACAAGGAGCAATCGTCATATTAGATGGACTTGATGAGATAGATTCTGTGCTTGCAAATCAGATTTTGGGCAAAGCCTGTCTTCTGGCAAAAAACTGGCGAAACACGACCGTGGTCATTTCCAGCAGACCGACTCGAATTACAGATGATGTAAAAGACAGTAACCAAATACAACAACTACAAGTGCAGCCTCTCTCAGAGCTAAAGGCTCATTTGTTAATTGAGCGAGTCTCCAAACTACAATTAACAGCAATGGTCTGCTCAGGTTGGACTAAGTCGTTGCGGGATGCAATTCGTCGTCCCTTCTTTGCTTTAATCTTGGCACGCTATTTGGGCAAAGGGATTGCCCAGTCTCCCCGATCAACAGGCGAACTATTGTCCTGGTTTGTTGAAGACGCGCTTGAGCAAGTTAAAGCCGACTACAGTACGTGTTACCAATTTTTAAAGCAACTCGCAAGTTTATCCATTGATCGCGGTGGTGGTTGGATTCGAGCCACTGATGTAGATTCCACAGGAGGCGCATTGCGACCGCTCTTAAGCTCTAGGCTCGTCGTCGAACGATCTCGTGGCTTACTTTCCTTTCCCCTACAGATTTTGACAGAATGGTTTGCTGCAAGAAGTCTAGCAGACAACCCATCCAAGGTTGAAGCATTGGTCACTCATCCTCAACAGCTTGAAAATTGGCGCTATCCACTGACGATAGCCATTGCATCCTTTGGTGAGGAGATTGTATTCAAACTTCTGCCACCTATTGTTCAGAACTATCCAACATTTGCGGCTGAAATTATTCTTAAGGCTTCCACGCGCTGGAGCGGTAGGGGAACTCCATTACCGCCGTTCAAAGCATGTGGTGAGCAAATTCAAACTGCTATGAAAGCCTGGGTGCAAGGACTTGAACCTTTAGCCCCACTGATTGCACCGATTCGTGAGGATGGTGCAGTGCGATCGTTGGGTGTTAAGACAGACGGTACTCGCCTCGAAGCTGCCTGGTATAAGGGAAGCGAGGTCTTGGAAGAGGTCTTTCTACTGACATCTGACTGGGACAATCCAATGACGAGGGAGTGGGAAAACTGGACGAGCGGTAGCAGTTCCTATCCAGGTGACGAACCAGCTTGGGCATGGCGTTGGACTTTGAATAGTCTCGTCAGCCAATTAGAAAGGAGGCTTGAAACGCCTACACTATTAGTAGAAAACGAACCACTCATCCGAGAAGCTGCTTGGCGAGCAGCGCTGGCAATTATCCAGCATGGAAAGACGGCTAGTTACAAAAATCAGAAATGGTGGGGATTAAACAAAATTCCTTTAGTTGAGTTGGAAGCACCGCTTACCTATATCAAGGATAAAGCTGCTCAGAATTGTCGGGTCGTGCTTCATGACATTGGCTCTGGTAGCGATTATCAACAAGAGTATTACCTCAAACATCTTCGTCAGGAAATCACCCGGCTTCAGGGTTTGGATATACCGGAGCTTTGTTATCCTTGGCTTGGTCCAGATTTACCTCAGGGGCAACGCTTGTGGGAGTTGTATAGCCCTCAACAATTAAGTGTACGTATTCGAGAGGTTTACAAAGCGGCACTTGACCTTTATCAACAGATGATCAAAACCTGGTTTCAATCACTACAGCAGGGTTTGAAAATTGCTGCAATGCTCCCTGCTCGACTTGTCGGCAATGTTTCACCCACGCTTCGCCAAGGTTTCACTGGTACAGATCCTCCAGACTTCTACTGGTTCCTGGAAGCACTTCCTAAAGGGCAGCCTAACGAAGTTGAGATTAATATCAGCGAAGACCACATTTATGAAAGCGAGAATGCGCGGATGGAAACTGCTTTACGGCAATTTAGCTCCCTAAGACCAGAGACTGCCGTGTGGATTAGATACCTTCCCCGTGGTAATCATTTATCAGAAAAACATTTCTTTGACCATAGCCCCGCTACAGCGCTAGCGTATTCCTGGTTAAGGGATGATTTGAAAAGAGTTTTCGGCTCTGGAAGCTTTGTTCATCAGACTCGGTTTTAGGGAATTGAGCTATGACTGAGAAGATGCAAGAGATTATCCAACGAGTCGTTGCTGGTAGCAGGGATGAGGCAGATTTGCAGGCGATCACAGCTGCACTTCGAGCAGGAGATGTCATATTAGCAACAGGAGATCGTTCGATCGCCATTGGCGGCAATGTCTCAAATTCTGTCATTGTGACTGGAGACAACAATCACGTCATCTTTTTGGCAGAGGAAGCCGCGATCGCCCTTGAGCGCATCTTGCAACAGTGGCAACCGAAGCAGGGTCAATATGTGCAGCCGAAAAGATGCCAAAATCGCCAGGAGTGCGATCGCTATCTTGAAGTCGTGCTGCAACGATTGGAGCGTTTGGGGAGTCCAGAAATCCTCAAAGATGAAGTCTACAAGGGGAGAAGCTTCAACTACATTGCCAGAATGGTTGATTTTGAGCCAGGGTTAGGGATGCGCGGAGAGGCATTCTTTCTGTTTTCTGAGTTTGCTTTTATCAACCTGAATGTTTTGAAACCGTTCTCTAATGAGTCTTCACAGTGGGCAAGGGCACGAGCCAACCCAGCGGCAGCAGGTCAGGCGCTTTATAACTTTCGGATGCCGACGCATTTCTGCTTTGCAGTCGCTCTGGTCGATCAGGTCGAGGAAACAGTGGCTGTTGGAAATTCAGACAACCAACCCCTTTGGGCACCGAGTAGACTTGCTGTGGTATGAGATTCCTGTGGTATACGAACTGAGTCAACAGCGGCTGCTTTACTACAACAAGGCATCGAGTTTTTGGGAAAACTTTAGAGGCGAAGTTGTCTGGCAACCGTTACGCACTGTGATTCAGCAAGTCTTGGTGCCTTAGTAAAAAGTCGTTGGACTGGATCGATGTCAGAATACCTTCAAGCAGCCGTTCAGCGTGTCTTAGCAGGAAGCCGAGATGAAGCCGATCTGATGGCGATCGCTACTGCCATTCAGACGGGGCAGTTCACTTGGGCATCAGACAAGGGTGCAGTTGGGGTGGGTGGCGATGTTGTGAATTCGCTGATTGTCCCTGGCAGCTACAACATTATCGACAGCACGATTGTGCTTGAAGGGGAGGCTGCGATCGCGATTCAAACGCTCCTAACCCAACGCTTGGGCGTAACGCCAACAGCAGCGATCCCTTTGGATGCACTGCTTCAGCAGGTGCGATCGCGGGCTTCAACCAAAATTCTCAATCTATTCAGCCAGATTCAGTTGTTGAACAAACGGCAATTAGCGGTGGATCAGCTGTATGTGGATGTTTATGTGCTGGAGGTGCGGAATTTTCGTGCAACGATTCCAGGGCTGTTGGAGGGGCAGGATGCGCGGGAGCAGTTTGATCGCTTCGGTTTGGGTAAACGAGGGGAGCGATCGCCAGGATTAGCGATCGCAGCGAGTGAGGACTTTCCCCGGTTAATGGTGTTGGGCAAGCCAGGGTCAGGCAAGAGTACGTTTTTGCGCTATTTAGCGGTTAGCTGTGCCAGGGGCGAGTTTCTGAGTGACTACATCCCGGTGCTGCTGGAATTGCGAGATGTCGATGAGGCAGCTTTTAATCTGTTTCAATACCTTCATGGGGAATTTGGACTGGAGCAGGAGGCGCAGACAGAGCAGATTCTGAAGCAAGGGCGGGTGTTGCTTTTGTTGGATGGGTTAGATGAGGTGCCGAGCTCGTTGCGGCAGACGGTGCAGCGTGAACTGCGAAAGTTTGCAAAGCGGTATGACAAAAATCGTTTTATTCTCACCTGTCGCACTCAGACGACGGAGTACATCCCGGAGCAGTTTCAGGCAGTGGAGGTGGCGGATTTTAAGCCAGAGCAGGTGGAGTGCTTTGCGTTGCATTGGTTTACGACGATGGCAGGAACATCGGAGCAAGGAATGGCGTTGAAAAACCAATTCATGGAAAAGCTGCGAGAAAGTCCTCAAACGGCTGAACTGGCAGTGACTCCGGTGTTGCTGAGTTTAACCTGTTGGATTTTCGATGACATGAAGGGCTTGCCGCAAAAGCGATCGGACTTGTATCGAGACGGGTTGGATTTGCTGTTGCAGCAGTGGGATGAAGGACGGGGCATCAGTCGCGATTCGGGGTGCGATCGCTGTCATCAATTAACCACCGAGGAACGAAAGCGGTTGCTGAGTTATGTCGCGGTTCGCAAGTTTGAGCAAGCGGAAAATTTTGTGCTGTATGAGGAGTCGGAGCTTTGCGGCTACATTGCAGAGCATTTGCAGGTTTCGATTGAGGAAAGTCAAGCTGTATTGGAGGCGCTCTCACAGCAACATGGCTTATTAATTAAACGAGCGCAAGGGATTTGGTCGTTTTCACATCTGACGTTTCAAGAGTACTTGGCAGCAAAGTGGTTTTGTGATCGAACCGATTGGCAAAATCTTATTGAGTATCTATGGACATCGCATTGGCACGAAGTTTTTCTGATGACAAGCGAAATGGCAGAGTTCGCGGATGAATTACTTTGTAAAATAAAGCAAGAGATTGACTTTTTTCTACATCAAGATAGGTTTCAGGCTTTCTTGTCTTGGGTCTATGAAGATACCCAAGCTATAGAAAGTGCCTATAGGCCCTCAGTTGTTAGAGCTTTCTATTTTTCAGATTTTGATGATGATTTTTCTGAAAGCCTTAGTCTGAGACTTGATGACAGTCTAAGTGTTGCAAATGATCTTCGTGATAGCGTGTCTTTTTCGCTTGGGTGTGACCCTGATGACTGCTACAGATCTTCAGATAGAGCTCTAGCTGAGTACGAGCGAAGAAATGTATGTTTTGCTATTGCTCGTTCTCTTATTTTTGATATCCACATATGCCAAGAACTGAGATCAATTAATCAACTTGATTTAGGAGATCTCGATGAGAGAGCCGATAACGATTATTTTGCCCGATTAGAATCTTGGCAGGATGAGCTTTATGATGCTATCCAAGGATATGAAAGTTGGGTTCATGACTGGGAATTTGAAAATAAAGACCAAGAAAAATTCCGTAAGTATTACAATGTCAACAAGCTATTGGTTGATTGTTTGAATGTTAGTTCTTCAAGTAGTGACGAAACCAGAGAGCAAATTGAGGAGGCACTACTATTACCGATCGCCGAAATCGAAAAGCGAAAAAAGTAAAGTTCAGATTAGCGATCGCAGCTTTACTCTTTCTCCAATAGCATTGCTGCAAAATGTTCCTGTAACAACCGATGAATAAAGCGGTAGCGACCACCAATCCGTTGAAGTAGGAGGCGATCCGTACAGTAATCGAGGAAACGAGTATAGTTACAAGGAATAGAGCCTTTGTCGCGGAGAACAAGCCGAAGCGAGAAGTGTTGAATGCATTCTTGACCTCCAGCCATAAATAGGCTAAGCGAGCTTATAGTAGGAATAGTGATTATCAAAAAAGTATAATTAGGTAATAGAGGAAGCAGCATTCGTGCTGCAACCGCAAGTACTACTGAAAGAATGGCCATAAGAATTGTGGTTGCTAATGAGCTTCTGATGCCTTGATTAGAGTGAACTCTTATTTCAATTTCTTCTCTTTTTAACCTGGATAACCATGTGGAGAACACCGCAATAATTATCGCTGAAATAATTCCAAAAAATGGTTCAAAAATCAATCCGCTGACTAGCCCTAAAAGACTCCAAATAATTATTACTAGTAACATTATCACCTTTATCTTTAATGCTGATTTCCGGATGCCGCTCAGAATCAAGTCTTGAGTTTTATTCTGCACAAGGCGTTGCCCAAAAAACAGCCCACAAAGCAACCCAAAAAATGGTCCTAAATTAATAATTGGATTATTAACAAACATCAGTCTGGGAATCAGCCCAATAAACAAGGCACCAGTTAACCCACAAAGCAACACGCTAATCAGTCTATAGCTCTTGAGTTGGTAACTCGTTAACAAAGAAGGCTGAATTTCATCAACCAAAAAATCGTCTTCAATTTTTTGAGAAAGCCATATTAACCACTGTTGAGTTTGTTCTGATGTATAAGGAAAACCTTTGAATTGCTCATCCGACCTACAATTCAGCATTCTTGCGACATAAGCGTCTAGCAAGTAACGCAGTTGATCATCTGCTCCCTGTAACTTCTGCCACTCTTGACCTTGACTTTGAGGATAGGTAAGAACCGCAACACTTAATATAAATGGGGTGCGAATGAGATTTAGCAAATCCAAGTTGCCTGACAAGAGCTGCCATAACTCTGCACATTTTACAGTTTCTAAATAGCCTTGAATTTGTTCATTGCTAAGTTCCTTTAAATAGACTGCTCCATTAAGTTTCAGAGAGCTTTTACTTTTGTAGTATTCATACTCTTTTAACCTGCTGCACACCACACAGTATTGTGGGCGGGCTTCACCTTGTACCCACTCGTTAATCTTCTGCACACAAGGTGCTTGCCGCACCGGTTCCAACTCATCTAACCCATCCAAAATCGGCAACATGATCCGATCTGCCACCCATTTTTCGCCAATATCATTCCGTACTCCATACTTTGAGTCCAGTTCTGCTACCAACCAATCTCGCATGGATTGTTGGTCATCTCTCCAAGATGACAAGTTCATCAATACTGGAATCGGAAAGTCTATCTGCTGCTCTGCTCTTTCACACAATACCTTTGATAGCTCTAACATTGTTGTAGTTTTTCCTGCACCTGGATTCCCCAAAATTAGTAGCTTTCCAGCAATCTCGGGTTTATCAAATACATCCCCAATGCTCATCGATTCCAAAATCGCTTCTGGAGGTCTACGTCCAATCTTGATATCTACTTCCAAAGGAGACAGCACCAATTCTGGCTGCGCTTCCATCCCCAGCTGAATGAAAACCTGATTATGCAACGATTGCTTTAATCGTGAAGAAACTTCTTCCTTGACTGCTTGCAATAGCAGCCTTTCATTACGCGGACGTGTTCCTGCCAATTCGCGAATAGCTTCTGCGTCGGCTCCGGTAATGACAACGTTACGATCGCCCGTCACAATTGCTGCACCATCTGCACTGCCACCAATGGCAACCGCGCGATCTCCTGTTGCAATCGTCACCTGCTGCGATCGCACGGCTGTTACCAAAATTTGTAAGTCTTGCTTGCTAAGACGCTTTCCTGTCTCAAGGCGATTCAAAAGGGCTTTTAAGCCTGCGGAGTCAACCATTGCTAATGTTGCTGCTAGTGTGACCAGGGGCAAATTTCCAATACCATAACCTTTCTGCAACGAATACCGTAGTCTTGGAGGAAAAATCTTTGCTTCCCAAGACAGACAGGTTGAGAGCGGCTATCTTGAAGGTAGATTTCTCTCGCCAGATGAAGCCATGATGCAAACCGCTACCTTTACCCATGGGTATGCCCTCCTCATTGGTGTCGGTCAGTCTGCCTGGACAGACTGGTCGCTTCCAGTCACTGTCAAAGATGTGAAGGCGTTGCAAGCGATTCTGGTTCATCCAGCCCTCTGTGGTTATCCAGAAACCAACATCCGCACTCTGACGGACAGCAACGCCACTCGTCAAAGCATTCTGGACGGGCTGCAATGGCTACAACAGCAAGCAGCCTCCGATCCTCAGGCAACCGTCGTTGTTTACTACTCTGGTCATGGCTGGCTGGATCAAACGCAAAACCGCTACTACCTCGTGCAACACGACATCAAGCCGTTTAACCTGCCTGGGTCAGCCCTTGCCGCCACAGACTTTACTGAAGCACTGCAACAAATTCCAGCCGCACGGTTGCTCGTCATGATTGACAGTTGCCATGCCGAAGGGATGGCAGCGTCTAAAGAGGCTGGGCTGGCGTTAGACCTGCCAACGGGTTTCGTGGCTCTCGCTCCCAGTAAAGGCTTATTTGATCCGCTCACCCAGCGTAAGGGCTGGGCTGTTTTTACCTCCTGTGCTGGCACCCAGAAATCCTGGATTCGCCAAGACCAGACGCTGAGCATCTTTACGGATCATCTGATTGAAGCCTTACGTGGGGCAGCCAATAAGGCTGGGGAGACGACTGTCAAGGTCTCCCATTTGATGAATCACTTGGGTGAAACAGTGCCAGCCAGTGCCCGTGCCGAGTGGCAAGCCGATCAAGACCCACAGTGTGATTTCAAGACAGAAGATTTTGAAATTGCCCTGCTGCAAGGTGGCAAAGGCTTACCCGAAGGCGCATGGGATGCGGTTAAAGCCCCGCCTGCCGCTGCTGGCTCCAGAGTAACAACGGCAGCAGGGGAACGCAGCATTGCCGTGGGTGGGGATGTCAGTGGTAGTAACTTGGTGACGGGTGATGGCAATGTGGTGGGTAGCGGGAATGTGGTGCAGCGAGGCAAGTACAACCTCAACGCAGGCTCCATCCGTGGACTGCGAGTTGGCGATACCTACGGTTCTGGCACACCAGAGGCTTTTGGAGAGGAAGAAGCGGAGGAAGAACAGACCCGCACAGCGAAGGGATTTGAGCCCTTACCAGGACAGACACAACCGCTGGCAGCTACCAAGTATGTCTGTCCCGAACCGGATTGCGACATTTCCTGGGTGCGTCGTTCGGTGGGGCAAGCCATTCCCCAATGCTCCATCCATCAGGTCGCGCTTGTGCCCGTTCACCGTTCCTAAGGGTTGCTATGCTGCCAAAATTTTTGGAGAGCCTGGGGGATACCATCGCCAAAGAGTGGGTGGCCAAGGTCTTGACGCCTGCCTTTGTCTTTTGGTTTGGCGGCCTCTTGTCCTGGGCGCTCCACTCCCAAGCGAACTGGAACACCTTGGAGCAGTGGCTGAACCAGAAAACGCTGGTACAGCCCTTAACTACCTTAATTGCAGCCTTGCTGGTGATTGCTACTTCCGCGATCGCCGTGCAGCAGTTTGAACTACCCGTCCTACGCTTGCTAGAGGGTTATTGGCCCCGCTGGCTGCAACCTTTACGACGGCGACTAATCAAGGGTCAGAAGCTCAAAGCTGAAAAGGCAGAGAAGCGCTTTCAAGCCTTGGCAAACATGGGCATCGAGAACCTCACACCGGAAGAAGCCGACGAGTACGTGCAACTGGACTGGCAATTGAAACAAACCCCGACACAGAGCGATCGACTGATGCCTACCCAGTTGGGTAACATTCTGCGAGCCGCAGAGCGCCGTCCCCTGGAGAAGTATGGGTTGGAATCGGTCATTTGTTTCCCTCGGCTGTGGCTGCTCTTACCAACTGAGGTGAAAACAGAGTTGACCGAAGCGCGAGCCAGACTCAACACAATGGCGCGTGTTTTAGTGTGGAGTATCCTATTTGAGGTGTGGACGGTTTGGAGTTGGTGGGCGATCCCGATCGGGCTACTTTCCGCGTTCCTGGCATATCGCTGGTTACTGAATGCGGCTGCCATTTACGGTGATTTGGTTGAGTCCGCCTTTGATTTGCATCGCACCGCACTCTACAAGACCTTACGCTGGAAGCTACCCAAGACTCCTACGGAGGAACAGGCATCAGGTCGAGCGCTGACCGATTATCTCTGGCAAGGTTTCACGGAGCCAGAACCAACGTTTGAAGAGCCTGAAAAGAAGTAAGGGAGTGAGCAATGTCCGAGATACTTCAGGAAATCATTGATCGAGTCAAAAGCGGAATCCCAGCGCCAACAGATATTCAAGCTTTGGCGGCGGCTATTCAATCTGGGCAAGTAACGCTTGCAGCAGGACAACAAGCCGTAGCGATTGCGGGTAATGCGGCTGAATCTAACATTTTGACTGGAAATAACAACTACGTTAATAGTGGTTACCAAGGATGGAGTGTGGAAGACATTCGAGATATCCTAGAAATATTTAAGCAATCAGAGACGGCTAGCCTTTCTTCAATTTCGACTGCCGTGGAAAGTGGTCATCTAGGAAAAATAACCTTAGAGGTTCAGGATATAGATTTTATCAATTCAAAATTAGCGGTTCTTGAGGAAATCCAGCAGTTTAAACAGTTGTCGAAAATACCAACAGATGAATTTAATCTTTTAAGACGAAAGATTCAAGCTATAAGTAGTTCTAGCCGAGAATTGAAAGAAATTGAGATTATAGCTGGAAAGCTTCTTGAACAGTCCGTCTTGGCGCTCACGGAAAAAATAAGAACTCTAAAGCTAAAATCTAAGCATGAGCTGGCAGAGCCTCATTTACATAGGGATGATGTAAATTGCCAAACAGATTGTCTTGAAAAGCAGCTTCAGTTGCTCAGAAAATTTGAAACTAACTTAGAGTATGGGAAGCAAGGAGCTGATTGGCTTAACCTTAATATTACCGACTTTGCAAAAAGTATGGGGAAATACGCGTTATCCCAATGCCCAAGTGTTCAGAAAGCTGCTTCAGTAGATATGATTGATGACTTTTACTTTTCCATTGAGCAGCTTTTGGAGCGAATTAGCCATTGTCTAATTTGGGGAAGATATAGCATCTTGGACTCATTTGATATTCCTTTGATTTTTGATCAAAGAACTCATGAGTTTGCCTTCTCCTTCTTTCAAGAGACAATTATTCCTTCCCATTTGCCTACAGAAGTGAGGAAACAGATACACGACTATGTAAATTATCTTGTAAAGAGACTACCACTTTATTCTTGCTAGCCCTTCTAATATGACTAATGACGCATTTTTCTGGCGATTCGCTGTCGGATTTTCAACAACTCATCAGCTTGAAGAGCTAGATGAGCATAATTTTGCATTGCAAGCTCCATAGCTTGATCCAAACTGCACCCCTGACTTACCAAACTCTCTACATCTCGCTCAAATTGATCGTTAGGAGCCATAAGACAGGATTCTTTAATTGTCAGTGGTCACTTAGCTATACATTTCTGCTAAGGAGAATCAGGACAATTAACTACTTTAAAAAACAAAACCCCAGACACTTGCTCACTGCCAATAGCTTCTGCAAACATCTGAGGATTCTATATTGCTGAACACAGGAAAGCTGAAAAGTTACTGGTTTCTTCTCGACTTACGCTCTTCCCTGGCGCGAGCTTGTTTTTCCTTAAATAGGCGGTCTGCCTCATTTGCCTGACTATTATGGTCTCTAGTCACCTTTGAGATTGCTGGATCTACTTTACAGCCCTGAGCTTCGATGCTTTCCAGGTCATTCTTAAACCAATCGAAAATAGCCATGTTTTAGCCTCGCCATCAAGTTACGTCTAGATGAATCATTCAAATCAGTTGTTCATACATCAGTACGAAAAGCACTGAGATAGACGCACCATGGGCAGAGAATTGACTTTGCACTACGAGTATATAGTACAAAAGAACTATTTTAGTCGAGATAATTATTTTTTATGTGTTGAAGCAGAGCTTAATAATGCTGTATAGTCTTTGCCTAACTGGTCGCCGAGGTAACAAGTTGAGGCTAGAAAGCAAGCGGAATTTCATCTTTTGATGTTGAATATGCAATAGAGGAGATCGCAATTCCCAAAAGTCCTCTCTATGCCTACAGAAGAACCCGCCCCTAACTCTGCCCAAGCTTCAAGCGTTCCTGAACCAATCACGGCTTCTCAGGAACCCCATCCTATTGCCCAGTCTGTACAGCAATCGGGCAAGTTTGGGGTGAATATTGGTCAGGGACAGGGTGTGCATATTGGCGATGTGTACCAAGCAGACCCTGAGACCATCAAGCGCATTGTTCGGGAGGAACTGCGCCTACCGCAACGAGAATATGGCGATCCTGTTGGCTTGGGCCTGAATGCTCTAGCTGAGCTTATGCAGTACCCTGAAGCACGAACAGCCGTGACTGCCTTCCGGGTCGATTTCCAGGCGGCCTGTGAGCAAATCAACATCATTGCTAATTATAAAGAGCTACATGACCTACTCCATACACTCGAGTTCCAGTGCTACAACGGCATTGTGCAGGAAGCGAAGCGGTTTCCAGATGACGAGACAGCCCTAGAAATCTTGACAGACCATGAATTAACGCTGCAAAAAATTCTGAGAGAAGTCCAGGAGGTGGCGGGACGAGAGACAATCGCTACCAACGAGGTGTTGTGGCTGAAAGACCTGGAACGTGCTCAGGAAGAATTGCATGGGGCGATTGAGGAATTAGAAACAAGGCGGCTCCAAAGAACGATTTGGCTGTTGAATCGTGTTCTGGCGATCCAACCCTCTCGCATCAACACTAATCTCAACTCAGCAGCTCGGACTCTACGTCTTCCAGCGCTAGTGAATGCTATGGAATCTATTTGGGAGAGGCTAACCGGGTCAAACCTGGATAAGGAGAAGATCAATCAATTTCAGGTAGGCGTTGAGGTTTTTGCGACATTAAATGAACGATTGGCTGCGTTAGTCATCGGACATGACTTTTGGCAAGAGCTGGATTTAGAGCTGCGGCGCATTGAAGCCAATCTGGAAAAGGACTTGGTTGAGCTAGAGATGTCCTGGCCCGATCTCAAGGAACGAACAGGAGTTTTGTTTAACTTCGTTGGAGATCAGTGGACAAGCTCTTTTCAGCAAGATAGTCAGCATTTGGATGCAGCGCTCAACGCTCAAAATCCTTCTAAAATCAAACGATTTTTTCGTATGTATCGTAGACGCGCTGGCGATCGCTTCTATCAAGTTGATACCACCCTACTTCGATTGTGTGGAGAATTGCGAGAGGTCGGTGAACCTTTAACGTCAGTTTTGAGGATGGTCGAATGAGTAATGGCGCAACTACTCTGAGTTCAAAAGCGGATGGCGATCGCTTTCCATCCTTGGCGTCATTACGAGTTGCTCACAGTGAGTTGCTCAAGTTGCACCGTGAACGGGGTAATGAGCCCGAGGTTCTGGTTGAGATTGAGCAGTTGATTCATAAAGGGCAATCAACGGGTGCGCTATTAGACATTGAGGAGGATCGCTGGGCAGCTCAGAGTCTACTAGATTACTGGAGCTCACTACTATATCGTGCAGGGCAAGAACCACCAGATGCGACCCTGATTGATTTCGATCCTTCTCTCGCCCCAGACCTGAACAATGATCTCTGCCCTTACATCGGTCTAGAAGCCTTCCGAGAAAAAAATCAAAATCTCTTCTTTGGCCGACAAAGGCTGGTTGACAAACTGCTAAAACATTTAGAGATCAACCGTCTGCTTATTGTGGTTGGCTCTTCGGGTAGTGGTAAGTCCTCCGTTGTATTAGGTGGCTTGTTACCTCGCCTCCTAACTGGCATGGTAGCAGGTAGCCAAGACTGGTTCTACTACGCTCCATTAGTTCCCAGTTCAGATCCACTGACTGCTTTAGCTCGACGAGTGAAGCCAGCTAATGTACCTACAACAGAATGGATTCCTCAACAGACTTCAGCATTTAAGCAAGATTCGAATCACCTAATGCAACTGACTAGACAACGGGATCATCAACCCGTTGTACTAATCATCGACCAGTTTGAGGAGGTATTTACTCTCTGCCATGATGATGAAGCTCGGCAGGCGGTGATAAAAAATTTGCTGCACTTTGTTCAAACCCCTGATGCCCGGAACATCTTGATTTTGACCATGCGAACGGACTTCGAGAGTCAGTTTGTCCGCACACCGGATTTGCTTCCGCTGTTTGAGCAATATCATATTCGGATGACAGCTCTAGATGCTGGCGAGCTACGAGAGACCATAGAGAAGCCAGCAGAAATGGTGGGTCTTAAGTTTGAGGAGGGTTTGGTTGAGGCTCTATTAAGTGATGTCTTGGGCGAACCTGCTGCCCTACCCCTACTGCAATTCACCTTACTAAAGCTTTGGGATAACCGGGAACACAACCGTTTGACTTGGGAATCGTATCGACGGTTAGGGGGAGGACGTCTAGCACTGGCTAAGAGCGCGGATGCGTTTTATAGCAGCCTGATTCCAGAGGAACAATTTACGGTTAAACGAATTCTGTTACGAATGATACGACCTAGTGAAGGCTTGGAAGTAACTAGCAACCGGATACCTCGGGAGAAGTTGTATCTTTCGGGGGAAGCACGCGATCGAGTAGATCGCGTCTTAAACAAGCTAATTTATGCTCGGTTAGTTCGACTTACAGAGGGTGATTCTCTTGGTGATGCTCAAGTTGAAGTTGCTCACGAAGCTTTGATTAGGAATTGGCCTCAATTAGTAGATTGGTTGGAAGACGAACGTAGCTCACTACGACAACGTCTTCGTCTAACAAGTATGGTGGAGCATTGGTTAGCGCAGAATAGAGAACCGGATTTACTACTTCGAGGGACGCAGCTAGAACAAGCTCTGCAATTCAATGACTTAAACGACCTGGAAGAAGAGTTTATAAAGTGCAGCGAAACAGCAGAAAAAGATAGGCTAGATGTAGAGAGAAGACAGATTCAGGAGAATCTAAGGTTAGAAGAGGAAAAGCAAAGGCTTGAAAGTAAGCTAAGATTACGTAAACAAATTGCATTCATTTCTACTGCAATAGCAGTATCAATCGGTATATTAAGCCTCTGGGCAGTATATCAAAAAGATAGAGCAGAAAAAGCAGAGAATTATGCAAAAGAACAACGAGCAGTCGCTTTGCAAGCCTTAAAACAAGCAAATGATGAAAAACTAAGGTTCGAGAATGCATCGAAAAGGGAAAACCAGGCGAAAACAACTAATACCAAACTTCAGAAAGAACTTGAAAAATTAAAAGAGCAAGTTTCAAATGGAAATATAACTAAAGAATCTGCTCAAAGGCTAGCAGAAATTAGTGAGCAAATAAGTACCAATGAAAGTACTAATGAACCGCTTCCGCCTTCACAGGTGGGGGAAAGCGGACCAAATGCAAGAGTCGCTGTGGTATTTGATCCTCCTTCTAATATTAGGGTTTCGCCAAATGGGGCAATCTTATGTAAAATCCAAAAAATTTCTAGTATAAACATATTCAACTCTAATGGTGAATGGTACTATACTGACTATTGTGGAAATATTGGAGTAATACATTCCAGTCAAATCAAATTTTGACCTGTTGCTTTCATTGAGTAGCAAAACCAAATTAATTTTGCTGGCTCTCCCGTCAGCAAGGTGATAATTATTTCTAATCAGAGAAGCAAGCTAATAGCCTTTCTCGAAAGTTGTCAAAATTTATAAAGCCATAAGCTTGTCGTTTAATCAACTTAATGCGGTTATTAATTCCCTCCATTGCTCCACTCGTGGTGCGATTTCGAAAGTAGTTACTAATTCCATCTAGATGCTTGCGAATCGTTGTGATGGCTTCACTGTAAATAGTTCGTGCTTTCCCCAGCCATTGCTGAATTTGATGCTTGCCCTCCTCAACTGTCAAGGGCTGCTCATAAATAGCTCGAAACTCTTCTTTCCATTGATAAGCTTTTGCTAATCGCTTTGACTGTTCCAGCAGTTGGTCTAATTTGACCTGTTCTTCTGGCGTTAAATCTTGACCATTCTTCAATAGAATGAACTTGCTACCCCGATCCAATACACCCGCTTGTCTACGAATTTTATTTAACTCTTCATTCACCGCTTTCATCACATGGAAACGGTCAATGACAACCACCGCATTCGGAAACATTTTCTCTACTACTTTTGGGAAACCACCCCACATATCAACACTCACCTCCTCCACCTATGCTCTGGTCTCTAATGGCTGCTGCTCCAATGTTGCAATGATGTCTTCCTGTTGATGGCTATCAATCACTTCAATTAATTTTCCAGCCTCAATGTCTCCGATAACTGTGACAAAGTTTTGGTGCCCTTTCCGTTTGCTGATTTCATCAATCCCAATCCGTTTAACTCCTGACCACCCGGAAGTTTTTTCTGAGCGTACTGATACTTGAATATCCCTTGAATGCGGTCAAAACTTAAGCGCTCGACTCGACTGACTTGCTCCATGCTTGACAGTTGGACTTGCTGATAAATATGCTCCTCATAGCGTCGCGTATACTGCCGCCCTTCATTCATAAAAGAGAGGGATTCAGTAAAGTAACATTGACAATTATGGCAATAAAACTGGCGACGTGGAACTTTTAGATACGTCGCTTGACCAAAAATCGATAAATCTCGCAGTAAAATCGGACGGTTTTGATGCAATTCTGAACTCAATTGCTCGCACTGCGGACAACTCGCGTCCTCATTGAGTAACCGTAGTTTCAGGTAAGCTTCATGATCTTGCTGAACACAGCTTTCAACCGTAGCATTAGGTAACTTAAGCAAGGTATCAAGATGAATATCCATTGGTACTACACCCAGCTAAAAGTGCCCTATTATACGATCTTCACCCTGGATCCGGAAGAACCTTTTGCTTTGGAAAAACAGCTAACTATAAAAAGCAGAGATTAGTGATCGGAAATATAATATCTACGAATTAGTATAGATTTTGTGGATTCTAAGGAGATAGCGAGATTTGGTAAATGCATTAGCGCTATTGAAGAACGTTGGTGTATTGAATAAGAGATCGCTTGAAAGGGTTTATGTGGTTTTTGGATGTCTGTTCACTGAATTCAATAAAGGTTATTGAAAATTCAGCAAAGACTCAAATGGCAAAGATTGTCTCCACATTTTTTTAAACCAGTAGTTTTCCGTTTCTTCCTTCGCTAATAGCATATTGTGCTGAAATGCTCTATTAGCAGACAATAGATAAAGATCTGACCAACACTCACTTTTTGAAGGAAGACGCGCAGGCTTGAAATTGAGTCATGACAACAAAAGTAACTTTAAGCATCTCTTCATGATGCAATTCTTGAATCACACTATGGTAATTTGAGCCACGTCTGAAGGTGCTGCTATGACCGTGCCGCTCCACCAATCGCCGCCAAAGCTCAAAGCTCCTGAAGAGATGCCCGGTCGCTATGGGTTGCCCTTTCTGGGCGAGACCCTGTCCATTTTTGGGGATGAAGAGCTGTACTACTGGCAACATTTTCAGCGGTATGGGTCTGTCTTCAAAACCCGGATTCTGGGACAGAAGTTTGCGTTTCTAGTTGGTCCTGAAGCCAACCATTTGTGCTGCTGGAACAGGCAGACCATGTTTCCACCACGTTGGGCTGGTTTTTCTTAAAGTCGCTCTTTGGCAACGGGCTGCTGTTCATGGAGGGTGAAGCGCACCGCATGGCTCGTCGCCTGATGTATCCAGCATTTCATGGCAGGGCGATCGCCCTCATCCCATCTCATCAAAACGTTCTAAGCCATTGCCGAAACTGCTTTACCGAACTGTTTTCACTCACTGGCGATCGCGTCTCATCTTGGGAGAAACACAGTGCAACACGATCGCACCTCACCGCTGTTCCCCAGCCGACATTGCAGCAAAATGCTCCATCAGCAGACGATGGATGAAGATGTAGCCACCACCCACTTTCTGAAGGAAGATGCGATCGACCGCATAATCCAGAAAATGCGCATAGTTCCAGGGTATATTGTGGCTCACATAAAATACGGCTCGGAGACTAATGTGAACGATGCAAGCTGTTCCTCCCATCAGTAGCCCCACAAAGAGTCCATAAAATATGCCCCAGTTCAGAGAAACGGTTAACCACTGACTGAGCAGGTAAAACACGAAAGAAAATCCTAGTGAGACCATAATTGCAACATTAGCGGATGTTTTGGCAGAGCGCCAAATGCCCTGATTTGGGGTCGTGCGAGTTTCAACTTCAGCACCCGCACGAAGGCCAGTTAAAAGTCCAAAAATCAAGCCTCCCAGCAGTACGAGGAGCAATCCTTCGATCAAATTACGACCCAGGGCACCAGATAATCCTAAGATAAGACCCATTGGAGCAGAGCCGATCAACCCAAAGATAAGGTATCTGCTGACGTTCCTCCAAGACCATCTCAAGGCTTCGACGGGTTTGAGGAAACTCATGCCAATGATGCCCCCAACCCACCAGTCCAGACCCCCTACAATCGGTACTGTTAACACCATCACAAGCCAACCCGCTTCGGGAGCCTTGGCAACGCCAGCAACCATACCGAAAAGCAAACCAGTCAAAAGCCCAGTCAAGAAACTGCCTGTTAACCGTTGCAGGAACACTTGGCGGGAACTGGGTTGCATTCGCTCAATTGCCATCGTGAGCCAAGTCCCAATAATGTTGGCAAGACTATAGATCGCCCAAACTGTGAGCCCGATTGCGAGCCAGTGCTGTTTCGCTCCCATACTGAGGGCGACGATGACTCCAAAAGCAAGTCCGACAATCAGCGATACCAGGATTGTATATAGCCAGCGTTGTCGGGGTGTTTGTAACCAACTGCGATCGAGCCACTCAATCAAAAAAATGGTTTGGGAAGACTGAACGAGCTGTTGCGCTAACCAGCTTAACCATCGCCTCGTTTGGGTTAGTGAGTAACGTGTATCACCGCCACGCCGCTTTAACATGCGATCGATATACACATCAAACAACCGTTGGCGATGAGCTTCCGCACTCATTTGAGGGAAGTCCTCCGGATGAATGCCTTCATACGCCAACACCATGATATTCAGCATGAGGGGCGATCGCGCCAGTTCTTGCAGTGCTGCATCGTTTGCAAGTAACTGCCTCAAGCCTGTGAGATTCCCGTTGAGCTCGTTCAAATAGCGATCAATTTGGGCTGGCTGTAGTGATCGTACATAGATTGCCTGCTGCACCATGAGGCGTTGGGGCAGCGCTTCGTAGTCTTTAATGCGGCTACAGACGACCATTTCGGTGCCATACGTCTGCTGAAATTGATTGAGAGCAGCAACACACGCCTCTCGCTGTTCCGCTCGCACTTCATCTAACCCATCCAGCAGCAGTAGCAATTGTTGCTCTCTGATCCAGTGTTGCGCGATCGTTTTGGGCACTTGATATTTTGTGTTTAATTCTGCTGCCAACCAATCGGCAATGCTGAGGGTCTTGCTTCCCCAGGACGAAAGATTAAACACCACGGGAATAAGCGCTTCCACATCTTGTTCGGCACGGATCATCAGCTCACGCGCGAGTTGGAGCAAGGTGATGGTTTTGCCTGCTCCCGGTTCACCCAACAGCAGCAGAGTGCGTCCTGTGCCCAGTTGATCAAACAGATCAATCACAGTAGTACCTTCAGGCAGAATGGGTTGAGCCGCACCCACTGGCTCTAAACCCAAAGACCAGGGAGTCACCAAAACCTGCGATCGCTCTTCTAAACCCAGTTGCATGACGACTTGGTGATGCAAAGAAGCTTCCAGCACACCCTTGACCCAGAAGTTTTTGACCTTGTTGAGTAATGCCTGTCGATTGCGATATGCCTGAGGTGTCAGGGGCGATCGTGCAGTGGGCTGTTGGAGGGCAGTTTGAATCACCGTTTTGATCGTGTCGGCATCGACACCCTGATAAATGCGATCGCCCACCTGAATCTCGCGACCCTGACCCAGGTTCACGGTGTACTTGCCGAGTTGCACCACACTCTGATCGGCTTTGTCCTGGAGCAATTGCCGCAGTACTTGTCGATCACCCTCGGTTTCTTCACCGTTGGCAATACGATCTAGGAGTTCACTGAGGTCATTGGAAGCAGCCATCGTCTTAAACCTGTCCTGATGGGCTGAGCGCTTACCCTCAGATTACACATCGGTTAAGGCAATTCCCAAATTTGTACGCTTCGTAAAGGCAAAATAGTGTGGTGTTAACTGAGCCAAGACTCTGCCGAGAGTCTTGGTTATGATAGCGGCAGGTGTATGCTGGCTCTAAAGTCTCTGCTGCTCTCCAGTCCGTTCTCGCTACTGCCATGATGACTCCTGAAGCACTCAATACCATTCTTGAGCGGATAACCCAAAAGCAGCACACTGAGCAAGACATAGAGGTGCTGCGGCAATCGCTGCGCCTCGCTGGCGATACGGTGCAATGGGTCTCTCAGGATGGCAAGTTCAACACAACTGTTGGGGAAATTACCGGGGGAGCGGTTCACATTGGCGATCGCATCTATCAAGGTGCGAGTGCTGAAGCCATTCGAGACACCATCCAGTCTCTTCTTCAAGAACTTCAAGCGGCTGCTCAACCCACTGTCTCACCGTTAAAGTCAGCCGATGAACTCGTGCAACAGGTGCGATCGCGCCTCCATGATGACATTCAACGCTTGCATGGCACGATGCCGCTGTGGGGTGTGGATCATTGGGTGCCGTTGGGTGACTTGTTTGTGGACGTGAATATTCTGGAGGAGTTGAGCAGTAGCCGTCGATCGGAATTGGCTGACCTATGGCAGGACTTCAGCCAGAATCCCAGCTATCGCAGTCTCGATCGCATTGGTTTGGGCAGAGAGCGGCAGCGGGTGTCGGGCCTGGAGGTGTTGGCAAAGCATACGAATCTGATGGTAGTGGGCAAACCGGGTTCTGGGAAAACCACGTATTTGCAGCGAGTCGTAACGGAGTGCAATGCGGGAAATCTGCAAGCTCATGGGATTCCGGTGTTGATTAGGCTACGGGAGTTTGTCGAGGATGGGCGGGACATTGGCTATTCACTGGAGCGGTATCTAGAGCGGTGCTGGCAGTTAGCAGCAACAGAAACTCAACTGGTGCTCAATCAGGGGCGATCGTTGGTGTTGCTGGATGGCTTGGATGAGGTGACGGGGGAAGATGGAAAAACCATTACCAAACAAATCAAGCGCTTTGCCCGTGCCTATCCTCAAGTACAGATGGTTGTGACCTGCCGAACTCAGAGTCAGGAATCGCGGTTTGAGCGGTTTAATTATGTGGAAGTGGCGGACTTTAATGAGCCACAGGTCAGAGCTTTTGCAGAGCATTGGTTTCAGACTGTGTGTACCGATCAAGGAGTAGGTCAGGCAAAGGCACAAGTATTTTTGGAGCAGCTTTTTCAAGAAGAGAACAAACCGATTCGTGAATTGGCGATTACACCCATTTTGCTGAGTTTGACATGTTCGGTATTTGAACAGAAGCACACATTTTACTCAAAGCGCTCCAAGCTCTACGAGGAGGGGTTAGAGCTATTGCTGGAGCAGTGGGACAAGTCGCGAGAGATTGAACGGGATGAGATTTATCGAGATTTGTCTGTGGAGCGAAAGCTGGGGCTATTGAGCTATCTGGCATTGAAGAAGTTTGAGCAAGAGCAATATGTGCTGTTTGAGCAGGCGGAGATTGAGGGTTATATTGCAGAATTTTTGGGGATTGGGTTGCGGGAGAGCCGGGGGGTGTTAAGGACGATCGAGTCACAGCATGGGTTGTTGATTAAGCGCTCACAAAAGATTTGGTCATTTTCGCACTTGACATTTCAAGAGTATTTGGTTGCAAAATCATTTATCAAGTCATCTCATTTACAAAGATTGCTTAGTTATGTTGATAGAGAATCATATGAAGAAGTATTTTTATTAGTTGCTGAAATGCTAGAAAAAGCTGATAATTTTATATTATTAATGAAATTAATAATTGATAAAATAATAGCATCTGATAAACAATTACAAAAATTTCTTGGGATAGTCTATGAGACCTCCTTAACGGCTAAAAGTATAACTATTCCAAACCCTGCATCTGTTAGAGCTCTTCATCTAGCTGCTCATGGTAATAGCTTAGATAGCATTTCTATTCAGGAGATGGATTTAGAACTAGTTAAAGAGCAAATAGTGTCAGAACTAAAATTAAATGAAACCTCAAAACTCTCTAAAACGATACCTCCAAGGCTTCCAGATTTTCATCTTATTTGTTTATCTGCTTGTGAAACTGGATTGACTGATATAGTAGTCAAGTCGAAGCGGAAGAAATCTAAAACTTATGGCTCAAACCATAGCCTGCTTAGATCTCTTCAAGAGCTAAGAGAGCAATTATCAGTAATAAGATTAGAAAGTACTACTTTTGAGAATTGGCTTAAAAAAGATTATTCACTCTGGTTGAAAAAGCTACAAGAAGTGATGATTGATCATCATAATCTTGGAAAAATTTGGGAATTTAATGAGAAGCAGCAAGAGCTATTGAAGAAGTATTATAGTGCAAGTAGATTGTTATTAAGCTGCTTAAACAAGGCTTCCATTACTACTAAAGTTAAAGAAGAAATTGAAGAAACATTGCTATTGCCGATCGCTGAAATCGAAAAACGCAAACGTGAAAAAGGGTAGCAGGGCAATATCACTCAGTCGATTGAGTAATAAAAACAAAGAGTCAAGTTCTAAAGTTGTTCGTAAGGTTCACACAGAAAAATTAATTATTCCAAGCACCATAAAAACTTGGATAGTTAATATTTTCTGCACAACGCCAAACAATTTCATAAATATACTCACATCGAAAATGTGTCTTTTCCAGCTCATCATGTAAATGCTCTTCCAAATCCAGTAAGTAAGGTTTGAAATTTTCAACAAAATTAATTAACTGGGTATGTTGTGTTGTCTTCTGTAGGTGATCGGAAACTTTTGCAATTACAAACCAATCCTCGGAATTCTGAATTTGTTGTATAAGCTCACTAACTTCTACTCCAGCGTAGAAGTTATCCTCAAATCCTTGAATCTCTTCAGCCTCGTTCTCAAGCACTAAGAACTTTTCATCTTTTTGAGAGGGTAAATCATGCTCTTTAAGTACTCTGATTTGTGCTGTCAGTTGATCAAGCGATTTAGCCACATGCGGTTTGAGTTTTGAACTAACTCCAGTTACAAGAATTGACTGTAACTTTCTGTTAGTCGTGCCCAGTGAGTCTAAAGTATTGGCAATATGCCAACGGACACTTGGCTCTGAACAAAAGTCAATTAATTGAAGTAGATACCTCTCTGTTTTTCGTCTTTCCAAACTATTCCGTATTATTCTTCTAGCTTCCTGACAAACTGGTTTTAGAAAGAAACACCACTTTTGGTGCTGTTTATCAAAGTAACCAAATGCATATTTGATAATTTCCAATATAATTTTTTCAGATTCAATCTCTGAATTCTCTCGAAATTCTCTGATACCTTCTACTGCTAGAAAATATGCTTTGAAGGAGTAAAATCCTCCAGAATTATCCTGAAAATTTATTAATTCAGAGAGGATTTGCTCCTTCAGTATTTTTGGTGTGTTAGACTTTCCCAACCATAAGAGTATTACTTCCTTCCACTTTGCTTCAAAAGCTCGATAGATTGCATTTGGGTGATTAGGATTATCACGAAAATGAGTGAGGAAGAAACTCCACTCGTTGATTGTCAGTGCTGCAAAATATTCCTGAAAAGTAGGATGGAAGAACGCATACACCGCCTTCCTCGGATTCTCCGCATCCACACCTACCTTGTTCAGCCACCCCAATTGCAACGCCAACTGAAACAACGAATCGGGTTCATATGGCTCACCTAAAAACTCACACACAAACTCATGCCGCAGCCGAAACCGAGTTGCTTCCTTATTGATCGCCTCCCGTGCTAACTCACCCAAAGCCGCATTCAACTGCTGCCGCTGCTCAACCGTCGTCGGAAACCGCTCCCGCTTCCACTCATAGAAATCCACCACAAACTGCTCGTATAGCCCTGCTTTGGTCTCCGGCAGTGTCCCCTCCCCCAAATACCAGTTGAAACACAACAGCGCCAGTCGCAACGGATTCTTCGCCAAATCTCGAATGCGGTCCTTTCCTGGCTGCTTCAATGCCACACACAACCCTTCTGCCTGTCCTGCTTGAGCATCTGGCAATGCCTCAAACCACTGTCCAACAAACTGCTCCACCTGCACCGGATAGTCAAACTCCAGCGTGCGATAGGTGTCAAACGTATCCAGCGCATGGCGATTGCCGTCCCACAGATTCAACCGACAGGTCAACACAATCCGCGTCTGCGACAGCAAGCCCCCCAACCGCGCCTGCCGCTCAATCTCACTCAAGGGATTGCCCGACGACACCTGCATTTCATCCACCCCATCCAGCAGGAGCCACACTCGCCCCTGCTGAACCTGCGCCACAAAGGCATCCTTTACCTGGGTTGACGCTTCTGCCTGTCCTATCTGTTGCACAACTGCTGGCAACCACCGCTCCAGCAGGTAATCCTCCAGCTCTTGCCCCTGCAAATCTGCCAGCGACACCCAAACGACGATCGCCCCCTCAATGTTTTCAGACACCCAGCGGACAATCTGCTGCAATAGCGTGGTTTTTCCCGCTCCCGGTTCCCCAATTACAGCAATACGGCGTCCACCACTCCGAGGACTTTGCCCCTGGCGCAACACCTGTTCCAGAAATGCCTCATGCTCAAATTTCTGAGTAATCTCCGTCTCCTCGTAGAGCAACGAGCCGTGCTCTGGCAGCACGTCTTCTCGACGACGAGACTGTCGCTTGCGCTCCACCAAACCCAGCGGCACATACACCTGCTCCGTGCGATAAGTGATACCCTCGGCATGAGTCAGTGGGTTAGTCGTCAGGCGCTGAATTTGCTCATCGAGGAGCGATCGGCTAACCTGCTGCCAATCAATCTTTGGCAAGGGAGGAGGAAGTTGCGATCGCAGCAAGTCCCGAATCTCTTCCAGCAGCTTTTTATCCAACCCATCCCCAATAGAAATATCCTCACCCCGACCAAAATTAGTGTTGTACTTCCCAATTTGGATAAACTGAACAACCTTTTGACCGTCTTCTGTTTTGCTCCAACCCTCCAAGACGGAGCTATCTCTTTCAATTAGAGGAAGGATGCGTTCAAGAATAGGCAGCAACTCATCTGGAGCGACCATTGCAACTTTAAGGAACTGGTTAGTCCCAGTATGGCTGCTGCATTGTTAACAGCAAAATGTTTTATAGGAAAAGTTAGGGGTTTAAGTGAGTCCAAATCTAGCTGTTGAGAGCGAACAGAGTCAGACACCCCCGGCGAAGCCGGTGGCTTAATGAGTGTGACCGCCCCAAGGGCGGGTGTCCTCGCTAGGGGTTACTCGGTCAGTCGCTAGAATTGCCCTCCTCTATCCGCGTGATCTTGCTCCCGAATGTACCGCTTCACCGCTTCGAGCTCAAAGCCAACCGTGGAGACGGCATAGCCCCGTGCCCAGAAATGCTCGCCGACAAAATTCTGTTGCTTGCCCTTGAACTGCCGTGCAATCGCAATCGCGCTCTTGCCCTTCAGAAACCCAATCACAGAAGCAACCGCATACTTGGGTGGAATCTCGATACACATGTGCACATGGTCTGGCATCAAATGCCCTTCGATAATCCGGCATTCCTTCTGGCGTGCCAATTCATGAAAAATTGGTCCCAAAAACTGACGAATCTCGCCAAACATCACCTTGCGACGATATTTGGGTACAAACACAACGTGGTACTTACAGTCCCACTTGGAGTGAGACAGACTTTGATACAATTCCGACATTGTTCTTTTCTCCTACGGAACTGGCTCATCAAGCCACCGTGGGAGTTACTTTACTGCTGGAACGCTCAAAGCTTTGCGAGTCGCACTGGTAGAACCAGTGGCTTACCTCAGGGGTTTAGTTAGAGGGGAAAACACTTGCATAATGTTCGGACAAAGCAGCCCAAGGTTAGCCAAACTACAAGGAGCACCAGTAGGAGTGGAAACCGGGTTAAAACATACACTCACCGGTCTTCGCTTCGTAGACATTCCCAGCAGCATACATCAGAAGCTCCCTATCGATTTCGCCACGCTTCGCACGATCAGCAGCACGCTCAGGCTGTTGTAATGCTGCCTCAAAATACTCTCGCCCCTGCCCAATCAGCCATGCTTTGAAATACAGGAAACTGTCATCCGAACAGAAGCCGTTAATCGTGTGAGCAACATCCCATAAGTCCGAGCGGTCACTTTCACCCAGCTGATCCCAAAAATGGTCCTGAAAGGCGACAATCTCTGCCAAAGGCAATGGCTCAAGCAGTCTCTGCAAGGCAAGCGCTTGCTCCTCATGGGTCGTACTCGCTTGCCGACTTGCCTCAATGATCGCCCAAAACTGATCAATGTACATGAGCCTAATTCTAAGACTGAACAGAAAGCAGAAATGCCTGTATTAGCTGGACTTGACAGATTCCATGATGGTGAACTGCTGTCTGAGCGTGCTAACTAAAGAGGTTATGTCCCTGCTGAGTACAAGTGCTTGTTCAGAAGTAGAACGGCATTCCAACATGCCAGCACGGCATAGAACGGAATCAACCACTGCAAAAGAATCAGCCACAAAGTCTGCCAACGATGGCGAGGCTTCACTAGCATGGCGACAAAGTTGTTGCATGGAGTAGATCCGCTTAAGTTTCGCGGCACCAGCACTCAATAGCAAGTCATGTTGCTGTGCTTTTTCAACCAAAGCCGCGATCGATGGTCCTTGAATTGCTTCCATTGCTGAAATTTCGGCAGGTAATTCGTCAACTATGGGATCACATTTTGGTAGTTCTCCAAACCGACGCTTTAACGATTCCACGCAACAGATCCATAGAGTAAAGTAAGCCGCTCGCGGCGCAGAGGCTTTAGCAGCTCGAACAGCTTCTACAAAAAGCTTCCTGTCTTCATTATTTGATACCTTCTCCTCATACGAATCCAACAGAGCATAGAGCTGCGCTTCAGTCATTGCTTACCTCTACTGGTGAATCATAATCTTGAAAGTTTTGAAAGGCTGGTTTTTAGTACTTCTTTACTAGCATTCAAACCTCTATTGAACACTAAATCTCTTAAAACGCAACTGCAATAAAGTGCTGCACCGAGATCATTTTGTAGTGAATGGAAGATCACCACCAGCAGACACTCTCTACCATCTACACCCGTAATCCGTTGCCTGTCTTACAGCAACGTTAAACAGATAGTACAACTAAGACAATGTTGATGATACCGGATAGTATCCGGTGTTTACGGTCAAAAATAGTGCTAAATTAACCCCACAGTTTACCCCCGAAGTCGCTTCAATGTTTCACACGCGGAGTAAAGGTAGATCATTTACCACGAATGATTTGCCAAGAAGCATGAAGCCCAGAGAATTTTGTCGTGCCTGGTTCCACGCCACGCCGGCAGCGGAAGAAACACGAGGTTACCGCAGACAGTGCGTTAAACTCCTCGCTGAAGTCATTGGTCTAGAGGAAGACACCGTTGATCGTTGGGGTTCAGGACTTAATTTTCCTGGCATGCCTGCTCAATACGAGAACACGCTGGGTTACGCCCTCACCATTAAGCAGATGTTAGAAGCAGCTGGGAGCCAACGGAGCATTTTTGAGGCGGTGCTAGAACAGAGGAAAAAGCTATAAATCTTTACATTGAATTTCTCACCGGAAAACATGCCTCCTTTGTCTTGACCTTCAGACGTAGCTTTCTTATGGTGGAAGTTGCTTTGAAACTGCATTGAATCACGTCGGTAGAAGACCGCTAACCAGCGAAAGTTTTGAAGCTTTCAGCGAAAGTTTGTCATAGCATTGCGAGAGCGATCGGCTTGATCGCTTGCCATTCGATGCATTCCCTTAACTATGGGTGCTTAGAGCCTATGAATCCCATTATTTATGCTTGTTGCCAGCCGGAATACTGCCTCGCACGTTCTGAAGCGGACTACCGTTTGGAGTGGTCTGCTGTCGCTCCTCAGCTTGGTACAGTCATCTCAATGGGAGCCGAAGCGCGTTGGAGCGTTGTCAGAATCACAGTTTATCGTCCCGAGACGGCTCAAACAGTGGACAGCGTCTACTTAGCTTATATTCATCCAGTAGGGCTCTCCGTGCCACCAGATGCCGAATGGGATAGCGACCTCATCATTGACGCAGAGCGCGGTCTTTATCTTGAAGTTGTAGCGATCGACAAAGAAGAATTAGCAGTCGGGGCACTTGCAGGTGCGCGTATACCCAAAGTTGGTGATCAGGTGAAAAGCGATGTTGATCCAATGGACGAAGACATGATTATTTATGACCCGCCCAAATTTTGGACGATGCGTCAAGTTGTGCCTTACTTCCCTGTCTCAGAAATGCGGCTTACAGTACCAGAAAGCGATCCTTATGCAAGAGCTTTTGTGTGTTGGTGTGAACCCACAGAAGCAGTTTCTGAGCCTTAACAAATTGGAGTAGAAGAAAAGGAAAAAGCTTTAAGTAACAGAATTGCTCATCACTACAATAAACCCGCAGACCCGTACAAGCGCCTGAGCAGCGCGAGAATCTTGGCACCATACTCAGCCTCGGCTGACCACCGCCAACTGAGGTGCTCCACGCTGGGAGCCACGCCCCGGCTGATCGAGGAAAAACGTGGATCAACTACTGCCTGCACCAACGGTTCCTGATTGGCGTAGGCTTTCAAGTGTTGAATATGGGCGCGCACCCCAATTTGGGTACTCGGAAAGCTAGCAAATTCGCGACTGCCACCAGTTGCGCCGAGACCGCCGAAATTGTTCTGAGCCGGTTTCAATGAACTGCTAAAGCCAAAGAAGTTGGCTTCTAACAAGGCTTGAGCAAAGGCGACATCAGGATTGACACCTTCGATCGCCGCTTCTGCTTGATAGAGTTGAGCCACTTCAGGAAACTTCTGCAACCCTTCGGGGTTAATCTGCTTGAGAAACACCTCATAGTCCGAAGGCAGGAGGTAGCCAGGACCAATAATGTCGCCCAACGCTTCCGGCTCAAAGGACAGGAGTGTCTGCAGCAGTGCTGTCCTTGTCTCGGCATCCCAACCAACGAACACGCCAGCTTCGCGCAGTTCAATCGCACGGATGTAGGTGATACCGCCATAGTGACGCCATCCTGCTGTCGTCGCACGAGGTATGGCAACGGCATGTTGGTCCAGCAGATCGACAGGGACATAGACATTGCCTTCGACCAGGATGCCTTGCTCGCTGCAAAGTTGCCCGTTGATGCTGATCTGGATTGACGGCAAGGGCAAACCAATGCCCCGCTCGGCTAAACGGCGACTCCAAGGCAATAAACCCTTGAAAATGCCGCTTGCCAATTCAATAGGGCGCTCGAGCATGAGGGTTCGATCTGCAAGATTAGTCACAAAGCCGAGACTCAAGACCAGCGCCGGGATGTTGACTTGGCGAGTGAAAGCCAAACTGCCAGTCTCTGTGTCCGTATCAGGGTGAACGCCGCGGTTGACCAGTGAGGGCACTTGTTGCGCGAGCGCTTGCAACAGGAGTTCGGCATGCGTCCGCCGTTCCGTATTATTGGCGATATAAAAAACGCTGGTGCCGCGCACATTCGCACTGGTGAAGGTAGCGGTTTCAAGCGCTAAGGCGACATCGCCGGGTTGTGACCGCACATTAATCCAGGCGATCGCCTTGGGCAGACTCAGTCCCACCGGCACTTCTAAAACTAGAAAGCCCTGCCCTTTCAGCACTCCAGCGCTTCGGTGAAGTATATGCGCCAAGCAGGCTGTATCAATCTCGCCATCAATGGTGCTGCCTTGTCCAGCCCAGAGAAAAATTCGTCCCATCGCTTCACCCCTGCGTTTGAAAAAATCGGTATGCGGATTGCTATTGTTTGGCTTGCAAAGTGTTTAAGAATCAGGAAAGCGCTCATGGAATAGGTGTCGGCACGTAAATACAACGACAGTATCAGCTTCCTTAAATCCAATCTGAGCGAGCTCACCAATGCCCAGCAGTAGTCATTTCCCCTTAACTACTAGCTGATCACTCAGGTGGACACTCGCAGTGCATCTTTATGTACTTCTCAACGTCATCTTCAACCACACACCGTTTGGCAAACCAAACTCTGCAGCGTCCATTACGCAAACTGATTTAAGTGCCAACTTCCTAACGAAAGACTTCCTAACCGATTAGTAGATGGATATTTGAAATTGGTCGTAGTCTTTGTAAATCACGACATTCAATTGCAACCGTACAAGAGACCTTATCTATTTCTTGCGATCAGCTCTTGGTAACCATTGTTCTAAGCCCTCCACTACATTGACGCTATAGGGAAAACACACCGTAACTGGTTCATGAGTACTTATTGTAGTTGAAGATTCGCAAGCTAGAACTCTAAAATCCTATATTTACAGGCACCTTGGAAAACAAAACTGCGCTACAAAATTGAACGTGTCTGCAATTCGGCGTGTCTGCAATATAGACACGCTAGTTGCCTAACGAATAGCTTCCTAGAAGGAACCTCAAACACTTAGTTGAGGGGTTAAACCAAAGTTAGTAGCAATTAGGTGCCGAAGTTGTGAAAATATAGCAACGGGTCTTGGACGAGCTGATGACCGCAGTTGCTGCATTTGCGAGCAACGGGTCTTGGACGAGCTGATGACCGCAGTTGCTGCATTTGCGGTTTTGCTTGCCGTCGTGGATTCTGTCGTCTTTGACCACGTTTTCTAAGTGGCAGGGGCGTGTCAATGGCATATCTAACTTGGAGCGCAGCATACCAGCATCAGCAGTCCTTTCGGTAACTGGGCTGGAGGTCAAGGAGGAGGAAGCGTATAAGACCTGGAAAAAGGTTGCTCTAAATCAAGGATGCCCAAGCTGGCAACGATATTTGAATCATTGGAAGGGGGAGAGGTTTTGGAGGATTGGTTCAGACCGGATTTTTGGTAGATACAGTGCCAGGGTGAGCGGTTTCTGATTCAAAGTGATTCGCACTTGGTTAACAGTCTAATGAACGAACCATAGAACCTGACGATTACTGTTTGGGCTTACCCAGGATGACTCTCACTAGCACCGCGATCGCGATCATGAGGTTGACCACATCGCCACCCGATAACTGGGAAGGCGTAGGAGCAACTGGCAGTGCGCTTTGATTGGGTGAAAGGGCGATTCGATTGGAGGATGGTAAGCAAGCTTGAGGTGGGAGGGTGGGGTTCTGAACGGAGGTAGTCATCTGTGAGACTTCTGGAAGAACGGATGTACCAACCCTCTGAGTTTTAGCGATGACTCTCCAGGGAATCTCCGGTAGTTAAGGATGAACTTAATTGTTTTGCTCCCAAACACAAATCTCTTGCTCTGAAAGCATTTGAACAATTGCCCTCTAACCTGTCAGACCATGTTTCAAGCTTAAAGTCGGGTCATTCACCTTAACTTCGGGAAAGTCAGTCACAATAGCATTAACCAGGTAATCTTGCTTTAGCCATGAGTTCACCCAAGCGAAATCGTGCGCGCGTCCTGACTGCCAGTGGACTCAAGAAGTTGCGGGAGCAGATGAGATCGCATGAAGTAGAGGAACATGCAGGCTTCAAGTACACGCTGGAGCGATTAGGAGAGTTGACTGGACTCGACCCAGAGACGGTGAAGAATGTCCTGGATTGCAAAGGCTCTGATAAACGCACAATCGCCCGTTGTTTTGAATCGTTTGGTTTGACGTTGGAGGACAGCGACCATATTCCAGCCAGCCAAACGATCCCTACCATTGCTGACCCCAATTTTGTCGGACGGGATGAGGCGATCGCCGATCTCAACGCATTGGTCAGCCATAATGCAAAGGTGATTGTGATTCAGGCGAGGGGCGGTGTTGGCAAAACCACACTGGCACGAAAGTATCTCCAGCAGGCATTTGGCTCTTTTCTAGAGTTTCCCATTGCGAAGGAAACGAAGGATATTGCCTCAATCGAGGGACTGCTGGAAGAGAAACTGCGACAACTGGGTGAAGAACCGGGACGAGAATTTTGGGTGTCGCTCGATCGACTCAAGCGCAAACTGCAAGCGGAACGTATCGGCATTTTGATTGACAACTTGGAACCCGCCTTAGATTCAGCAGGTAAATTCATTGAAGCTCATCGTCGTTATGTGGAACTGCTGCGGGTGCTGAGTGATCCGATGGTGAAGTCAATTACATTAATCACCAGCCGCGAACGCTTGCGGGAAGCTGATGTGACGGTGCAGCATTATTCACTTAGAAGTTTGGATGTGCAAGCGTGGTCACAGTTTTTCCAGAGTCGCAGCATCAACATAGAGAACCCTGCTCTTGCTGCTTTGCATAATGCCTATGGTGGCAACGCCAAGGCGATGGATATTATCAGTGGTGCAGTCCTGGAAGACTTCTCTGGTGATGTCGAAGCCTACTGGCAGGCCAATCAAGATGACTTATTTATCGAGCGGGATCTGGAGGATTTAGTTACAAAGCAGTTCGATCGCTTACAACAACTCGATCCTGATGCCTACAAGTTGCTTTGCCGGATGGGATGTTATCGATACCAGGATGTACCAACCGTGCCCATTGACGGATTGTTTTGCTTGCTATGGGATGTGCCGGAGAATCGCCATCGACGCGTGATTAAATCTTTGCAGGATCGATCGCTGAGTGATTTTGAAGACGGATTTTTTTGGCTGCATCCGGCAGTAAGAGAAGAATCGATTACACGATTGAGAGTAAGTGAAGATTGGGAGGTAGGAAATCATAAGGCAGCAGAGTTTTGGACAAATAGTATTGCGGTCGTTGACACCGCTAAAGATGCACTAAGAGCTTTTGAGGCTTACTTCCACTACTTAGATATTTGTGACTATGAAAAAGCAGGCAATGTCGTCGCTTTCGGAAGATATAGCAATAGATCCCAAAAAATTCAAAGCCTTGGCAGTTCGCTCATCAAATTTGGTGTCTGGCAAACATTGATCTTTGAAATCAAACGTATCGTGAATTATATTTCGCCTAGCTACTGCTTAAGCAACCTTTATAGAATCCTATCTAGTGCATATTTACTAACTGGCAATACAAAAGAAGCTATTCAATGTAGTGAGAGATCAGGTGACATAGCTAAGGTCTGTCTAAGTGGTTTAGATACAGATATAGGTAAATCTAAAACAGACTCTAAGTTGCGAATTCTTTATAAAATTTCTCTTATGAATATCAGTCTTTGTAAAATCCTGCTCTGGGAACTTGAGGAAGCAGAAAGAATTACAAAAAAGCTTCTTGAAGACAAGGAAAACAACAGACCTCTTTATGAGTGGAGTGTTTTGGCTTTTCTTCACTCTTGCTCTGACAGAGAAAACGAAGCAATATTCTTTGCTGACAAAGCTCATTCCTTGTTGTCAGATCAAACGCAGGCATTCGACATATGGAATCTTAGTTATGGAGCGATATTCTTAGGATTAGCATACAAAAACGTAAAGGACTTTAAAAAAGCATCTGAAGTTTATCATCAAGCTATAGCGTTTACAGAACAGACTACATATTTTAATCATGTTAAAGCAAAGGCACTAGCTGGGCTAGCAGAAATTCATCGGGAGTCGCAAGAATTTGAAATAGTTTTACTGTATCTCTCTCAAGCAATCAGAATTCTGGAATTTGTTGGAGCTAAGCCTGAATTGGCTGAAGCTCACTATCAATTTGGATTAACTTACCAAGCAATGCAAGAAACTAAGGAAAGTGATGAAAACTTTCAGAAAGCGATTCGGCTGTTCAGTGAAATGGAAGCACCAAAGCAGGTGGAGAGAGTGCGGAAGTCAATGCAAAGTTCACAATGAAACATTGAAAATGGAGCTTTAGAGATGAAAAGCGTTACGTTACGCTCTCATGTTGGCGAAGATGGGATGCTCAATTTGCAAGTTCCCATAGGGATTACCAATACTGAGTTGGAAGTGATGGTGATTGTTCAACCTGTGGTTCAGCCTGAAGTAGAGACATCAGCGCGCGCGGGGTGGATGCCTGGTTTCTTTGAAGAAGTGATCGGAAGCTGGGCAGGTGAGCCACTTGTGCGCCCTGACCAGGGAGAGTATGAGGTACGAGAAAACCTAAAGTGAACTATCTTCTGGACACCAATACCTGTATTCGGTTGCTGAATGACGATCGCAATGCTTCCGTGCCTCGCAGACTGGCGATGCTTCAGCCAGAAGAAATTCGTCTCTGTAGCGTTGTCAAAGCGGAACTTTACTATGGAGCCTACAGAAGTTCAAGGCGGGAGCAAAATCTAGCGACTCTGGGAAGGCTTTTCAACCAATTCTCCAGCCTACCGCTTGATGATCAAGCAGCGTTGCTTGCTGGACAAATTCGCTTTCAACTGGCAGCATCCGGTACACCCATTGGACCGCATGATGTTTTAATTGCTGCGATAGCGCTTGCAAATAACCTGACGCTAGTCACGCACAATACCCAGGAGTTTGCTCGTGTTGCGGGACTGAGCCTGGAAGACTGGGAGTGATTCTCGTGCCGAGACATTGCGTAAACGACTGAGAAACGTCTACCGAATGGATTCCAGCACCACCGCCACACCGACAATGCAGAGCACCAGGGCGATGGCTTTCGGCAAACACAGTTCCAGTAGATTCAACAACAGATCGATGAGTGGCAAGTATTCCACGATGACTGCAAACAGGAGCGCGACAAGCAACCCAAAGAGACTGAGCAGAAAGGTTCTGAGCACGTTGCTGGCAACTCTCAGCAACCAGCCATGCTGCTTTGGTCTGTGCATGATGCTTTTTCCTCCACTAACTTGGTCAAGCGGCAAACCAGGCACCCATCTGCTGAAGCAAGCCCAACACACCCAACGGAGAGCTTTCAGAACGTGCAGCAGGCATCTGTTGTGGATACATGTCATCGCCAACAGCGACTACAAGTAGCGTCAACCCTTCTCTGCCAATCACCTTCACGCGCGTACCTGGTAACGCTTGCGTTTGAGCAGTGGACTGGTAAAACCGGGCAAACCAGGTGGTCGCCAGGAACTTGACTCGCCCTCGTTGATTCCGGGTAATGGTTTGCTCAACCTCACCGATCGCGGCTTGAGCAAAAAACTCAATGGTTTCTGGTGCGACTATCAGACTCATTGTCGGAACTCCCTTGTTGTTTCGGTTTAATGCACTCAGTGTGCAGTCCCAAACCTTTTGCAACCAGGGAAAAACCAGTCGTTAACGTCGAAATTAAGCCTCTTTCTAGGCGGACAACCTCACCAAACTGCCCATCCGCTTTTCAGCGATCGAAGAATTTAGACCCATCCGCAGGTGAATCCCCTTAAAATCGGAAAAACCCGCTTATCTTCCCGAAAGTCGGGTTTTAACTTCGGCAACCCGGATCTTTCACTGAAAATCGCTATGACTTCAGGACAGCCCAAACGTAAACGCGGTGTTGTACTCGCTGCCACGGGACAGCAAAAGCTTCAAGACGCTATCCAAGCCAGGCAGGAAGAGGATAACTTCGGCGAGAAGTTGACGATCGAGGCACTGAGCGATCGCACCAAGCTGGATGCAGGCACGGTTGCCAAAGTCTTGGACGGGGAAGAAGGGGTTGACCGTCGCACGCTGGAACGCTTCTTCAACGCCTTCGATCTGGAGCTAACCCAGGATGATTACGGCAAGCCCATACCCCCAAACGAGAAAAGACCTGCTAAAGAAACTCGTATTGATTGGGGTGAAGCCGTTGACGTTTCTATTTTCTACGGGCGCACCGCCGAACTGGAAACCCTCAAACAATGGGTTGTTTCTGATCGTTGCCGTTTAATCGCTCTGCTGGGCATGGGTGGCATCGGCAAGACCAGCTTGGCTGCGAAACTGGGAGAGCAAATTCAAGGTGAGTTTGACTATGTAGTGTGGCGATCGCTGCGAGAAGCGCCACCGCTGAAGGAGATTCTGACCAGTCTGATGCAGTTCCTTTCGAATCAACAAGAAACGGAGGCAGATTTACCAGAATCGCTGGGTGGGCGGATCACCAAACTGGTGGCATACCTGCGATCGCATCGCTGTCTCCTCATCCTCGATAATGCAGAGTCCATTCTTCAGGAAGGGCAGGCAGGCGTTTACCGTGAGGGCTATGAAGGCTATGGCGAATTGCTGAAGCGTGTGGGCGAATCTTCCCATCAAAGCTGTCTGGTTGTGACCAGTCGAGAGAAGCCCAGAGAGTTATCGGCAATGGAGGGGGAGGCGTTTCTAGTGCGATCGCTCCAATTGCGGGGAGTCGAGGACGCAGATGGGCAGGCAATTCTAAGCGCCAAAGGATTGCACTTATTAGAGACAAACGACCAACGGGACGAACTGATTCACCGTTGTGCAGGCAATCCACTCGCATTGAAGCTAGTCGCTACAACGATTCAAGAACTTTTCGACGGCGATATTGCCGAATTTCTGAGCCAGGAAACGATCGCCTTTGAAGGCGTTCGCGATTTGTTAGACCAGCATTTCAATCGCCTGTCAGAGTTGGAACAGTCCGTCATGTACTGGCTCGCAATCAACCGTGAACCCGTCTCCGTCCAGGAATTGCAGGAGGATATTGTTCCACCTGCAACGAGCCCAAGACTGTTGGAAGCATTGAAGGGATTAGTGGGGCGAACTTTAGTTGAGCAGGGCGAATCAATTTTCACCTTACAGAATGTCGTCATGGAATATGTGACAGACAAACTGGTAGAGCAATTTAGCAATGAAATCGAGACTGAAAACTTTAGTTTTTTTAATAGTTACGCCCTGCTTAAAGCAACAGCAAAAGACTATGTTAGAGATGGTCAAATCCGAGTTATTGTTGAACCGCTTATAGAAAGATTGACTGGGGACTTAGATGACAAGATAGCAATTGAAGCCAAGCTAAGTCAGATCCTCCCAGTGGTGAGAGCACAGTCATCATTACGATCAGGGTATACGAGTGGGAATATTCTAAATCTTTTATGTAAAATACTACGCACCACACAAGTTGATTTGCATAATTATGATTTCTCCAGTCTATATATTCGGCAAGCATACTTGCAAGGGATTGATCTAAATAAAATCAATTTTGCTTATTCTAAGTTCGCCAAATCTAGTTTTTCTGAGACTTTCGGAGTTGTTGCTTCGGTTGCTTTTAGTAAAGATGGAAAGCTTTTAGCCACAGGCGGAGCTAACGGTGAAATCCGCTTTTGGAGAGTTTCTGACGGCGAACAAATACTAACCTATAAAGCTCATACAAGTTGGGTACAATCCATTGATTTTAATTTGAACGGCATGCTCGTTGCTAGCTGTAGTGATGATCAAACAGTAAAGTTATGGGACACACATACAGGTGAGTGCATTCAAGTCTTACAAGGACATCACAACCAAGTTTGTGCTGTCAGTTTCAGCCCTGATGGTTCGACAGTTGCAAGTGCTGGTGAAGACCATACTGTTCGGCTGTGGGATGTCTATACAGGTCAGTGTATTCAAATCTTTACAGGTCATGCTGACTCTGTGGGATCAGTAGCCTTTACTTCTGATGGTTTAATCATTGCCAGTGGCGGGGAAGGTAAAGACTATACTATAAGGCTGTGGGACATTAGGACTGGTGAATGCATCAAGATTCTTCATGGTCACACCAATGTTGTAGAATCTGTTGCTTTTAGCCCACATGGTTCTATCTTGGCTAGTGGAAGTGGTGATCATACTTTAAGGGTATGGAATTCTAAAACAGGTCAATGCTTGCAGACCTTAAAAAGCCACGTTGATTCTGTAAGGTCTATTGTCTTTAGCCCAAGTGGTGACACCCTCGTTAGTGGTAGTAAAGACCATACTGTTAAAATTTGGGATTTTGCAACAGAAAAATGTTTGAAAACTCTACAGGGGCACACTAGCTGGGTAAGAGGTGTTGCTTTTAGTCCAAATGGGCGGCTTTTAGCCAGTGGTAGTGGTGACTATACGGTTAGGTTATGGGATGCCAAGACAGGTCAATGTCTTAGGACCCTGCATGGATACACGAATCAAATCAGGGCTATTGCTTTCAGTCCCGATGGTCAGACGCTTGCAAGTGGTGGTGAAGATCCAACAGTAAGGCTATGGAACGTAGCTAAAGGTCAGTGTACAAGAGCTTTGCACAGCTATTTTGGATGGATCAGCACAGTTACTTTTAGCCCAGATGGAAAATTTTTGGCAAGTGGTAGCGGCGACTGTAAAGTACAACTGTGGAATGTTAACACAGGTCAATGCTTAAGAATTTTTGAAGGACACACTAATTGGGTAAGATCGGTTGCTTTTAGCCCAGATGGAAAGTTTTTGGCGAGTGGCAGCGCTGACTACAGCGTAAGGCTTTGGGATGTGAGTACTGGTCAGTGCATAAGAACTTTACAAGACTATGCCAATAAAGTTAGGTCGGTTGCCTTCAGCCCAGATGGACAAATTCTGGCGGGTAGTGGTCACAATACAGTACTCATGCTGTGGAATGTTAGCACTGGTGAGTGTTTGAGAACTTTGGAGGGACATACCAGTCAAGTAAGAGCGATTACCTTTAGTCCAGATGGAAAGTTTTTGGCGAGTGGTAGTAGTGACTATACGGTTAGGTTATGGGATGCTAAGACAGGTCAATGTCTTAAGACCCTACAAGGGCACAAGAATTGGGTAAGATCGGTTGCTTTCAGTCCGGATGGACAAACCCTCGTCAGTGGCAGCAGTGACTACACCATAAAATTATGGAATACCAGTACAGGTCAATGTTTGGAAAATCTGGAGGGGCATACTAATTGGGTGAGGGTTGTTATTTTTAGCCCTGAAGGTTCTGTTTTAGTTAGTGGTAGTAACGATGGAACCATCAAGTTTTGGAATGTGCAGACAGGCGGTTGCTTGAAGACATTGAGAGTACCTAGACCTTATGAAGGCATGAACATCACAGGTGTTACTGGTTTATCAGAAGCACAAAAGGCGTCACTAATCGCTTTAGGGGCAATTGAGTCAGAGTGATCACGGAAAGAGGCGATCGCTCTCTTTCCCTAGAAATTAGAACTATCAGACTACCGCAAGCTTCTTGAAGGAAAGAGCGATGTTCTAGACGTATGGAAGTGGCTACACAGCCAATCAATAAGCCTTCTGCCTTTTCTTCATCGTTTTGAACGGCATACCACACCGCTTACATGCTGGCACTTCTAGCAATCCAATCACCGAAAAGGGGTTTTCGCAGACCGGACAACGTGGCAGCAGGCGGAGCCTATGACTCTCGCACCCCACAGTTGAGTAAAGCTGCCAAGCGATTCGATGGTACGGGTCTTCTAGACAACAGGCAGCACAGATCCGGATGGTGTTTGGCTGCGATCGTTCGCCTAACGGTGGAAACATCTCCCAAAGTCTATCGACTTCAACCTGTGTGACTTTGCTCAAAGCTTCCACTTGTTTCTGCTTAGGTTTTCTTCCACCAAAAAGAAGATCTTCCCAACGTTTAATTGCAGTGCCAACTTCAAGGATTTTTCCTAACTGACTGGGAGAAGAAAGCCGATTGCCTTTTGCTCGCCGGAACCGATACAAGAAACTGGCAATGCTTTCTCCTGCATGGGGATGGACGATCGTATAGGGGTGATTGGGATTAAAGGTGTACATTCACTAACCTGTTGGTTATTGATCATCCGGCTCAGCTACTGTTTGGTCACCATATTTCTTTAAGACCTGACTCAGCACCTCATTATCGAAATAAAAGGCATCGACCGTTGAGGAGCGTCGAATGACCTGGATCAGAATCTCAACTAGACTTCCAAAGTTGCCATGAGAAGCATTGAATAGCTCCGTTACAGCCTTAGCATCTATTAACTTTAATGGCTCTGGCAACCCCAAAAATTCTCGTTCAAATGTTTTGATTGGACCTGGGAATTCAATTTCGGAAAGGTTGCTGATTTCACAGTAGGGTTTGAAGTAGTCAAACAAATCAAGCTCTTTCAACTTCCTGTCTAGAATAGTCGAACCAAGCAAGATGACTGAGATGCCACACTTCTTCGCTAGCTCAATCAAATCACAAATCGCCTTCTCAGTCATATAATGAGCATTATCAACCAACAGCGTTTCAACTCTGAGTAATTCCAATGTGTTGAATGCTCTGAGACGGTAATCTTCTGGCTTTCCACCGCGAGCACCGCGACCTAACTCCTTCGTAATTTGATTGAACAATTTACGCGAGTCAAAAGAGGTCAGGCAAGTAGTGTAATGTGTTCGCAATGGAATCGGTCGCAATGCTCCCTTTTGCCCACTGATACGATCGACGCACTCCATTGCTATCGTCGATTTACCACATCTCCTGGGACCGATGATTCGACCACTAAGCCTGTCCTCACATCGATTTCTCAGCCACTGCTCCAGAACCACCAATTGGTTTGTCTCCGCAAAGAACTCTCGGTTGATGAGTGCTTTGATTCGCTCTGTCACATTGCCTGCATCTGATGCAGGTTTATACGAGTAACTTAGGGGAATACGCCCTGACTGTGGTTCTGGTAGCATCGCGATCTAACCTCATCAAAACCGTCTGGTTCGGCGTGGAACAATCAGCTTTGGTCGCTGTTCCTCAGCCAGTTTAAGCTGCTGCTCAAAGAATTCTACCTGATTTTTTTCTTGAAGACGCTGCTGCATATCGATCACGTTTCCGGATTCGGCAGGTTGCGTGAGCGATCGAGTGCTGTCTGCACCTGTAGTTTGAGCGGTTGCCTTTGGGGTGACTGGCAATGGTGCCGGGACAGGTTTAGAAGCTACTGCCAACGGCTGCTCCGGCTTCAACTCTGCGATGATTGTTGACGTTGTTGGAGCCGTATCGATTTCTTCAGCCTGGAAGTTTGAGTTTTCAGGGTGACTAGAAGCTTTTGCTGCTGCCCGTAAACGAGTGTGCTCCTGAGCTTGCTGTTTTTGCTTGCCTGCTTTTTTTGTGTCTATTAAGCCATCCTGCTTGCCTTGATATTTCAGACGGGTGCCTCGATTAGCTTTCTTGGTTTGCTTTGCTTTCGCCGTTACAGCCTTTCTAATTTCTTTGATCTCATCTAAGCGCAACGTCTCAGTTGCGAGTTTGTTGGAGTTAATTTGGCGAATGTCAAGCTCTAATTCATCAATCCACAAATTCAGAAGATCAACCTCATCCTCAAGCATTTCGACATAACCTAAGAATCTTCCTGTCTTCTCATTGACTTCCTTCTCAAAAGCAAGCAGACGAAGAATATTGTCCGGGTTATATCTGAGAGTCACAGAAGCTGTATTAACGCCCTTTAATACCTCTCCCCGGTATTTTCGTGTCATGAATCGAACGGTGCCATGGTCGTACAGTTTCGCATCCACGACTTTCATCAAGCAAAGGTCCAGCTTTCGTTCCTCTATTACAGGAGGCAGTTCTCCATCGAGTCCGTCCAACCAAACCCGGTAGCGTGTTCTTGTCTCAAACTTAGGATGATTCTTATGGTTGTGCACGGCGTACAGGTGCCAAGCGACCAACTTGTCCAGGTCTTGCGAACTCAGACACACCTCTGATTCAGCATTCTTCGGGCGCTTCTGCACGCTGGAGCCAGTGTAGCCCGGACAAGCACTCCAAACCTGGCAGTTCAAGCCATGAAAAACAGTCTCTACATCACCGCCATCCGAAACTTGCCGACGCAGATGGCAGGTAAATCCGAGCTCTTCACTAATTATTGCAAGATGTTTGCCAATGTCCTTGACGTGTTGAGACTTTAGGTCTCTGCCGCCATCGGTATAGAGATGACGAAAGAAGCCATAGGGCATTGCAACATCGCGTAAATCATAGTCAGCAGGAAAATACTTCGGAAGAATGGCTCGTCGGATTAACAAGGCAACTTCTTCGGATCCTGGTTGCTTGGCACTGAACAGATGGCTCAGTATGCATTTAGAAAAAGAATCTTTGAGAATTGACAGCCAGAGGCGCGTAGCCCCCTTTTTAGGAGGCAACTTATCATCTTTAACCTTCTCAAATTGCAAGACAAGTTCGCCGTCTTCAAGCTTTGAAAGTACGTCTACTTTAGTATGGTCAACCTGTACAACTTTATTTGGATAGCTGGCTTTGAGAGCCTTACCATCGCGTGTGTTCAGGAGTGGTTCAGTGCCTTGTCCCGCACTGCACTTACCTGCTTGGATTTCTCGTTGCTCGATTAACTCTTTGACAATACGCAGTACCGTTGTATAAGCAGGATACTCTTCTGTGTTGCACTTTTTGGCTGCTTCCTGCTCAACCTTTACATGGACTGCTGCCGCACTCATTATCTTTCCGTTCGTGCTTCCTTTCTCCCAGGTTGTGATGATGAAGGGCTTCCACAATTGAGTCAGCAAGTGTTCACCTTTTTTGCAAGGCGTTTCTGGCGGAATGGCTTCTTCTCCTCCTCGAAAGTATGCTTGAAGCCAGCGGTAGAAGGTACGTCTAGAAACATTAAGATGCGCTAGTACAGCTTTTTTCCTTGCTTTCTTGATTGCCTGATTTAGGGAATCAGCCACCCATTGAATGAGACGGGAGCGAAATTCAGTCGTGGCGACCCCCTGCTGCACAAGCTGTTCGATGAACTTATGAATGTTTGTGCTGTAGCTACTTTCATCGAGCAGTACCGCATCATCAGGGCATTCGGGCAGTTCGGTTTCGAGGCAATCGTCAGACATGGGAGGGAAAGAGGACAGCAAGGGTAGAGTGGTAATACTGTACCAGATTTGGAAAATTTGCGCCACTAATTTACGAATATAGCTGTGGCGATCAGGTGCGCTAAACTCTAGCTCATGTTTTTTGGCTATTTACAGTAAAGGTCAAACAATACCACTACTACCTTCACTGTTTAGCTGGGCGATCGCGTTTTGGATGGCAGTAGCGATCGAACTTTCTGGAAGCGCCGCCAAAATTTGCTGTTCTTGTTGTAACAGGGATTGTTTGAATTGTGGATCTCGCTGCGCTTCTTCGAGAATGATAAGTTGGATCAATTCTGTTTGTTCATTGGCTGTGGTTGCTACATTGCTAGACCTCAATTGATTCAGCAGAGTATTAACCACTTGAGTTTCATGCCCATCTCCCGTAACTAGGCTACGAACTTGATTGCTGGCTTCTGTATACCTAATTTCACCCGCACCAGTGACGTTTGTAATCGTGCCACCCACAAAATAGAAGTTGCTGCCGATGCGTTTAGCAAGCTGCTTCACTTCTTCATTCGTTTCTTCTTGCGTTTTTTTGACGTTTGCAAGATCACTAACCAATCTACGGAAAAGCGGGCTATTTTCCAGGCGAGTCGCAGTGACTTCATATCCCTGGTAAACAGCATCTTGAATTTCTTTGATTCGGCGCTCTACATTGGCAGGATCATCGCTTGTGACTTTCACAACCCATAAGTCTTGCCGCTGCTCAATTCCTTGCAGTTTTAGTTTTAGGTCTGGTTTATCAGTTTGTAGCTTATCAAATGTCAAGCTGAGGGCAGTATAGTCAAATTCTTCGCCCTTAAATACAAGCTCTAACTCATTCTCAGGTTGCTGGAACAGGGAAGCAAATTCACCGGGTTCAAAATTGCGATCGACGGGATAGCGGTCAGTAGGTTGTCCATCCCGATAGCGTCGGTAGATGTAATCACAGCGAACCTCCGTAAAGTTGGTTTTGCTGCTAACGCTCCAGTCTTCAATGCAGATGCCAGTCAAGTCTGCTCCTGAAAAGTCAGCCCGTGCGACTTGAGCACGAACGAGAATGCAGTCTCGTAAGTCAGCATTTCGCAAGTTTGCCTCTGTCAGGTTGGCATCAATCAGAATATTCTTACGCAAGTCAACCCTTTGAAAATCTGCCCCTGCAAGTTGGGTCCGAATGAGGGTACTTCCTCGTAGGTCTGTGCTTTTAAGGTCCGTACTTTTAAGGTCTGCGCCTGTCAGGTTGGTATCTGTAAAATCAAATTCACGCATATCTGCACCTTGAAGATACGCGCCTCGCAAATTAAATCCTCTAAAGTCTTTATCACGGCTACTGCCATGTGTGAGTAATCGCTGAACTTTGGGATACTCCAAATCGAGGTATTGATTATCTACTCTGGCTCGTTCCAAGCCAACTACACCTTGAAAACATGTGCGATAAAGCTTTTGCGCCCGTAAATCAGAATTTGCTAACTTAGCATTGGTAAAGTTAACATTACTCAAATCTAGGTTTGCAAAAGAAGTTCCCCACCAAGAACCGACTATGAGCGCCCAAAATCGTTGGAGTCCTGGATATGACCAAGGTGTTTCTCGAAGGTAGTTAGCGAGCCAAGCAATCAGTGTTAAAAATACTCCATATCCAGCACCGAGCAAAAGTACTGTCCAGTATGTCAGTGGTGAAGTAAGCAAAATTTTGCTGTATGGTAAGCTCTTTCGTTCTAACACATCAGCAATTACCCCAAAACAGCTAATCGTTGCAGAAGAAACACCGCTGACAACAATAACAATTTTAAGAAAATTGGAATTAATGAATAAAATATCAGCAACAGCAATAATGAAACGAATTGCTAGAAAACCAGCGGCACTTAGTCCTAAACACAATCCTGTTGCTACTATAGTCGTTATTAAAAACGCAGAAAAGCCTTGAATAAGACCAAAAACCCCCAATAAAATTGACAATGCAATGACGATACCCAAACTAACAAATAGAGTAAGTGTTACTTTAATTATGTCTTGAGTAATAGCACTTACAAGCACAACTAATACAATTAAAAACGTAATGTGAAGCTGTGAACGAGCGGGATTGTCAATTATGCCGTACAAGCTAATGAATCCGCCAACGTAGCCTGCAAGCACGTTCGCTAAAACACTCAGTATAATGGTTAGCAGAGCCAAAACATTTTTAAATAAAACCTGTTGACCCGCACTCTTACTTTGAAAATCTATGTTTAAACTGTTCTGCCCAAATCGTTTACCCTGAATAGACTTAGCTTTGTGGTACTTCTGCTGATCCGTTTTCATTCCGCAGACCTTGAGTGAGAATCAAAATTACCAGATATGGTTAAAGTCAAACAGTATTAAAAAATCTGCGTTTCTTAACTCTTAGTACAATGGCTTTGAAAAATTAGTCTAGGATAATTAGGATAATATAGCTTTAAGGTTGCTGGGCATCTTGAAATCGTTGATAATTAAATCCACGGACTGAACCAATATTGTTTCATGTAATTTAGCAATATTACTATGCAATCATGGTTGTTTCTGTTTAAATTAACAAAATGTATACCACTCAATCAAAGCAACCTGTTCTACAACTGCAAGGCAATATTCCTGGTTTTCCGGGAACGAATCTTCCAGGTGTATCGATCATTGGCACCCTAATCTCTACTGAACCTCTTCGAGTTGAGAATTTTATAGAGGTTGTTGAAATTGTCAGGGCACGCTCGCGTTCTGAGCAACACGCTTTAGTTAGTGTAGTCATTGATACTGAAGATTTCGTACCAATTTCGTTTCTAGAAGCTGGAGTTAAGCAAAGTTCATCAGTTTGTCGGATTGCAAGGTACTTTTCTCATTCAAGCTTCCTTGACTTTGTGAAGAATCTTGAAGTAGCGATTGAGCAACTAGGGAGTTTTCCTCACAATTTTGATAGCGCTGACAAAGTAATTGAAATCTTCTCCATTCCTCAGCAAATCGCCGAAGGAGTGTTTAGCGAAGCAGTTCGGCAACAATTTCAAGCAGGAGACAAAACTCCGCTCAAAGCACTTCAGGATATTACAGAAAATCAACTTGCCAAAATCTTACCGATTCCGATCGGTACTGGTTTTTTAGTCGGCGGAAGCCATCTGCTCACAAATCATCACGTAATTCCAGATGCAGAAACGGCGGATCAGTGCGTTGCTCAGTTCAGCTTTGCTGAAAACCTACAAGGTGAGAACCAAAAATCAATTGACTACGAATTTGATTCGACTCTTTTTGTTTCTAATCCTGGTCTCGATTACACATTGGTGCAACTCAAGTCAGGTATGTTTACTCGACAAGCAGGCTTTGAACTTGGTTGGATTCAATTAGTTGAAAATGATGAAAGTGTTGCTCCTGGATTGGTATGGGTTGAGTTTGAAGGCAGCCGCGATCAGATTCTCTCAGTAATGGAAGCGGGTAAAGTTGCGATCGATGCCTTGAAATTACGCGGCTACACTATCGACACAGAAGAATCTCTAATCATCTGGCATCAGGATGCTAATTCTTCAGAGGTTGAGATTTATGAGCAGGAAGAGATTAAAGAACTCGGTCGATTAATGGGAGAGGATGCATTCAATGAGCCTGGTAAAAGGGTTAGCGATCGTGCATTGAGACGAAAACGTGGCGACTCTGTAATTGTTGTTCAACATCCGAAAGGTAGGCAAAAACAAATTGTTCTCAACAATAATGAAGTCATTACTAATGGACTCTACGAGGACTTTTTGAGATATAAAGCAGATGCAGATTATGGTTCGTCAGGTAGTCCTGCATTTAATACACGCTGGGAATTGGTCGCACTCCATCATGCTGCTGTCCCTAAAAAACCTGAAGATCCTACTAAGCAGAGTCCGGCTGGAGATCGCACTCCTATCGAGTGCCATCAGGGAGTTAGAACTTGCCGCATCATTGATGATCTCAAACGACGAAGTTTTAGAAATCCAAAACTGAAAAACTTCATTCAAGATTTTGTGATTACGGCTGAGCAGTTAAACTATCCGCCGTTACCAGCCGCCTTGGAGTTTGATGGTCAGCACAGTTACGTGAGCTTGAATTCCAGAATTTTTGCTACTTCAGTTGTTCACAGCGCTCAACAACAAAAAGGAACGATTAAATTCTGGAGTCAAGATTTTGTAGAGCTTGGAAGTTTTGAATCAACGGCACTCAATACAGAAATCTGCTTTAGCCCAACTAAAACCATTATTGCTGAAGCGATGACTGATTCCAGTGTCAAGCTGTGGAATGCAGAGAGCGGACAAGCGATGACTGATTTCAGCATCAAGCTGTGGAATGCTGAGAGCGGACAACTGATCAGACTTTTGACAGGTCATCAAGGAACAGTTATGAGTCTCAGCCTTAATTCTGATGGCAATAGACTCGCCTCTGGAAGTGCAGACAAAACGGTCAAATTCTGGAATCTTGAAACTGGCGAATTTAAAACGTTTGAAGGACATACAGATTTCGTTCGGTCAGTCAGCTTGAGTCCTGATAGTAAGAGAATTGCTTCTGCTAGTGGGGGTGAAAGAGCATTCAAGCTTTGGACGGTTGATACGCTTGATTTTAGATCTTTTGAAGGACACACTGACTTCGTTAGGGTTGTATGCTTTAGCCCAGATGGAGAAATGATTGCTTCTGGAAGCAGCGATAAAACAATCAAGCTTTGGAGAGTTGAGGACGGCGAAGTTGTAAAAGCACTGGAAGGACATCAAGCGGTAGTAGTTCAGGTGTGCTTTAGCCCCAATAGCCAGATGCTTGCCTCTAGCGATCGTAGTGTCGTTAAGCTTTGGAATCTTGCTACAGGAGAGTCGAAGGAGATTCAGGAAGCAGGGGTAGATTTCCTCAGCTTTAGCTCTGATGGTCAAACGATAGCAACTTCAGCAACTTTAAATAAGGATGGAGGGATTGAAGGAGGTATCATTAAACTCTGGAAAATTGATGGAACACTATTTACACTTCTTGAGAATGCTGGTTCTAATTTTAAATTTAATTCCAGAAGTGTTCAATCCGTTCGTAATCTACAAAGCTTAGAAACGCTAAATGCTATTACCATCGAAGCTTGGATCAATCCAATAATGGGTGGTATGGTCATCAGCCGAACACTGGACGCAGCGCATCCAAGACCAGGTGAATTTACCCTCAGAGTAAACTCGATTGGTCAGGCTTTGTTTTCTGTGCTTTCAGTTTCGGCAGATGCATCAACCAAATACTACTCTTCAGTTTCCACAATTCCTGCGCTACAGTACGAGTTCAGCCACATTGCTGCAACCTGGGATGGATCAACTATCAAACTATATGTTAATGGACGTGAGGGACAATCAATGGACGAACCGAGTCCAGTTGACTTAGAAGGGGATTCTAATTTGCCGTCCAGTGCTCCAATCCTTATGGGGGTAGCGCTAAAACAAGGAACATCAGAATTAGCCCATCCTCCTCATACTCGGATTCCAGACTTGGAGCAGTTCCTCTCAGGCACGATCGCTGAAGTTCGTTTGTGGAATATCGCTCGAAGTTCACAAGATATTGCCATGAATATGACGCGGCAATTAAGCAACAACGAGCCAGGGTTAGTTGGTTATTGGAGATTTGAAGAGAGCCAGAGTGACAACGTGTACAACTCTGTGTCTCAGCAAAGTGATTACGGCATTCTTCGAGGGGTAAAGCGATTAAATGCTTCTCAACTATATTTCGCAGCCTTACCCTACGGTCTTAGATTTAGTAGCAATACGGAGCAGGTTGATTGTGCAAACAACAACGATTTAGTCATCATAGAAGCAGTTACGATCGAGGCATGGATTAAACACAAATTTGGTAATTGTTCGCTTGTGAGTCAAGGTGATCTGAATGGGTGCAGCTATTCAATTGCATGGCATAACGGTAAAATCCGAGTGATTTTGCAGGGCGAAAGCGCGTTAAACAGAACAGTAGCTGTCACAAAAGATAGTTTTCCTCAAGATTTGATTTGGCATCATGTCGCGTTCACTTGGGAGCACGCCTCATCGGAGCTTTCTATTTACATTGATGGTAGAGTGCAAGACTCCCTGGTGATTGAGGGGCAGGCAAAGACGATTGTAACTCCTGCCAAAAACCAAACCCTTGGGCTATTTACAAGCTCACTGAAGGGTGTGACAGGTAACTTGAAGATTGGCGGTCAAGAAGCGGAACTGGATGTTCCGCAGTCACAGAAAAGGTTTTACGATGTCGCAATCGCAGATGTCCGACTCTGGAATGTCTGTCGTCCTCAAGACCAGATTAAAGCAAACATGTCACGGCGGTTGAACAGCGACGTAGAGAACGACAATGGTCTGATTGGCTACTGGCGACTCGATGAAGGCAGTGACGATCGAGTGATAAATCTTGTATCTAAAACACCAGCTACCATTCATGGCGCAAAATGGTTTCCGATGCCAGTCGTGTCAGAACAAACGACAACTGCCAATACCAACTTTCCTGAGTCATGATTTGCATTTGAGAATCGGTGTGAGATGCTCTGGAATTCCAGCCATCTGAATTGCGTTGCATCCCAGCTTGTAGGCAAACTCCACCGATCGCCCTGCTAACAGCGCATCATAAAAGCCGATCGCAAATTCGATCGCCGCTTGATCTCCAATTGAGCGCTTCATGCCTACGACACAAGCAATATGTTGCGAGATTGCTTTCGCTTGGACTTCTGAGTAACACGCATTCAGCACCACACACTCAACCTGGTGAGTAAATAAGGCAAACAAACTGGCGATCGCTGCTCCAGAAACCAACTTCGGTTGCCCAGTTTCATCCTCAAACATCAAGCCTTCTGGCTCTGCATCGGTATCCGAAACGACGCTGAATTTACGAGCAGATAGCGGCTCGTTACCTGAATTTTCAGTTCCAACGCCATGACCTGAGAAGTGAACAATCTGGGGCTGATAATCGAGCAACGCCCGCTGCATGTCTCTAGCAGTTACCGCCCACTTTGAGATCACCTTAAACTCATCTCGATGGCGCGATCGCCTCAGTCCCTCCTCAATCTCGCGTACCTCTTCCCCCAATCGCAGAGAAGGAGTTCCCTTGGGGTTTGCCGCCAAAACCAGAATCGTCTTGACCAATTGAGGTTCACCAGCAACCCTAGCGCCCTTGTCTGAAATGGCTGGCTGATGGGTAGCTTCTTGATAATGAATATTTCCAGCCCCAGTGAGATTAGTAATGCTGCTACCTGAGATGTTGAAAACTGCTCCCTGCACATTACCCATCGCCGTCCCGCCTGACATTTGTCCGATCGCCTGATTGCGATCGCCCTCCACCGTTTGCCCAACTTGCGGCGCTTGAGGATGAGAACTCTTTGAAGAATCAACGGTATCTGGAGCAGACGAATTTGTAGCAGCCTGATTGGGATCAGGTCGTTCATTAGTCATTTCGTTTAATCTGCCTCCTACCTAATTCAGTGTCACATTACCCTGCACGTTGCCAAGTACATTGCCACCTGTCACCTGACCTGTCACTTGGTTCTGATTGCCAGTAACAGTCTGGATAATCTGATTGCCGGGAGTCCCATCAGGAGCATCTTCTTGCAGAATCTTGGCGATCGCTTGTGCCAGTTCTGGATTGTCTTTCAATAACGTCTCCAGTTCCTCTTGGAAAACAGCTTTACGAGCTTCACTCTCTGGTTTTATAGCCACCTGCTCTGCTGCTACTTTCATGTCTTCCTTTGCCTCCACCTCCGGATGCAACTTCGACCATACTGCTTTAGCTTTATTCCAAGCGTCCTCACCAAATTTCTCCGCAACTTTTTCTGATGCCTTGCCACCTAACTTTATTAAGAAAGGTAGGAAAGGGGAAAGGAAAGCAGTTAGCAATACAATGTCCATTAGAAAAGCTTCCGTTGCTGACAAAGATGAGAAAACTCTAGAACATAGAAAGTACCAACCTCTTCCCTCATTTCAAGAAACCAAGTTGGTTGTATCTATATCTTTCTCTACTCTATCAAGATAAACGCTCTTCAATGCTATCGCCCCCTTCTTCGTCACCATGCATTAACGTATGTAGCGGTAAGGTCGGCTCTGTCGCCGAAAGTGAACGGGACAGTAGGCTTAGGAAAGCCTTGTCGTCGTTGATCGGTTCCCATGTCTACTCGGTTTTGTTTCAGTAGCGTCATCTCCAAGCAGCTATCATGGTGCTGAATGTCCGCTGGTCTTGCCGCTATGCCTTGTCCTACTAGAGTTGGGAGGAAATGATGCTAGAACGAGATATTGAAGTAGACCTTTCAACGAGCAACTGATGGGTGCTTAAATAGGTCCCAGCATTAGACAAACGGGTTCGACCGTATTTGAAACGAACGATGCGTGGAGGATCGATGAGATGTCTACCGAAAGCAAAGGAGCCTAGAAGTAGCTTTATCGTTCGGTCGCTTCAGCCAGAAAGACACTGGACTTTCGGTTGAGTGCGAAACGAGGTGGCAAAGCAGTCACTCGGTTTTTCCGTAAAGCCCTCAGATCCTAACTTGTCAAGAGACCTCGCGTGATTAATGTCCACAAGAATGCAGCTGATCTGCTCGCCGTCAATATGCTAAAAAGCTATGAAACGCTGCCAGCAGAAACTGAACGATGGCATGTGAGGTTTCTGCATAACAGCATGGAGCAAGTTCATCAACACATGAAGCGAAGCACCAAGCCAGCGATGGGTTTCCAGTCGTTCAACACGGCGAGACGAACCTCAAGGGGAATTGCAGCGAGAAATATGATGCGCCTCATGCGCTACTGTCGCATCTTCAACGTAGCTCGAAGGTGGAACTGTTAACTAGGCGCATAGGATTGATTGCCAATAATCGATAGGGCAGTGCTTACGGCTACTACATGTCCAAGCCCGCGCTTTCGATGCCCGAAAATCACTGGCGACACGCTGCATCGCCTCCGGAGAACCTTGCCAATCCTGCTTAGCACAAGCTTTTTCTCAAGTTGAAAGGCGGAAAGCAAGAGCCTTAAAGGGTTAGGGCGATCGAAAATTTGTGCCGTCAATTTGATAGAATTTTAACAGAGCGATTTCTACGGAATATCAAAACTTTGATGGAAACTTGCTTCAGGCTTAAAGTTTAGTAGCGTCGAAACTACTTCCAGTAATGTTCTTAGCGATCTCAAATTTTGCGCCACTGATTTACGAACGCTCGAATATGAGATTTTTCACCAAAAGCGATTTTTCTGCCAAAAACCAATAAAATTGTGCCACCCATTTGCGAAATCTGAGCGGTGAGGGGTAAATGTGGTAAAAACGTTGAAAGCTCTTCAGACAAATGGTTTCAGGCTTTGGAGGACTGTGCCACCCATTTGCGAATTGTGCCATATTTTTTGGCTGTTCACAGATGTCTAATTATGTCAGATTATGCCAGAATTAGCCAGTTATTTGGTTACAAATTTGGGCACACCCCAGAATGGCGCGGCTGCGATCGACGGTCGGATCAGTCAAGCAAATGGGCGGCTGAAGGCTTCCAAGTCGCGGTGCAGCATTGAGCGGCGCGGTGGTACATTGTGGCTCCGGGGCACGCTGCCGCCTAAGCCTGGTGCTGTGCAGAGTGAGCCGTACAGACAGAAGTTAGCGCTGGGCGTGAAGGCTACCGTCGCGGGGTTGCAGCACGCGGAAAAGCAGGCGCGGCGGCTGTCGTTGTCGCTGGATGATGGCTCGTTTCAGTGGTCTGATTGGCTGGAAGCTGATACGAACCTCGGCACGGTGGGCTACTGGGTAGAGCGCTTAGAGGCGAATTACTGGCAGCGTCGGGCGAAGTCACTGAAAGCCCTGGAAACGTGGCAGTCCAATTATGCGCGGGTGTTTGTCAAATTGCCCTCGGATCAGCAGCTAACAGAACAGGTTCTGCGTGATGCGATCGATGCCACTGCACCCGACAGTCAGCCGCGCCGCCGCACGGTGCAGGCACTGGCGAAGCTGGCAAAGCTTGCGGGGTTAGAGGTCAACTTATCAGAGCTAACCGGAAACTATTCGGCGCGGTCGGTGAACCCGCGATCGCTGCCTACAGATGCGACGATCGCGGCGGTGAGGGATGGCATTGTTAACCCTGGCTGGCGCTGGGTGCTGGGGATGATTGCTTGCTACGGGCTGCGTCTGCATGAGGTGTTCCATACTGACCTGACAGACTTTCCGCTGCTGCGAATCACTGAGGATACTAAGACCGGGGCGCGGTTTGTCTATCCGCTTTATCCAGAGTGGGCTATTGCCTGGGAGCTGGGCGATCGGGTGCTGCCAGCGCTGCGAGTGCTGGGCACGGCTGGCAATACGAAGCTGGGCGCGAAGGTGTCGGGGTTTTTTAATGAGAAGGGCTTACCGTTTCGACCGTATGATTTGCGGCACTGCTACGCGCGGCGGTGCTTTGAGTTTGATTTAGGCGTTGACCTGGGGGCGCAACTGATGGGGCACTCGCCAGAGGTGCATAAGCAAACCTATCGCGCCTGGATTGATGAGGCTACCTATCGAAAGGTGTTCGATCGGCTGGTGTATCGGAGCGATGCACCAAAGGCTCCGTGAACGCTTCGATCGTGACTTCGATTAATCCTGTTGCCGCTTTGACCAGGTGCGTTTTATCTTCTGCACTGAGCGGCACAGGTAACAGCAGGGTTGCTTTTCTTCCAGATGGCAGGATGATTTCGTGTAAGTCAAAGTTTTCTTCCATCCTTACCTCTTTCCCGCTGGTTTACGCCGCCGTGCTTCGACGGCGGTGAGGTTGATTTTGATGAGGCGATAGCGACTTGTGCCCGGTCGATCATCGATCCACTCAATGCCCTCGCGCCATTCGCCGCTGTTGATGCGTCGGAGGATGGACGAGCGGCTGTATCCACGTCCGAGCGCTGCGGCGGCGGTTTCGAGGGTGACGAGTTCGGTGGTTTGTTTGGTATTCATACGCCTTCAACCTCGTTCGCTAAACTGCTTCCCTGCTTTCTGAGTTCAGAATCTGACCACAACAAAAAAATGGTTTCCATTCTTCGGTGCATTTGCTTACAGCACTCCGGATCTCCGGCTTTGCAGTCGGCATTGTACTGATCAATTGTCCACGCCTTTAAATACTCGTATTCGCTACCTATGGGTGCTTTCCAACAAAAGTAGTTCATATCTTTGGCTCCTGGGTGTGGTGTAACTTGCCTGAGTAGCGGCTGTGGGTGTGGATGAACTGCAACACGGTTTCGACGGCGCAGCACTGGTTGATGAGCTGCGAGACTTTATCCATCAAATGCACCTGTACGTATTGCTGCTGCTTGCGTCCGTCCGCGTTGTAGTAGCGGTAGTAGTAGCTGGTGCTGGGGCGCTTGCGCGTCTTGTTGCCCTGGCGCTCTTCGATCCAGCCAGAGGCGTGACCTTTGCGGGAGTAACGGCGCTTGCGCGGCTGTTCTGGGGTATGGTGCAATGGGTTAAGGTGCTGACCGTCTTTGGTGGCGATCCAGCCGCTGGGCGTGATGCGCTCGATTTGCGCTGCTGGCACCACGTATGCAGGGTTGGGGTTGTTCTCGCACCAATAGGCTTCAACACTTTCGATTAGCGCTAGCTGCAAGCCACGTAGCACGGCGTTAATCGGCTGCATCGCTTACTCCTTTGGCTGTGATGCCGAACCGCCAATCGGAGCGTAGGGTGCAAACGGCTTCTACAGGGTCGTGCAGACCTTCATCCCAGAGGCTCTGGAGTTTGTTGAGTGCCCAATCGCGCCGCCCATTGAGCAGGTAACTATCAATCTGCATCTCAATCTCGTTGAAGGGTGGGGATTTGCGATCCTGCTGTTTGTGCCGTGCCTCCTTTTTGGCTTCGTTTGACGTGAATTTTGCCCGTAGCGCTGCTACCAGGAAGCCGCCCGGATTTTTCACCACACCCTTAGCCCGTGCCTCTTCTAACGACGAGATGGCGTTTTCCACAGTTTTGGTGCCAGCAGCGGCACCTTCGTTGCAAAGCGTTTGGAGAATTGTTTCCTGAATTGTTTGGTTTGGTCTTACCCGCGCTGCTTTGACTAGCTCTAGAAGCGCCTCTAGCTCTTGCTTGTAGAGGTCTGAGCGTGTACCAAAGCCCTCACTGTTAATCGACCGAAGGGAGTCCGCTTGAACGGGGTGGGTGGGCGGCTCTTCTCTGTTTTGTTGTTTTAAAGATCTTTTAGATCTGTTATTGGTACATTGTCGATCCTCAAAACTGCTTTCCTGTGCAGGTTCTAAAAACGATGGGGTGACATTTTTGTCATGAGGGGTGACATTTTTGTCATGAGGGGTGACATTTTTGTCATGAGGGGTGACATTTTTGTCACCCCTAAAGCCTGTTAGATTTTGCCCTTTCCAGCGTTTGATCTTAAACATCCATAGCTCTGCATTTTCAAGCTCTGCCGCTGCACGGAGGATGGCGCGGCGGCTAACTCGAGCCTGACTGCTAGTTCTTCTTGTGTGGGCATTTCGTTGATGCCGCTAAAGGGGAAGAGGGTGCAGAGATAGAGCCATAGACGGTAGGTGGTCGGTGATAATTTGGCATCAATGACACGTAACGCTATTGCTGGTTTCATCGCGTAGTAACGATTGCTGCTGCTAAGCGCCTTTTCTTCCAAGTTGACTAGCTTTGCTTGGGCTAACTGCTCCCAATGCTCTCGGTCTTCAGGAGAGTCAAAGTTTCTAACCATTGGAAACTTCCTCTCCTGGCGGGTTGAAAGGGAACCACTCAGGCAGCAAACCTCTTTTCCTTAGCTTTCTTACTGCTGCGAAATAAGTTGAATTTTTCAAATTGCAGCCCTGTTTTACTGCTTTTTGCAAGCTGGCTGCGGTTGGATAGTGTTCTAGGTCTAGGGTGACAAGTAGACTCCACAACTGCCATTCTGATGCTGTGAGGGCAGGCTTAGCCTGTCGCAACTCCTTAGCTAGTTCTGGGGTAAGTGGGTAGCACTTTGCCCCATTTGAGCCGTATGGCTCTTGCTTGTGTCCCTGTGGAGACACAGAATCATTGGGTGTATTTGTCATGATTGGGGTGTATTCATTCAAAAGCCGCCCCGCGTTTGTTGGCACAGACGCGGGGCTTTTGTTTGGGCAGAGTTAAGAGGCTGAGGCGGTGGCTTGTGGCTCCATAAGGAGCGGCATGAGTTGCTGATTTTGCTTGTGCTTTGCCAGTCGCGCTTTCAGTTCTTTGGTCAACGCAATATGGACTAGCTCACTCAGGCTGATATCATCCAGCGCGGCGATCTGCTTAGCCAGTCGGAACGTAGCAGGGTCGGTTGAGAAAGACGTGTTCTTGGTTCTGTAAATTGCTTGTTCCATTTGTATCGCGTGCGAGACACTGCGGTCATGGTAGCGCTGTAACAGATGCGAGTCAAGTAATTATTGACTCGTTACAGAATCATGTGCGTCTATGGAGTGATGGGAATGTATATACAGCGGGAAATGAGCAAGACGCTCTACACCGAGACTGGGCTAGCTCGGCTTGCAGAAATTATTAAAGCGGCACGACAGCACAAGAGCTACAGAGAGTTTGAGGCTGTAACGGGCGTGAGTCACGCGACGCTGCGACGGCTGGAACTCTGCGAAGTGCATAACCCAGAAGACAACACGCTGAGCCAGATTGCCCCGCTTACGTCGTTCACCCTGGAAGAATTAAAGGCAATTGCACAGGAGCGCGAACGAGGGAAAATACGGAAATATCGACTCGCTGAAGATGTGTTGCCGATTGTGGCTGAGTTGCCCAACCGGGAAGCGGCGCGACTGGCGCAGATGATTGTGGGTAAGTTGGGCGGTGTAGACTAATTTTTTGCCCAACCCTAAGCAACTTTAAGCACCGAATCACGAGCGGATCGCCGCCCCCACACGGGTAAATCACCGCGAAAACAATGCAGCGCGATCGACGTGTGATATCATTCGATCGGAACAGAGAAGGTGCTGCGTCAAGGGGGAACAAAACTGACGGTACGGCACGGGCAACGCGCTACAGTTGCATAGAATTTTTAGCAGGGGGTTAAGCCCTCATCCAGCGCGCTAAAAATGCGGTCTAACCGCTACCAAACCCTCGATCTGCGGATCGGGGGCTTTTGGTTTTAAAGCAACAGTGCCCCACCACGAGGGCAGGGCACTGTTAGACCAGATGAAATGGAAGTGTCGTTGCAAGCGCCCGTAGCGTGGGCGGCATCCTCATCATACCCCCTTGTTTCGTCGTTCGCATCACCGCGCTTGACACCACCGCCGCGTATGATGGAGGGGCGATCGCTTCCTGTAAGTGGGGGACAGTAGGCTGAACCAGCCATTACGGCTCCAGTAGGGGAACTCCTTATAAGAAATAGCCCTTGCAGGCTTTAAGCGATCGCACCCCTCACACCCCAGAACGCGAACCGATAATAAGGAAATCCTTTTGCTGTATGTTATCGCCACGCTGCCACGCAAAAACCGCGCGGCGGTTGCTACGCGGTCGGGGTGGGGTTTGAGAGTGTTACTAATTACTCAACCCTTCTAAGCGTTCGAGGATGCGGCGGTTTTCGGTCTGTAAGCCTCGGATTTCGGCTTGTACTGTTTCCCAACGCGACTGGCTGAGCTGCATATCCTGTTGCATCATGCGTTGTGTGGTGAGAATGCCGTCGATCGTGGTTGTATTGCGTTCGGCAACTCTGGCAACGGTCGCTAAAAGCTGTCGGATGGTTTCGAGTTCGTCAAAGCGTGATTGGTCTGTCATGGTTGGGTGTTTTGGGGTATGTGGATTTTAGCAAACGCGGGGTGTTACTTCCCGCGCTGGATAAACACGGTGCAGGCAAGGCTGGCGATCGCCTGCTCCTGCCAGTCGGGTAGCATGGCGGCTAACTTCTGCGCGATCGCTGCCATCTCAATGACATCGTTGTCGTTAGCGGGGCGAACCGTCGTCCTGGGCGGCGGTGCGTCGGTGGGAGCTGGGGGAGCTGCGGCTTGTTTGCGTTGCTCCAGCGTTGCCAGCAGTTCTGGCGTTTGGGTCTTGCCAAGCTTCCATTTACCTTTCACCCACTCGATCATGACGGTATCGCCCTTTTTCAGGTAATCGCAGAGTCCGCCGATCTTGTAGTAGATGCGAACCTTTTCGCCGTTTTTGTCGAGCTGGGTGGTGTACTCAATACCGTTAACGGTGCTGGTGGCTTCCTTGGGGTTGTAGTCGAGCTTACCCCATGCGGTTGTAACGTCGGTTGTGGTGGTCATGCGGTGATTTCCTCGCGGTGGGTGAGTATGTGCTTAAAAGGGGAGTGGGGCATGGGGACGAGCTAACCAGGGGCTAACTCTTGCAGGTCAAAGCATTGAGTCTCTTGATTCCAGTAAACCCAGTGACCGCTGCGGATGTCGTAAGCGGCAATGACGCGGGGGATGTGGCTCATTGCTGCAACCCTGCTGTGTAGCGTGTGCCTGTGCCACCGCTGCGCGAGGGTCCACCGTTGTTGGGTGGCGTGTAGCTGAGGAGGATGAGCAGGGCGATGGCAGCGACTGAGCTTGCTCGTATCGTGAGTAGTTTCATGCTTAAAACCCCGCTGCTTTTTTTGCTGCTCTGCCTGCCGCTCTGCCTTCCCAGTATTCGGGATAGTCGCTCAGCGAACCGCGAGCACCCTTGTTGTAGAAGGCGTGATCAAAACCGACTTGCCAGCGCTGGTCTACGGTCATCGCCTGGGCGCGAAGGGTGGCGAGATTCTTAGCAGGGTCTAGCGTTGTCCAGGGGACTTCGCCATTGCCCAACGCTTCTAAATACTGTGCTTCTAACTCTGCATCCCTGACAGCAGCGGGATCGACGTGTAACATGGTGGTAAGACTCCGGTTCATCAAATGTGTATGGGGTTGGAGCATGGAAGCCGCTTCATTCTTGGTTGGGTGAGCGGCTTTGTGCTGTTTGAGGTTATTTGGATAGCTCGGCGATCAATGCGTCTGCTATTTCAACCGCCTGCTCAGCAATCGCTTTTGGAGGCTCACCCTGCCATTCCCAATAGTTATCCGGTCTGATAAATTCCCATCGCCCACCAGCTAATAGACCCTGAACCGCTTTTGCTGCGAAATACTCGCGCTTGGTAAGTCCACCTTCTAGACCGCCGTGCGTATCGTGCAAATGGACTGGAAAAGCTGATTGGTGCTTCATTGTTTAAACCTGGGTAGTGGCGTTTGCTGCGCCTGTCTCTCTATTTTACTTCCTAGCTCGTCGTAACAACGAGTTTTAGCGTTTTGCTTCATTTAAACTTCATGCTGGCATAAACTTCACAAATACCGCGTAACAACGGGTTAGAATGGTGGCATGAAAGCAGACCAACCAAGAGTTAACGGCAAGTTTGGACAGAAACCAGGAGCGGAGAAGCGCGGGGATGCGATCGCGCTGCGTCTGCCCGTGGCGCTGGATGCACAGGTACGCGCTGCTGCGGGGTGGCAGAGTGCGGCGGATAACTCTGCGCTACGCGACTGGGTAGAGACGGCGCTTAGGGAGAAAGCAGAGGGCAGAGGGCAGAGGGCAGAGGGCTATACTCCAGAACGCATTAGAGAGGCGATTAACCGCATCGCGTTGCAAACGCCGCCGAAGCAACGCGGGGCTGTCCTGAAGCAATTCAACGCGCTGGTGGGCGAATTACTGGCAAATGGTGATTAATTCTCCGCCCTCTCCCCTCGCCACCTTGAGCATTCGAGCCAACCGGAGCTTAAACGCTGTCGCGGTTGTCAAGGCTGAAAAAACAACCAATTAAAAGCAGCGAAACGTTAAGGATCTGCTGTCAGCCACTCTAACGGTGCGCGGTGGTTGTAGCGCTTGGCTGACAGCAAACAAACAAACCAGATCGCTAACCGCTCAGTGGTTGTTTTTTCGCGGTAGCTTGAGCCTTGACAAGTCAAATGGTGCCGCTACGCTGGGGACTGCTGCGACGGTAGCTGATGCTCTCGCCCATCGCTTCTCACCGTACCGTCGCTTTGCTAGACCTGCCAGCGGCACCATTTGACAGCGACAGCCAACAAACAAAACGTGCGAAGCACACAACTTGATTCACGCGGCGTTACGCGGCGTTCTGCCGGATACCACGGCGTTTGACGCGGTGGACTCGGAGCGCTGGACATTCAAGACGAACAGTGATCACACAAAGAAAAAGCCCTCACCGCCTGGAGCGTCGGCAGTGAGGGTGAGATCGTTCTGTTGTCTAGTGTCCGTTACTGCGGAAGCGATCGCTGAGGATATCGGCTAATCGTTGTACAGAATCTTCTACTCGCTGCACTGACTCTGCTTGTGCAGTGATCAGGTTTACCAGGTTGAAAATTTCAGCATCAAAGCGTTCTCCGTGCGCTGCCAGTGCCTGCGCGTTGGCTTCTAGTATGGCTTCGATGCGGTCAAGGCGGGATTCACTACGCGCGATCGCGGTCTGATGCGCTGTCGCAATCTGGTTATGTGTAGCGACCTGCAATACTAATCGCTCAAACCTGCAATCAAGACAATTTCAAACCAGGATTAATTGCAATTATAAAAACGCTCAAACCAGCATTAGTTGCAACTGAGCCGAGATTAAG
>JAESFW010000225.1_pt1 | contig 64859 bp, 61 predicted proteins | sample 9269481 | NCBI WGS metagenome assembly JAESFW01 (sample SAMN14515350, study PRJNA621654) | algae metagenome | isolation source: Lyngbya sp. HA4199-MV5 and co-occurring heterotrophs from soil with... | place: USA: Ahupuaa O Kahana State Park, Hawaii | collected 2009-07-21 | reverse complement strand
TCGGCCGTCCACGCCACCTGCTGAGTCTCGGGATGCTGTGCTCCCACAGGAGGAATCGGGCTGTGGACAACTTCCCATTACCTTGTCCTGAACTTCTATGTTTTAAGGATACAAGGGGGTCTTCTGTATGAAATCCGCCACGGCGTGCAGCACGGCCGCGTCCTGCAGCAGCTTGCGGTGGCCCAGGCCGTCGGTGGCCAGCAGCTGCGCACCGGCGATGTGGTCGCGGTAGGCCTCGCCATCGGCAAAGCGGTTGATGCGGTCGCCCCGGTCGTGCACGACCAGTGTGGGCAGCGCGATGCGCGGCCCCACGGCCTGGGGTTCGAACTGGGGCATGAGGATGCCCTCGCGCGCCTCGATGTGGCGTTCCATCGCGGCGCGCGTGGCCTCGGTCAGGCCGAACACCTGGGCGAACAGGCGGGTGTACTCGCGCGGCGATGCGGGCGGGGCCAACAGCACCAGCCGGGTGGCCGGCAGACCCCGGCTCGCGGCATGGGCCACCGCGTTGGCCGCCAGCGAGTGGGCCGCCACGGCGGCCAGCGCATGGCCCCGGGCCTGCAGGCGCGCGGTGGCGTATTCCAGGGCGCGGGCGAACTGCGGCAGGTTGCTCACCCGGCCCCGGCTGCCGCCGTGCGCGGGCAGGTCCACCAGCACGGGCTGCAAGCCGCGTGCGGCCAAGGCCTCGGCCAGCGGCAGCATGTGGCGCGCATGCCCGCCCCAGCCATGGGACAGCAGCACCACCGGGCCATCGGCCGGCAGGTCGCTGCGCGTGTAGAGCGTGATTTCGGCGTCTTCGAAGGGCCAGCGCTCCGCGTGCCAGCCTGCGGCCGGAAGGGTCTGTTGGCCGGGTTTGCGCAAGGGCAGGGGGGTGCCGAAGAGGCGGTAGGCCGTGCGCACGGCGAGCCGCGGCCACAGGCGTTGCGCCGTGCCCAGTGCCAGGCGCACCAGGCGCATGCCGGCATGGGCGCCGTAGAAGTTCGAGGTGGCCTGCACGGCGGTGGACTGGCTCATGGTGGGGCTCCGAAAGAGGGGAGGGAAGAAGGCACGGGAAGAGAAGAGGGGCTCCGGGTCAGTAGAAGACCCAGTCGCGGTTGCTGCGCGGAAGCCGGGCCAGCGTCTGGCGCACGGCATGGAGGACGCCGGCCACCAGGGCAGCGGCAGCGGCAAGGCAAGCAAGGATCAGCATGGTGTTTTCCTTTCTTCGCACGGTTGTGCGAAATTTGGGCGAGCTAAAAACAAGGGGTTCCAAGGCCATACCCCGGGGGTCAGGCCGTCTGGTAGCTCTTGACGAGGCGCGCCCAGGACGCCTCGGTGCGTTGCACAGCCTGCGGATCGCGCAGGAAGCGTACGTCGTGCAGCAGGCCCATGATCATGGAATAGATCTCGGCGACCAGCTGGTCGGGTGGGGTTGCGGCGGGCAGGTGCCCGGCCTCGATGGCCTGCAGCACGGTGCGGCGCAATGCGGCGCGCCAGCGCGTGATTTCCGTGTGCAGCAGGTCGCGCAGCTCGCCATCGCGGTCATCGAGCTCGAAGGCGCCAGCGGTGTAGATGCAGCCTGTGAAGGCCTCCACATCGCGGGTGCGCGCGATCCAGCGGCGCACGATCTCCTGCAGGCGCGGCAGCCCTTTGGGGTGCTGCATGGCAGGCACGAACACATCGGCCAGGAACCGGCGCCCGAACTCCTCGATCACCGCCTTCTGCAGCGCCTCGCGCGAACCGGCACGCGAGAACACCCCGCTCTTGGACAGCCCCACCCGGTCGGCCACGGCCTGCAGGGTGATGGATTCGAGCCCGTCGGACGCGGCAATGTCCAGCGCCGCGCCGACGATGGCGGCGCGCGTGAGCTCGGCTTTCTGGGTCTTGGCGTCCATGGCGCAAATTTAGCACGATTGTGCGAAAAGCGGAATCCCCCTTGCAGGAAGAGGGCACACCGATGGCCCTGATGCCAGCGTGAGTTTTTCCTACGGCGGTCCCGGGGCCCGGGTTTAGAGTGGCCGGTCTTGCAATCGCCAAAGGACCAACCATGCGCGTGGACATCTACCGCCGGGCCGAAGCCGCGGGCCGTTTCACCCACCTTGCCGTGCCGGAAGGCAGGCGCATCCCCGAGGAAGCGACCAACACGGACTGGGACACCGAGGTGAGAGGCCAGGACCTGGACGAAGATGCCGAGCGCTGGGAACACTACGGCATCGTGCAACCTGGCGCTCAGCTCAAGGAGAAGGGCTATGCCATTACGGGCCTGAACGAGCCGGAAGGCGGCTGAGCTTCGCTCTCGCGGGGCAGGGCGCGCATTGCGCGCTCAGTCCACCTGCACGCGTATCGGCTGGGAGTGGCGCACCACGTCCCAGCCATTGGCGTCCACGCCGTCGATCACCACCAGGTGCAGATCGTGGGTTCCCCGTGCCAGGCCACCGGTGTTGAGCGGCAGCTCGATGCGGCCGTTCCAGATGGTCCAGGACTGCACTTCGCGGACCTTGGCCTGCGCCAGTGCGACGGAATCGCGCAGTTCCACGCGCTTCCAGCCCGAGCTGGCGTCGTTGCCGATGATGACCCGGCTGTCATCGGAATACAGTTCGCGTACCTGCGGCTTGGGCAGCGGATTGTCCACGCCGTCCTCGCGCTGGCCGAAATTGCCGAAGTAGTTCTGCTCGATGAAGTAGCGCAGCCGCATGCCCGGGTCGGCATAGATCTTTTCGGCCTGGCGGTTCTGGTTGACCCAGGTTCGGCCGTTCTTGTGCACCCGCGTGATCAGCTTGCCATCGTTCAGGCCTTGCGTGCCGGTATAGACCAGGATCTCCATCAGCACCCAGTCGCTGTTGCTGTCGGGGGCTGCCTGGTAGTTCCAGTAGGTGCTCTTGTCGGATGCCGAGCGGTTGACGTAGGTGACCAGTCCGGCCACCTTGGTCTGGTTGTGCACCTTGATCTCGGTGTCGCCGTCGACCACGGTGTCTTCCCAGTTCACCCGCTCATGCTTCCATTGGTAGCTCTTGGCATAAGGCAGGCCATCGAGAAGGACCACGTTGCGCACCCAGTGGGCCTTGTAGAAGTGGCGCTGCTCGGGGATGGACGCCCCCGGGTCGAACCGGCGCACGGCGTTGTAGTTGCGCGAATCCTCGGGCGTGAACAGCACCTTGCCGCGCCGGGCGTCGAGCGCGACGGTCGTGGGGCCGCCCAGCTGGTTGAAGCGCCACCCTTGCGCATTCGCCGGTTTGGCGCCGACGGCTGTGGATTCCACCAGACCCGAGGAACCTCCCAGGAAGGTGTGCACCACATCGGCCGTGCCCAGTGCGCCCTGCACGGTGACTTTGTCACCATGCCGGTAGACGGACGCATCTGCCCATGCCACGCTGCTGCGCTCGGATGCATTGCCCGCTGCATCGTAGGCCTCTACCTCCAGCAGGGGCTTCTGGCCCGGCGCGAGGCCGGTCAGCGCATGGCTGGTGCCCACCACGGTGGCTGCCAACCCGCCGTCGACATAGACACGGTAGCCCACCACGGCCACGTTGTCACTGCTCGCTCCCCATTGCAGCAGCACCGACGTGGTGGATGGGTTGCTGACCGCCAGGCCCGACGGGGCACTGGGGGCGACGCGATCTCCCGCGGGAACCGGCGCTGGCGTGCCACCTGCCCCCGTGCCCGGTGAGGGGGCCGAAGCGGGCGCAAGCCCATCGCAGCGTTCGCGCGCCGGCTCATGGCCTGCGAACTGGCCTACGACGCCGAAGCGCTGGCGTGCCAGCAGGTCGCCAAAGCTCTGCGGGCCTGCGGCTCCGTAACCGACGAACAGTGTGAGACCGGGCAGGGTGCTGGCCTCACGCAGTCCTGGCTCGGCGAGGCTGACATCCAGCGTGTTCACCCCCACGCCCTGGGCGCGTTGCGGATGTCGAACGGCGAGTGCCGCAGCGGGCACCACCGTGTTGCCGGGCGACACCAGCACCCAATGGCCCTGCGTGTTCTGGAAGGCCCACTGCCCCTGGTAGGTGGCCCCCTTGTAGAGGTCGAACGATGCCTCCGGGCTTTCGCCGCTGAAATCCAGCCGCCCCTGGGCGAGCAATCCCTGGCCTTTCTGGAAGCAGCTGCTGGAGTCGAGCAGCGCCGGTGCCAGCTGCGGCGCCGCCTGCGCGGCACCGGCACAGCACAGGCCCAGCAGAGCCAGGGCGGTTGCAGCAGCCGAAGCGCAGGGGGTTGTGGCGATCGGGGCGGCGCCCGTGTGTGCCGTGTTGCGTTGCATGGGAATCCTTCCCCGGGAAATCGGGTGGTTGGGTCGCTGAGTGCTGCCAGGCAGCGGTCGGCAAGCGGTCAATACTGGTGCCCGCGCTGGGTGCGCCGGGCGTCCCCGGCGGGCAGCCCGGTGGTCGGCCCCGACCCCGTGAGCGCGCTGCTGGCGCCCACGCTGCTGCCCGAGGCCGCGGTGTCCTGCCCATAGGTGCCCTGCCATACGGGCCAGGCCATGTCGTTGCCGGTACATTCGCTGTCCTTGAAGGCCAGCGCGTGGCTGCTCTCGATCAGGTTGGCGCGGGCCGTGAGCTGCGAGGCCAGGCTGGCGGGGCGGCTTTGGCACGACAGGCCCCCATAGGGTGCCGTGCTGCCGCTGCTGAGGATGTTGTGGCTGATGCGCGTGCCCGCGCTCGTGGGGTTGAACGGCCCCCAGCTCAGGGCGATGCGCTGGTTCACCAGCGTGTTGTGGTGCACGTCGTGGTCACGCATGAAGCAGGTGCTCTGGAAGCACTGGGTTCCGAGCAGGATGCCGGCATTCACCAGCAGGTTGTGGTGGATGTGAATGCCCACCGAATTGGCCTGTGCCGATACCTGGATGCCCGAGGTGGTGCGGTTGGCGGCCGAGAACTCGATGTAGTTCTCGCGGTAGGTGTTGTTCTGCGAATTGTCCTTGTCATGGAAGCCGCCGTTGACCTTGCCCAGGCGCAGCTGGTTGTTCTCGACGAGCGACTCGCCGGCATCGAAGAAGGTGGTGGCGTAGCCCGCACCCACGTAGCTGCCGAAATCGCTGTCCTGCACCAGGAACTGGTGGCGCCAGGCCGGGCCCGTGTCGCCCCAGCCATGGATGAAGGCAGGGTTCTCGCTCAGCGTGGGGCCTTCTTCGCCGTTGACGAAGCGCACGTTGCGCACCACCAGCCCGGCCTTGCTCGGGTCGCTCACGATGCCGTATTGCTTGACGTTGGCGATGTCCACGCCCTCGATGCGCGGTGCCGGCGCAGTCGAGGAAGCCACGGAAATGTTGTCGACCTTGTTCATGTCCAGCGTGGCCACCTCATCGGGGTAGGCCAGGATCTGCTTGGCCTTGCTGTCCAGAATACGCAGGCTGCCGCTCAGGTAGGTGCCCTGGCGCAGCACGATGGCCTGGTTCGCGGTGCTGCGCGCCAGGGCGTAGGCCACCGTCCGGTGGGGCAGGGCGCGCGTGCCCCGGCCACTGGCGTCCTGCCCGTCGGGCGCGACGAACACGAAGCGCGCCGCGGCCACGTCGATGGTGAAGCTGCGCACCACGGTCTGGGGCGGGCTGCCACTGTCGCGGATCTCCAGCGTGACGGTGTAGCTGCCCTCGGTGGCCGGTGTGAAGCGCACCGTGCCGCGCCGGAAGTCGAGCGACAGGTCGGCACTGTTTTGTGCCACGCCGTTGCGTGTGAAGCCCTGCAGCCGGTATTCGTAGGGAAAGCGGCCGCCCACCACGCCGGGCCGGCTCTCGTAGGCGATGCCGGGGTAGGCCAGCTCGCGCAGCGCAAAGCCCACGGCCAGCGGCTTGCGCGGCTCGGTATCGGGCATGGTGAGCGAGGCCGTGGCGGTGTGCACGCAGCGCACGAAGACCGGTGCGCCATCGGCAGGCACCGTGGCCGGCGCGGACTCCGATACGGCGCAGTGCTGTCCTTCGGGCTGGGCCGCGATGCGCAGGTCCAGCGGGGCGCCTGCAGCGGCCTGGGGCGCGAAGCGGTAGGGTTCGTTCAAGGTGGCGTTCAGCGTGGCCGTGCCGTGGCCGAGCTGCAGCGTGCGGCCCAGGCCCAGCCCCTGTACGCGCACGTTCAGGGCGAGCAGACTCCCGGCCGGCGCGGGTGTGGGCGCCGTGCCACCACCGCCCGTGCCGGGCGCGGCGGTATCGCACTGGTCGCGCAGGGGCTCATCGCCCGCGATCTGCCCCAGCACGCCGAAGCGCTGGCGCGCCAGCAGGTCGGCAAAACTCTGGGCCCCGCTGGCGCCATAGCCCACGAACACCGTGAGCCCGGGCAGCGCTGCGGCAGAGCGCAGGCCGGGTTCGGCGACCGCCACCTCCAGGGTGTTCACGCCAGCACCCTGGCTGCGCTGGGGGTGGCGCACCGCGCTGCCGGCCACGGGCACCACGCCGATCGAGGGCGGCAGCACCACCCACTGCCCCTGGCCGTTCTGGAAGGCCCATTGCCCCTGGTAGTGGGCGCCCTTGTAGATGTCGAAGAGCCCATCGGGGTTCTCGGTGCTGAAATCCAGCTGGGCCCGGCCGATGAAGCCCCGGTCCTTGTGGAAGCAGGTGCTGGCCCCCGACACGGCGGGCGGCAGTGGCGTGAGCGCCTGGGCACTGCCAGCGCAGGCCAGGCCGAGCCAGGCCGCGATGGCCCAGGGCGTGCGTTGCGGCAGGCGTGCGGCGGCGCGCCCCGCGGTGCGGGTGTTCTTCATCTCCATTCCCCCCTCGCTATTGCGGATGCATTTGTTGTGGCGTCCCGGATCCCGCCCGGGCGAAGCGCAGTATTCGCCAGCAGTTGTCGTACCTCGCAAGGGTTTTCCCGAAAAAGTGTGACCGTCTGTTGTGCCGGTCGGAGGCCTGCCATGCCCCTGTCGGGTGTCAATCCGGGGACGGTGCCCCATGGCAGGTCTGCGCCCGCGCTGGTACGCTGCGTCGCCATGGAGACAAGCAACAACACCCCCCCATTCGTTCCCCAGATCCGCCTGTACCAGAACTGGCTGCGCGAGCAGCGCGGCCTGGCGTTTGGCAGCTACGACGCGCTGTGGCGCTGGTCCACGACCGAGCTCGACGCCTTCTGGCACAGCGTCTGGGATTACTTCGAGATCGAGTCGCCCACGCCCCCTGCCGTGGCGCTGGCCAAAAACACCATGCCGGGGGCGCAATGGTTCCCGGGCGTGCAGCTCAACTATGCGCGCCAGGCGCTGCGCCATGTGCAGGCGGCCCACGCCGCCGGCCTGCCGGCCATCATCAGCCGCAATGAAAAAGGCCAGCACCGCGAGCTGGCATGGCCTGAGCTGCGCCGCCAGGTGGCCTCGCTGGCGCTGCACCTGAAGGCCCAGGGTGTGCAGCCCGGCGACCGGGTCGCGGCCTACCTGCCCAACATCCCCGAGGCCATGGTGGCCCTGCTGGCCACTGTGAGCATCGGCGCGGTGTGGAGCATCTGCGCGCCCGACATGGGCACCAACGCCGTGCTCGACCGCTTTCGCCAGATCGAGCCCACGGTGCTCATTGGCGTCGACGGCATCACCTACGGCGGGCGCGACCATGACCGCACCGGCGTGCTCACCGAGCTGCGCGCAGCCCTGCCCAGCGTGCGGCATGCCATCCTGGTGCCCAACCTCGACGCTGCGGCCACGCTGCCCGGCTGGTCGGACTGGACCGCCGACGTCGCGGCCAGCGGGCCGGCGGTGGAGGCCTTCGAGCCCGCCTGGATGCCCTTCGACCACCCGCTGTGGATCGTCTACTCCAGCGGCACCACCGGCCTGCCCAAGCCCATCGTGCACGGCCATGGCGGCATGGTGCTGGTGGCGCTGCAGCTCAAGGTGCTGCACAACGACATCGGCTGCAGTTACGAGGCCAACAGCTTCGGCGAGCGCTACCACTGGTACAGCTCCACCGGCTGGGTGATGTGGAACGCCCAGGCCAGCGGCCTGCTCTCGGGCACCACCTGCGTGATCTACGACGGCAACCCCGGTGGCAGCAAAGACCGGCCCGACTGGGGCACCCTGTGGCGCTTCGCGGCCGAGACGGGCGTCACCTTCTTTGGCGCGGGCGCGGCCTTCTTTGCCAACTGCATGAAGTCGGGGCTGGACCTGGCCGCCTGCGGCGACCTGTCGCGCGTGCGCGCCCTGGGCACCACGGGCTCGCCGCTCTCGCCCGAGGTGCAGGCCTGGGGCACAGCGCAGTTCCAGCGCGTCGGCACGCCGGACATCTGGTGGAACAACATCTCGGGCGGCACGGACTTCTGCGGCGCCTTCATCGGCGGCCACCGCGAGATGGCCCAGGTGCCCGGCGAGATGCAGTGCCGCATGCTGGGCGCGGCCGTGGAAGCCTGGAACGCCCAGGGCGAGCCCGTGAAGGACGAGGTGGGCGAGCTGGTCTGCGTGCAACCCATCCCCTCCATGCCCCTGTACCTGTGGAATGACCCCAAGGGCGAGCGCTACCTGTCGAGCTACTTCGACATGTACCCGCCCGGACATGGCCGTCGCCCCGGCGGCGGCGATGCCGGCCCCGAGGCCGGCGCCGTCTGGCGCCATGGCGACTGGCTCAAGATCGACGGGCGCACGGGCGGCTGCATCATCTATGGCCGCTCGGACGCCACCATCAACCGCCACGGCCTGCGCATGGGCACGAGCGAGATCTACAGCGCCGTCGAGGCCCTGCCCGAAGTGCTCGACAGCATGGTCGTCGACCTCGAATACCTGGGCCGCGAAAGCTACATGCCGCTGTTCGTGGTGCTGCGCGAGGGCGCGGTGCTCGACGAGGCCACGCGCCAGCGCCTGAACGGCGCCGTGCGCACCGCGCTGAGCCCGCGCTTCGTGCCCGACGACATCTTCCAGGTGCCCGAGATCCCGCGCACCCTGAGCGGCAAGAAGCAGGAACTGCCCATCAAGAAACTCCTGCTGGGCCAGCCCATCGAGAAGGTCGTCAACAAGGACGCCATGGCCAACCCGGGCTGCCTGGACTGGTATGTGGCGTTTGCCAACCAACGGGCCGCGGGTGCGACTTAGGTAAGGCGGCCTCTGGGTAGACACGGCGCAGGCCAGTGCCCTCGTGCAAGGGCCGCCCCGCCGCACCGGGGGTGTCCCCCGGCCCGTATTGCGCAGCAATGCGGGAGAGGGGGCTGAGTGCCGCGGCTCCAAGCCTGCCTGCGCAGGCTTGGACGGCAACGAAGAGCGGCCGCCTCTGGCGGACGCACCGTGACGCGAAGCGGCTCAGGGGGTCAGTCGAGCTTCGCTCCGGACTGCTTGATGAGGCGCTCCCACACCGGCCGCTCCTTCATGTAGGCGGCCTTGAACTCGGCCGGCGAGGAGTTGGTCTTGGCGTCGAAGCCCATGCCTGCAATGCGCTGGGCCACGTCGGGCAACTGCACGGCCTTGCGCACCTCGCTGGCCAGGCGCTCCAGGATGGCCGGCGGCGTGCCCGCCGGCGCGGCAAAGGCCAGCCAGCCCGCCACGCGGTAGGCCTCGTCGCCCACGCCCTGCTCGGCCAGCGTGGGCACGTTGGGCAGGGTGGCCATGCGCCGTTCGCCCGTCACCCCCAGCGCCTTGAGCTTGCCGGCGTCGATGTGCGCCTTGGCCACCAGCGCGCTGGCATAGGCCATCTGGATCTGGCCGCCGATCAGGTCCTGCACCATGGGGGCCTCACCGCGGTAGGCCACGTGGCTCATGTCGGCATTCTGTGTGAGGCTCATGTAGGCCCCCGCCAGGTGCGGGTAGGTGCCTGTGCCGTAGGAGCCGTAGGCCACCTTGCCCTTGTGGGCGGCGGCGTACTTGAGCAGCTCGGGGCCGGTGGCCACGGGCACGCTGGGGTGGGCCACCAGCACCAGCGGGGCGATGGCGATCTGGTAGACCAGGGCCAGGTCGCGCTGCGGGTCGTAGGGCAGCTTCTCGTAGAGGAACTGGTTGGTCAGCAGCGAATTGCTCAGGCCCAGCACGATGGTGTAGCCGTCGGGCGCGGCCTTGGCCACCGCATCCGTGCCGATGATGCCGGCCGCACCGGGCTTGTTGTCGATCACCAGGGGCTGGCCCAGGCCGGCCGCCATCTTCTCGGCCAGCACACGGGCCAGCACATCGGTGGCGCCGCCGGGCGCAAAGGGCACGACCACCTTGATCGGCTTGTTGGGGTAGTTGGCCGCTTGCTGGGCCAGTGCACCGGTGCCGGCGAGGGTGGCGATGGTGGCGATGGTGGCGAGCGCGGCGGCACCGAGCCAGGTGCGGCGCGGCAGGGTCTGGAAAGTTCGCATGGTTGGTTTGTCTCCTGGGATCGTTATGGGTCTTGGGGAAAAGGCTCAGGCGGCGGGCGGTGGACCGGCTCCGATGTGCACCTTGATGGGCAGGGGGTCCAGCACCTGGCGCAGGCGGTCCGCGAGGGCCGCGTCGCCGCCTTCGACGAGCACGCGCACGGCGCTTTCACCCTCGGCCTGCACGGCGGGGCGGGCAGCCAGGCCCAGGTCGGCGCACGCACCGTCCACCAGCGCCTGCACGGTCTGGCAGGCGGCCTGCAGGCGCAGGGCAGGTTTGTAGATCTTGCCGACATTGGTCACGGGCATGGCTTCCAGCACGGTGAGGCGGCGCGGCCGGGCCACGGCCTCGTCCACGCCCGCGCAGGCAAAGCTGAGCAGCTCGGCTTCGCTCACCTGGGCGCCGGGCACCAGGGTGGCAAAGACGACCGGCAGCTCGCCCGCATAGGCATCGGGCGCACCCACGGCGGCGGCCAGCTGCACGGCGGGGTGGGCGCCCAGCGCGTCTTCGATGACCTTGGGGTCGATGTTGTGGCCGCTGCGGATGATGAGGTCCTTGGAGCGCCCGCTCAGGTGCAGCCGGCCCTGGCCATCGATGAAGCCCAGGTCGCCCGTGGCCAGCCAGCCGTCGGGCGTGAAGGCCCTGGCCGTGTCGGCGGGATCGAGAAAGCCCGAGAACAGGTTGGGCGAGTGGAACAGCACCATGCCCGGCTGGCCGGGAGGCATCTCCCGGTCCGAGGCATTGCCGTGCGCGTCGAGCGCGACGATGCGCAGCCGCGCGTGGGGCAGGCGCCAGCCCACGCAGCCCGCGGGCGCGCTCACGCCGGGCGGCGTGATGGTGGAAATACCGGCCATCTCCGTCATGCCCAGGCTTTCGTGCACGTGCAGGCCAAACAGGCGTTCGAAGCGTGCCGCCAGTTCGGGCGCGAGGATGGCGGCGCCCGTGCGGCAGTAGCGCAGGGTCGAGATGTCGGCACCGTCCAGCGGCACATTGGCCAGCGCGGCCAGCACCGTGGGCACGGCCGACAGGTAGGTGCAGCGGTAGCGCTCGGCCAGGCGCCAGTAGTTGGCCAGCACCTGGCGGTTGCGGAACAGCCCGGTGGTCGGGATGATGGTCTCCACCCCGGCCGACAGTGCCGCCAGCGCGCCGGGCAGCACGCCCGCCACGTGGAACAGGGGGTAGCCGTTGATGCCCGCATCCTCGGGCCGCATGCCCTGCATCTGCACGCAGGCCCAGGCCGTGAACACCTGGGCGCCATGGCTGTGCCGCGCGAGTTTGGGCGCCCCCGTGGTGCCGCCGGTGTGGAAGTAGGCCGCGATGTCGCTGGCCGCGATGCGCCGCCCGCTCACCAGCCGGTCGTCGGGCTGGGCCATCCGGCGGGCAAAGTCGATCACCCCGTCGGGCAGGGGCCCGGCCGCGCCGGGCGCCTCGCCATGCGGTGCCACGCGCAGCACGGTGTGCAGGCCGGGCACGGCGTTGCGCAGGCCCATGGCCTTGGTCCAGAAGCCCGAGTCGCCATCCTCGCCATAGGCGATCAGCACCTTGGCGCCGGCCAGGGCCAGCATGGAGGCCAGCTTTTCGGGCGTGAGCAGCGGATTGAGCGGTTGCACGATGCCGGCCGCCTCGCCACCCCACAGGGCCAGGTGGTATTCCAGGCAGCCGGGCAGCAGCACGGCCACGGCGTCTTGCGGCCCCACGCCCAGGCTGTGCAGCAGGTTGGCCGTCTGGTGGATGCCGGCCAGCAACTGGGCGTACGACCAGCGCACGGGCTCGTCGGCCGGGTCGGCCGTGGGCAGAAAGCTCAGCGCCGTCTTGTCGCCAAAGGCATGGGCCGAGTTGCGGAAGATCTCGTAGGTGCTCTGCACCGGCAGTGCCTGGGCCAGCGGCACGGCCTCCAGGCGTTCTACGTCTTGCAAGCTGCGTATGGGAAATGCCGGAGAAAAAGGGGCCGACAGGGGCGGGTGCGTGGAGCCGATGGCGGCTGTCATGGTGTGGTCGCCTCCATGCCTGCGGCGGCTGCGGGGGTGGGGCAGGGCTGCTGTGCGCTCCTGGCGGTGTGCATGGTCTTGTCTCCTGGCAAATCGGCTCCATCCTGACAAACAGGCCGTTGTCTGGCCATTGTTGGTGCGCGTGGATTTTTTGACAATTGCCCAAAACCATGGACACACTGTTCAAGAATGTTGACGACTGCAGGCGGTTCTGCCGGGCTGCGCCCGCCGCTGACGCCCCCCTTGGCCGCGCGGGCCATGGACCTACAGGGGGTGTGTGCGCTGCCGCCCATAATGTGGCGTCACCACTTTCCATGGCGCGACCGGAGCGCCCCTGACATGACCACCCCCCAACCCCATCCCAAGCGCTTTTCGATGATCCGCGAGTTCCACCTGGCCGACTGGTTCACGCTGGGCAACGCGGTGTGTGGCGTGGGCGCGCTGTTCTCCGCCATGACCTACCTGGGTACGCGCGAGGTGCTGCACATCTACTTCGCGGCGGCGCTGGTGCTGGCGGCGCTGATCTTCGACGTGCTCGACGGGCGCATCGCGCGCTGGCGCCAGAAGAGTTCGGCCATGGGGCGCGAGCTCGATTCGCTGGCCGACGTGATCTCGTTCGGCGTGGCGCCGGCCATCATTGCCTACGGCTGCGGCATGCAGGGCCTGTACGACCGCGTGGTGCTGGCCTACTTCGTGGCCTGCGGCGTCTCGCGCCTGGCGCGCTACAACGTCACGGCCGAATCGCTCTCGGGCGACGATGGCAAGGTGAAATACTTCGAGGGCACGCCCATCCCCACCTCCATCGTGCTCGTGGGCCTGCTGGCCCTGGCCGCGTACATGGGCGCCCTGGGCGAGAACCTGTGGTTCGGCAAGGTGCTGATCGGCGGTTTCACGCTGCACCCGCTGGTGCTGTTGTTTGCTGCGTCCGGTTCCCTCATGATCAGCCGCATCCGCATACCGAAATTCTGATGGCGAAGCCCCCGCGGCAGGATGAACCACCCGCCGGTCCAGACTCCAAGGCCTGGGCATCGAGTTTGCGCTGGGCTTTGTACCTGGTGGTCGTTGCAGTGGTCGCCGCCAGCGCAGGCAGGCTGCGCATTCCTGCGGGTCGATACAGCACCCTGGTGGTGCTGAGCGGCGGCCCCTTGCTGCTCATGCTGGGCGCGCTGGCGTGCGGGGTCGTGGCCCTGTTGTCCGTGGCGGTGCAAAACCTGTTTCGCAACGCGAATGGCCGGGAGTACGAAGCCTTTCGGTGGCTGACCTTGTGGCTGGGCGGTGCGTTCGCCGTTTCCTCGCTGATCGCGCACCTCTACCTGGGCGTGCGGGGGTAAGGGTTACGCAGCGGCCGGCTTGCGATTGACCAGCACAATCCCCACCGCCACCAGCCCCAGGGCCACCACCAGGCCGGGCGTCACGGGCTCGCCCAGCCACAGGGCGCCGAACAGCAGGGCGAAGACCGGGGTCAGGAACACGAACACAGAGATGCGCGTGGCCGGGTAGTGGGCCAGCATCCACATCCAGGCCAGGTAGCTCACGAAGGCGCCTACCAGGGCCTGCACCAGCAGCGAGCCCCAGGCAAAGGCGCTGAACTGCCAGCCCCAGGGCTCGCCCAGCGCCAGGGACAGGAAGGGCAGCACGGCGGCGCTCACGCCCACCTGGTAGAACAGCTGCTTGGCCGGTGCCACACGCGCCAGTGGCGTGGTGCGGATAACCACGGTGGTGAGCGCCCACATCAGTCCGGCCCCCACGCCCAACAGGTCGCCCAGCCAGGCCCGGGGCATGGCGGTATTGGCCGGGCCGGCCATGCCGTCGCCCAGGGCCAGCCCCACCCCCACGAAGGCGGCAGCCAGGCCCAGCCACTGCCAGCCGCGCAGCCGCTCGCTGGGGATGAAGTGCGGCAGCAGCAGCGCCACCCAGAACGGCGCGCCGTAGAGGAATACCGTGAGCCGCGAGGCGCTGGTGTACTGCAGGCCCACATAGATGCAGGCGAACTCGCCCGCGAACAGGGCGCCGGCCAGCAGGCCACCGCGCAATGCCCCCTGGGGCTCGCTGCGGCTGGACAGGGGCACGCCGCGCCAGCGGCACCAGGCGGCCACGGCCAGGGCCGCCAGCACGAAGCGCACGGAGGCCTGGAACACTGGGGCCACCTCACCCACCGTGGCCTTGACCAGCACCTGCTGGAAGCCCCAGAACATGCAGCAGGTGAGCAGCAGGCCGATAGCCAAGGAATCGAGGTGGGTTTTGCGGGCAATGGACATGGCGGCCGATTATGGGAGGCGCCTGCCCAGCGCGCTGGCACCGGCCGGACACCCCGAAACAGGGCCCCTGCGGGCCCACGGTACACTTTGCGCATGGCGCCTGGGCTTTCCAGGCGCTTCCAATCAACCAAACCCGTTGACATGGCCTTTTCCACGGCGGCCCAGGTCCGCACCCGCTTCGATCTCAAGAGCGCAAGCTTGCCTGTGGTGGCGGTGTTGCTCAAGACCACCGATGCGGCCCAGTTCGCTGCCGAACTGGCCGAACGGGTCGCTGACGCCCCCGGCTTCTTTGACAACGACCCCGTGCTGATCGACCTGGCGCTGGTGCGCGAGGCCGAGGAGTCCATCGATTTCGCGGCCATCGTCGCCGTGCTGCGCGAGCACCGCACCCTGCCCGTGGCGGTGCGCGGCGGCAACCCGGCCCAGATGGAGGCCGCGCACGCAGCGGGCCTCAGCCTGGCGCCCGACGCGCCGCCCCCCCGTGCCGAGGCCCCGCCTGCGCAAGAAGAACCACCAGAACCGGCGGCCGAAACGCCCGTGCAGGTGCAGGAAGTCATCCGCGAGGTGGTGCACGAGGTCGAGGTGGTGCGCGAAGTGCCCGTGGCCGGCCCGGGCACCCTGGTGGTCGACAAGCCGCTGCGCTCGGGCCAGCAGGTCTATGCGCGCGGCGCCGATCTGGTGGTGCTGGCCATGGTCAGCTTCGGCGCCGAGGTCATTGCCGATGGCAACATCCATGTCTATGCCCCGCTGCGCGGGCGCGCCATTGCCGGCGCGCGCGGCAACACCGAGGCACGCATCTTTTCCACCTGCATGGAGCCGCAGCTGGTGTCCATTGCAGGCATCTACCGCACGACGGAGACCGCCCTGCCCGACGAGGTCGCGGGCAGGCCAGCCCAGGTGCGCCTGGAAGGCGAGAAGCTCTTCATCGAGCCGCTGCGCAATCCCGTACGTATCAACCCCAGAGAGATCCAATAATCCATGGCCAAAATCGTCGTCGTGACCTCCGGCAAGGGGGGAGTGGGCAAGACCACCACCAGCGCCAGCTTCGCCACCGGCCTCGCCTTGCGCGGCCACAAGACCGCCGTGATCGACTTCGACGTCGGCCTGCGCAACCTGGACCTCATCATGGGTTGCGAACGCCGTGTGGTGTACGACCTCATCAACGTGATCCAGGGCGAGGCCAACCTGAACCAGGCCCTCATCAAGGACAAGCAGTGCGAGAACCTGTTCGTGCTGGCCGCCAGCCAGACGCGCGACAAGGACGCCCTCAAGCAGGACGGCGTGGAGAAGATCCTCAAGGACCTGGCCGAGATGGGCTTCGAGTACATCGTCTGCGATTCGCCCGCCGGCATCGAAAGCGGCGCGCTCATGGCCATGCATTTCGCCGATGAGGCCCTGCTGGTCACCAACCCCGAGGTTTCCTCGGTGCGCGATTCCGACCGCATCCTGGGCATGCTGGGCAGCAAGACCAAGCGTGCCATCGAAGGGGGCGAGCCGATCAAGGAGCACCTGCTCATCACGCGCTACAACCCCAGCCGGGTTGAGGACGGCCAGATGCTCTCGCTGGAGGACATCCAGGACATCCTGCGCATCAAGCTGATCGGCGTGATCCCCGAGTCCGAGGTGGTGCTGCAATCGTCCAACCAGGGCACACCGGCCATCCATGCCCAGGGCACGGACGTCTCGGAAGCCTACAAGGACGTGGTCGACCGTTTCCTGGGAGCGGAAAAGCCCCTGCGTTTCATCGAAGCCGAAAAGCCCGGCTTCTTCAAACGCCTGTTCGGGAGCAAGTAAGCCATGGCATCTTTCCTTTCCTTTCTTCTCGGTGAAAAGAAAAAGACCGCCAGCGTTGCCAAGGAACGCCTGCAGATCATCCTGGCGCACGAACGCAACGGCCGCAACGCCTCCGAACCCGACTACCTGCCCGCGCTGCAGCGCGAACTGGTGTCGGTGATCTCCAAGTACGTGAAGATCAACCCCGAAGACCTCAAGGTGCACCTGGAACGCCAGGACAACCTGGAGGTGCTCGAGGTCAAGATCGAGCTGCCCGATACGGTGAGGTAAACCACCCCCTGAGTCGCTGCGCGCCTTTCCCCTCTCTCTCCTCGCTGCGCGAGTCGGGAGGGGGACGCCCCCGGTGCGGCGGGGCGGCCCTTGCACGGGGGCACTGGGCTGGGCCGTGCCAGTTGCATAGATCGTGCGCAAGGCATTGATGTCCCTGGAGGTTGCCAGATCATGCTGTCCCATGTCCATGTCGGCGTGAACGACTTCGAGCGCGCCCTGGCGTTCTATGGCCCGGTGCTGGAGCGCCTGGGCCTGGTGCAGCGCTTTTGCGAGCCGGCCGTGCCCTGGGCCGGCTGGCAGGTGCCGGGCGTTGCGCGCCCGCTGTTCCTCATTGGCCGCCCCTTTGACGGCCAGGCCGCCAGCCCCGGCAATGGCGCCATGAACGCGCTGCTGGCCGCCGACCGCGCCACCGTGGACGCAGTCCATGCCCTGGCGCTGCGCCATGGCGGCACCTGCGATGGCCCGCCGGGCCTGCGCCCGCAGTACCACGCGAACTACTACGGGGCGTATGTGCGCGACCCCGACGGCAACAAGCTGTGCGTGTGCTGCCACGCGCCGGAATAGGTCTGCTTTGCTGGCCGTGATGGCCGTCCATCCGGGTCTCTGGCCGATTTTTTGCTTAGTATTAAGGGTAATCCCTAGTACAAGGCAATCCCGTGGACGAATCCTGGCGGCTCAATTGGCAACGTGCGCGCAACCATGAGGGCTTCACGCGCGGGGCGCGGGCGTTTCTGGCGCTGGCCTGCGTGCTGGCCTTTGGCTGGCAGGCCGGCTGGCAGACCGAGCTGATGCCGGTGCTGCTGGGTGTGATCGCCAGCGCGCTGAGCGAGACCGACGACAGCTGGCGTGGCCGGCTGCGCGCGCAGCTGCTGGCCCTGGGCTGTTTCGGCATGGCGGGCCTGGCCGTGTGGGCCACGGTGGAGTCGCCCTGGGTGCTGATGGCGGTGATGGCCGCGGCCGCCTTCGCCTTCAGCCTGCTGGGGGCGCTGGGCGAGCGCTACCGCGCCATCGCCTTCGGTTCGCTGATCCTGTGCATCTATGCAGCACTCGCGGCCCATGCCAGCCAGGCCCAGGCGGCGCAGACCACGCCTTTGCTGTTGGCGGGGGCTGCCTGGTATGGGCTGGTCTCGGTGGCCTGGGCCCGGGCCATGCCGCAACCGCCGGTGCGTTTTCGGCTGGCGCGGCTGTACGCGGTGCTGGGCGAGTACCTGCGCCTGAAGGCCTTGCTGCTGGAGCCCGTGCGCGACGTGGACCTGGAGCGCCGGCGCATGGCATTGGCGCTGCACAACGGGCGCGTGGTCGATGCGCTCAATGCCGCCAAGGAAAGCCTCATGAGCCGCATGGGCCGCGGCACGCCGCCCGCCTGGCTGCAGGCCGGCATGCAGCAGTACCTGGCGGCGCAGGATGTGCACGAGCGCGCGAGCTCTTCGCACGAGCACTACGACCTGCTGGCCACGGCGTTTTTCCACAGCGATGCGCTCTACCGCTGCCAGCGCGTGCTCACGCTGCTGGGCGAGCAGGCACTGCGGCTGTCGCTGGCCATCCAGCAGCAGACGCCACCGCAGCACGCAGGCATGACCTCGCGCGCGATCGAAGACCTGCAGGCCGCCATGGCGCACCAGGATGGCATTGCGGCCGAACTCGGCGGTACGCAGTCGGCCGCCGCTTCCATGGCCCGGCCGCTGCGCTCGCTGCATGCGCTGGGCGACAACCTGGCGGCCATGGCCGGGGTGCTCGCAGGCGCCCTGGGCGGCGCGGCCGGGGGCGCGGACACGGCGCTGTTCGACCGCGAACCGCGCAGCCTGCGCGATGCCTGGCGCCGGGTGCGGGCCCAGCTGCATTCCCAGTCGCCCTGGCTGCGCCACGGCGTGCGGCTCGCCCTGTCGCTGCTGGCGGGCTTTGCCCTCATGCAGGCCACAGAGGACCCGCATGGCTACTGGATCCTGCTGACCATCGTGTTCGTGAGCCAGCCGCAGTACGCGGCCACGCAGGCGCGGCTGCTGCAGCGTGCCCAGGGCACGGCCATCGGCCTGGCCCTGGGCTGGGCGGCGATCCAGCTGTTTCCGGGTGCGCTGGTGCAGGCCGGGCTGCTGGTGCTGGGCGGCGCGGTGTTCTTCGGCGCGCGCCATACCCGCTATGTGCTGGCCACGGCGGCGGTCACCACCTTGCTGCTGCTGGGCTTCCACCAGATGGGCACATCCCAGGGTGTGATCCTGGCACGCCTGCTGGACACCGCCGCCGGCTGCCTGATCGCGGCGGCGGCCTCCTGGCTGGTGCTGCCGCACTGGCAGTCGCGCCAGTGGCCACGGCTGGCGGCCCAGGTGCTGCAGACCCAGGCCCTGTACCTGCGCGCCATCCTGGCGCAGTACCACAGCGGCAAGAGCGACCACCTCGACTACCGCCTGGCGCGGCGCAACGCCCACAATGCCGATGCCGCGCTGTCCCACTCCTACAGCGCCATGCTCAAGGAGCCGCGTGGCGTGCGCGGCAATGTGGAGGCGGTGGCCAACTTCCTGCGCCTGTCGCACACCCAGCTCAACTACCTGTCGGCCCTGGGTGCGCAGCGCCGCGAGGGAGCAGAGCCTGTGGACGAGGCCGCGCAGGCCATGGCCGGCACGCTGCTGGCATCGCTGCAGCAACTGGCCGAGCAGCTCGGACAGGCCCAGCAGCAGGCGGGCAAGCCATCCATCCCGGTGCCGGCCGTGGCCCAGGTGCTGCAGGAATTCGGTGCCGCGGCGTCTGTGCCTGCCAGCCCCGCTCCCAGCCTCATGGCCGCGCAGCTGGCCTTGGTGGGCAAGGTGTTCCCGCAACTGCAGGAGCAGGCGCGGCAATGGTCAGCGCCGCAACCCGGGCCCGCCGCCCGGTCCTAACGCGAGTGCTTGGCGAACTTGGCTGCAAAGGCCTGGGCAATGCTCAGCGAGCGGCGTCCCGGCACCAGGGTCGCCTGCTGGCCCGCGGCGATGCTGCCGGGCCGGTCCACGGCGAGGTAGTAGCCGCAGCAGCCTGCCAGTGCCATGGTGCGGCCGGCCTGGGCAAAGCCCATCACGGTAGTGAACTTGAAGCAGGGCTCGCGCGGTGCCGTCACACGCAGTACGCAATCGGGGAAGTGCAGTTCATCGCCGATGAAGACCTCGTCTTCCAGTGGCCCGTCCACGGTGAGGTTCTCGCCCATGAAGCCCGGTGGCAATGCTTCGTCGAACAGACTCACGCCGCGCTCGCGTCGCTCAGCCTGCCAGAAAGGGTAGTGGGCGGCCGGGTAGGCGTAGACGGCCTTGTCCAGGCCACCGTGGACGCTGAGGTCGGCCTGCTCGTCCCCGGCCAGGCCCAGCCGGCCCACGGCCACCGGTCCTTCGACCGGTGCCTTGCCGATGGCGCTGAGCACGCTGCGCCCGCCCACCTGGAGGCGCCGCGCGCTGCCGGTGTTCACCTGGCGCGCCAGCACGCCCGGCGTCACAGCGGGTGCTCGGTATAGAAGCGGCCGCCGTGGTAGAGCAGGGGCGGCACGCCGGCGCGGTGGCTGCAGTGCTCGACCTCGCCCACGAAGATCAGGTGGTCGCCCTCTTCGTAGCGGCTGCGGTTGAAGCATTCGAAGGTCGCAGCCGCGCCATCGAGCACGGGCGCGCCGTTGGTGCCGGGGTGGTGGACCACACCGGCCCAGCGGTCGATGCCGCGCGTGGCGAAACGCTCGGCCAGCGCCTTCTGGTCGGCCGCCAGCACGTTGATGGCGTAGTGCGCGCCATTGGCAAAGGTGGGCATGGTGCTGGCGCCGCGCGACAGGCTCCACAGCACCAGCGGCGGGGCCAGCGAGACGGAGTTGAACGAGCTGGCGGTCAGGCCCACCAGGCTGCCGTCCTCGTTGCGCGCGGTGACGATGGTGACACCGGTGGCAAACATGCCCAGCGCATCGCGGAACTCGCGGGCGGAGAAGCTCGGGGGCCGGGCAAGGGCAGGGCGGGGCAGGGGGCGGTTCACGAACAGACGGGCGCAGCGCGCCGAAATGGGGGCAGGCAGCCATTATGGTCTGCGTGCTACAGCCATGCTGTCGCCGTGGGTGGTCTTGGGTGCTGCGTGGAGGTCCCGGACGCTGTCCAGGGTTAAAAATGCGTCGGCTATCATGGGCCCGCCCCTGCCCTGGCAGGGCTTGCGCAGGATACCCATGGCACTTCTCCCCCATTTCTCCACCCTGGGCAGCGGGCACACCGTGCTCATGCTGCACGACGCCGACGGTGGCCACCTCACCTTTGCACCCCAGGTCGAATCCCTGGCCAGCCTGGGCTACCGCGCCGTGGCCTGGGACATGCCCGGCTATGGCAACAGCGCCCCCATCGAGCCCTATGGCTTCAAGGGCCTGGCCGAAAGCTGCCTGGCGCTGATCGATGCGCTGCAGTGCGGGCCCGTGACCCTGGTGGGCCACGGCATGGGTGCCATGGTGGCGCTGGAGGTGGCCGTGCGCCAGAGCGCCATGGTGCGCCGCCTGGTGCTGTGCGCCGGTGGCCCGGCACTCGATGCGCAAGCCATGGCGGACTGGGTCGAGCCGCGCATGGCGGCCCTCGACTCCGCGCCCGACGACATGGCCGCGCTGGCCCAGGCCGTGGTGCCGCAGTTCATTGGCAGTGCGGCTCTGCCCGAAGGCGTGCGCCTGGCCACCCATGCCCTGTCGCAGGTCTACAAGGGGGCGTACCGGCGTGCGCTGCAGGCCCTGTCGACTTTCGACCGCAGTGCCGCGGTGCTGGGCCGGCTGCACATGCCCACCCTGGTCATCGGCGGCGCACAGGACCGCTGCACGCCGCCTGCGGCCTTGCAGGCCCTGGCCCATGTGCTGCCCGATGCGCGCTACCTGGACCTGCCCGGTGCGGGCCATTGGCCCCAGCTCGAAGACCCCGACGCCTTCGACGGCGCGCTGGCGGACTTCCTGGCCACGACGCGGGTACTGCATTGACCCAGGGCGACTCCTGCACGGCCCCTGCAAGCTCCCGGGGCCTGGCCTGGCCGGGTGCGGTGCTGGCCGGCGCCGTGCTCGTTGCCCTGGCGGCGGGCGGCCTGTGGATCGCCCCGCGGGCCGAGGTGGAGCGGGGGACGACCGTGCCGCGGGCGGCCATATCCGTGCAGGTGCTCCAGGCCCCTGCGACCGAGCCGCCTGCTGCTGCAGCAGTGCCTGTGGCGCCCGCGTCCGCCGCACCCGTGGCGAAGGCCGTGCCCGAAGGCCCCGAGGCCTGCGCGCTGTTTCTGGCGCGCCTGCCCAGCGTCTCGCGCGCACAGTGCGAGGAGGCGCAGCTCCGGCCCAGCGGTGCCGTCTCGGCGCATGGCGTGCCGCTGTTCTGGCGCGATGTGCCGGCACCGGTAGTGCAGGGTGCCGCCGAGGCGCCGCTGCGCGTGCTGATCGCGGGTGCCATCCATGGCGACGAACTCACGGCCGCGGCGCTGGCGCTGCGCTGGATCGCGCTGGCCGAGCAGGCTGGCCGGCCCGTGCACTGGCGCTTCATCCCCGTGCTCAACCCCGATGGCCTGTTGGCCCGGCCCGCCACGCGCACCAATGGCCGGGGCGTGGACCTGAACCGCAACTTCCCCACGCCGGGCTGGGAAAAGGATGCGCCGCTGTACTGGGACAAGCGCACCCGGCGCGACCCGCGGCGCTTTCCCGGCCACGCGGCGCTGTCGGAGCCCGAATCGCAGTTTCTGCATGCCCAGATGGCGGCCTTCCGGCCGCACCTGATCGTGAGCATCCATGCGCCCTACGGCGTGCTCGATTTCGACGGCCCGCTGTCACCACCCGAGCGGCTGGGCCGGCTGTGGCTGGACCAGGTGGGCATCTTCCCGGGGTCGCTGGGCAACTACGGCGGTGTGCACCGCGGCATGCCCGTGGTCACCATCGAGTTGCCCCATGCGCTGAACATGCCTCCCGATGCCGAGGTGCGCTCCATGTGGCGCGACCTGCTGCGCTGGATGGGCGAGCACTGGCCCGAGGCGCTGGCGCCCGAAGCCAAGCCTTGAAGCGGGCCGCCGCGGGGGGGCTCGGCGGCTGCCGTCATGGAGCCCTCTGCGCCCCTGACTGCTGGGCGGTGCCTGGGACCAGGCTGGCCAGGCACAGTTCCACCAGCGCCTGTTCGAACTCCGGGCTGTCGAGCAAAGGCGACTGTTCCAGCGAAGCGGCGCGGACTGCGCCCATGAAAGAGCGGGTGAGCACGAACAACTGGGCGGGCGTGGGGGGCGCAAGCTGGTGGTCGTGCGCCATGCGCTGCAGGTGCAATGCCAGCCGTTCGCTCGCACCGCGCACGGAGACGAGCATGGAGGCGCGGTAGTCCAGCTGCCATGACAGGCGGGCCAGGGCACGCCCCTGCGGCGCCCCGGCGCCAAAGGCCTGCAGGTAGTGGCGCACGTAGCGGCGCACCTGCTGCCCGGGTGTCCAGCTTTCGGCACGGGCCTGGGCCAGCAGCGCATCCAGTTCCAGCATCACGCGGTCGCAGTGCTGGTCGAGCATGGCCGAGAGAATCGCTTCCTTGCTGGGAAAGTACTGGTAGAGCGAGCCGACCGACACGCCGGCTGTCTCCGCGATGCGGTTGGTGGTGAGGCCTGCTTCGCCCTGGGTGGCCACGATGCGCGCGACCGCCTCGAAGATGGCGTCCACGGTGAACTGGGAGCGCTCCTGTCGAGGGGTGCGGCGGGGGGTGGCAGGCATGGGCAAATGTGAGCGCAAGGCGAGTAGGCGGCAAGGGGGCCGGTGAATATCCTAGCGCTGTCGATCCGAGGAGCAGCCACCGTGCCAGAACAGCCCATCCGTCCAGCCGCACCCCATGCCGCCGCACCAGCCTGGCACCGGCGCCTGCCGCTGCGCACCCTGCACCGCACCAGTGCCAAGCTGCTGGCCTTGTTCATTGCCCTGCATCTGGCCGGGCACCTGGCCGGCCTGGCAGGGGTGGCGGCGCACCAGTCGGTGCTGGAGGCCCTGCGCCTGGTGTATCGGCAGCCCGTGGTCGAGGCGCTGCTGCTGGGCTGCGTGGTGTTCCAGGCCGGCAGTGGCCTGGGCCTGCTGTGGCGGGGGCGGGCCCGGTGCCAGGGGGCTATCGCCTGGCTGCAGAGGCTGTCGGGCGCCTATCTGGGCCTTTTTCTGGCGATCCACGTGGGTGCGGTGCTTCAGGGCCGCGGCCAGGGGCTGGACACCAACCTGCATTTCGCGGCGGCAGGCATGCAGGTGCCGCCCTGGCCGTGGTTCTTTGGTCCCTATTACTTTCTGGCGGTCTCCGCGCTGGGCGCCCATGTGGGCTGTGCGCTCTACTGGAATCTGTCCCCTGCGGTACGCGCCCGGGCGCTGGCACTGTCGGTGCTGGCGGGCCTGCTGCTGGCGGCATGCCTGGTTGCGCTGCTGGCGGGCGGGTTCCATGCACTGGAGGTTCCGCCCCGCTACCTCGCCCCTTTTGCCGCTGCCACTGGCAAGACCTGACCGAAGCCGGCGGTCACGCTGCCTGGGTCGCCATGCGGAGTCTGCCCCGCTCCATGCCGTAGAAGCCGAAATCCATCGTCGGCACCTGGCCGCTGATCAGCTCGGCCAGGGCCTTGCCCGAGCCCGCGCCGTGCGTCCAGCCCAGCGTGCCGTGGCCGGCATTGACCCAGAGCTTGCCCAGGCGCGTGCGACCGATGAAGGGGATGTTGGTCGGCGTGGCGGGGCGCAGGCCGGTCCAGTACTGCGGGTTGCCACCCTGCTCGGGCGTGCGCGTGTCGGCCACGCCGGGCAGGATCTCCTCGATGCGGCGCGACAGCATGTGGCAGCGCGCCTTGGCCACCGGCGAGTCGAGCGAGAGGTCGTAGCCCCCCAGTTCGATGGTGCCGGCCACGCGCAGCACATTGCCCAGGCGGCTCATGGCGATCTTGCGGCCATCGTCGATGGTGGAGACCGAGGGTGCGGCTTCGGGCTTGAGCAGCGGGAAGGTGGCGCTGTAGCCCTTGCCGGGGTAGATCGGCAGGTCCACGCCCACGGTGCGCAGCAGCGGCGCGCTGTAGGAGCCGCAGGCCACCACCACCGCATCGGCCTTGAGCAGAAAGTCCTTCTTGAGCCCGCTCGCGGCACGCGGCATCACGGCCACGGAGTCGATGGCATCGCCGATCTTGTTCAGGCGCAGCACGTCGTGGCCGTAGAGGAACTGCGCACCGCGCTCGGCGCAGCGCCGCGCCAGGGCCTGGGTGAAGACGCGCGCGTCGCCGCTCTCGTCGGTGCTGGTGTAGGTGCCGCCCGTGATGTGCTCGCCATAGGCCTTGAACGCCGGCTCGATCTGCAGCAGCTCTTCGCGGCTCACCAGGCGGCGCTGCACGCCGTGGCGGCGCATCAGCTCCACCGCGTGGCCGGCATCGTCGAAGGATTTCTGGTCGGTGTAGAAATGGGCGATGCCGCGTTCGAGCCGGTTGTATTCGATGCCCGTGGTGGCCACCAGTTCCTTGAGCGCGGCATGGCTGTAGGCGCCCAGTGCCACGATCTGCTGCACATTGCGCTCGAAGGCCGTGTCATTGCACTGGGCCAGGAACTTCAGGCCCCAGCGCCATTGCTCCCAGTCCAGCTGGGGGCGGAACAGCAGCGGTGCTTCCTTGTCGAACATCCACTTGAGCGCCTTGAGCGGGGCCTCGCGGTTGGCCCAGGGCTCGCAGTAGCTCACCGAGATCTGCGCCGCGTTGGCGAAGCTGGTCTCCAGCGCCGCATCGGGCTGGCGGTCGACCACGATGACCTCGTGGCCCCGCTCGAGCAGGTGCCACGCGGTGCTGATGCCGATGATGCCGGCGCCCAGGATGATGGTTTTCATGGATGGCAGTGTGATCCACATTGCGTTCTACTAAAAGCAAAATTAAACTCAATCCAAACGCATCAGTCTGTCTAATGCAGTGACCGCCCACAAGGCGCCCACTGCACCGTTTGCCGAGAGCCCGCCATGAGCACCTATGACCCCGCCGCCCTGGAATGCCTTGCCGCCATCGTCGAAGAGGGCGGCTTCGAGCGCGCCGCCCAGCGCCTGAACGTCACCCAGTCGGCGGTGTCGCAGCGCCTGCGCGCGCTGGAGGCCCAGGTGGGCTCGGTGCTCATCGTGCGCAGCCGGCCGCTGCGGCCGACCTCGGCCGGGCAGCTGCTGCTCAAGCACACCAAGCAGATGCGCCTCTTGCGCGCCGACCTGGAGCGCGACCTGCAGGAGCTGGCCCCGAGCGCGCCCGGGGCCACGCGCGAGGACGAGCGCATCTCCATCGCCATCAATGCCGACAGCATCGCCACCTGGGCCATGGGCGCGCTGCACGAGCTGGTGGGCCAGCGCCTGCCGCTCGAAATCATCGTGGACGACCAGGACTTCACGCAGGAGTGGCTGCGCTCGGGCCAGGTGCTGGGCTGCGTCACCACGCTCAAGCAGGCGTTGCGCGGCTGCAAGATGGTGCCGCTCGGGGCCATGCGCTATGTGGCCGTGGCCTCGCGCGACTTTGCCGCCAGGCACCTGCCGCACGGGCTTACGCCGCACAACTTCCGCGAGGTGTCTTTCCTCTCGTTCAACCGCAAGGACGACATGGCGGCCGAGTTCGTGGCGCGCGCCTTCGGGCTCAAGCGCGTGGCGCTGAACCACCTGTTCGTGCCCAGCACCGAGGGCCAGATGCGTGCGGTGGCCGCGGGCTGGGCCGTCGGCGTGGTGCCCGAGCTGCTCGCGCGCGGGCCCGTGGCGGACGGCAGCATGGTCGACCTGGCGCCCGGCCACGCCCTGCCTATCCAGCTGTACTGGCACTGCTGGAACCTGGAATCGGTGGTGCTGGATGCACTGACCGCCGCCCTCACCAGCACGGCCGCCAAGACGCTGACCCAGCCCTGAATGGTGCTCCTCAAGCGGTAAAAGCCGTCAACAGGGGGTAACCCGCACGAAATGGCTTCCCCTCAATGGGGCGGCACGATTCCTGCAGACTAAAACGTGAACGACGTAGTTGCAAAGCAACTTTGTCATTTATTTTTTTACTGCAATGTATAAGATGTTGGGCATGTCCACCTTGCAACCAAAAGTTTCCTTCAAGGAGCAGATGCACCAGGCCCGCGAGGGAGCCATCCTCCAGTCGGCCTGCCGGCTGCTGGGCGAGAAGGCCTTCGACGCCATGACCATGGACGATGTCGCCAATGCGGTGGGCATCGCCAAGGCCAGCCTGTACAAGCACTTCTGCAGCAAGGAAGAGCTGTGCAGCGCCGCGATGGTGCAGATCCTGGAGCGCGTGCATGTCTACCTGTCTGCGCTGCCGGCCGAGCAGCCCGCGCACGAGAAGCTGCGGGCGCTGGTGCGCTGGTCGCTGGAGCGCCTGCTGACCAACGAGATGCCGCTCCTGCCCAGCCGCAATTCCTCGCTGCGCGCGGTGCTCATGGCCAACAACGACTACCTGGACCGCCTGGTCAAGGTCAGCGACCAGATCGGCGAATGGATCACCGAGGCCCAGGCGCAGGGCGTGATCAACCCCACGCTGCCGCCGCTGGTGGTGCTCTACACCCTGTACGCGCGCGCCTGCGACCCGGTGGTGACCTTCCTCAAGGAGAGCGGCCAGTACTCCGACGCCGAGATCGTCGACCTGGTGCTGCGCACCTGCTTCGACGGGCTGGTTGCACGCTGACCCCAGGGCGCCTTGCGCCCTCAGTGCGCGATGGCCAGCTTGCCAAAATGCTGCCCGCCCGCTGCGAGGTGGGCGTAGGCCTCGCGGGTGTCGCCAAGGCCGAAGACACGGTCGATGACCGGCACGATGCGGTGCGCTGCAATCGCCCGCGCGGCCTCGGCCAGATCGGCCACCGAGCCGGTGTTGTTGCCCACCACGCGCAGCGCCTTGACGATGACCGGCAGCAGGTCCACCGGGGCCGAGGTCCCGCCCACGAAACCCACCGTGAACACCGTGCCTCCCATGGCCGCGGCCTGCAGTGAGCGCGCGATCGTGGCCGCACCCACAGTCTCCACGACCAGGTCGGCGCCATGCCCTGCGGTGAGTTCCCGCACCTTCTCATCCCAGGCCGGTGTGGCGCGGTAGTTGATGAGGTGGTCCGCGCCGAGCCGGCGCGCGCGCTCGAGCTTCTCCTCGGACGAGGAGGCCAGGATCACGGTCGCACCCGAGGCCTTGGCGAACTGCAGCGCAAAGATGCTCACACCCCCCGTTCCCAGCAGCAGGACCACCGAGCCGGGCCGCACCCCGGCTGAGCGCACGGCGTTCCAGGCCGTGGTTGCGGCGATGGGCAGCGCAGCGCCCTGCACAAAGTCCAGGTGCGCCGGCAGGGCCACCAGGCTCGTGGCCGGCAAGGCCACGTATTCGGCGAGCGATCCGGGCAGGGTGAGCCCGCGCATGGCGGCCACATGGCGCGGCGTGATGGCGCCGCCCAGCCAATGCGGCATGAAATGCGGCACCACCCGGTCGCCCAGTGCCAGGCCGGTCACGCCTGCGCCGAGCGCGGCGACCTCGCCCGCGCCATCGGCCACCGGCACCATGGGGAAGGCCGGTGCGGGAAAGCCGCCGGTGGCCACGGCCACGTCCAGGTAGTTCAGCGCGGCGGCGCGCAAGCGCACCAGCACCTCCCCCGGGCCCGCCACCGGGTCGGGCAGGGTGGTCGTGCGCAAGGCGGTGAGCGAAGGGGCGGTCAGTTCAATGGCTTTCATGGGGATCTTGGGGAAGCAAGGGGAATGGCCGCCAGTGTGATTTCAAATACACGAGAGATAAACTGCAGAGAAATTGATTGATTTAGAAGCAGGAGTGATTAATGGATGTGCTCGACAGCATGCGGGTCTACGTGCTGGCGGTCGAAAAAGGCAGCCTCAGCGCGGCGGCGCAGGCCTGCGGCATCTCGGCCACCATGGCGGGCAACCACCTGCGCACGCTGGAGAAGCGGCTGGGCATGCAGCTGCTGCAGCGCACGACCCGGCGCCAGCACCTCACGCCGTTCGGCCAGGACTACTACACGCGCTGTAAGGAGATCCTGCGCCTGGTGGCCGAGACCGATGCCCAGGCGCAGAACCAGCAGCTCGCCCCGGCGGGCCGGCTGCGGGTGACGGTGCCCGTCACCTTCGGTACCGAAGCCCTGATGCCGGCGCTGCCCGCCTACCTGGAGCGCTATCCCGAGGTCAGCCTCGACGTGTCGCTGTCCGACCGGGTGGTGGACCTGGTGGAGGAGGGGTTCGAGGCCGCGGTCCGCGTCGGCGAGCTGCCGGATTCGGGGCTCATTGCCCAGGCGCTGGCCCCGTACCGGCTGATGGTCTGCGCCTCGCCCGCCTACCTGGAGCGCCGCGGCATGCCCCTGCAGCCGCAGGACCTGGGCCAGCACGAATGCCTGTGCTTCGCGCCCACCGCCCTCACGCACTGGCGCATCGGGGACGGGGAGGGGGCGAGCCGGGTCCCGGTCTCGGGCCGCTTGCAGGTCAACCAGGGGCAGGCGCTGCGCGTGGCGGCCGTGCACGGCCTGGGCATCGTGCTGCAGCCAGCCATCCTGCTGGAAGCGGAGGTGCGGGCCGGGCGCCTGGTACAGCTGTTCCCCCACCATGAACTGCCCGCGCGGCCGATGAACGTGGTCTACCTGCCGGACCGCTACCGCTCGCCCAAGCTGCGCAGCTTTGTGGACTTCGTGGTCGAGCGCTTCCGCTGACCGCGAGAATCAGGGCCCGCACGCAAAAACGCCCGGCGTACCGGGCGTTCCTCAGGGCGTGGTGCGCAAGGGCTCAGCGCACCAGCAGCACCGGCACCTTGCAATGGGCCAGCACCTGCGTGGTGACCGAACCCATGACCAGCGTGGCCAGCGCGCCGTGGCCGTGCGAACCCATCACCAGCAGGTCGTAGCGGCCCGAATCCGCCACCTTGGAGATGGTCTCGCCGACGGCGCCGACCTTGACGATGCGCTTGGGCTGCACGCCCTGGCGGGCCAGGAACTTGGCCACCGGGGCCAGGATCTTCTCGGCTTCTTCGGCGTGGTAGGCATCGGCGGCCTCCTTGCCCAGGGCGGCACGCGCCCGGGGGGGCAGGGGCGCCTGCACGGTCAGCACCGAGTAATCGTGCTTGGGGCCCAGCAGCTCCTCGTGCGCGGCAAGGTAGGCGAGCATTTTCTTGGTATAGGTGCTGCCGTCGACAGCGAGCAGGATGTTCATTCGGATTCTCCTAGTTGGTATGACAGACCGTAACGCGCGCGGGTGCTTGTTGTCTTGACCTGGATCATGCTTTTCATCCTGCGCCTGGCGAAGGGCGGCCCTTCGCCAGGCCATCATACGGTGACGCAGTAGCGCGGCCGGAAGCTGTCCTGTTCTCCGTTGCGGGCATAGCCCAGCGGGTTGGCCACCACGCGGCATTGCCAGGGGCTGCCATCGGCACGCACACCCTCGGCGAGGTAGTCGCTGGGCGAGTGCAGGTGGCCGTGGATCCACAGCCGGGCCCCGGGCAGCAGGTCGTCGAGCACATTGCAGAACCCCGCCGTGCCCGGCACCACGCCGTAGCGCGGATCGGCGCTGCGAAGGCTGGGCGCGAAGTGGGTGATGGCCACCGTGGTGCCCTCGTAGGGCGTGGCCAGCGCCTCGCGCAGCCACTGCTCACAGACCAGGGCGTGCTCGCGCATGGGCTCGGCCAGAAAGGGCTGGCCGTCCTTGGTGCCGGCCATCTTGTTCAGGTAGTAGTTGGCGGCGCGAAAGGCCTTCTCGCGCAGCTTGAGGCGGCGCGCGAGGTCGGTCACCTGTTCGCCATCGGCCAGCGCGTCGTAGTTGGCCCACAGGGTGGTGGCCACGAAGCGCACGCCATCCATCACCAGGGTCTCGCGTTCCAGCATGCGGATGCCCAGGCGCTCGCAGGTGGCACGCAGGCGCGCATGGGCGGTGTCGAAGTCGAGCGCGTCGTATTCGTGGTTGCCCGGCACATAGAGCACCGGCGTGGGCCAGCCCGCGAACTGCGGCAGCGGCGAAAAGCGCGCCAGGCCGAAGTCCGGGTCCTGCATGTCGCCGCCTTCCTGGTAAGACCCGATGTCGCCGGCCAGCACCAGCAGGTCGGCGTCCGGCGCCGGCTCGGGCATGAAATCGGGGTTGGCTTCGAGGTGCAGGTCGGAGAGGATCTGGATGCGCATGGACCTCGGAGTCTAAGGTGTTGCGCTGTCCGGCGCATGCACCGGGTGGCCCGGCTCATCGTGCGGAAAGGCGCGCCGCGCGGCACGCGCCAGCGCCGACAGCAGCCAGCCCTTGGCGGCTTCCTGGGTGCTGTTGCGCCGCCACAGTGCGTCCACGTGCACGGGCGGCACGTCGAAGGGCAGGGAGCGCTGCACCAGGGCGCCCGAGATGCCGGTCACCGGCACGAAGTGGCGCGGCAGCACGGTGAGCATGTCCGAGCCCGAGACCACGCGGCCCGCGGTGAAGAACTGGTTCACCGTGAGCACGACGCGCCGCCGGCGCCCGAGCGAGGCCAGGGCCTCGTCGATGAAGCCGAAGGGCCGGCCCGAAAAGCTCACCAGCATGTGGCGCGCCTCGCAGTAGGCGTCCAGCGTGAGCGGGGTGTCGGCCAGCGGGTGGCCCTGGCGCATCACGCACATGTACTCGCTGTCGTACAGGCGCCGGCTCTCGAACGAGACCATGCCGCCCGACTGCGCGCGCGCCGTGAGGTCGGCCAGCACGGCCGGGAAGTAGCCCACGGCCATGTCGGCGGCCTCCTCTTCGAGCAGGCGGCGCGGGTCGCGCGTGGTCAGGGGCACCACACGCACCGCGATGCCAGGGGCTTCGTGCTCCAGGATCTCGACCAGGCCCGGCACCAGGGTGGCCCCGGTGGCATCGGCCATGGCCAGCACGAAGGTCGATTCGGCCGTGGCCGGGTCGAAGCGGCCAGGCGCCAGCGATTCCTGCAGTTGTGTGAGGGCGTCACGGATGGGCGGCCACAGCGCCAGGGCCCGGGGGGTGGGCTCCACGCCCTGGCCGCTGCGCACCACCAGGTCGTCGCCCAGCACCTCGCGCAGGCGGCGCATGGCGTTGCTCACGGCCGGCTGGGTCAGCGCGAGCTTGTTCGCGGCCTTGGTCAGGCTGCGCTCGGCCATGACCTCGTCAAAGACCCTGAGCAGGTTCAGGTCGAGCGAGCGGAAGTTCAGGCGCTGGGGCATGGCGGCAATTCATCACGGATGTGAATACCAATGATTCAACATATAAATTTGAAAGACCAAAGGGTAAACCCTAGGATTGCGCCATCGCCCGGCAATGTCGCCACAAGCGCTGAACAAGGGAACCGAAATGACCAATTTTGTACACGTGGACTATCCAACCGAACACCCTGGCGTCGTGCGCGCCGAAAACGCCGCTGCAGCCCTCAAGGGCATTGCCGCCGGCTTCGACAGCGCCCGGGGCGCTGCCTCCCTGATGCTGGCCGCCGTGGTCTCTGGCCTGCTGGTGCTGGCCAACCAGGTGGTCGACCGCTGGACCGACGGCCACCTGCTGTCGGCCTGGATCGTGCTGTGGCTGGTGGCCTTTGCGGCCCTGGCCCTGCTGTCCGCTCCTGCCCGCCGTGCCGGCCTGGCCGTGCGCGCCGGCTTCGCCCGCTGGGCCGAAAGCCAGCGCCATGCCGCTGAAGACCGCCGCACCTGGCAGGTCGCCCTGCGCGATCCGCGCATCATGGCCGAACTGAACCACGGCCTGACCGACCTGCGCAAGTTCTACTGAGCCCGAGTGCCTGCTTCAAGGCAGGCGGGGTTCGGACATCCAAGCCGTGGCATGCCACGGCTTTTTTGTGCCCGTTTACCGGGAATTCCGAAGATACATCACTACGATGAATGACGGTAATTCAAGATATAAACTTGATAACACATGGGGTAAACCCTAAGATTCAGTCACTCGCCCGGCAATGTCGCCACAAGCGCTGTAAAGGGGAAACCAAATGACCAGTTTTGCACACGTTGACTATCCAACCGAACATTCGGGCGTGATCCGCGCCCAGAACGCCGCTGCGGCCATCAAGGGCATCGCATCCGGCTTTGACAGCGCCCGTGGCGCCGCCTCCCTCCTGCTCGCCGCCATCGTCTCCGCCCTGCTGGTGGTGGCCAACCAGGTGATCGACACCTGGAGCGAAGGCCACCTGCTGGCCGCCTGGATGCTGCTGTGGGTGGTGGCCTTTGCCGCCCTGGCCCTGCTGTCGGGCCCCGCACGCCGCGCCGCTGCCGCACTGCGCGCCGGTTTTGCCGGCTGGGCCGAAAGCCGCCGCCGCGCTGCCGAAGACGAGCGCACCTGGCAGGTCGCCATCCGCGACCCGCGCATCATGGCCGAGCTGAACCACGCCATGGGCGTGCGCACGGTGAACGATCTGCGCGCCTACTACTGAGCCGCTTTCCCACTGCCTGCCGCGTGGCGGGCCGGTGGACACCGACAAAAAGCCGTGGCTGTGCCACGGCTTTTTTCTTGGGCGCTCGCGAGCCCCCTGTCCGGTGGCCTGTTCCCTGGGCGAATCTCCTGCGTGGCTGGATGGGGGACAGACTCCGGACCTGGTGGGATGCGGAAAGGGACAAAATAATCGGCGCGCATGTCGAAAAAGCTGCTGCGACAGCGTCCTTGGTGCACCACAACCTCTGGCGTGCCGAGCGGCATCGGGCGGTTGCGGATTCCTGATGTCCACCCTTTTCAAGGAACCACCATGAAATACATGCTCCTGATCTACAGCGACCCCCAGCGCGAGCCCACCTACGGCACGCCCGAGTTCCAGGCCATGATGGCCGGCTACTTCGCGCTCACCGCCAGGCTGCGGGACGATGGCGTCCTCATCGCCGGCGACGGCTTGCAGGGCGTGGAGACCGCCACCTCGCTGCGCATCCGCGGCGGCAAGGTGGAAACCATGGACGGCCCCTTCGCCGACACCAAGGAGCACCTGGGCGGCTACTACGTGATCGAGGTCGCCGACCTGGACGCGGCCCTGAAATATGCCCAGACCGTGCCCTCGGCGAGCTACGGCACGATCGAGGTGCGACCGCTGATGGTCTACGACACGCCGGCCTGAGCGACCCGGCCTTCCCCCCAGCGGGCCACTGCCGATGAACACACCCGCCTCCCGAGCCCTCGCCATCACCCAGGCCCTCGACCGGCTGGCGCGCGAGGAACGGGGGCGGCTGCTGTCGGCACTGATCGCCCGGCTCCAGGACTTCCAGCTGGCCGAGGATGCGCTGCAGGACGCCATGGAGTCCGCCGTGACCCACTGGGGCCGTTCCGGCATCCCGTCGTCGCCCCTGGGCTGGTTGCTGCGCGCGGCCTACCGCAAGGCGCTGGACCGCATTCGCAGCCGCAGGACGGCCGACCGGGCGGGCCACAGCCTGCTCGTGCTGGCGGGCGGCGAGGCCTACGAGGCCGAAACCGACGAGATCCCGGACGAAAGCCTGCGCCTGGTCTTCACCTGCTGCCACCCGGCGCTGGAGCAGAAGTCGCAGGTGGCGCTCACGCTGCGCGTGGTGGCCGGGCTGTCCACGGCGCAGATCGCCCGGGCCTTTCTCGACCAGGAGGCCACGATGGGCCAGCGCCTGTCGCGGGCCAAGGCCAAGATCGCCGCGGCACGCATCCGCTACGCGGTGCCGGAGCCGGCCGAATGGCCCGAGCGCCTGGCCGCCGTGCTCGCGGTCATCTACCTGGTCTTCAATGCGGGCTACTCGGCGGGGCCCCAGGCGGGGAGCGACCTGGCCCAGGAGGCCTTGTACCTGTGCGCGCTGCTCGACCGGCTGCGCCCTGGCGAGGCCGAGATCGAGGGCTGCCTGGCCCTGCTGCTGATCAGCCATGCGCGGCGTGCGGCCCGCACGGACGCTGGCGGCCAGACCATCCCCCTGGGCCGGCAGCAGCGTGCCCTGTGGAAGAGGGACGAGATTGCAGCAGGCGTGGCGGTGCTGGAGCGGGCACTGGCCCGGCGCACCCTGGGGCCCTACCAGCTCAAGGCGGCCATTGCGGCCTGCCACTCCGAGGGTGCGCAGTCGGACTGGGCGCAGATTGCCCTGCTCTACGACCGCCTGCTGGTCCATGAGCCCACGCCGGTGGTGCGCCTGAACCGGGCCGTGGCCCATGCCGAAGCCGGCGCGCTGGATGCGGCCCTGGCCGAACTGGAGGAGCTCGCGCCGGGCCTGCAGGACTATCAGCCTTTCTTTGCCGCGCAGGCGGAGCTGCTGGTGCGCAAGGGCCTGCATGCCCCGGCCCGGGCGGCCTACGAGAGGGCCCTGGCGCTGGCACCCTCAGAGGCCGATGCCGCGTGGCTGGAGTCGCGCATGCAAGACATCGCCGGGCTGTGATGCTGAAGTCCGGGCATGAAAAAGCCGCCCGGACCATGTGGTCGGGGCGGCTTGGTGCAGGCCCGGCTACGCCAGGCTCTGCCGTGGTCAGGCGGCCAGGCGCTTTTCGATGGCAGCCTTGGTGTCCAGCAGGGCCTGTGGCAGGTGGTAGGCCAGTTGCTCGAAGTGCGTGGTGTGCAGCTTGAGCTCCTCGGTCCAGGCGGCCTTGTCGATGCTGGTCACGGTGTCGAACTGGGCGGCGCTGAAATCGAGGCCGGTCCAATTGATCTCGGCGTAGGCCGGGGCCACGCCGAACATGGTGTCCTGGCCCTGGGCCTTGCCTTCCAGGCGGTCGATCATCCACTTGAGCACGCGCATGTTCTCGCCATAGCCGGGCCAGACGAACTTGCCGGCCTCGTCCTTGCGGAACCAGTTGGTCGTGTAGATGCGTGGCAGGGTGGCGCCCGAGGCGGCCAGTTTCTCGCCCAGGTTGAGCCAGTGCTGGAAGTAGTCGCTCATGTTGTAGCCCATGAAGGGCAGCATGGCGAAGGGGTCGCGGCGCACCACGCCCTGCTGGCCGAAGGCCGCAGCGGTGGTTTCCGAACCCATGGTGGCGGCCATGTAGACGCCTTCGGTCCAGTTCCTGGCCTCGGTCACCAGCGGCACGGTGGTGGAGCGGCGGCCGCCGAAGATGAAGGCGTCGATCTTCACGCCCTTGGGGTCGTCCCAGGCGGCATCGAGCGCGGGGTTGTTGGTCGCGGCCACAGTGAAGCGGGCGTTGGGGTGGGCGGCCTTGGCACCGGTCTGCTTGGCGATCTCGGGCGTCCAGTCCTTGCCTTGCCAGTCGATCAGGTGCGCGGGCTGGCCGCCGTTGTCCTTCTCCATGCCTTCCCACCAGACGTCGCCGTCATCGGTCAGGGCCACGTTGGTGAAGATCACGTCTTTGTCCAGGCTGGCCATGCAGTTGGGGTTGGTCAGCGTGTTGGTGCCGGGGGCCACGCCAAAGTAGCCGGCCTCGGGGTTGATGGCGCGCAGGCTGCCGTCGGCCTGGGGCTTGATCCAGGCGATGTCGTCGCCGATGGTCGTGACCTTCCAGCCGTTGAAGGCCTCGGGTGGCACCAGCATCGAGAAGTTGGTCTTGCCGCAGGCACTGGGGAAGGCAGCAGCCACGTGGTACTTCTTGCCTTCGGGGTTCGTCACGCCCAGGATCAGCATGTGCTCGGCCAGCCAGCCCTGGTCGCGGCCCATGGTCGAGGCGATGCGCAGCGCGAAGCACTTCTTGCCCAGCAGCGCATTGCCGCCGTAGCCCGAACCGTAGCTCCAGATCTCGCGCGTCTCGGGGTAGTGCACGATGTACTTGGTCTTGTTGCAGGGCCAGGACACATCCTTCTCGCCAGCGGCCAGAGGGGCGCCCACGGTGTGCACGCAGGGCACGAACTCGCCGTCCACGCCGAGCACGTCGTACACGGCCTTGCCCATGCGGGTCATGATCTTCATGTTGACGGCCACGTAAGGGCTGTCGGACAGCTCGATGCCGATGTGGGCGATGGGCGAGCCCAGCGGGCCCATGCTGAAGGGCACCACGTACATGGTGCGGCCCTTCATGCAGCCGTCGAACAGGGGCTGCAGCGTGGCGCGCATCTCGGCCGGGGCCATCCAGTTGTTGGTCGGGCCAGCGTCTTCCTTGGCGGCCGAGCAGATGTAGGTGCGGTCTTCCACGCGCGCCACGTCCGAGGGGTCGGACCAGGCCAGGTAGCTGCCGGGGCGCTTGGCGGGGTTGAGCTTCTTGAAGGTACCGGCGTCGACCAGTTGCTGGCACAGGCGGTCGTACTCCTGCTGGCTGCCATCGCACCAATAGATGCTGTCGGGCTTGCACAGGGCGGCCATGTCGGCCACCCAGGCGAGCAGCCGGGCGTTCTTGACGTGTGCGGGGGCGTTGAGGTTCAGGCCCTGCATGGTGGGTGCGTTCATCGGGAGCTTCCTAAGTTGAAAAACAGTCTTTTCAAAGGAAGCGTCCCGGGACCCGGGGCGAGAGGCCTGGCGCAGGTGCGGATGCTGAGCGCTGCCTTTGAAAAAACGGCTTTCTGGCTCAGTCGGCGGGCGGGGCGCGGTTCATCCCCACGGGGTGGAGGACGGGTTCCACGGATTCCGCGGGTCGGCTGGGATGTCGATTTTATGAATCTGCCGCCGATTTGTCTGTCAGAAAGGTCCTAAAACCATGCAAAAAAAGCATGGGGTTATGCGGGCCTTTTGGGGCCTTTCAGGTCCCTGCGGAGGCGGTCCAGCGCTCGTAGCCGGCCTTGCGCAGCGCGCAGGCCGGGCAGGTGCCGCAGCCGTAGCCCCAGGCATGGCGTTCGCCGCGCACGCCGTGGTAGCAGGTGTGGGACTCCTCCAGCACCAGGTCCACCAGGGCCTGGCCGCCCAGGTCCTGGGCCAGCTGCCAGGTCTCGGCCTTGTCCAGCCACATCAGTGGCGTCTCGAAGGTGAAGCGCTGGCCCATGCCCAGCGACACGGCCACCTGCAGGGCCTTCAAAGTGTCATCGCGGCAATCGGGGTAGCCCGAGAAATCGGTCTCGCACATGCCGCCCACCAGGGTGTGCAGGCCACGCCGGTAGCCCACGGCGGCTGCCAGGTTGAAGAACAGCAGGTTGCGCCCGGGCACGAAGGTGTTGGGCAGGCCGGCCGCGGTCATCTGGATCTCGGTGGCGCTGGTGAGGGCCGTGTCGCTGATGCGGCCCAGCACGGCCAGGTCGAGCATGTGGTCTTCGCCCAGGCGGGCGGCCCACTCGGGAAAGCGCTCGCGCAGGGCCGAGAGCACGGTCTGGCGGGCGGCCAGTTCGATGTGGTGGCGCTGGCCATAGTCGAAGCCGATGGTCTCGACATGGGCGAAATGCCTGAGCGCCCATGCCAGGCAGGTGGTGGAATCCTGTCCACCGGAGAAAAGAACCAATGCGCTTCCGGGTCTCATGGCGAACTCCTGGCGGTTGAGGGTGATGAAAAAACAGGCAAAAAAAAGCCCCGCTGCGCGGGGCTTGCCAGGGGGCGTGCAGGGCGCTCCGCGGCGATCAGGCCATGTTCACGGCAATGAATGCCAGCAGGAACATCATGATGCCGCCCACGACAGGCAGCACGATGGGCATCAATGGCACCACGTTTTCCACGGCGTCGGCCGAATGTTCTTCAGGGGCGTGCGAGGTGTTGTGGTCGGACATGGCGGGGCTCCAGGTGCTTAAAACTTGGCCAATTCTAGCCGGTGTATTCAAAACGGCCCTTGCTTTCTGATTGACCGTGTCGCAAGCCCCTTTGCTGTTACTCCCAGGAGCCGCGGAATTGGCGCTGCCTGGGCCAGTGCCCCCGCGCAAGGGCCGCCCCGCCGCGAAGGCGGCGTATCCAGCTTTTGCGCTGGGGGCGTCCCCCTGTAAGGGGAAGGCGCGTAGCGCCTCAGGGGGTTACATCAAGCCGGCTTCCATGCCGCCTTCGCGCAGGTGCGTGAGCACCTCTTCGATGTGCTCCTTGCCGCGCGTCTGCAGCACCAGCTCGATCTCGACATTCTGTGCGGCCAGCATGGTGAAGGCACGCTGGTGGTGCACCTCCTCGATGTTGGCGCCGGTGTCGGCCACCATGGCCGTGATGCGGGCGAGCACGCCGGGTACGTCGCGTGCGCTGACCTTGACGCGCGCCAGCCGGCCCGAGCGCACCATGCCGCGCTCGATGATGGCCGCCAGCAGCAGCGGGTCGATGTTGCCGCCCGAGAGCACCAGGCCGACCTTCTTGCCCGCAAAGCGCTCGGGGTGGCGCACCAGCGCGGCCAGGCCGGCGGCGCCTGCGCCTTCGACCAGGGTCTTCTCGATCTCCAGCAGCATGAGCACGGCCTGCTCGATGTCGCCTTCGTCCACCAGCAGCAGGTCATCGACCAGGCGCTCGATGATTTCCTGCGTGATCTTGCCCGGCGTGCCCACGGCGATGCCCTCGGCGATGGTCGAGGTGCCTTGCGGGTGCTGCGTGCCCTGGATGGCGTTGACCATGGCCGGGAAGCGCCGGGTCTGCACGCCCACGACCTCGATGCCCGGGCGGATCGCCTTGGCCGCCGTGGCCACGCCCGCGATCATGCCCCCGCCGCCCACGGCGATCACCAGGGTCTCCAGGTCGGGCACGGCGGCCAGCATCTCCAGCGCCAGCGTGCCCTGGCCCGCGGCCACGGCCTCGTCGTCGTAGGGGTGCACAAAGGTCAGGCTGCGCTCACCGGCCAGGTGGTAGGCATGTGCGCGCGCTTCCTCCAGGGTGTCGCCGTGCAGCACCACCTCGGCGCCGAAGCCGCGCGTGCGCTGCACCTTCACGCCCGGGGTGAAGCGCGGCATCACGATCACCGCACGCAGGCCCAGGCGCTGCGCGTGGTAGGCCACACCCTGGGCATGGTTGCCGGCGCTCATGGCGATCACGCCGCGGGCCTGCTCCTCGGCGCTCAGCTGCACCAGCTTGTTGCAGGCGCCGCGCTCCTTGAAGGAGGCGGTGAACTGCAGGTTCTCGAACTTGAGGAAGACCTGTGCGCCCACGATCTGCGAGAGCGTCTTGGACTCGACGCAGGGCGTGTCGAGCACATGGCCCTGGACGCGGGCGGCGGCGGCATGGATGTCTTGGAGGGTCAGCATAGGTGCCATTGTGGCGCCGCCAGGCCCGCTTGTGCGACGGCCGGCGGGCCTTTTCTTGGCCTGCCCGCCCGCGGCGCCCCTTACCGAGTGAAGAAGCGCAGCGGTCCCAGCACCAGTTGCGGGAACAGCGTCAGCAGCAGCAGCACCGCCGTCTGTGCCAGCAGGTAGGGCATGACGGCGCGTATCACCGGCTCCATGCGCTCGCGCGCCACACCGCAGACGACGTTGAGCACCGTGCCCACGGGCGGGGTGATGAGGCCGATGGCGTTGTTCATGATGAACAGCACGCCAAAGTACACCGGGTCGATGCCCGCCATGCGCACCACGGGCATCAGCACCGGCACCAGGATCAGGATGGTGGGCGCGAAGTCGAGCGCCGTGCCCACGGCGAAGACCAGCGCCATGATCACCAGCATCAGCAGCACCGGGCTGCCCACCAGCGGCTGCAGCATGTCGGCCACCACCATGGGGATGTTGGCCGCGGCGATGAGCCAAGCCGAGACCTGCGCCGCCGCCACCAGGAACATCACCACGGCCGAGGTCTTGGCGCTGGCCAGGAGCAGGCCGTAGAGCTGTGACCAGCGCAGCTCGCGGTACACCACGAAGCCGATGAAGAGCGCGTAGAACACGGCCACCACGGCCGCCTCGGTGGGCGTGAAGTAGCCCGCCTTGAGCCCGCCCACGATGAGCACAGGCAGCAGCAGGGCCCAGAAACCGGCGATGGTGGCCGACAGGCGCCGGCGCAGCGGCATGCGCTCGCCGCGCGGCATGCCGTCGCGGTGGGACTGGTAGATCCAGGTGAACACCAGGGCCAGTGCCATCAGCAGGCCCGGCACGATGCCGGCGATGAACAGCTGGGTGATGGAGATGTTGCCCACCACGCCCAGCATCACGAAGCCGATGGACGGCGGGATCACGGGCGCGATGATGCCGCCCGAGGCGATCAGCCCCGAGGCGCGCGGGATGTCGTAGCCGGCCTTGCGCATCATGGGGATCAGCAGCGCCGCGACGGCGGCCGTGTCGGCGATGGCCGAGCCCGAGAGCGAGGCCATGACCACGCAGGCGAAGATGGCCACGTAACCCAGGCCCCCCTGGAAGTGCCCGACCCAGGCGCTGGCCACGTCCACGATGCGCCGCGAGATGCCACCGGCGTTCATGAGCTCGCCCGCGAGCACGAAGAAGGGAATGGCCATGAGCGGGAAGCTGTCGGCCCCGGACAGCATGTTCTGCGCGATGATCTGCGCGTCGAACAGGTCCATGTAGAACATCATCGCCATGCCGCAGGCGATGAGCGAGAAGGCGATGGGCACGCCCAGCGCCATGGCAGCCAGCAGCGAGAGCACGAAGACGGCGACGACCATGGTGTCAGGCCCCTTCTTCGCTCACGGCGACCAGGGCGGCCGGGCTGACGCGGCCGCTGAGCAGCCGCGCGATGTTGGCCACGGTCATGGCCCCGATGGACGCCGCGCACAGGTAGGCCACCGAGTACACCACGCCCAGCGAGATGCCGGTCACCAGGCCGGAGTTGGCCATGTTGAGCGCATGCTGGCGCAGCAACCCCCACAGCAGCACGCCGCAGCAGGCCAGCGTGATGCACTGGGCCAGCAGCACGGCCGCGAACAGTGCCTTGCCCGAGAGGCGGTGCACCAGCATGTCCATGCCCAGGTGGCCGCCTTCGCGCATCGCCAGGATGGCGCCCAGGAAGATCAGCCAGATGAACAGGAAGCGCGACAGTTCCTCGGAGACATTGATGCCCGAATCGAAGAAATGGCGCAGCACCACGTTGCCGAACACCATGACGCACATGGCGGCCAGGCACAGCACGACGATCCCCTCCAGCGCCTTGAAATACCAGTGGATGAGTTGCTTCATGGAAAGTGGGAGAAAGGGCGGGGAGGCCGCGTCAGAACGCGAAGACCTTGCCGGGGTTCATGAGGTTGTGCGGGTCCATGGCGTGCTTGATCTGGCGCATCAGCGCCACCGAGCTGGCCCCCAGCTCGTCGAGCAGAAAGCCCTGCTTGTGCAGGCCCACGCCATGCTCGCCGGTGCAGGTGCCCTCCATGGCCAGCGCGCGCCGCACCAGCCGGGCATTGAGCGCCTCGGCCTGCTCCACCTCCTGGTGGTCGGCGGCGTCCACCAGCATCTGTACATGGAAATTGCCGTCGCCCACATGGCCCACGATGGGGGCCAGCATGCCCGATTGCTGCAGGTCCTGCTCGGTCTGGCCCACACACTCGGCCAGGCGCGAGATCGGCACGCAGACATCGGTGACCACCGAGCGGCAGCCCGGGCGCAGTTGCAGCGCGGCGAAGTAGACGTTGTGCCGTGCCTCCCACAGGCGGGTGCGTTCCTCGGGGCTGCTGGCCCACTGGAACTGGGCGCCGCCGCCGTCCTGCGCCAGGGCCTGCACGATGGCAACCTGCTCCTGCACGCCGGCCTCGCTGCCGTGGAACTCGAAGAACAGGTGGGGCTGCTCGGGCAGGCCGGTGCGGCTGTAGCCGTTGAGCGCCCGGATGGCCGTGGCGTCGACGAACTCGCAGCGCGCGATCGGCACGCCCAGCTGAATGGTCTGCACCACCACCTGCACGGCGGCGTCGATGTCGGGGAAGGCGCAGACCGCGGCCATCACGCTCTCAGGCAGCGGGTACAGGCGCACCGTGGCCTCCACCACCACGCCGAGGGTGCCTTCCGAGCCCACGAACAGGCGCGTGAGGTCGTAGCCCGCGGCCGACTTGCGCGCGCGCTGGCCGGTCCTGACCACCTCGCCATCGGCCGTGACCACGGTGAGGTTGAGCACGTTCTCGCGCATGGTGCCGTAGCGCACGGCGTTGGTGCCGCTGGCGCGTGTGGCGCACATGCCGCCGATGGTGGCGTCGGCCCCGGGGTCGATGGGAAAGAACAGGCCCGTGTCGCGCAGTTCCGCATTGAGCGCCTTGCGCGTCACCCCGGGCTGCACGGTGGCGGTCTGGTCCTCGGGGTGGATGGCGATCACCTGGTCCATCTGCTGCAGGTTCAGCGTGAGGCCGCCCCGGGTGGCCAGCGTGTGGCCTTCGAGCGATGAACCCGCACCATAGGGCACCAGGGGCACGCCATGGTCGCGGCACAGGCGCACGATGGCCACCACCTCGTCCCGGGTGCGTGCATGGGCCACGGCATCGGGCGGCATGGCCGCAAAGATCGACTCGTCGCGCCCGTGGTGCGCGCACACCGCCGGGCTGGTGGACAGGCGCGGACCGAGCAGCGTCTCCAGCGCCGCGAGGAAGGCGGGTGGCAGGGGCGGGCGCTGGGGCATGTCGTTCACTGCGCTCACTGCGGCTTGCCGGCGGCGCGCGCCTTGGCGATCTCGCCACGCACCAGGGCCATGAACTCGGGGCCGATCTTCTCCAGGTGCGGCGCGATGGCCGGCGGCACCTTGTCGCGGATGGCCTGCAGGTCGGCCTCGGAGAACTGCGTCACTTGCATGCCCTTGTCCTTCATGCCCTGCAGCGCGGCGCCGGCCTCGGCCGCGGTGGTCTTGCGCTGGTAGGCCGTGGCGTTTTTGGCGGCAGTGGTCATCATCTGCTTTTCGTCGGCCGAGAGGCTGTCCCAGTACTTCTTGGACACGGCGAAGATCAGCGGCGAGTAGACATGGCCCGAGAGCGTCATGTACTTCTGCACCTCGTAGAAGCGCTGCGTGTACATCAGCACGACGGGGTTCTCCTGCCCGTCGAAGGCCTTGGTTTCCAGTGCCACGAAGAGCTCCGACCAGGGCAGGGGCGAGGCGTTGGCACCGATGGCCTTGAAGGCATCGAGCGTGAGCGGGTTGGGCTGGGTGCGCAGCTTCAGGCCCTTGAGGTCGTCGATCTTGTTCACCGGCCGGCGCGAGTTGGTGATGTGGCGAAAGCCGTTCTCCCACCAGCCCAGCACGTGGATGCCCACGCCGGCGAGCTTGGTGTTGAGGTACTGGCCCACGGGGCCGTCGAACACGGCGTGCGCCTCGGCCTCGGTGTTGAACAGAAAGGGCACGTCCTGGAAGCCCAGTTCCTTGACCTGGCCGAGCAGTGCCAGCGCGCTGCCGGTGTAGAACTCCTGCACGCCGCCCTGCAGGGCGCCCAGCATCTGCGGGTCCGGCCCCAGGGCCTGGTTGGCGATCACCGTGATCTTCATCTTGCCGCCGGTGGCCTTGTCCATGTCGGCGGCGAACTGCTTGGCCGCCAGGCCGGCGGGGTGGTTGTCGGCCAGGCCATGGCCGAAGCGCGCGGTGCGCGCCTTGGCGTCCTGGGCCTGGACGCCGAGGGCGGCCAGGGCGGTGAGCGTGCCGACGAGGGTGGCGCGCAGCAATCGGTTCAATGGCATGGCTGTCTCCTTGGGTGTGTTCGGTCAAGCGATGGCGGGTTCGGACGGGCGGGGGACGCTGGCACGCTGGGCCTGCACGGGATTGCGCAGCAGGCCGATGCGCTCGATCTCCACCTCGCAGGTGTCGCCGGGCTTCATGTACAGGCGCGGCTCGCGGGCATGGCCGATGCCGGCCGGCGTGCCGGCCACGATCAGGTCGCCGGCCTCCAGCGTGATGGCCTCGCTGATGGTGACGATCAGCGATTCGATGTCGAACACCATGTCGTCGGTGTTGGCCGACTGCACGGTCTGGCCGTTCAGCCGGGTTTCGAGCTGCAGGCCGCGCGCCCCCGGGGGCAGCTCGTCGGCCGTGACCAGGCAGGGGCCGAAGGCGCCGGTGCCGTCGAAGTTCTTGCCCATGGTCCATTGCGGGGTCTTGAACTGGTATTCGCGCACGCTGGCGTCGTTGAAGACCGAATAGCCCAGCACGTGCGAGAGGGCGTCCTCACGGGTGATGCGGCTGCCGCCGGTGCCGATCACCGCGACCAGCTCGCCCTCGAAGTCCAGTGAATCCGACAGCGGCGAATGCAGCAGCGGCGCGCCATGCGGGATGACGCTGGAGTTGAAGCGCGCGAACAGCGTGGGGTAGGCGGGCTGCACGAAGCCGCTTTCGGCCGTGTGGTCGCGGTAGTTCAGGCCCACGCAGATGATTTTGGCGGGGTGGGCCACGGGGGCCAGCAGCTGCACGGTGGCCAGGTCCACCACGGGTTGGCGGGCCATGGTGGCGGCCGCGCCGTCCAGCGCGGTGCGGCCTTCGCGCAGCAGCTGGTCCACATCGCCGGGGTAGGCGGGCGCGCCCTGCGTGCAGCCATGCCATGCACCGGTGGCGGGGTGGCACACGGCCCAGCCGTTGCGGCCGGACGATTGGAAGCGAAGCAATTTCATCAGTTCTCCTGGTGGCCGGCCGCGGGACCACCGCCCCAGCCGCTTGGATATATATTTGATCGAATAATCTATTATTCGTGTGTTGGTAGATTCCCGGATAAGATAGAGCCGCCATGCTGACCACCCTCCCCAAGCGCACCCAGGCCGAGACGGCGTGCGACCTGATCCGCGCCGAAATCCTCGACGGGCGCCTGCCGCCGGGCGCCAAGCTCAACATCAAGGCCATCGAGGAGCGGCTGGAACTGAGCCTGGGTGCCGTGCGCGAGGCGCTGTCGCGCCTGGGGGCCGAGGGCATGGTGATGGGCGAGTCGCACCGCGGCTACCGCGTGAGCCCGGTGAGCCGGGCGGAGCTGCTGGACCTGACCCGCGCGCGGGTGGAGCTGGAGTCCCTGTGCCTGGGCCAGGCCATGGACCATGGCGGCGTGGAGTGGGAGACGCGCATCGTCGCGGCGGCCCACCGCATGGAGCGCCTGCAGTCCCTGCCGTCCGAGGCCGAGGCGCGCTCCACCGCTGCCTGGAACGAGGCGCATGGGGAGTTCCACGAGGCCCTGGTTGGCGCATGCCCCAACCAGTGGCTGCTGCGCATGCGCGACATGCTGTACCGCCAGAGCGAGCGCTACCGGCGCCTGTCGGTGCCCCTGGGCACGGACCAGCGTGACGTGCGTGGCGAGCACCGCCAGATCATGGAGGCTGCGCTGGCCCGCGACAAGGCGCGCGCCTTTGCCGCCATCGACGCCCACCTGTTCGCCACGGCGCAGCTCATCCTGCGCTCACCCCTGCTGCAGGAGCCCTGAGCCCGCCCATGCGGTAACCCTCGGGATCACACAGTGTTACCGGCCGCGCCAGGGCCGGGGTGTACCGTTGCAGGTTTACGGAGGTGCCCGCCATCGCCCGTCCTGTACCGGCCCTTTTGCTTGCGCTGGCCCTGGCCGCGGGCGCTGCGCGCGCCCAGGGCGCCCCGTCGCCGCCTCCGGCCTGGCCTGAGCTGCTGCAGGCCGAGCTGGTCCAGGTCGCGGCGCAGAACACGGCCGGCATCGGCGTCTATGTGCGCGATCTGGAGACGGGCATTGCCGTGTCGCACCGCGGCATGGAGCGTTGGTACCTGGCGTCCACCGTCAAGGTGCCGGTGGCGCTGGCGGTGCTGCAGGCCGTGGAGCGCGGCGATTTCACGCTGGAGACGAAACTGCGCGTGCGCGCCTCGGACTATGTGGACGGCGCGGGCCAGACCAATTCCAAGCCCGTGGGCGCGGCGCTGAGCGTGCGCTACCTGCTCGAGCAGATGCTGATCTACAGCGACAACACGGCCAGCGACATGCTGATCGGCCTGGTCGGCATCCGCGCGGTGAACGCCCTGGTGCAGCAGCTCGTGCCCCAGGGCTTCGAGCGCATCACGAGCCTGGCCGACGTGCGCCGCCATGCCTACGGCCAGCTCACGCCGCAGGCTTCGCACCTCTCGGGCCATGACTTCCTGGTGATCAAGCAGCAGCGCAGCGATGCGGACCGCCTGCAGGTGCTGTCGCGCCTGCTGCAGGTGCCGGTCGCGTCCTTTCGGCTGCCCAGCGTGGGCGAGGCCTTCGAGGCCTACTATGCCGAGGGCCTCAATTCGGGCCGGCTTGATGCCTATGCCGACCTGCTGGAGCTGCTGGTCAATGGCAAGATCGTCAATGCCGGGCACACGCGCTACCTGCTGTCGGTGATGGAACGGGTGCAGACCGGTGTGCACCGCGTGCAGGCCGGCCTGCCCAAGACGGCGCGCTTTGCGCACAAGACCGGCACGCAAAGGGCGCGCACCTGCGACTCCGGATTGGTCACTGTCCCACGTCTGGGCCGGGACCGGCGGGTTATCGTGGTCGCCTGCACGCGTGGAGAGCTGTCCAGCGCGCGTTCAGACCGTGCCCTGCGCGATGTGGGGGCGGCCCTGTGCCAGTCTGGCCTGCTGACCGACGGACGAATCCATGACCCAGAGTGTCCCCCCGTGGCGCGCGTGGTGCACCGCGCTGATCCTGGCGAGCGCTAGCCTGGCGGCGCAGGGCGCTGCCTGGAGCGACGCGCTGCGCCAGCAGATCGAACGCATCGACGCGGCCACGCCCGGCCAGCTCGGGGTCTACGTCAAGCGGCTGGACAACGGCGAGGTGCTGTCCTACCAGGCCGAGAGGCCCTGGTACCTGGGCTCTTCGGCCAAGCTGCCGGTAGCGATTGCGGTGCTGCAGGAGGTCGAGCAGGGCCGGCACAGCCTGGCCGAGCAGGCCACGCTGCTGGACACGGACAAGGTGGACGGCTCGGGCAACGTGGTCTGGAACAAGACCGGCACGCGCTACCGGGTGGACGCATTGCTCAAGCGCATGCTGATGGAGAGCGACAACACGGCGGCCAACATGCTGATGCGCACCATCGGCGACGAGGCGCTCAACCGCCATGCGCGCGCGCTGCTGGGCAGCAAGGGCTTCGAGCGCATCACCAACTTCGCGCAGGTGCGCTACGACGTGTATGCCGAGCTGCACCCCGATGCGCTCACCCTGGGCAACATGGACCTGGTGCGCCTGGCGGCCGCACCCATGGGGCCCCAGCGCGTGGACGCGCTGGCCCGCACCATCGGGGTGGACAAGGCGGACTTCCGTGTGAAGACCATGGACGAGGCCTACAGGCGCTACTACGCGCGCGGCCTCAATTCCGCGCCGCTCACGGCCTACGGCGGCATGCTGGAGATGCTGGTCACCGGCAAGCTGCTCTCGCCCGCGCACCAGCAGCGCCTGTTCACCGACCTCAAGTACGCCACCTACGATGCCTACCGGCTCGAGGCCGGCCTGCCGCGCAGCGAGCGCTTCATCCACAAGACGGGCACCCAGCTGCACCGGGCCTGCCACATGGGCGTGGTCAACCCGCAGGACGGCGGGCGTGCCGCCATCGTGGTGGCCACCTGCGCCGAAGGCCTGGACGAGCATGGCGAGGCCGGCAAGGCCTTCGAGCAGATCGGCCGGGCCATCACGGCGACCCTGCTGCCGGGCAAGAAGCCCGGCCGGTGAGCACCCGTGGCTACTGCGCGCAGACGCGCAGCACCTCGCTGCCGTAGGCCTCGAGCTTCTTGGCGCCCATGCCGCTGATGCCCTGCAGGTCGTCCTGCGTGGCCGGGTTGCGCTCGGCAATGGCGGCCAGCGTGGCGTCGTGGAAGATCACATAGGCCGGCAGGTTGTGCTCCTTGGCCACCTCGGCGCGCCAGGCCTTGAGGTTGATGAAGCGCACCTGCGCATCGGGCCCCAGGTTGGCGGCAGCCGCTGGCGGCGCGCTGCCCTTGCGCGCGCGCTTGGCCGGCGCGGACGAAACCGACTCGCGCAGCTGCACCGGCACCTCGCCCTTGAGCACGGCGCGCGAGCCCTCGGTCAGGCACAGGGTGTCGAAGCTGTGGCCGCTGTCGAGCATGACCTTCTGCAGGCCCAGGGCGCCGGTGGCGATCAGCTGGCGCAAAACACCGCGCAGCTGGGGCTCGGACAGGTCGGCCCCGATGCCGAAGGTGGAGATCTTCTCGTGCCCGAACTGCACCACCTTCTCGGTCTTCTTGCCGCGCAGGATGTCCATGATGTGGCCCGCGCCAAAGCCGATGCGGCTGGCCTGCTGCACGCGGTAGATGGTGGACAGCAGCTTGCGCGCCGCGTCGGTCGCATCCCAGATGGCTGGGGGCGTGAGGCAGTTGTCGCAGTTGCCGCAGGGCGTGGACTCCTCACCGAAATAGGCCAGCAGGCGCACGCGCCGGCAGTCGGTGGCCTCGGCCAGGGCCAGCAGGGCGTCGAGCTTGCCGCGCAGCGCCTGCTTGAACTCCTCGCCCGCGGGGCTCTCGTCGATCATGCGGCGCTGGTTCACCACGTCGGCCAGGCCATAGGCCATCCAGGCGTCGGCGTTCAATCCGTCGCGGCCCGCGCGGCCGGTCTCCTGGTAGTAGCCCTCGATGTTCTTGGGCATGTCCACATGGCCGACAAAGCGCACGTCGGGCTTGTCGATGCCCATGCCGAAGGCGATGGTCGCCACCATCACGATGCCTTCCTCGCGCAGGAAGCGGTCCTGGTTCTTCTGCCGCACTTTGGTGTCGAGGCCCGCGTGGTAGGGCAGGGCGGTCAGGCCGGCATCGCTCAGCGTGGCGGCCAGTTCCTCCACGCGCTTGCGCGACTGGCAGTACACCACGCCGGCCTCGCCCGCGTGCTCGCGCTCGATGAAGCGCAGGAGCTGTGTGGTAGCGTCCTTCTTCTCTACGATGGTGTAGCGGATGTTGGGCCGGTCGAAGCTGCTGATGAACAGCCGCGCGTCTTCGAGCTGCAGGCGCTCGATGATGTCGGCGCGCGTGAGCTCGTCGGCCGTGGCCGTGAGCGCGATGCGCGGCACGCCCGCATAGCGCTCGTGCAGCACCGACAGGGCCCGGTACTCGGGCCGGAAGTCGTGGCCCCATTGGCTCACGCAATGCGCCTCGTCGATGGCGAAGAGCGACAGGTGCCCGCCGCTGTAGAGGCTGTCGAGCAGGCCCAGGAAGCGCGGTGTGTTCAGCCGCTCGGGCGCTGCATACAGCAGGGTGATGGCGCCGGTCTGCAGTCGGAATTCCACGTCCTGGGCCTCGTCGAAGCTCAGTGTGGAGTTCAGGAAGGCCGCGTCCACCCCGGCCTCGTGCAGGGCACCCACCTGGTCGTGCATCAGCGCGATCAGCGGCGAGATGACGATGGTCACGCCGCGCCCCTGGCGCTGGCGCACGATGGCCGGCACCTGGTAGCACAGCGACTTGCCGCCGCCCGTGGGCATGAGCACCAGGGCGTCGCTGCCGCCGATCACATGCTCGACGATGTCCTGCTGGGCGCCCCGGAACTGCTCGTAGCCGAACACGTCGTGCAGGACGGTGAGGGCGGGTGACAAACTCAATGACTCTCCTTTTGGTAGCTGCATGGCCTTGTCTGTTGTGGGCTGCAGCCTGATCGGGTGGGTGTTCAGACGCCTCGTGCGGCCCCGGTGGGGCGGCGGGCAAAGGCGCCTATTGTGCGCTGTGCGCCTGCCCGCCTGCGACCAACCCGCTGCTGTGGTCAACGATTCGCAATGCGAATGGATCGGTCCAATTATCCAATTGGACGCAAATGGCTGCGGCCGCCAAGATGCGACCCAGCCCCGGCACAGGGGCGTCGACCAACGATCCAGGAGACAAGACATGCAGTATCCCTTCGGAGCCCGCTGGCTGGCTGCGGCCCTGGTGGCCGCAGCCACCCTGCCGGCCATCGCGCAGCAGCCCGCTGGCGCCTACCCCAGCGCCCCCATCACCCTGGTCGTGCCGTTCGCGGCCGGCAGCGGCACCGACTCGGTGGCCCGCACCGTGGGCCAGAAGCTGGCCGAGCGGCTCAAACAGCCCGTGTTGGTGGACAACAAGCCCGGCGCCAATGCCCAGGTGGCCGCGCAGATCGCCGCCAAGGCCAAACCCGATGGCTACACGCTGTTCATGACCACCAACACCTCGCACTCGGCCAACCCGGCGCTCTACACGGCCCTCAAGTACGACCCGATCAAGGACTTCACGCCCGTGGCGCGCGTGGGCGAGCTGCCGTTCGCGCTGGCCGTGCACCCCTCGGTACCTGCGAAAACCCTGGGCGAGCTGATCGCCCACGCCCGCGCCAACCCCGGCAAGCTCAGCTACGCCACGCCCAACAGCACCTCGCTGGTGGCCATGGAAAGCATCAAGCACATCGCCGGCATCGACCTGCTGAGCGTGCCCTACAAGTCGAGCCCGCAGGCCATGACGGACCTGGTGGGCGGGCAGGTGCAGGTCTATGTGGCCGACCTGGGCTCGGGCATGAGCATGCTGAAAAGCGACAAGGTGCGCACCCTGGGCATTACCACGGCCCAGCCCTCCCCCTTGCTGCCCGGCGTGCCGCCCATCGGTCAGACGGCCAAGGGATTCGATCTGACCTCCTGGAACGGCATCTTTGGCCCGGCCGGCATGCCGCCCGCCGTGGTGAACCGGCTGAACACCGAGCTGCAGGCCGTGCTGGCCGACAAGGACACCCAGGACAAGCTGGCGCTGATCGGCTTCCAGGTCTGGCCGAGCAAGACGCCCGAGGAGTTCGCCACCTATGTGGCGGACCAATTGAACCACTGGCGCACCCTGATCCGCCAGGCGGGCATCAAGCCCGAGTGAACCACCGCGAAGGAACCCTTTTCATGCAGGACACCAGGCCCCAAGCGGCGGCAGGCCCGCTCGCCGGCGTGCGCGTGCTCGACCTCACCAGCGTCATCATGGGCCCGTTCGCCACGCAGATCCTCGCGCAACTGGGCGCCGAGGTCATCAAGGTGGAAACGCCCGAGGGCGACAACATGCGCCATGTGGGGCCCATGGCCAACCCGGGCATGGGCCACATCTTCCTGCACGCCAATGGCGGCAAGCGCAGCATCGTGCTCGACCTCAAGCACCCCGCGGGGCGCGAGGCGGCGCTGCGACTGGCCGAGGGCTGCGATGTGCTCATCAGCAATGTGCGGCCCCAGGCGCTGGCCCGGCTGGGGCTGGATGCCGGCGCGGTGGCCGCACGCAACCCGCGGCTGATCCATGTGAGCTGCTGCGGCTTCGACCAGGAGGGACCCGACGCCGCCCGGCCGGCCTACGACGACCTGATCCAGGGCGCCACGGGCATTCCCTGGCTCATGCAGCAGTACGGCGCGCCCGAGCCCGCCTATGCGCCCACCACGCTGTCGGACCGTGTGACCGGGCTGCATGCGGTGTACGCCGTGACGGCCGCGCTCTATGCGCGCGAGAAGACCGGCCAGGGCCAGGCCATCGTCGTGCCCATGTTCGAGGCCATGGCCCAGTTCGTCCTGGGCGACCACATGGCGGGGCTGAGCTTCGAGCCGCCGCGCGGCGATGCGGGCTATGCGCGGCTGCTCACGGCCCACCGCAAGCCCTACGCCACGGCCGACGGCATGCTCTGCGTGCTGATCTACAACGACAAGCACTGGCGCAGCTTCTTCGCCGCCATCGGCGAGGCCGAGGGCCTGGGCCGCGACCCGCGCTTTGCCAGCCACGGCGCGCGCGCCGCGCACATCGACGCGGTGTACGCCGAGGTCGCGCGCATCCTGCGCAGCCGCAGCACGGCCGAGTGGCGTGCCCTGCTCGACGCGGCCGACGTGCCCAACATGCCCATGAACGCGCCGGCCGACCTGCTCGCCAATGCGCAGTTGCGTGCCACGGGCTTCCTGCAGGACAGCGTGCACCCGAGCGAAGGTGCCCTGCACACCCTGGCCCACCCCACGCGCTGGTCCGGTACGCCGCCGGTGCGGGAACTGGCACCCGCCCCGCGGCTGGGCGAGCACACGCGCGAACTGCTGGCCGAGGCCGGCTACGCCCCCACCGACATCGACGCCCTGCTGGCGCAGGGCGCCTGCCACCTGCCTGCCGGAGACACCGCATGACCCCCTCTGCCCCTTCACCCCGCTACCTGGTGCGCAGCGCCGGGGTGCCGGCCTACCAGCCGGCCAACCACCAGCACACGCACAACCAGCGCCTCATCGGCCCCGAGACCGTGGGCGCCCGCCAGATGGAAGTGCTGCTGGGCACCCTGCACGCGGGCGGCGGCGCGCTGCCCCATGCCCACCCCGGCGTCGAGCAAGCCTGCTACTTGCTGGAGGGCACGGCCCGCGCCGAGGTGGCGGGCGAGGCCTTCGACATGCTGCCAGGCGACATGTGCTTTTTCCCGGCCGATGTGGCCCATGTCTTCACCGTGACCAGCGCAACGCCGGTGAAGCTGCTCGTCATCTACAGCCCGCCCTACCTCGAATCGCCCGAGCGGGTGGTGCGCTTCCCTGTTGCTTCTTCTTCCGCCACCGCGTCCGCATGAACTTCGCACTCTCCCCCGAACACGAACAGATCCAGGGTGCCATCGAGCGCGTGTGCGCGCCCTTCGATGCCGACTACTGGCTGCGCAAGGACCGTGAAGGCGGCTTTCCCGAGGATTTCCACCGCGCCCTGGCCGATGCGGGCTGGCTCGGCATCGCCATGCCCGAAGCCTACGGCGGTGCGGGCCTGGGCATCAGCGAAGCCGCGCTGATGATGCACACCATTGCCGCCACGGGCGCGGGTCTGTCGGGCGCCTCGGCGGTGCACATGAACATCTTCGGCCTGCACCCTGTGGTGGTCTTCGGCACCGAGGAACAAAAGGCGCGCTGGCTGCCGCCGCTGGTCGCGGGCCGCGACCGGGCCTGCTTCGGCGTGACCGAGCCCAACACCGGCCTGAACACCCTGAAGCTCACAACCCGTGCCGTGCGCCAGGGCGACCACTACGTGGTGCACGGCCAGAAGGTCTGGATCAGCACGGCCCAGGTGGCCAACAAGATCCTGCTGCTGGCGCGCACCACGCCGGTGGAGGAATGCACGGGCACCGAGGGCCTGAGCCTGTTCTACACCGACCTGGACCGCAGCACGGTGGAGGTGCGCGAGATCGACAAGCTCGGGCGCAAGTGCGTGGATTCCAACCAGGTCTTCATCGACGGCCTGCGCATCCCCGTGGAAGACCGGGTGGGCGAAGAAGGCAAGGGCTTCAGCTACATCCTGCACGGCCTGAACCCCGAGCGCATCCTGATCGCCAGCGAGGCCGTGGGCCTGGGCCGGGCAGCACTCGCCCGTGCCGCCGGCTATGCCAACGAGCGCGAGGTGTTCGGCCGCCCCATCGGCCAGAACCAGGGCGTGCAGCATCCGCTGGCCCTGTCGTGGATGGAGCTGGAGGCCGCCCACCTCATGGTGCACAAGGCCGCCTGGCTCTACGACCAGGGCCTGCCCTGCGCGGCCGAGGCCAACAGCGCCAAGTACCTGGCGGCCGAGGCCTGCTACCACGCCTGCGAGCGCGCCATCTTCACCCATGGCGGCATGGGCTACGCCAAGGAGTACCACGTGGAGCGCTACCTGCGCGAGTCCTGGATACCGCGCCTGGCACCCGTGAGCCCGCAGCTTATCCTGTGCTTCATAGCCGAGAAGGTATTGGGTCTGCCCAAATCGTATTGAGGTAGCCCATGCGCTGGCATGATGGGCGCATGAAGCTGTACCTGCTGCGCTACTTTGCCGTGCTGGCCGAAGAGCTGCACTTCGGCCGCGCGGCCGAGCGCCTGGCCATCACCCAGCCGCCGCTGAGCTCGGGCATCAAGGCGCTGGAGGACGAGCTGGGCGTGAAGCTGTTCGAGCGCAGCAGCAAGCATGTGGCGCTCACGCCCGCAGGCCACGCCTACCTGGCCGAGGTGCGCGTGGTGCTGGACCGTGTGGCGCGTGCGGGCGAGACGGCGCGCGCAGTGGCCGCGGGGCTGCGCGGGCGGCTCGACATCGGTTTCACCGGCTCCATGGTCTACCGCGACATGCCGGCCATCGTGCGCGCCTTCGGCGCGCAGGCGCCGGGCATCGAAGTGCAGCTGCGCGAGATGTCCACCGGCGAGCAGCTGGAGGCGCTGCTGCACCGCCAGCTGCACGCCGGCTTCATCAACAGCAGCGTGGTGCCGGAACCGCTGGCCAGCCTGCCGCTGGCCGAGGACCATTTCGTCTGCTGCCTGCCCGAAGGCCATGCGATGGCGCAGGCGGCGGCGCTGGACCTGCAGGCGCTGGCCGCCGAGACCTTTGTGATGTTCTCGCGCGACGTGGCGCCTTCCAACCACGACAACGTGATCGCGCTGTTCCACCGCGCCGGCATCCACCCCCACACACGCCATGCGGCGCGCCAGTGGCTCACCGTGGTGGCGCTGGTGGCCCTGGGCATGGGCGTGGCGCTGGTGCCGGCCGCCATGGCGCGCGCAGGCGCGCAGGGGGTGCGCTTCGTGCCCATTGCCGGTCTGCACCACCCCACGGTGGGCGTGCTGGCCTGGCACCGCGACGCGGTGAGCCCGGCGCTGCGCAGCTTCCTCGACGTGGCGGCTGCGGGCCAACAGGAGTAACTGGCCCGGGCGAGCAGGGGGCAAGCCGCACTTTCTACAATAGCGGGATGCAAGCCCTCCATTACACCCGCGCGCAACAGCTGCCCGACATCCTCGCCCAACGCATCGCCATCCTGGACGGCGCCATGGGCACCATGATCCAGCGCTTCAAGCTGGGCGAGGCGCAGTACCGGGGCGAGGGCTACACCGGCCCCGGCGGCGCGGGCGAGCGCTTCAAGGACTTTGCCTACGACGTCAAGGGCAACAACGAGCTGCTGAGCCTGACCCGGCCCGACGTCATCAGCGACATCCACGAACGCTACCTGGCCGCGGGCGCCGACCTGATCGAGACCAATACCTTCGGTGCGACCACCATCGCGCAGGAGGACTACCACATGGCCGAGCTGGCGCGCGAGATGAACCTCAAATCCGCCCAGCTGGCCCGCGCCGCCTGCGACAAGTACAGCACGCCGGACAAGCCGCGCTTCGTGGCCGGCGCGCTGGGCCCCACGCCCAAGACGGCCAGCATCAGCCCCGACGTGAACGACCCGGGTGCGCGCAACATCGATTTCGAGCAGTTGCGCGCCGCCTACTACGAGCAGACCCAGGCCCTGGTCGAGGGTGGCAGCGACGTGCTGCTGGTCGAGACCATCTTCGACACCCTGAACGCCAAGGCCGCGCTGTTCGCCATCGACGAGTACTTCGAGCACAGCGGCGAGCGCCTGCCCATCATCATCAGCGGCACGGTGACCGACGCCTCGGGCCGCATCCTCTCGGGCCAGACGGTCACGGCCTTCTGGAACAGCGTGCGCCACGCCCGCCCGCTGGCCATCGGCCTGAACTGCGCCCTGGGCGCCACGCTGATGCGCCCCTACATCCAGGAGCTCAACCGCGTCGCCGAAGACACCTTCATCAGCTGCTACCCGAATGCCGGCCTGCCCAACCCCATGAGCGACACCGGCTTCGATGAGACCCCCGAGGTCACGAGCCGGCTGGTGCACGAATTCGCGGCCGAGGGCCTGGTGAACATCGTGGGCGGCTGCTGCGGCACCACGCCCGACCACATCGGTGCGATTGCGCGCGCGGTGGAAACGGTGCCCGCGCGCAAGATGTTCTACCCGGCCGAGGCCTGATTCCCCGGGCCGGTGGGCCCATCTGTACGAAAATCGAACCTGGCGGTGGCTTGGCCATCGCCAGATGCTATGCACAACATAGCAATTTGGGGCCGCAGTGCCTTCTGCGGCCGTGATTCCCCCTGCCTGCCATGCTGACCGAAACCCCCACCTTGCCTGCCGACACCGCACCCCCCGCCCCCGTGGTGGGCAGCGCCGACCGCGAGGCCGTCAAGCTCGAAAAGCGCCTGGTGCGCCAGGTCAGCCAGGCGATCAGCGATTTCGGCCTGATCGCCGATGGCGACAAGGTCATGGTCTGCGTCTCGGGCGGCAAGGACAGCTACGGCATGCTGGACGTGCTGCGCATGCTGCAGCAGCGCAATGGCAACCGTTTCGAGCTGGTCGCCGTCAACCTCGACCAGAAGCAGCCGGGCTTTCCGGCCCAGGTGCTGCCCGACTACCTGGCGGGGCTGGGCGTGCCCTTCCACATCGAGACGCGCGACACCTACAGCGTGGTCAAGCAGCATGTGCCCGAGGGCAAGACCATGTGCAGCCTGTGCAGCCGCTTGCGCCGGGGCATCCTGTACCGCGTGGCCGACGAACTGGGCTGTACCAAGATCGCGCTGGGCCACCACCGCGACGACATGCTGCAGACCTTTTTCCTCAACATGTTCTTCGGCGGCAAGCTCAAGGGCATGCCGCCCAAGGTGCAGAGCGACCGGGGTGACCACCTCGTCATCCGCCCGCTGGCCTATGTGGCCGAGGACGACCTCACACGCTGGGCAGAGTTGCGCGCCTTCCCCATCATCCCCTGCACCCTGTGCGGCAGCCAGGAGAACCTGCAGCGCAAGCAGATCGGGCAGATGCTGCGCGACTGGCAGCAGCTGTACCCGGGCCGCATCGAGAACATGGCGGTGGCGCTGCGCAACCTGGTGCCCTCGCATTTCATGGACCCGCGCCACTTCGACTTCCAAGGCCTGGTGGCCAATGGCGTGGCCGATGCCGAGGGCGACAAGGCCTTCGATGGCGAGGAGTTCCCGCGGGCCATCGCCATGCCGGTGCTGCGCTGAACCACACACAACGAGATTGGATGGCCCCCGATGAGCACCCTCAAAGCCCCTGAACTGCTGCTGCCCGCCGGCTCGCTCGACAAGATGCGCGCGGCCTACGACTTCGGTGCCGATGCCGTGTATGCGGGCCAGCCGCGCTACTCGCTGCGCGCGCGCAACAACGAGTTCCGCCTGGAGCAGATCCGCCAGGGCATCGAGGAGGCCCATGCGCGCGGCAAGAAGTTTTTCGTGACCAGCAACCTGATCGCGCACAACGACAAGATCCGCACCTACCTGCGCGACATCGAGCCCGTGATCGATTTGAAGCCCGACGCCCTCATCATGGCCGACGCCGGCCTGATCATGATGGTCAAGGAAAAGTGGCCCGAGGTGCCCGTGCACCTCTCGGTGCAGGCCAACACCACCAACTGGGCGGCCGTGAAGTTCTGGCAGAAGATGGGGGTGGAACGCATCATCCTCTCGCGCGAGCTGAGCCTGGACGAGATCGAGAAGATCCGCCAGGAATGCCCGGACATCGAGCTCGAGGTCTTCGTGCACGGCGCGCTGTGCATCGCCTATTCGGGCCGCTGCCTGCTCAGCGGCTATTTCAACCACCGTGACCCCAACCAGGGCACCTGCACCAACGCCTGCCGCTGGAACTACGCCACGCACGATGCCGAGGTCGACCCCACCACGGGCGAAGCCATCGCGCAGAAGATGGAAGGGGACTTCAACTTCGAGGCCGCGCAGCAGAAGGCCGAACAGTCTTTTTCCACCACCGGCAACGGCCAGCGCCACCCCAAGGCCGACAAGGTCTACCTGATCGAGGAGCTGGGCCGGCCCGGCCAGCTCATGCCCATCATGGAGGACGAGCACGGCACCTACATCATGAACAGCAAGGACCTGCGCGCCGTGGAGCACGTGGCGCGGCTGGCGCAGATCGGCGTGGATTCGCTCAAGATCGAGGGCCGCACCAAGAGCCTGTACTACGTGGCGCGCACCGCCCAGGTCTACCGCCGCGCCATCGACGACGCCGTGGCCGGCCGGCCGTTCAACCCCGAGCTGCTGCTGGAGCTCGAAGGCCTGTCCAACCGCGGCTACACCGGCGGCCTGCTGGAGCGCCGCCCGAGCCAGGACTACCAGAACTACGTGAGCGGCCACTCGGCCACCCAGCGCAGCCAGTTCGCGGGCGAGGTGCTGGGTGCCGAGGGCCAGGACGCCGTGGGCCTGGCGGGCGACTGGGTGCAGGTAGAGACCAAGAACCATTTCGCTGTGGGCGACCTGCTGGAGGTGGTGCACCCCAGCGGCAATGTGCAGCTGCGGCTGGAGCGCATGCACGACGTGCACGGCCAGCCCGTGGCCGTGGCCCAGGGCAACCCGGTGCGGGTGTGGATCCCGCTGCCTGCGCGCTACGCGGGTGCGTTGCTGGCCCGGGTGGTGGAACAGCCGGCAGCCGCGCCGGAGCGGGTGGCGTGATGCGCCGGCGGGCAGGATGTTTCTCCCTGGCCGCCCTTGCGGTCGCTGCCCTGTGGGCGCCGGGTGCCGGCGCCCAGCTGGGGCCCGAACCCCCGCTGCGCCATGTACAGGGCTCCTGGGTCAACCTGCGCGAACGCCCCCGGCCCGATGCCCGCGTGGAGGCGCAGCTGCCGGCCAACACCCAGGTGCGCCTGCTGGCCGAGCAGGACGGCTGGTGCGAGGTGTTCTACACCGGCGACAGCCGGCTCAACCCCGATGGCAAGGGCGAGGTGATCCGCCTCATCCCCTTCCAGTCGCACATGGCCTGCAACCTGCTGTCGGCGCAGCCGCTCACGCTGCCGCAGGCCGCCAAGGACCCGGCCCGCGCCTTCTGGGTGGCGCCCTCGCCCAACCGCCTGCGCGCCTATGGCAATGCCTTGCCCCGCCCGGCGGCCCTGCAGATGCCGGCGCTGCAAAAATCCCATGCCGAAGGGGCCGAGGTGCGCTACCCCGCCCGGCCGGAATTCGATGCCGCCAAGCGCCTGATGCGTGCCGGCGTGCTGCTCGACACCGCCCATGAGATCGCGCGCGGCAAGCCCGTGCCCAACCCTGTCGCCGACCTCCAGCTGCCCGGCCTGCGCATGGCCTTGCAGCCCATTGCGCCCTCGCGCTTCAAGCGCCATGGCGAGGTCGCCCTGCTGCACGAGACCGAGGCCGATGGCCTGGCCGCCGTCACCGGCAGCCGCATTGCCGTGGTGCCCACCGCGGCACCCATCGGCCGCTACAACCGCCACAACGGGCCGGAGATCGAATTCGTCACCGGCTTCTGGGACGTGGGGGCGGCCGATCTGGTCTTCGACCCGCCGCTCACCCTCTACGCCATCACCCAACAGGGCCTGGTGGGTGCTCAGGCGCTGCGCAAGCGCACCTGGCAGATCGACAACGCGGACTTCTACTGCGGCGGCCACTACACCGGTCCGGCGTTCGAGGACCCGGGGGCCGATGCTGCCGACGAGGTCGTTCCCGTCAAGCGCTATGCGCGCCTGCCGGAAGCCGCCCAGGTGCTCACGCGCCTGGTCACCACGACCGAGCTGCCGGCCAGCGCCGTGGCGGTGAAGGCCCAGCGCCAGCCCATGGGCTGGACCCTCCCGGCGGCCCCGCCCGAGGTTCCGAAGCCGGTGCGCATCCAGACCGCGGTGGTGGCCTACGAAATCGACCTGGACCGCGACGGCATCGCCGACATTCTGCGCGTCGAGGTGCCGAGCAAGGGCGAGATGTCGGGCCACCCGGTCTTTGCGCACCACTGGTACCTCAACGTCGGCGGCCAGTGGTTCCGCGCCGGCCGCTGGATCGACCAGGAATGCACCTGAGCGCTCAAGGCTACTGACGCGCGGGCGCTGGCTGGCGCAGCAGCGCCGCCAGCACCAGGGCTTCGGCGAATACCTCGAACACTTCCTCGAAGGTTTCCAGCCACGGCGGCATGCCGGACCACTGGTCCACGGCAATGGCCCACAGGCCCACGCACAGGCCGGCCCACATCAACGCCTGCGTACTGCGGTGGCTGAGCGCCCGGTGCAGCCAGGCCAGCGTGGCCACGCCGACCATGCCCACGGCGAGCAGGGGCGCCTCGCGCACCCAGCCCGATTGGCAGGCGGCGGTCCATTCGATGCAGCGGAATTTCCACAGCTCGTGCAGCATGAACTGCTCGTCCAGTGCCAGCACGCTGAAGGAGGCCACCAGCCAGGCGCCGAGTCGCCAGGGCAGGGCGCGCTCGGCCGTGAGCCGCAGTGCGGTGGCGGCCAGGGTGAGCAGCAGCGCGCTCGACAGCCAAGCGGCCGGTGAGGCGTCGGAACGGAAGGCGCGCTCCCAGCTGGGCGCAAACAGCGCGGCGCTCAGCAGCAGAAAGCCGGCCACACCCGTGAGCAGGAGCGAAGCCACCCAGGGATGGGGGGGCGCAGGGGACGGCGGAGAGGGTGGTGGCATGGCGGGTGGGCAAGCCGGATTCTGACGCAGGCCGGGCGCTCGGTGGCCGCGTGCCGCTGTTCAGCGGCGCAGAATCGCTCCAGAATCGGGCCTTCACCCCACCGCCCGCATGGCCGCACCCATCGACCCCTCCCGCCCTGGCGCACTGCCGCCCGTGGCCCAGTTCCTGGCCGAAGCGGCGCTGCAGCGCCAGGCCGCACTGCTCGGGACCGACAAGGCGGCCCCGGCGCGTGCCCCGTTTCCGCTGGGCGACGCGGCACCCCCGGCGCCCCCTGCGGCACCCGTGCCCGGGGCGGCGCCGGCATCGACTCCCGCACCGGCCGACAAGGCCAGCATTTCGCAAGAGGCGCGCGGCCCCCTGGGTGCGGGTTTCGACCCGCGCGGCAATGCGGCGGCCGCAACCGCGGGCGCGGCGGCACGCAGCCCGCTGCCGGCGGCGTTGGCGCCGGGCAGCCCTGTGGCAGCGCCGCCTGCCGCCGCCGCGGCACCGCTCGCAGCCGCGGCCTGGCCGGCCGAGGGGCTGGACGCCCCGGCGCTGCGCATGGTGGGCGCCATGGTGGCGCAGCTCACCGAGGGCAGCGGCATGCCCCAGCGCGTGGTTGCCGCCCAGCCCTGGCCCGTGGGCCTGGCCCATGCGCTGGAGAAGGGCGAGGCCGAACCCGGGCAGCCGCCGCTGCAGACCTGGCTGGTGCGCCAGGGCACGGTGCAGACCCCCGAGGGGCCGCGCGGTTTTGCGCTGACCCTGCGCGTGCCGGTGCCCTGGATGGCGTCGCAGCCGGCACCCCCTGCAGCCGTGGCGGCGACGCCGCCCGCGCCGCTGCAGGTACCGTTCTCCGGCAATGCCCCGACCCTGCAATCGGGGGTGTTTGCCCTGGTGCTGCAGGGGCTGGAGCCGGCAGGGACGGCGGCCATGGCGCGCACCAGTGCGCTGCTGGTGCTGGACTTCCAGGCCCAGCTGCCTGCCTCGGTCTATGGGCGCGAGATGCTGCTCGCGCCAGGCCAGCGCCTGGACCCCTGGACGCAGATGGCAGTGTTGCAGGCCAGCGGCCACCTGCCGGTCGATGAAGACCGTGGGCGCGACCGGCCGCTGTGCGAGGTGGCCGGCTGCCCTTATGCCGGCCGCTCGCCCTGCGCGCAGCCGTTCTGCCTGGCGCTGCGCTGGGTGGACCCGGTGGTTCCTGCCCTGCCGGCAGGGCCTGGCGCCTGAGCCATTTCAGCTGGCGAACTGGCTGTCGCGCACATCGCCCACGCTGCGGCGGATCTCGCCGTGGCGCGCGCGCGTGATCGGGTAGGCCATCAGCAACGGGATGGCGAACGCCAGGCACAGGGCCGGCAGCAGCCCGGTCATGGTGCGGATGCCCTGCAGCGCCAGTTCGGTCTGCGCGACGTTGGGCACATAGTGCGTCCAGTCGAGCACGGCGGCCACGACCACGGTGGCCACGGTGCGCGCGATCTTGTCGACCAGGCCGTACAGGCCGTAGTACATGCCGGTGGTGCGCTCGCCCGCCAGCATGTGGCCGTGGTCGATGGTGTCGGGCACCATGGCGTAGGGCACGATCCAGTGCGCCCCCATGCCGATGCCGATCAGCGCCAGCACGGCGGCCAGCATGCCCTGCTGCCCCGGTTGGATCCAGTAGAGCACGACCAGTCCTGCGGCGCTGAACACCAGGCCCAGGATGTAGGCACGGTTCTTTTCCCAGCGGTCGACCACGCGCTTCCAGGCGAACAGCGAGACCCCCACCACCCCCAGCAGAATGGCCATCAGCCTGGGCAGGTCGCCCTGCGTGCCCTGCAGCTGGTAGATCACGAAGTAGGCCAGCGCACCCTGCACCAGCGTGAGGCCCAGGCGCACCAGGCCGGCCGCGCTCACCAGCAGCAGGAAGGGGCGGTTGCGCAGCGTGCCCAGCAGCGTGCGGCGCACCGAGTCCCAGGCGGGCGCCGGGTCGGCCGGGGCAGCGGCTTCATCGGCCACGGGCTCGCGCACGCGCCAGGCCACCACGGCGACCGCCATGCCGGCGGCCAGGCCAAAGCAGGCCCCGGCCAGCGCATAGCCGGTGCGCGCATCGGGCGCGGCGCGCACCAGCACCGGCATGAGCACGCTGCCTGCGAAAAAGCCGATCAATGCGCCCAGCGAGGCAAAGGCCGTGAGGCTGGTGCGCTCGTCGTAGTCGCGCGTGAGGTTGGCAGCCATGGCCTGGTAGGGCAGCTGCACCAGCGTCATCAGCGTGTCGAACAGCGTGTAGGTGATGGCGATCCACAGGAAGGCCGCCACGGGGGACAGCCCGGGTGGCACCATCCACACCGCGGCGGCCACCACGGCCAGCGGAATGGCGCCGTAGATGAGGTACACGCGGTGGCGGCCCCAGCGCGAGCGCGTGCGGTCGGTCACCCAGCCAAAGAGCGGGTCGTTGATCGTGTCCCAGACCTTGCCCACCAGCAGCGCGGCGCCGGCCACGGCCGGCGGCACCAGGGCCACGTCGGTGTAGAAGATCATGAGCAGAAAGCCCATGGCCGCGATCAGCATCTGCAGGCCCACATTGCCCACGGCGTAGCTGAGCTTGGTGCCCAGCGTCAGCATCGGTGGGGTGGCCTGGCGGGTGGCGTGCCCGCTCACAGCGCGTGCGCCGGTTCGGCCACCGGCTCCTCGGCATCGAGCATGGCGCGCACCTCACGGCGCAGCATCTTGTTGAGAAAGCTGCGCGGGATCTCGGGCACGATGCGCACGCGGTCGGGTTGCAGCTCTGCGCGCAGGTTTTCGGCCAGGTACTCGGTGATGTCGTGCTCCAGCGCACGCCAGTTGTGCTCGGCGCGCCAGCTCTGGCGCAGGCTGGCCACCAGCACGGCCTGCTCGCCATGCTGCACCAGGCAGCATTCCTTGACGGCGGGGTGCTGGTGCGTGACCTCTTCCACCTCGCGCGGGTTCAGCAACTGGCCGCCCTTGCGCACGCGGTCGGCGCTGCGGCCCAGCACATGCAGGTAGCCGGCCTCGTCGAAGTAGCCCATGTCGCCCATCACCACCCAGCCATCGCGCAGGGTCTCGGCGGTCTTCTCGGGGTCGTGCCAGTAGCGGTCGAAGCGCACTGGCGTCTGCACCGTGACCAGGCCCATCTGGCCTTGGGGCAGGGGCTCGAAGTCGTCGCTGCGGATCACCACCTGCACGCCCGGCATCACGCGCCCCACGGACGACAGGATGTGGAGGCCCAGCGGTTCGCCGCTGGCGTCCACATGCTCGTGCGGCAGCAGCCAGGTGATCGGGGGCAGTGCTTCCAGGCAGCCATAGCCCTGCTGGAAGATGGGTCCGAAGCGGCGAATCGCCTCGGCGATCTTGGGCGCGGGCATCATCTCCGAGCCGTAGGGCACGTGGCTGAGCGAGGAGAGGCGGTAGCGCGGCAGGTCCGGGTCATCCAGCAGGTCGATGATGGCCGAGGGCGAGAGAAAGGCGCGCGAGACCTTGTGGCGCTCGATCAGGCCGGCCAGCGTGGCCGGGCGAAAGTTCTCGGGCATCACCAGCACCGCGCCCGACAGCAGCGTGGGCAGCACCAGGCCCGAGCCCGGCCCCGTGATCGGCAGGCCCAGCATGTTGACGTCCTGGCCGCTGGCCGGGGGCGTGAAGTTGATGGACTGGGCGATGAAGCGCACGCTGTCCAGGTACTTGCGGTGGGTGTAGCCGATGGCCTTGGGCAGGCCCGTGGTGCCCGAGGTCATGTGCAGCGCGAACACCTCGTCCTCGTGCACCTTCGCCGTGCCGCGCGTGGGGGTGGCCTGGGCCAGCGCCTCCTCGTAGGGTTTGCCGATGGCCAGGATGTGCAGGCCGGGCATGCGCTCGCGCACGGTGGCCAGGATGGGCTCGCTGAGCGCCGGGTCGTGGATGAACACGGCAGGCTTCACGCGCAGCAGGGTATCGAGCGCGGCCTGCGCCGACAGGTGCTTGTGGAAGCTCGCGAAGATGGTGCCGTTCTCGAACGTGGCCAGGCGCGTCTCGTACTGCTCACCGGTCTCGGGCAGCCAGGTGAAGACGATGTCGCCCTGCTTGACGCCCTGGGCCTGCATCCAGCCGTGCAGGCGCAGCACGCGGCCGTGCAGTTGCTGGTAGGTCAGGGTGCCGCGCCGGTCGATGAGGGCCGGCTTCTTGCCATGCAGGCGGTAGGCCAGGCGGGCCACCGAACGGGCGGTGCGAAGCCGGTTCAGCATGAAGCGCGCCACGGCGCTGCGCAGGGAAGGGAGGGCCACCGTTGTCTCCTGGAGGGCAAAGAGGCAGGCAGTCTCCCACGTGGCCTTGGGGGCAAACGTCTCCATTTGTGTGAGCGCGTATCCGCCTGTTTCTGCGGCGGCCAGGCGGTTGCTTCTGGCCGACGACAGGCGCAGACACCCCCATTCGGGCGTCGCCCGGGCGCAACAGCACACCCCGCCCAAGAAAAAACCGCCAGGGCCTGGTGGGCCGCTGGCGGTTGCTTTCGAGACCAGAGCGGCCGGGTCGGCCGCTGCGGTTTCCGGAGCCGCGAAGGCTCAGGGGTACAAGCCGCGCATTTCGCGGGCGTGCAGGATGCGCTGGCAGGCCACGATGAAGGTGGCGGTGCGCAGGCTCACCTTGTGCTCCTGGGCGATCTGCCAGACGCCGGCGAAGGCTTCCTGCATGATGCGCACCAGGCGGGCGTTGATCTCGTCCTCGCTCCAGAAGAAGCTGGAGAAGTCCTGCACCCATTCGAAGTAGCTCACCGTCACGCCGCCGGCGTTGGCGATCACGTCGGGCAG